>Ga0209023_10000155_pt1 | contig 116320 bp, 100 predicted proteins | sample LakOneMetagenome_FD_187468 | JGI IMG/M metagenome (GOLD analysis project Ga0209023, IMG submission 187468) | Freshwater and sediment microbial communities from Lake Erie, Canada (SPAdes) (version 2) | ecosystem: Environmental > Aquatic > Freshwater > Lentic | place: Lake Erie, Canada...
TCGTACTTCCCAGGTGGGATACTTAATGCTTTCGCTCAGACACCAACAGTGTATCGCTGATGTCGAGTATCCATCGTTTAGGGCGTGGACTACCAGGGTATCTAATCCTGTTTGATCCCCACGCTTTCGTGCCTCAGTGTCAATAATTCCGTAGCAAGCTGCCTTCGCAATTGGTGTTCTATGTCATATCTAAGCATTTCACCGCTACATGACATATTCCGCTTACCTCCAGAATATTCAAGACAGATAGTATCAACGGCAGTTTCCGAGTTAAGCTCGGAGATTTCACCACTGACTTAACTGCCCACCTACGCACCCTTTAAACCCAGTAAATCCGGATAACGCTTGCACCCTCCGTATTACCGCGGCTGCTGGCACGGAGTTAGCCGGTGCTTATTCCTAGGGTACCGTCAAGTGGGAAAGAATTCCCTTTTTTCGTCCCCTATAAAAGAAGTTTACAACCCAGAGGGCCTTCATCCTTCACGCGGCATGGCTGGTTCAGACTTTCGTCCATTGACCAATATTCCTTACTGCTGCCTCCCGTAGGAGTCGGGCCCGTGTCTCAGTGCCCGTGTGACTGGTCGTGCTCTCACACCAGTTACTGATCGTAGGCTTGGTGGGCCGTTACCCCGCCAACTACCTAATCAGGCGCACGCCCATCCAAAACCGCCGGAGCTATAATATAAAGATGATGCCATCTCTATATGTTACGGTGTATTAATCCTCCTTTCGGAGGGCTATTCACCAGTTTTGGGAAAGTTGCGTACGTGTTCCGCACCCGTTTGCCGGTCGTCATCAGGTATTGCTACCCATGTTACCCCTCGACTTGCATGTATTAAGCCTGCCGCTAGCGTTCATCCTGAGCCAGGATCAAACTCTCCATTGTAAATGAGTTGTTTGAACTGACTGTAATTTCTCATTGAAAAATTAACGTCAAATTCTAATATAATATTTGCGCTAACATTACCTTGATAATCAATTAATTATTTGCTGCTGTTTCCAAACTTTCAAAGAACTTTTAGACTATACTTTGTTCCCTTTTTTCATTGGGAGTGCAAAGGTAAGAGTCTTTATTTTATCACCAAAATTTATTTGCTTTTTTCTCAACTTTTTTTTGCTTCTTTTCCTTTGAAAAGAGCCCCTTTTTTAATTGGGAGTGCAAAAGTAAGAGCAGAGAGTTTAACCACCAAATTTAATTTCAATTTTCGTGAAATTATTTTTGATTGAAGCTGTACTTTTTGTGTGTGATTTTGTTAAGAACTAATGCCTTTTTTCAAAAGCGGACGGCAAAGATAAGGGTGTATTTACTGCTGCCAAAATAAATCTGCTTCTTTATTATTAACAGTTTACCAAACTAAGTGTAGATATCTGCTACAATATACTGTAGTACAGTGTTTGAGGATCTTAAAAAAAGATTGATTTTTTTTGAAAAATTTTGAGAAGTTCTAAAAATCAGTACAAATAAGGTTGATTTTAAGCTGAATTAAGATTGAACAGAAGCTGAGATTAAATTATTAAATACGGTATATAATCCTAAAAAGATTCCGGATAAGTTACTTTCATAAGGAATAAACCATCTGAAGAAACCGAAAAATCAGCTTTTGTACAGTCTTTTGCAGTTATGATTGCCCTGAATTCCTCCAGACTTATCTTTCTTTTGCCTGCCAAAAGCATGGTTCCTACCAATCCTTTTACCATTCCACGTAAAAAACGATTGGCTTTTACCTTGTAAACCATGCAGCCGTTTTCCAGCCCCCATTCACTTTGCTGTATTGCACATTCAAAAGTTTTAACCTGAGTATTACGCTTAGAAAAGCTGGTAAAATCAGTATGGTTCTTTATTTCTGTAGCTGCAGCCTGCAATAATTCCATATCTACAGGATAAGGTACATAATAGGCTCTACCCTGTAAAAAAGGGTTCTTGTCCTGGTATATATAGTATTGATACTGCCTGCTAATAGCATCAAAGCGGCAATGAGCATTATCCGGAACAGGGAATATTTGCTTTGCAACGATATCGCCAGGCAGTATCGCATTCAGATTATAGCTACCGTCCTCAATCTGGTTATCCGTATCAAAATGAAAAAAGTTCTGCAACGCATGGACACCTGCATCAGTACGGGAAGAACCGGTAAGCTCAAACCGTTGCCTGTAAAATATTTCCAGCGCCTTTTCCAGCTCGGCCTGTACAGAATTGGCATTATGCTGCCTTTGAAAACCTGAGTAGTTGGTACCTTTATATGCAACTTCAATAAAATAACGCGGCATTTTCTTTAATTAATGGTTGAGCATCGCTTTAAAACGTGTTATATAATAGCTATCTGCCAGCTGATTTTCAAGTTTTCCAAAATTCGCTACATCCAATACATACGGATAAGCCGCTACATAAAACTTATATCTTTCTTCTTCTGTAATAAACAACACGCCCAGGTTTTTGATCTGCTCCGTATTATAACAAATGCTACGAAACTCATTTACAGCAAGCTTTTGCATATCTGCTTCTGTTTTTTCAGCGGCCATTGTTTTACGCAATTGTAAAAAATCGTTTTCTGTTGCCGTGTTTTTACATTTTACACTTTCTTTTGCGGCAATATTTGCAATACTATCGGGTTGTATATTGCCCATGTGAGCTGCATTCTTTTTTTCCCTGATGACAAAGTCATCTTTTTGGATAGTAGCTGAATCCTGCCGCTGATTGGGATTTTGTAATTCCATCTCAATAAAGCGGATACCTTTAAGTGAATCTTTTTCTTGTTTTGAAACGACCAACGGATCTATCCTCTGTGGCTTTACTGCTGCATCTACCCTGCCCGCAGGCATAAAAACAGGAATGGTGTCTCCATCATCAAGATACGTTGCTATTAAACCTTCATCTGTATTTTTTTGATCTATCTTTAAAACAGTAGTTTTATTATCAGGTTTGATTACAGGCTTACTGTTTACGGTAGAATCTGTTTTAAGAACAGGAACCACACTTTGTACCTTAGCTATTTCGGTTTTAACCACTACTGCTGCCGGTTTTGTAAATACCCTTGTCTCATTGATAGTAGAATCATTTACTACTTCTGCCAAAATTCTGGCAAATTCATCTTTATGGCTGATCATTTCCCTGCTTTTAACAGCTGGCGGGTGCCTGTCAAAAGTTACCGATTCCATTGTCGCCAGATCAACCACATAATTACCCTGGTCAACATCGCTTTTTATGAGATAGCCTGCGTCTGTCTCTTTTACATCGGCTATAAAAGTAATTTCCGGTGTAAAGCTTTTTGGAAAACCTACTGTAATATGATAAACCCCTCCGGTTAACCGGGGTATAATGATATAGCCAGATGGAGAAGATGCTATACTTGATTCATTCATCTTAATATAAAACGGTTTTTGACTTTCAGCCTGGATATAAATAAACCGAAGATCCTGTGCACGCACAACAAACGAAAACGATAATACGGGAAGAAAAATCAAATACAATTTCAGAACAACACCCTTCATTTTACAAATCAATTAGCTTTCAAAATTACTTATTATGGCTGTTTTTACCATTTAAATAAAAATCTTGGGCACATTGCACCTGCCAGTCTTATTTTTGCAACCTAAATATATAACATGAAAAAAACACTGTTTTTACTTGCTTTAATGGCCGGGCCGCTTTTTATGATGGCGCAACCTGGTGCTGAAACACAAGACACTGCCTGGAAAAAAATATACAGGGCTACCAGCACAAAAATTAATGACCTGGTACATACCAAGCTGGATGTAAAGTTTGATTACGACAAAAGTTATTTATATGGCAAAGCCTGGATAACATTAAAGCCACATTTTTATAATACCGATTCACTTTTGCTTGATGCAAAGGGAATGGAAATTAAAGAAGTGTCGATAATGAAAGGCGCTGCTAAATCGAAACTGAAGTATGACTACGATGGCATGGAGTTGAGAATTACACTTGACAAAATATATAAAGGCGGAGAAAACTACACTATCTATATTGATTATGTAAGTAAACCCAATGAAGTGAAAGTTAAAGGAAGTGCGGCTATCAACGATGCCAAAGGTTTATACTTTATTAACCCTAAAGGAGAAGAAAAAAATAAACCAACACAAATTTGGACACAGGGTGAAACCGAAGCGAATAGCGTATGGATGCCTACTATTGATAAGCCCAATCAAAAGACCACAGATGAGATCTACATGACGGTTCCTAATAAATATGTAACACTCAGCAATGGTTTATTGATAAGCAAAAAAGTAAATGCAGATGGCACAAGAACCGATTATTGGAAAATGGATCTGCCGCATGCACCGTATTTGTTTTTTATGGGAGTGGGCGATTTTGCCATTATAAAAGACAGTTATAAAGGAAAGGAAGTTAGCTATTATGTAGAGAAAGACCAGGCCAATTATGCAAGAGGCGTATTTGGACTTACTCCTGAAATGATCAAATTCTTCTCGGAAAGATTGGGAGTAGAATATCCATGGCAGAAATACAACCAGATCGTTGGCAGGGATTATGTAAGCGGTGCAATGGAAAACACTACTGCAACTTTACACCAGGAAAGTGCCTATCAAAATGCCAGGGAGCTTACCGACGGTAACGGCTGGGAAAGCACCATTGCGCATGAATTATTTCACCAATGGTTTGGAGACCTGGTAACTACCGAAAGCTGGAGTAATATAACCGTGAATGAAAGCATGGCCGATTACAGCGAAACGCTTTGGTTTGAATATAAGTACGGAAAAGATAAAGGTGATGAACAAAACCTGCAGGATAAGCAGCGTTATTTAAGCGACCCCAACAATGCTAGTAAAGACCTTGTACGTTTTTATTATGCCGACAAGGAAGATGTATTTGACAATGTGAGCTATCCAAAAGGTGGCGCTGTACACCATATGCTGCGTAATTATGTAGGTGATGAAGCTTATTTTAAATCGCTGAACAATTATTTAACTACCAATAAATTTAAGAACGGCGAATCGCACCAGATGCGTTTGGCTTTTGAAGAAGTTACCGGTAAAGATCTGAGCTGGTTCTGGAACCAGTGGTTCTTTGGCAGCGGCCATCCGATTGTAAAAATTGATTACAACTACGATACGCCCGGCAAAGCAATGGTAATTATTGAGCAAACACAAAAGACCGGTAAAGTTTTTCGCCTGCCGATAGCTGTTGATGTTTACACCGGTGCAAATAAAAAAAGATACAATGTGTGGGTTGAGAATAAGATAGACACATTCAGTTTTAATTATTCGCAAAAGCCCGACCTGATCAATGTAGATGCTGATAAAGTAATGCTTTGGGCTAAAACAGATAATAAGACGGCTGAAAACTATGTGCACCAGATAAAATATGCACCTAATTTTTTAGACAGGAAAGAAGCGCTTGACTATTTTGCCAAAAAGAATATGCCTGAACTGGCGCTTGGCTTAACCGATAAGTTTGCCCCATTAAGAAGAGGTACCATTGCGAAACTGGAAAAATCTAAAATTGCAGAAGATGCAAAAGTGATAGAAGGGATTGAAAAAATTGCCAATACCGATGCAGACAAAAGGACAAAAGCTGCTGCTATTAGTTACCTGGCAAAAACCAGCAACGCAAAATACAAAGCACTTTACGAAAAAAACATCAACGACAGCAGCTATTCTGTTGCCGGCGCTGCCCTGGAAGGTATTATAGGATTAGATCCATCGAAGGGTTATGAAATGGCAAAAAAATACAGCAATGATGCCAAAGGCGACCTGGGAGATGTGGTTAGCGAAACCATTATGAAACAAGGTTCTGAAAGCGATTTTGATTTTATTGCCAAGCGTTTTGATGAAATGCCATTAAGCCAGGAAAAATTACAGGCTGTAGCAACTTTTGGAAGCTATATTGAAAAAGTGCAGAACATGGTCAACGTTAAAAAAGGAATTGATGCTATCATTAAATTTCGCAACGCAGTTCCGGAACAGTTCAGAGGATTTGTAGATCCGATGATCACCGGCGCTTTAAACAAAGTAGGTAAAGCCAAAGGCAAAGAGATTGAAGATTATATTGCCAATGGATTGAAATAAGAGAAATCCCACCAAATAAAAATGCCTCCGCAAAACGGAGGCATTTTTATTTTATGAATGTTTTTTTATTTACCAGCTACCACTTGCTCCGCCACCACCAAAACTACCGCCTCCAAAACCTCCAAATCCACCACCAGAACTTCCGCCGCCACTCCAGCCACCGCCACCGCTTCTTCCGCCCCCACCATTGCTAAGCATATTTAAAATGGTCCAGGCTGCAAAGCCGCGCCGGCTCATAAAAGTACCTCCCCCGCCCCTGCCACCACTTATAGCCAGGAAGATAATAATGATAATGATGATGAAAATAATTCTACCAATCCCTCCTGTACCTTTCCTGTTACCATAGCCCTCAGGTGCTTTGTATTCCCCTTGAACTGCCTGTATAATGGCATCTGTACCTTCATCAATACCACGGTAATAATCCTCGCCCTTAAAATTGGGTACAATTATTTCATCAATGATATGCTTGGCAGTAATATCTGGTAAAGCACCCTCTACACCATACCCGGTAGCAATATATAATTTACGATCTCCTTTTGCTCTATCGCCATTAACAATCAACAATAAAACACCATTATTATTTTCCTTTCCTCCAATGCCCCAGGCTCTGCCTAGTTTCACACCATAATCTGTAACATCATTTCCATTTAAGGTTGGGATAATTACAACCGCTATTTGCGTTGAAGTACTATCATCAAAAGCAACCAATTTACGTTCCAACACCTGCTGCTGATCGGCTGTGAGCGTTGTGGTATAATCATTAACCAGTTTGTTTGGCTTTTGCTGCAATAGTTTTTCCAGATTAAAATTATCCTGTGAAAATGCCAAAAGCGAAGCAAGCAGCAGCAAAAATATGGAGAGAATTCTTTTCATTATTTGATTATAAAGCCAGTTGTATTTTAATTACCAAAAACGATGTCATCGGGTAATTCATTTTTATCTTCTGTTGGAATGTAAGGAAATTTTTCTTTCAGCGTTTGTCCTATCTGCGCTATGCATTGTTCAATACCATTGCTGATATTTTCTTTCGTAAACTGCGATAGCATATTTCTTACTGCATTATCCCAGTACTCTTTTCCTGCTCTTTGATAAATCCCTTCATCGGCAAATAAAGCCAACTCCTGATCTTTCATGGCAATATACAATAGCACCGCATTGCGGTGCTCTGTTTGCTGCATCTTTAATTTAAAGAAAACTTCAGCAGCACGGTCTATCGCATCTACATAAGCATTTTTACTTTCTACATAAATGCGTATCTCGCCGCTGGTTTCCTTTTCAGCCATACGTATGGCTTCTACTATCTGCTCTTTATCTTTTGCAGAAAAAAATTCTTTCTTTTTAAATAAAGAAAACATGCAAGTTTATTTATAAAGCGGATGATCCGTCTTTTGTAAGACGGATCATCTGCCAATGAATTTTATTTTATGTCAAATTTAATATCCGGGGCTTTTTCGCTGCCGGCTTCTGCCTTGTAGTACGCTTTTTCTTTAAATCCAAATAATCCTGCCAGCAAACTTTTAGGAAAACGCTTTACAGCAAGATTGTAGCCCTCTACAGATTTGTTGTAGTCTTGCCTTGCAACGTTTATACGATTTTCAGTTCCTTCAATCTGTGTTTGAAAATCCTGGAAAGACTTGGTTGTTTTAAGATCCGGGTAGGCTTCTGCAACAGCCATCAACCTGCTAAAAGAACCTTGCAACTGAGCCTGTGCATTCTGGTATGCTTCAAGCGATTTCGGGTCGTTAATATCTACCTGTATGGAGGTAGCTTTAGACCTGGCTTCAATCACTTCTTTCAAAGTTGATTTTTCGAAGTTGGCAGAACCTTCAATGGTTTTAATTACGCTGCTATACAAATCTGTACGGCGCTGGTAATTAGTTTCTACGTTACTCCATACTTTTTTTACGTCTTGATCGGCAGTTACCAACCCGTTGTAGCCACCACAGCCCCAAAAAAAGAGAATAACTACTACTCCCAGTAATATCAATAATCCTTTACTTTTCATGTTGTTTGTTTTAATGTTAAGAAGTTAAAAATAATATTTTTTTAAGCGGATTTATAATTAATTATTGGGCTGCTAAAAAGTAACCCAAAGAAACTGTTAATCCTTAATAGCAGCTATGCCCGGTAAAACCTTGCCTTCAAAATACTCCAGCATGGCACCGCCGCCAGTGCTTACATAACTCACTTTATCGGCCAGGTTAAATTTATTAACTGCGGCTACGCTGTCGCCACCGCCTACCAGGCTAAAGGCTCCGTTTGCTGTAGCTGCGGCAACAGACTCTGCTACGGCTTTTGTGCCTGACTGGAATTTCTCCATCTCAAATACCCCCATAGGCCCGTTCCATAAAATGGTTTTCGATTTGCCAATGATCTCGTTGAAGATGCCAACAGCTTTCGGCCCAATATCCAATCCCATCCAGCCATCAGGTATGGCATCGCTTGGGCGAACTTCTGTATTGGCATCTGCGGCAAACTTATCAGCAATCGTTGAATCTTCCGGCAAATGAATGCTTACATTTTTTTGTTTGGCTTTTTCTAAAATATCCAGCGCAGTTTGCAGGCGATCATCTTCACAAAGCGAAGAACCAATTTTGCCGCCTCTTGCTTTTAAGAAAGTATAAGCCATTCCGCCGCCAATGATGATATCCGTTGCTCTTTCCAGTAAATTTTCAATGATGAGAATTTTGTCTGATACCTTGGCCCCGCCAATAATAGCACAAAAAGGCTTTTCTGCCTGGTGCAGTACTTTTTCGGCACTTGCCACTTCATCATTCATCAGCAGACCAAACATTCTTTTTTCTGCCGGGAAGAATCTGGCAATAATAGCCGTAGAAGCATGTGCCCTGTGTGCGGTACCAAATGCATCGTTCACATACACATCACCCAGTTTGCTTAGTTTTTCTGCAAAAGCCTCATCGCCTTTTTCTTCTTCTTTATAAAAACGAAGATTCTCCAGCAACAAAACCTCGCCAGGCCTTAGCATGGAAGCAGTAAGACCAGCCTGGGTTCCGATGCAATCATCTGCAAAAAACACTTTTGTATCGTCTGCAGGTTTTGCTGCATCTGCAGCAGTATTCAACAAAGCATATAAAGGTTTTACCAGGTGCTTTAATGAGTATTTATCTGTGGGGCCATCTTTCGGGCGGCCCAGGTGGCTCATTAAAATTACGCTGCCACCATCTGCCAGCACTTTTTTAATGGTGAGTATGGTTGCCGTCATGCGGGTATCATCGGTAATAGTAAAGTGCTCATCTAAGGGAACATTAAAATCAACACGGATAAGGGCTTTGTGGCCTGCAAAATTAAAATCTGAAAATTTACTCATGATCAAGTTATAGTTTAAAATAAAACCGCAGAGAAAAAGAGAAGCAGATTTTGCGCTGAGTATCTCTGCGAAATCTCCATTTACTCACATTCTCTGCGGTTAAAAGTTATATGTAAGATCCCGTCTTCCTCATGAAGGTAGACGATTGGAATGACATCTTATTTTATTAAACCTGCAAAATGATGCACTGTACGCACCAACTGGCTTACATAGCTCATTTCGTTATCGTACCAGCTAACGGTTTTCACCATTTGTTTGTCGCCCATGCTCATTACCTTGGTTTGGGTCGCATCAAACAAAGAACCAAAGCGGATACCGATCACATCTGTGCTCACGATCTCATCTTCGTTATATCCAAAGCTTTCGTTGCTGGCAGCTTTCATGGCAGCATTTACTTCTTCGGCAGTAACTGTTTTATCTAAAATTGAATATAGTTCGGTAACAGAACCGGTGATAACAGGCACACGCTGAGCGCCACCATCTAATTTACCTTTCAGTTCCGGTAAAACCAGTCCGATCGCTTTTGCAGCGCCGGTGCTGTTAGGTACAATGTTAGCCGCTGCTGCTCTTGCTCTTCTCAGATCACCTTTTGGATGCGGAGCGTCCAATGTGTTCTGGTCGTTCGTGTACGCATGAATAGTACTCATGATACCGGTTACAATACCAAAATTATCGTTCAGGGTTTTTGCCATAGGCGCCAGGCAATTGGTAGTGCAACTTGCACAGCTGATCACGGTTTCGGTACCATCTAAAATAGCGTGGTTAACATTAAACACAACGGTTTTAAGATCGCCGGTAGCAGGCGCAGAAATAACTACTCTTTTAGCGCCGGCAGTTAAATGAGCTTCTGCTTTTGCTTTATCGGTAAAGAAACCGGTACATTCAATAACAACATCCACATCGTGGCTGCCCCATGGAATTTGAGCCGGGTCTTTTTGTGCATATATTTTCACTTCATGCCCGTTAACCACGATAGCATTATCGGTACTTTTCACATCCTGGCTAAAACGGCCCTGGGCGCTGTCATATTTTAATAAATGAGCCAGCACAGCCGGGCTGGTTAAGTCATTGATGGCTACAACATCAATACCTTTCATATCATAAATCTGGCGATAAACCAGGCGGCCTATGCGGCCAAATCCGTTAATGGCAACTTTTACTGTACTCATAGCTTTAATTTGAATTTAATTTTTGAGAGGCAAAATTACGAATATGAAAGCGTTATCAATGAGAATATTTTTAATTAATATTTATGCCTGCTAACCGGCTGTAATGCAATAGCAGCGGCAATTGGTTAACCTGCTGTTTAAAAATTCATACAAATAAGCCAATTGTTTTCTTAAATTATTTGGCTGAAAAACTGCCACATACTATCTTTGCCGTCCTTTAACAGGAAATGCCGCGTTGGTCAAGGGGTTAAGACGCCTCCCTTTCACGGAGGAATCACGGGTTCGAATCCCGTACGTGGTACAAAAAAGCCTTTCAAATTTGAAAGGCTTTTTGCATTTTATACATACTGTTCAGCTTTACTAGTACAAACAGCAGCAGTTTCCAGGGAATTATTTTAAAAAATTGATCTTATTGCCGGGACCGGGGTGTAAGTCCATTAGTAACCGCCAGTCCTTCATACTCCACCCTGCCATCAAAAACATTTATAAGTTCTGAGAGTTCGTACACATTTCTGTATCCATAGCCGTACAAATTGATATAGGTTGGAATATTAAGTGCAAGCGAAAGATCCTGTTTCGTTTTTAAGGCAGGAATTGGCCTGGCTACTTTGGATGCAAAATTCACTTCGTCTCCTTCAAAATTATTATTGCAGTAGATCAAAACGGTGGTCTCCAGGTCGGGAATTACTGCTGCCAGGTTTTGCCGGGTAAAATCTGAAAAATTCAGGTTTACGGCTCCTTTTATATGTTTGCTGTTGTACATATTTTCAGACCGGGCATCCAGCACAACCACATGCTTCTGCTTACTCATCGTTTTAAATGTCTCCAGGTCAATAAGCCTGTCTTTACGATGCTCTTTTACTACCTCCAGTAACTTTTCATAGCCGTCAAAATCCACATTGGCTTTTCTAAATAACAGCGTACCAGCAAACAAAATGGTTGAAGAAAGGCAAATAATGGCAGCGACCAACAAAATTGTTTTCTTTTTCATAATTATTATATTTTAGGTTAATGATGCTGTTGATCAAAATGAAGTGAGCTTTATTTTTTTACCATTCACTTTCAGGCTGCGGCCATTCTGCTCCAGCATTTTATCCTGCTTTGCTTCATTATCCAGCAATTGATCCAGGTATTTATACACTTCTGCGTCGGCAATGGTTACTTTGCTGCCGCTGGAAACTGCTTCGGAAATATATGAGTTGAGAATATTAGCAGCATTACTTCTAAAAAGTTGCGGCGTACCATAGATATCGCAACCAATGATCTTATTACCGGTAACCGCCAGCACGCCTACAATGCTGCTGTCCCTGGCAAGTGCTTTTTTAAATTCATCCAGGTATTCTTTTACTTCTTTATTGTATGTGGCCGATTGGGTTACGGCTGTGTAAGTTCCCGTGCTGGTAGTAGTGCCATTGGCCGAATTTATTTCTGCCACTTTACTCCAGACCATGGTCTGGCTTTTTTCTTTTACAATGCTTTTTCGAACGGTATTGTTGATATTGCTGTGATAGGTAGAAAAATTTGCCGTAAACCCGGCGCTTTGATTGGTATTACTTGTGCTATAGAGGGTGCTGCCTGCACTCCACCTGCCATGCTCTACACAATACACGGGTATGGTCATGGTTTTGCCCGGTGCTATTAATGTATCTTTTTCAATCACCCGGTCCTGCTTGCCTCCTTTTACAATATCGCCCATCCCGATGATGATGGTATCTTTTGAAAGGTTTTTAAAACGAAGGCTGTTTACCGAACCTCCGGCATCCATTTCCTGCACCAGTATCTTTGACTTTTTAAGCGCTTGTTCAAGTGTAGTGTACTTGCCCATATCTGCAAATTCTTTATAGAGCGAAGGTTTTGCCTTGATATAATAGAGCTTTATTTTTTTGTATTCGGTTGCAAAGCCATTGCCGGCACCGTGCGATGCATCCGCAACGGGTAAATACAGGTTTTCTTTTTTTAATTGTGCCTGCAGGCTTGCTGATATAAGCATAGCAGCCAGGACAATAAGGGTGCTGATTTTTTTCATGATCGTAATTTTCGGGTGATAGATACAGTTTGTGTTTTGCACTATGAAAGTACTTTAGCCAAAAGCCGGTTTACAGGCACACTTGGTGAACCGGGCATTTCACTTGGTAAGGCTTGCCCATATTGCCTGCAAATGATGTTATTTTGCAATAGCAGCCCGGGATTAAAAATGAAAATGCAGTTTGGTATCATAAAACGGATCTTGTTTGTTCTGCTGTTGATGTATGTCGGCAGTACGGTACCTGTGTATGCCCAATCGAAAAAAAAGATCGACTTTAAAAAAGCTTCCAAAACAATAGAAACAGGTATTAATGACAGCAATGCCGATTCCCTGGCTCAGGGGTATTACGACATGGGAAACAATTATTATAAAGAGGGACAGCTTGAAAAAAGTGAAGACTATTATAAAAAATCGAAGGATGTTTACCTGAAGAAAAAAGACCCGGCCGGCATAGCCAAAAGTAGCCGGGCACTGGCCATTGTGCAGGAAGACCTGAATAAGAAAAAAGAAGCCCAGTCGAATTATACAACTGCATCGGGTTATACGGTTATTACCGGGGACTCAATTGCACATTTGCTGAATGCCAATGATGCCGTGCGGCTTGCAAAGCCTGATTCATTCGGGCTTCAGAAGCAGGCTTTGACAGATAATATTTTTCTGGGCCTCAAAAATAAAGACACAAGCGGCTTGATCACTTCATATACCAGAATGGCAGATTTTGACCTGAAAAACAATGCTGCTTCTTCTGCCATACAGTATTACAATTATGGTTACAGTCTTTCGCAAAATAAACCGGAGCAAGCACTGCGTTTCAATCAAAAGATCACTGATGTTTATTTAAATCAGAAGAACTTTGCCCAGGCCATTGAAACAAAAAAGCAGGTTTTGCAGGAACCATTTGTTCAAAACTCCACACAAATAAAAGCAAGTGAAATAACATCGCTTGCTGATATTTATATTCAAAAGAAAGAAGATTCCACTGCTGTAACACTACTCCGGGAATCGTACGATATTTCGGTTAAGAACGGTCATACCCTGGAAGCAAAAAAATGTGTTGAAAAGCTGGACAGCATTTTCAGAAGCAGCGGTAAAAGGGAGATGAGCCTGCAATTGTATAAAGCATTTCTCACACAACTTCCCAACATCATAGAAAAAGACAGCTCGCTGGTTGATAATAAGATCATTACAGAAACTGAAGAGCGTTTAAAGCAACTGGAAATTGAAAAAGATCTGAAAGATGCCCTGATACGTAAAAAGAATGTCTTCAACTACTGGCTTATAGGTTCGTTGGCAGTACTGCTTTCTTTTATTGCAGTGATATTATTTGTGCTGAGAAAACTACGGGTAAAGAATAAAAAGATCGCACTGCAATCCCTACGCAGGGAGATGAACCCGCATTTTATCTTTAACAGCCTTAACAGCATCAACCAGTTCATTGCAAATAATAATGAACTGGCCGCAAACCAATACCTCACCAAATTCTCAACCCTCATGCGCAGGGTAATGGAAAACTCCAAAGAAGATTTTGTGCAGTTCTCCAAAGAAGCCGAACTATTGCAAAATTATTTAGAGCTTGAGCGCAGCAGGTTTCCGGATAAGTTTGATTTTAAAATATCCATTGATGATGCTTTGTATGCCGATGAAGACCTGCTGATACCCGGTATGCTGATACAACCCCATCTTGAAAATGCCATCTGGCATGGACTGCGTTATATGGAAACAAAGGGTTTGCTGGAATTGAATTTCACCAAAAAACAAAATACCGTTGTTATTACCATTGAAGATAACGGCGTGGGCATAGCCCAAAGCAAGAAAAATAAAACCGTGAACCAGCAGAAACATAACGGCAGAGGAATGAGTAACACACTGGAGCGGATAAAAATACTGAATGAATTATACCACCAGAATATCACCTGTATTGTGGAAGACAAGCCCGAGCCGGCAACAGGCGTAAAGATTACTTTAACGGTACCCATAACTAAAAAACAGGCTGTATGAAATGAGCCAGGCAAAAGCCAAAAACAAAAAATGCTAATTGGCGAATTCCATGTGACCAAATTCAATAAACATAACGCATGAAAATTAAAGCTGTAATTGTTGACGACGAATCTATTGCCAGGGAAGTGCTGGAGAATTACCTGAAAAAGTATTGCCCTGTTGTAGAAGTGATTGGCCAGGCCCAGCATATAAAAGAAGCGGTACCTATGATTCAATCGCTGCAACCCCAACTGGTATTTTTAGATGTGGAAATGCCTTACGGAAATGCCTTTGATGTGCTGGAAGCCTGCCAGGATCAGCAATTTGAAACCATTTTCATCACAGCCTATTCAGAGTACTCATTAAAAGCATTGAACATGAGTGCCGCCTACTATATTCTGAAGCCTATTGACATCACAGAGTTAATTTCAGCAGTAAACAAAGTGCAGCTATCTATTTTAAAAAAGGAGGATTTTAACCGCACTAAGATCCTGTTAGACAATTTGAAACTGCAGCCTGAAAAACAACAGATCATTTTACCAACCCTACAGGGTTTTGATGTAATTAAAACGGAGAGCATCATTAAACTGCAGGCAAACGGAAACTTTACCGATGTGTACCTGGCCGACGGGAGTTGCAAGATGATCTGCAAATTCCTGAAACATTTTGATGAATTGCTGAGCATTCCTTTTGTTCGGGTGCATCGTTCTTTTATAGTAAACACCCACTTTATACGATCATATTCAAAAAGCGCAGGCGGCTTTGTAACACTGTTAGACGGCTCCGAAATTGAAGTGTCGGCAACCTACAAAGAGCAATTATTGAAAGCATTTGCCGGTTAACCCCTTCCAAAGGGGTTATAAAGTACTTCCGAAGGGGTTTTAAAGTATTCCGGAAGGAGATTTAAGTACTTCCCAAAGGGGTTTGAGGTAGTTCCGAAGGGGCTTTAAGGTACTTCTGAAGAGGTTTTAAGGTATTTCAGAAGGGGCTTTAAGTACTTCCGGAAGGGGCTTTAAGTACTTCCGGAAGGGGATTTAGGTACTTCCCAAAGGGGTTTTCTGGTAGTTCTGAAGGGGTTTTAAGGTAGTTCTGAAGGGGCTTTAAGGTATTCCGGAAGGGGCTTTAGATACTTCCGAAGGGGTTTTAAGGTATTTAACAGATCATTTCAAAGTACTTCTGTTATCATATCAAAGTATTCATAAGGTCATTCAAATGTATTTACAAGGTTGTTTTAAAGTATTCCCAAGGTCATTCAAATGTATTGCCAGGGTTGTATAAAACTATTGTCAAAGTCGTATGAAAGTATGTATGAGGTCATTTCATTGTATTTACAGGATCATCTTAAAGTATTTCATGAACCATTTAGAGGTAGTTCAGAAGGGGTTTATGGACAGGCGGCTTAACCAGGCAGAAACGAATGCAGCTACCGTAAAATGAAAAGACCCTTTTCGCAGTAGCTGCATCAAACTTTATAGTAACAGGATGAAAGTTCAATAAATGTATCATCCGTTTGTGATCATGCTATTTGCCTGCATCAAATTTTCTGAATATCGTTTTTACACTCTGGTCAATTTCCTTACCACTCATGCGGCGGCTTTCAATCTCGGTGGTTGTCCAACCCTGCCATACGGCCTTATCTGTTTTATTATCGATCATGGTGATCGTTACGGTTCCTTCCTTAACAGTGGTGGAATAGGTATCATATCCTACAAACTGACCTGGATAATAATAGGTATTTACCCTGCCGGTATAACGGTTAAAATAACTACGGGTATAAGATGGAGAATACACAGCATCTTTTTGTTCTTTCTCAGATCTTTCAACCAGCAGTTCATAATTCACCATAATATCCGGATTTACACTTACTTCCTTCCAGCCAAGTTTTTGCAGCTGTGCATTTACCGAATTACGCACATTTGTTTCTGTAAGGCCATTGCGAAGCGCCTTCTTGGTTTCCTTGCTTTCAGGCTTCTCTACCCAGGCATAGGTTTTATATTTACTAAAATCAGCTGTTTTGTCTTTTTCTATATGGGCGGTACCGGCACAACCGGTAATAAACAGTGCTGCCGACAATGCAGCTACTGCAACCCAATTGATTGCTTTCTTTTTCATGTTTACTCCGTTTTACAGTTTTATATAAAAGGTTACATCCAATAGAGGCAAAAACTGTGCTTAAGATTAAAACCGAAACGTAAAAGTTTAGTGAAAGAAAGCATAAAGGGCCGTTAAAGGCCGAAAAACGGGCAAATATTCCACTTTTAGGGTATTGCAAAAAGATGGACGGCCCAGTACTTTTATGTTCTAAACCGTTTTTTCTTCACCTCAAATTTTAACAAAAATGAAAACATTATTTTCAAAACCTTTCAGCCTAAGATCGGCCAGGGCAATGGCCGGAATTATACTGGCAGCTTTGCTGCTGTTAACCGCCTGTAATAATCAAAAACAAGGCGGGGGCAGCAGCAACCCGGATTCTGTACAATCAAAAGCTGATTCTGCAACAAGGCCAAAAACTGATCAACCCGATATGAATGAGCTGCTTACCATTGCCGCCATGACCGAGGAAAGCGATGGAAAAACAGTGGAGTTCAGGTTTTACGAAAAGCAAGCCATTTACAAACTTGACAAAACCAACAAAGCATACAATGCCGGTATAGATATGCTGAAGCAATCATTTAAAAACAATACCCCGGTCAGGTTCAGCATCAATCCTGCCAGGCTGAGCATATCCAATATTACCAAAGCTACAGATGAAGAGATACGGTCTTACAATAGCGGCAATGGCCTTAACAGCACCGAAATGAAAATAAAGGGAGCTGCCCCGGTAACCATTGATGTAACTAAAATTGATACCAGTGTTTTCAACAAAGTAGATTACCAGTCAAGATTCCCGGTGTTCAGATTATGTAACAATGTTGTACCCGATTATGCCACGCTGGTAAACATTTTTAACTACTGTGCCAGCCAGGGATGTAATAATCCTCCCCCATATACCATCAGCAACTGCATACCTTTTCAATATGTAAAAGATGGTTGTTATGCCCGTGCTCACAAAATGCGCCAGATGATCAGCCAGAAATTTGGTTATTGTGTTGAGAAGGTATTTAGCTTTGCAGAAGGCTATCCAAAAAAACTGGCCGTAAAAGCAAATATGTGGGGTGGCTGCTGTGTTGAGTGGTGGTATCATGTGGTGCCCTTATTAAGATTGAATGTAAAAGTAGGGACAAGAACATACCAGATATGTTATGTGATAGACCCGGGCATGTTTACCACCCCTGTTACGCTTTCTACCTGGCTGCAGGCGCAAAAGAATACTACCTGCAATCCAAATGCAACGGTAACGTCATATAGTATTCAGCCGGGCTCGGCTTACTGGCCCATGGGCAGCAGCGCCTCATTTGGAACCGACCCTAACTACGTTAACACAGAAGCTACTTTAATAGCATATAAAAACCTGGTAACCTGTAATTAATATGCTGAAGGCAATGTCATTACACTCATCATTAAACCATGGCGGTAAGTCTTACCGCCATGGTTTAATGATTATTTTTATGCTGCTTTCAATAAATACCATGGCAAAAACAAGTTCGCAGTATACTTTACCAGATACCATTCAACCGCTAATATTAACGGTGGCAAATATTACTGCACCATCCGGTAACAATAAATTCTATGAAATAACATTTTACCAGTCGGCCAGGTTTTATAAACTGATGCTTGCAAACAAAAATTGTAAACAGTCGTTGGTATTGCTTAAGCAATCTAAAAAGGCCAACAAACCGGTATTGGTAATACTTACAGAAAAGTATGGAGATGTTATTGACCAGGTTAAAGTAAAATCTGAATAACCAAATGGTTTATAAACGGGTTTGTGGCTGTTAACTTCTGCCTTCCAGTAAAGCCAGTACAAAATCTTTTTTTCTTTGTGATACAGGTACAGTATAGCCACCTTCAAGTATCAAAGTTCCGCAGTCTGTTTTACGGTCGTAAATTTTTATTTTGTTGGGATTAACCAGGCAGGAATGATGTGTGCGGAAAAAACTGGCCGGCTCCAGCAACTCCTCGTAGTAACGAAGGTTGCGTGATACAAGAATAGGCTCTCCATTACTTACATAAAATTTGGTGTAAGAACCTTCAGCTTCACAATACACGATATCATTCATTTTTAAAAAGTATGTTTTATCAATGTCCTTGATCACAATTTGACGATCCAAATCAGTTTTTCCGGCGAACTGTTGCATTAACACAGCCAGTTGTTTCTGCATGGTCTGGCTATTGATATTTTCCTTTGCCCGCTGAAGACTGTTATTCAGTTCTACAGGATCAATGGGTTTCAATAAATAATCAATAGCGCTGAACTTAAATGCCTGAAGCGCATATTCGTTATGTGCGGTTGTAAAGATCAGCTGAAAGTCGATCTGGGGCAACTGCCTCAGCAGGTCAAACCCTGTACCGTCATTCATCTCCACATCAAGCAAAACAATATCGGGTTTAAAAGCGTGAATCTTTTCAAGGCCGCTAACCACGCCATCTGCTTCTTCAATGATGTGCTGGCCGCTTCCACAGGTTATTACCAGATCTTTCAATACAAGTCTTATTTCCTGCTCGTTATCTACCAGTAATATCTTCATTATGATCAGGTATTTGATTGTTCTTTGTATAATAAGGGTAAGTGTATCTTAACAATCACCCCATTGCCTGTAGCATTATCCTCAGGATGCTGTGCATTGTCAATACTAAACCCGGCTTTTGTTTTCAGCTTAATATTCAGCAAATATATCCTGTCTTTAATGATCTGGCTGGCCCGGCTGATGTGTTCATTCTTCTCTTTAGCCCCGGTGTTTAATCCTTTGCCATTATCGGTGATCTTTATCTGCAGCTCTTTATTGTCTTTTGTAAAATGTACGGCTATTTTTCCTGGATAATCCACACCAACAAACCCGTGTTCAATACTGTTTTCTACAAATGGCTGAATGATCATGGCCGGTATCTGAAGCTCGTCTATCTCCAGATCGTTATCGGCTATTACTTCGTAGCTGAATGTTTGCGGGAACCGTATCTTTTGTACTTCCAGGTATTCATTCAAAAAATCTATTTCCTGCTCAATGGTTACGTAATCTTTGTAGGTACTTTCCAGGGTTTCCCGCATGATATTACTAAACTTTGAGAGATTGCTTGCCATGGCTTGTCCGTCATTATCTCTCAATGCAAATTTTTGCAACGTAGTTAATGCATTAAAAAAGAAATGTGGATTCATCCTTGCCCTGTTAAGCCTTTGCTCTGTTTCCAGGATATTCTTTTTATGCTTTAATTGTTGTTGACGAAGAAAAAATGCAACTGCCAATGCAGCCAGCAAACCTGCTATAGCCAGGAAAAGATAAAATTGCTTTTTCTTATCAAGCTCTTTAATAATAGTTTCATTTTTTGCCTGGTTATATTTCTTTTCCAGCTCTGCTACTGCTTCGGTTTTGTCTACATTACTAATGGAATCATTAATAGCTCTTTCAAGGTTGGAGTATTCCAATGCTCTTTTATAATCTCCTTTTGCCTGGGCTATTTTTGAGATCAGGTTATAACATACGGCAATATCAGCTTTGTGAGCCGTTTTTTGTACAAAGAAAAGTGCCGAGTCTGCATAAAGCCCGGCATCTTTATAATTTTTCAGCTCTAAATATAAACTGGCTTTGTTTGCATGATATTCGTATAGATCAATTGAATCGGTTCGGTCTATAAAAAGATAACCGCTATCTAAATACGCCATCGCCCTGGTCCAGTTTTTACTTTCTTCTTCGGTACCGGAGAGGTTAAAATAGCTCCTGGAAAACTGAACAGTATCTTTTAATTGTTTTGAAAGTGCCAGATGTTGCAGGTTATACTTTAAAGATTTTTCAATACTTGACTTCGTTTTTGTGTTTAGATAATGACTCATATATCGCACAGATAAAAAGTAGAGTATATTCTGTCTTTGCTTGTCGTCCTTAATGCCAGGCAACAACCCGGCAGCCTTATCAACAAAACCTACACCTTTGTCAAACTGATTTGTTCTGTAAAAAGTAATTGCGATCATGGTATTTGCCATGGCTTGCTGGTATATATTTTTCTCCAATTCCACACAGTGCAAAAATTTTAATGCATACTCCTGTGCATTGGGAAAATCAGATCTGCTCCAATATACCTGGAACCTTTGCTTATAGGTATTCCAGAAAACAGCTTCACCACAACCGGTTTTTTTGTAAAGTTCTTCAGCCTTTTTAAGATAAATCTCTGCAGAGTCCAGGTCGTTTTTGTCAAAAATAAATATCTCTCCATACAGTTCCAATGACTTTGCCTGGCATATTTTGCTTTTTTCTTTTACAACCTGCGTATAAATTTCCGATTTAGATTTTCCGGCCGCCGATAAACTCTCATACAAACTGCATTTGCAGTCGCTTTGTGCAAACGCTGCAGAAGTAATAAATACAAGCCCTGCAAAAACAGTTTTTACTAGTAATGGTCTCATTATCCAGAATAGTTTTAAAGTACTATACACTAATTAAAGCCGGCACTTCTCCTCCGGTCATCATGCTTAAACTACAATTGGCACAATGCACTGCCTGTAATATAAGAAATGAATCACATTCATTTTCAAATTCTTCGTTCAACTGTAAAATATAATCGTGTGATTCTTTTTTCCAGTTAACAGCAGGTATCAATGCAAGCAGCTCCTCACCGGAACTGTTCAGTAAAGAAAACCTGGATTTCCAGTTAGTGGATTTTTTGAAAATATATTTTCGTCGCCTGTTCAGTTTACGAACTGATAAAACACCTCCCGTTTCGGCCTTTATAGTTGCAATAAGTTTTTCTTGCTTTGTAGCTGAATACCCGGTCACCCAAACACCGGGAGATATCAGGCGAAGTGCAAATTCTTCATCAAGGAGCAATGCAGCTTCACTAAAACCAATATCGCTGTAGATGATACTGCCTGCCAAAACCTGGTCTTCAGTTCTTATTTCAAATTTCACGTTGCTTAAAGTATTAATGATCATTTTTAGCACTACCGATTATTTTACTAAACTAGCAGCATATCCCTTTACTTACCCACAGGTTTGTTACTTAAGGCATTTTATTATACAAATGATACTAACCAATTCATAAATGATTTTTAAAGGCAATCATCTGATCTTTTACAATTGTGATACAGATAACATCACTTATGAAATGGCAGATAAAATAAGCCGGGACCATATTAGTTTTAATCAATAAAAACTTAATGTATGAAATCAATATCAATGCTTTTAACAGGTTTGTTGCTTTATGTTACATGCCTGGCACAAATGGATGAGGGCTATAAGGGCCCCGGAAAATTATATATGCAAACATTCTGGCGGCAAGCCGACATGTTTAACAACGGTAAAGGCACCGAGAATAATCTTAACAATATGAAAAGAGCCCTTGAAAATTTCAAGGAAAAAGACCCGGCCTACAATACAGGCAATATGGATGAGGCTTATAAAAAATGGAAAGCCGAAATTGACAAAAAGCTGGATGCTGCAAAAACACCCGGGGAAAAAGCAGCTGATGCAAAGATTAAAGAAACCGGCTACACAGGCCCGGCAAGCAAACATGTAGGATACTTCTGGACATTTGCTTATAAATCAAATGGAGTTGGTGAAAATGAATTAAATCACAATATTGGTGAGATGGAATACGCATTGAAAGCAACTAAAGAGAAAGACCCTTCGTACGATGTTGCCGAAATGGAAACCACCCTTAAAAAAATAAAGGATGAAATAAAAGCTAAGAAACTGGCGGAAGTAAGGCAAACCAGCGGAGACAAAAGATCATCACGCCCGGCAGAAACAGTAAGCAATGACCCGGGTACTTTAATTGACAAATTATTTATCGACAATAATATCAGTGTTGGCTCTACCGGTGATCTGCCGCAGGCCCCTGCAAAAATAGAGGCATATAAAGCCAGGCTTACAAAATTATTATCCATGGATTATACCGATGCGCTCATTAAACAAGGCCGTAATGCAAAAGGGCATATCACCAGTTCGGTGGCAAACACAGATAGAGAACTTGATAAAATTGACGGCGCTTTACAGGAAGTACGTGACAGATCCGGCATGGAATACTGCTATTACAGCATTCAGTTTCACCAGGCTTACTGGGAAGCCGCCCAAAAGATATTTCCGGAAGAAACCTTATATGCCGATATGCTGAAAAAAGTAAACGCAGGCATAGCGAGGTTGGGAACCCTGGAACAATTATATGCAAAAGCCGAAGCGAACAGAATTGAACATATAAAAAATACCAGGCTTCCTGCGCCTGTTGTAAAAGATGCCAACCTGGAAAAAGTTTTAACAAGCGGGTTTAATAAGCTATACGGAGCTGCTCGTAATGTAAGTGCCCTGAAAGCTGTGCTTACCCAAAATGGCTGGACAACCCTTCGCAATTCACTAACCGGCATTGTAACAGGTCGTGAGCGCAGCGCCAAAATTGCGTATAAAGGCAGTGATGGAAAATGTTATCTGCTGCCAGATTATGTGTTTATAAGGGAGGATTATGTTGGCGGTTCTTTTATAAATACTGTAGCGGTGTTTAATGGCCTCGATGGTGAAGAGATGCTTTGCGAAAATGTAAAATAGAAAAGAACAGCAGGGTAAGAATTTAAAAAACTACCTCATGTTTACGATGCCAAAGTTTTTGACTTTGGCATCTTTATACATGGTAACCTGTTTAGTTTTTGTGCAATAGCAGCAAATGAATTTTACAACTACTACAGTACCTGCAACATTATTATAAAGCACTAAAGTGTGCATTCATTGTAATGTGCAACAATATATACGCCGTCTTTTATTGCCTGGTTGTTGCAGCTAATATATCCGTTACTTTCTTTGGCCTACAGAATGAAGTCATAATCTGAACGATCCGATCTTTATACAACTTTTTTACCTTCTTGAAATAGCAGTTACACCAAATAGCCCGTTTCATGAAAAGTTTATCTGCAGTAATTTTCCAGCTTCTCGCCTTCATATAATATTTGCAGAAACCGGGTGGCTTTAAAGGCCTGGTTCCTATATTTTGAAGCAGGTATCTCACTTACCTTTGGCAAGTAGATGAGAATAATCACAAAGAGGCTCGCCAAATGACACAAAAAAAATGATACTATACGAGTAAGTATTTTGTGTACATACTTTTATTTAAGCAGCTTAAAACAAAAAAGAGGCATTTTTAAAATAACAAAGAGAAAATTCTAGCAAGAATTTTCTCTTTGTTCCGGAATCACTATTGATCTGGCTGTTATTTTTTCAGGTTCATCCGCATCAGAGCCAGCATAATATCACAATCTTTTTTATCTTTTAATGCGGCGATGAGCCTTTTGGCCATTTCCTGCTGATCGTTGGTGTTTGTTTTATACTTGTCATCCATTTTCTTAAGACAATCATTAACCGGCGAACCCTTTTTTGCTGTTGACATCAGAGCCTGCGCAACTTTCATGGCAATTTCAGGCTTGAGGTTCCACATTTCCTTTTCATAGGTTTCCTGTGGACTATCAGCAACAGAAACTTTTTGAAAAACGTTTACAGCTTCTACAGGAAGCGAATCTTTAAGCATGTTAAAACAGCCACACATATCTGTTGCAATCGCAGTATCTGAGCCAGCGCTTTTACATCCTGCTGCAAACAGTGCTCCCAAAAAAACAATGGTGATCAGTGTAGTTTTCATGATTATTTTTTATTGGTGAATTTTTACCAGGTCTTTTTCAGCTATCCTTAACTGAAAATGGCTTACCCGATCGGGTAAGCCATTCATCAGTTTCATTATTCTTTTATTAGCCTCAGCAATTCCTTCTTGCCATTGCGGTCCGTTAATCTTAACAGGTATAAACCTGCAGGCATTGCCGTAATGTCAATTTGTAAAGTTTTTGCTGAAACCACCTTTGCACTTTTAACAGCAAGGCCGCTTGTTGTTAATATATCATACTGTACGGGGCTGAACCCGCCGTTAAAAGAAAGATTGTATTTACCTGCCGATGGGTTAGGTGCCACTTCAATATCAGCAGCATTTTTCATTTCAGCAGATATAATGGAATTTTCTCCAAAACCCTGGAAAGCAGTACTGGTGAGGTTTACCAGATAATCTTCAGTTTCGCCTGAGAAACCTGTTACACAAGGAATAGTTCCTACGGCATTATTTAAACTTCCGGCTCTGAACATGATCACACGCATTCCTGTAGTACCCGGGGTAGCTGTAGCAGGTATGCTGATGTTGAAAGGAACAGTGCCGGTATTGCTGCCGCCAAATCCATAAACCATTTCGCCTGCATCGGCATAACTTCCGTTTCGGTTAAAGTCGATATACACGGCAAAGTTTTCCTGGCTAAGGGATACAGTGCCGCCAGCACGAACGGTACCTGCATTGGCGGTAGAGCCAATTACCAGGTTGGTACTTAGCCCGGTATTTTTATACCCGCCTGCTTCTGCCACCGATGTTCTGTTGATAGAACCTAACTGGAATAAATTTATCCATTCAGAGCCGTTAGTACCATTAGATGCACAGTTAAGAGTGGTAAAGGTTTTTACAGGCGAATATGCTGTAAATGTAGAACCGCATTTTGAGCTTATCTGTACCTGGTATGTAGTGTTCATTGTAAGGTTCGACAAAGTGTACAGGTTTGCATTTATATTCGAAACCGTTGTCCAGGTTGTTGCGCTGGCTTTTTTATACTGCAAGCGGTATGAGTTAGCACCGCTTACTGCATTCCATTCGGCCAGTGCATTGGTATTGGTAATATAGTTAGCCGCCAATCCTGTTGGCACATTGCAACCATTTGTAGTTGATGTTGTAAACTGGGCCGCGGAAAAAACAGTTGATCCTGAACTGCAATTGGTCATCACCCTCCAATCGTATATTGTTGAAGCTGTTAGCCCCGTAAGTACCAGCGAGGTTGCACTTGTTATGATAGATGCAGACCAGGTGCTGCTGCTGCTGGCTTTATATTGTACACTGTAATTTACTGCGCTGCTTGCCGCTGCCCAGCTAACAGTTGCCTGGGTAGCTGAAACACTTGTAATGTTAAGCCCTGCAGGTATGCCGCAAACGGCTACTGTTGTAAACTGCGATACTACATCCACACTATTTAATGATGTGCAAAGCTTTCTTATTCGCCATTCATAAGTTGTACCAGGTAATAAGCCGGTAATATTAATGCTTGAAGCAATGGTATTGGCAAGCGTTGTCCACGCATTGGTTGTACCTGCAACCCTGTAAGCAACAGAAAAGGCTGTATTATTATTATTGGTTGCAGCCGGAACCCAGTTTAATGTAGCACTGTTGGTTGTAACATTGGTTGCCGTTAAGCTGGCCGGAGCAGAGCATGGTGTTGTAAACAATAAAGTGCTACTGGGCAAGCTTGACCCTCCTGCGCAATTGGTAACTATCCGTGCCTGGAAATTACCACCCTGCATAATATTGACAACGTTGATAGAATTAGTGGTGCTCACGGCATAGGGTTGGCTTCCAAATTGTCCGCCTGCAAAACTGATAAAGAATGAATAACTTACTGCACCTGGTACTGCATTCCAGGTAAATGTTGATGTATTACCACTATAAGTAAATGCCAGTCCTGTTGGTGCATCGCAAGGAGTAAGCGTGGTTGTAAACTGAAACTGGTTATAACCGCTGCTACCAAAACTGCAATTATTCTTTACCCGGCAATCGTATGTTACAGGGCTGTTCAGGCCGGTTATTGTGAACGAAGTTGCAGTAGTATTTCCTGCTACCGTCCAAACATTGTCTGCCGGCAGTTTATATTCAACATCGTAACTAACAGCATAGTATTGCGGACTCCAGTTCACAGTAGCAGTGCTGCTTCCAGCTACAACATTTACCCCAACAGGTGCATCGCAAATAGGTGCTGTTGTAGTGAACTGTGCATTGCTGTATGCTCCGTTGCAACTCGATCTTACCCTGTAGTCGTATACGGTAGATGCAGTTAAACCACCAATATTTACACTGTCGGCAGTTGTTGTAATAACCGATGACCAGGTTGAAAATGCATTGGCTTTAAACTGAACATTATAATAAGAAGCGCCAGGCTCTGCTGTCCATTTTAAGGTTGCGCTTCTGTCAAGAACATTTACTGCATTTAACCCACTTGATGCGTTGCAAGTGGCTGCATACAATCCCACGGCAGCAAATGCATTGGCGGTTTGTATGGCTTCATTGCTTCCAACACCATACAGATCTTCTGCAGCCTGAATTCCCAGCATCCTTGCATCGAAATATTCTGAAGTGGGCGTAAGATAAACAGTGTTCAATCGATATGCTATTGCTGCCGCTTTATCCATACCAATACCTGTAACACTATATGAAAAATTATGATCATTTACACCACTACCTCCTGTTGTTAATAGATAAAACCAAAAATTAAGTACCCCGCTGTTATAATGAACGCCCCCGTTATCGCTGCCACCTGTATACCAGAATGTACCACCATAAGTATCTGGCTGGTTAAATGTATTTGGATTGCTCATACTGCGGATCGTATAAAAATCTCCGCCAATTAACCAGTCGGTATTTGCGGGCCTTGCAAATGCTTCAATGGCTGTACCAAAAATATCGCTGAAAGCTTCGTTCAATGCACCGCTTTCATAAGAATAAACCAATGCAGAAGTTCTTTCAGTTACTCCGTGCGTTACTTCATGTCCGCAAACATCTAATGAGGTAAAGGGTTTATTACCATGTGCAGCATCACCATCTCCATAGGTCATCCTGCTGCCATCCCAAAATGCGTTGGCGTATGCAGTAGAATAATGCACGTAACTGTTCAGGGCCATGCCGGAGTCGTTAATGCTATTCCTGTTGTGTTTTTGAAGATAATAATCATAGGTTTTTTCTGCACCCCAATGAACGTCGGTTGCATATTCATCTTTGGCTGCATTAATATTGTTCCAGTTGTTATCTGTATCTGTAAAATCAACAGCAGTGCCATAGCTAATGCCTGTCTGCAGGTTGTAAGTATTGATATTTACTCCTGTCCCTCTGCCGGTTTCACGCAGGCGATAAGTTGCCCCGGTAAAATCTGTGGTAATTGTTTGCGATCCGCTGAAGGCAGTTTGTGCTGTGCCGGCTGCATTGGTTTCATGTATCAACTCACGCTTTCCCAAAATTTTTCCGTTTTCAGCATCTATAAAAATCAGCTGTCGGCTTAGCGGCTCCTGTGCATATATATCGAATTTATAGGCAAGCCGCAGGGCAGATGGAATTACATCCCTTTCGCCGCTATAATACACAAGTGTAGCTTTTGGATAAAATGTTGCGTTGGGATTATTTTGTTCCTTTTTCAGAAACGTTTCTTCGGAGGCAAGTTCCCATTTATATTTTGCCGCACCTATATTCTGCAACGCTTTGCTTAAAGCATTAGCTTCAGTTATTGATGCACTTGTTGGCATATTACCCGAAAAGTCTTTTACCCATTTTCCGTTCTGGCTTTTTATTTTACCGTTGGCAACATGTACCATCATGATGGCATTTTCAATAACAATACCATTGAGGGTTTGCTGACAGCGGTAGTGTTGTGCACCTTTCACATCTTTTACCACACTTTTTATAACAGCATTTGTAATATGGGCTGTTTTACCTGCAGCATCTGCAATAGCAATGTTCACTTTATTGAACACCGGTGCCGCTGCATCGTATTTAATAAATGAAGGCCACATACCCGGATTGCCTTTTTGTATTTCCTGGGCTTTTACCAGTACCGAAAACAGCAGCAGTACTGAAGTAAACAGAAATGTAATTGATTTTTTCATTTTCTTATTTTAATAATTTTAGAATAAAAACGGCTTTGACGGGATACTGAAAACAAACCGAATTAAAAAACTGAACAAGACTATCTGAAGTCAAATGTATTCCTGGTATTTAAAGGTTTTGTAACTGATTAACAAGTGATGTATTCCGATTTATAAGTGACAAGCCGTTTTACACAGGGCCTTTTAAAACGGTATACAGGTTCAATTCCCGAGATAGGATATTTAAAAACATGCACCAGATAAACAGTGATCGAAATAGCTTTGTTGTAATCTTGTTTCAGCATTTAATCCAAAGCAACCAATATCACTGTGGGTGTGCTGCTGGCATGATATGTTCGGCAGCACATTAATTCAAATGTATATTGCATATCATTTGATAAATACCAGAATTAGTGAAATGTCTCTTTAAATGTGTGAAGTGGAATAAAGACAAAAAAACTGCGCAGTAATAAACAATTCTGCGGTGCTGCCTGCAAACGCTCATGCGTTCTTTTCAGTTAAGATCAGATATCTGTAATGGAGAATAAATTCAGAAATTCTTCTTTTTTCTCCCTGGATACTTCCAGGATGGCTCCATCCTTCATAACAACCTCACCACCCTTGCCTTTATTATATTTAGCAATGCAATTAAGATTAATGATATAAGACCGGTGAATACGAAAAAAGTTATTCTCCAGGAGAATAGACTCAAATTCCTTTAAGGTTTTGCTTACCACCATATTTTTGCCATCTACAAAATGAAAACGGGTATAATTAGATTCACTCTGGCAGTAAGCAATTTCGAAAATGTCTATAATATTGTACCCACCCAGGGTTGGCAACAGTATCTTATTATTCAACAGGGCCTTTTTTGCCGGCGAAGTCTTATCCATCATAAACCTGATATTGTCGCCGGAATTGTTCTTTGCTATTCTTTCTTTAGCTTTCTTAACAGCATCAACAAGCTCACTTACTTTTATAGGTTTCAGTAAATAATCAACAGCAGAATACTTAAAAGCCTTTATTGCATAAGCATCATGGGCCGTAACAAAGATGATCTCAAAATCAATTTTATCCAGCTGGTTCAGCAGATCAAAGCCCGATGCATTGGGCATTTGAATATCCAGGAAAACAAGATCAGGCTTATCCTGACGGATGGCTTGCAAACCCGACTCAATGGAGTTTAGCGTACCTGCAACAGTTACATCCGGGCAATTGAGTTCTACCAATTTTTTTAAAACTTCCCGGCCACTTAATTCGTCATCTATAATGATTGCTTTCATTGTTCGGCAATTAGCTTTAAGTACATAAAGATATATTTCTCCCTCAAACAATGCACATCCATATCACAAATTTTTATTTTTAACGCTGGATAGTAATAGTCACAATCGTACCACCTTCGTTTTCTTTATCATAAATTTCAATGGCGTATTTTGTTTTATTTTCCAGGTTATTGATATTGGCAACACGATTAAAGGTCAATGCCGTTCCAAGCGATGTTGTTTGTTTTTTGTTTTTTATGGCCGCAGCTTTATTACGGCCAATGCCATTGTCTTCAACTTTACATATTACAGTATTGGTTGTGCCTATAAACGATAAAACAAGTTTTTTTTCTCCCGATGTCTTAGGCATCAATCCATGCCAGATGCTGTTTTCAACAAATGGCTGAATCAGCATCGGAGGTATCTTTATTCCGGTCGTGTCAATTTCAGGATCTATTTTCACTTCATACACAAAATCAGAACTGAATCGTTTCGCTTCAATTTCAATATAAATTTTAAGGATTTCTATCTCATCTTCCAGTGTAATGAATTTGTGTTTGGAATTTTCCAGTATACCCCTGATGAGAGAAGAAAAAAGTTCCAGGCTATTATACGCATCATTCTGTTTACCGCTAAGTATGGCATGCTGTATTGAATTAAGCGCATTGAAAATAAAATGAGGGTTCATCTGAAGCCGCAATGCCTGCTGTTCAAGTTCCAGCAATTCCTTTTCATAATTGATGATCTTTTGCTGCAGTGTGAATTTGTTTTTTATTTTTCTGAACTGCATAAAAACGATAAGTATTGCAATCAAAAGGATAAGTGCTGTGGCCAGCATCCTGAACCACCATGTTTGCCAGAAAGCAGGTTCAATATTGAACTTCAGTTGTTCCAGATTTGTTTTCCAGTTCTCATTTAAGCTGTAAGCATACACTTCAAATGTGTATTTTCCTGGGGCAAGTCCCGTAAAATCCACCTGGTTGTTACGGGTTTCAACCCAATTACTGTTAAGCCCAACCAGCCTGTATTTGTACAACACCGAACCTGCATTTTTAAATGTGCGGCAGTTAAATTCTATCACAATATTGTTGCTCTTTCTGTCAAGCTCAATAGCTGTACCCTGAGACAATTCACTTTGAATACCATTTACCTTAAATGCCTCCACTGCTACTTTGGGAGAATACGTGTAATTCTGCAGATCCTTTTCATTAAATACTGCCAACCCAATATTGGTGGCCAGCCAGATGCTGTCTTGGTAAACATAAATATCATTGATGTAATCACTGGGCAAACCGTCGTTACGATAGTAATTCCTGATCTGAATTTTAAATTCACCGGCTTTATATTTAAAAACTACCCGGTTTAAACCATGCAGGGTGGTTACCCAGGCTGTACTGTCATTTTGTATAAACAGTGCAGAACACATATTGTCAGTTAACCCCAACTTAACAGTAACCTGAATGCAGGTATCTTTATTAAACAAGAAAAAACCATCCCCCAGCGTAGTGGCAATAAATATACCATGGGTATTTGCATCAATATCGGTAAACCTCAACCCGTCGAGTATTTTAAATTTCCCGGGCAGTCTTTTTTTGTTCTTAAAAAGCAGTAATCCGTTCTTGGTTGCTGCGTATAAGATGCTGTCCTGCTGATCGAAATGCAGAACTTCGGCCCTTGCATTATCAAAAAAAAGAGGAAGATACCCTTTGTCAAAAAAAGAGGATTTCAGTGGCGTATTAAATTTATTTATGCCGGAAGGCGTGCTGATATATACGGAGTCATTACCAGCAGGAGCATAGCCAAGGATGAATACATTATTGATAACAGAATTTCTGCCATCCGGGAAAAAATGCATAAAGCCTGCCTGGTTGGAAATGAAAAAACTTGAATCTGCAATACTGGTCTTGATTGCATAAGTAACGCCCTCGCCCCGTGACTCACTGAGCGTATTTATCGGCTTAAAAATTCCACGGGAATAGTAAGCGGCACCAGAATTAGATTGGCCAACAACTACATTATTACCAAGCCCTGCAAGTTTTAATACCCTGTTATTATGAAAAAAATCGGCAGATTTAAGAAAATTTATACGCATGTTTGGGATATACATTACACCATCATTTAAGGTAGATATCCAAAGAGAGCCTTCCCTGTCTTTAAGCACATGCGATACACTCATGTTTTTAAAATACTGGCCAGACTTTTTATGATTCGTGCGATTATAAATACTAATACCGTTAGCTGAACACAAGTAAAGTAAAGAGTCAATAGAAACAACGGCATTGAAACTTTCGGCAACCTCCGGGGTATTAATGACCGACATACTCCTTTTCTGCATATCAAACACCTCTAATCTTTTATTACGTCCTATGTACACAGTATTATCTGCATAACAATGCCTTGCATAAAAAGCGGACGAGTCGTAGTTTGAGAAAACCAATTTTCTCATTGGCTCACCAACGGTATATATTCCCTGCTTGGAAGAAATATAATTTGAATCTTTATAGCTGAAGAAAATGCTGTTGAATATGGTTACCGGCACTTCTGTAAAGGCATTCAGATCTGGAGACAGGCAGTAAATATTCCCCTTGTCCGGAATGATCCATATTTTTTTTTCGTGGTCTTCTCGAATATCTGAAATAAAAGAACTGATTTTTAGTTTGGAAAACAAGGGACAGTCCTTTTCATTGTATATTTTTTTATTCCTGTAATAGCATATCCTTCCGCTGGCGGTCATAAACCAAAGCCGATGATATGAATCTTCGAATATCTTAAACACTTCATTACTGGGAATTCCATCGTTTTTACCATAAGAAGTGAGTTTGTTACCGTTGAATTTCACGACCCCGGTGTTTGTGCAGAACCATACATTGTCTTCCGTATCCTGGAACAGGCCATAAACAACACTGGTTGATATGCCATTCTGTTCGTTGTAGCTTATATAGGGTGGATTTTGGGCTAATACGTCCGTAGCAACAAGCAGGCATAATATAATGGACAGTATTTTTAAAACACCGTAAATCCGCTGATATGTAGATGTAATAAACATTTTGATGCAGGTAAAATGCGCCTGGTAACGCTAAAGTAATTTCAAATGTAATTAACTGCACTAACTTTTGGTTCACTTATTTATAGTTGTTTTTATACTTTGGCTAAGAGCCATAGCTTTTGTAGTTTGCAGAAAATATTTTTTATGTCAATCAACTGGACCGGCGTTTTTCCCGCCCTTACCACAAAATTTACCGCGGATGACAAGTTAGACCTTCCGCTTTTTGAGAAAAATTTAATTGCCCAACTTGATGCCGGCGTTAATGGCGTTGTATTAGGCGGTACATTAGGCGAAGCCAGCGTTTTAACAACCGAAGAAAAAGAAACGCTTGTAAAATTTGCCATTGAAAAGATAAATGGCCAGGTACCTGTTGTTATTAATATTGCCGAAGGAAGCACCCGGGAAGCCTTGCAACAGGCCGCTTACGCAAAAGCGTGGGGAGCACAGGGCATTATGATACTGCCACCCATGCGGTATAAAAGCGATCACCGGGAAACTGTAACTTATTTTAAAACAGTGGCCAACACAACCGATCTGCCCATCATGATATACAACAATCCTGTTGATTACAAGATTGAAGTAACGCTGGATATGTTTGATGAATTACAAACCTGCAAAAATATACAGGCAATAAAAGAATCAACAAGAGATGTTACCAACGTTACCCGTTTAATAAACCGCTTTGGCGAGCGTTATAAAATCCTTTGTGGTGTTGATCCTTTAGCGATGGAAGAATTGCTTTTGGGTGCTGATGGCTGGGTAGCAGGATTAGTTTGTGCCTTCCCCAAAGAAACCGTTGATATTTTTAATTTAGTAAAAGCCGGTAAAATTGAAGAAGCAACAAAAATATACCGTTGGTTTATGCCTTTGCTGGAGCTGGACATTCATCCTAAACTGGTACAGTATATTAAACTGGCTGAAGCTCAGGCCGGCATCGGATCGGAATATGTAAGGGCTCCAAGACTGACACTGGTTGGAAAAGAAAGAGAAGAAGTTTTGAAGACCATCAATGATGGCATAGCAAGCAGACCGGTTTTGGGTTAGGAGTTGTGAGTTTTTTACAAGTAAACAGATTACTATGAGTTATACAGATTTTAGTGTTGCAGAAATTGATGCTGTGATGCAGGACGCATGGAATGCCTTTCACAAGTACAGAAAGTTTTCGCTGGCGCAACGTGCAGCATTTATGAAAGCCATTGCTATTGAACTGGAAAACTGTGGCGATGATTTGATACACACAGCCATGCAGGATACCAATCTGCCCGAAGCAAGGCTGCGTGGAGAGAGGGCAAGAACCATTTTTCAACTGAACAGTTATGCCGAAGCCTGCGAACAAGGCAATTGGCTGGATGCAAGAATAGATACAGCCATACCAGGTAAAACACCGCCAAAACCAGACATCCGAAAAATGCTGGTACCACTTGGGCCTGTGGTGGTTTTTGGCGCAAGCAATTTTCCTTTTGCCTATTCAACAGCCGGTGGCGATACTGCCTGTGCCTTTGCTGCGGGCTGCCCGGTAATAGTAAAAGCACATCCTGCACATGCCCAAACATCGGAAATAGTTGCCAATGCTATTCTGATAGCAGCAGATAAAACAAATATGCCTAAAGGAATTTTTACGCATGTGCATGGCGCTGGCTTTGAAGTGGGCAAAGCATTGGTGATGCACCCCCATACGAAAGCGGTTGGCTTTACCGGCTCATATACCGGTGGAAAACAATTATTCGATTGGGGTAACCAACGCAAAGAGCCAATTCCTGTTTTTGCAGAAATGGGAAGCGTGAACCCCGTTTTTTTATTACCTGAAAAATTAGCATCATCAGCTAATGAAATTGCAACCATGTATGCTGGCTCCATCACATTAGGCGTTGGCCAGTTTTGTACCAATCCAGGAATTATTATTGGCATTGAAAGCGAAGCTCTGCAAACTTTTATACACGACCTTGGTAAAGCCATTCAACAAATTAATCCTGCACCCATGCTGCATCCGGGCATTGTAAGCGCCTATAAGAAAAATAAGAGTAATGCTTTATTGCAGAGCGATGTGCACCTGGTTGCAGAAAGTGAGACAGATGTAAAAGAAAACGAAGGCTTGCCAACCATTGCAACTGCAAGCGGAGAGGCATTTTTAAACAACCCTGTTCTGCACCAGGAAGTTTTTGGCCCCTACTCCATCATCATACGTTGTAAAGACATGGCAGAAATGATTGCAGTTGCTAAAAATCTGGAAGGGCAGTTGACATCTACTTTAATGGCAACAGAAAACGATATAATAGAAAACAACGATTTGGTTGAAGCTGTAAAAAATATCTGCGGACGTTTTATTTTAAACAGTGTGCCAACCGGCGTGGAAGTTTGCCTCAGCATGCAGCATGGTGGCCCTTTTCCGGCCACTACCGATTCCAGGTTTACTTCTGTTGGTGCAGATGGCATTAAACGCTTTGCAAGGCCAATTGCTTTTCAGAACTGGAGCAATAATTTATTGCCAGATGAATTGAAGAATGAAAATCCGTTGGGGATCTGGAGAACAGTTGACAATGAGCTGACGAAAGCAGTTCTTTAATTTATACTACAGCAGCCATCTTCACATCTTCTTTTGCATGCTTCATAACAAACCATGCTGTTATTAAAATGGAGATGATAAAATATGTTGTAAGTATATATTTTGCAGCCGGCAAATAAGTTGTAGCGCCAAACCAGTCATTTTGATAGAATAAAATTGCCAGGCCAATACCTCCCCTGATACATTCCCATACAATAGCAGAGAAATTTCTGTCCATCAGATCTGTCAAAGCATACACACTTAAAAAAAGAAAGCCGCCATACCAGAAAATGTAATTTGCATCGAGTTTGTTTATGAGCGCAATATTCCCGAACATATAACTTACAAAAAGCAGGATCAGCAATAATTGTATCCAGCTCCAAGCATTTAATGCAGCGGAAGTTTGCGTATTATACTTTTCAAAATGATACACATCATCAATTTTATAAACCGGGTATTTTTCAATCACATCGGCAGGGCGGTAACCGGTTGGTTTAAACCAAAGGGTAAATTTATCCTTCCAGTTTTTCGTTCTCCGGGCATCCTTCATCAACAGCCATACGTGTTGAAAATTGATGCGAATCGGGTTCCAGGTTTGAACAGGCCTGGTGATACCGTACACAGGCGGCAGATCAGGTATTTCTTCCTGGAATGTACCAAATAATTTATCCCAGAAAATAAATATCTGGCCGTAATTCTTATCAATATATTCTTTGTTGAAAGCATGATGCACCCGGTGATGGGAAGGTGTAACAATTATTTTTTCCAAAAATCCCATCTTGCCAATATGCTGGGTATGATACCAGAACTGGGCAAACAAATGAAGCGGTGCAACTACAGCAATAACCTGTGCAGGAACGCCCAACAAAGCGGCCGGCAATAGAAATATGGCATAGATTTTTGCAATGGCGGAAATACTTTGCCTCAATGCGCAGGCTAAATTAAATTCTTCGCTGCTATGGTGAACGATATGCCCGTTCCAGAAAAAATTAACCACATGTTGCAGCCGGTGCACCCAGTAACCTGCAAAGTCCAGCGCAAAAAAAGCAATAATGTAAACAACAAGGGTATTGCTGATGCTGGTTAATGCCAGCCATTTCAGCATGAAAGGATAAGAAAGAATAACAACGTACAAACCAATTACATCTTTGGTAACATTGGTTACTCCGCTGCTGAGACTGCTGATCATGTCCATATTACGCACAGTATCTTTTCCCTTGCTCCAGCCATACCATTTTTCAAACAATACCAATATCAGAAAAGCAGGCATGGCAAATAATAATATCTTTCCGTACTGTTCCATTTTTTAAAAATCTTTGTCGTAACTATACAATATCAAATACGGCTTAAAAAACTGTTTTATACAATTTATATTAACCGCTTAACGCTTACAATGTATGAAAAAAACAGCAATCCTTGTAATGCTGCTTCCTCTAATTTCTTTCGGGCAAACCGAGATCAAAGACTGGCAACTGGGCCCTTTTAAAAAGCCGGCCAGTAACCCTGTGATGCAGGCAGATTCAAACTATCTTTTTAACTGCCCTGTAAAAAAGCAGGTTGTTCAATGGCAAAAAGCCGATGTTTTTAACCCGGCGGCCGTTGTAAGAAATAATAAAGTGTATGTTTTGTTTCGGGCAGAAGATGTGCCGGGTGTGGGCATCGGCATGCGTACCTCAAGGATCGGCATTGCGGTAAGCGAAGACGGAATTCATTTTAAGAAAAATAAAGAGCCTGTTTTATATCCTGACAGCAGTGCCTTTATTAAATATGATTACCCCGGCGGATGCGAAGACCCCAGGATTGTTGAAACAGAAAAAGGGTCCTACGTTTTAATGTACACCAGCTGGAACCGTGATGTGGCAAGGCTTAGCGTTGCTACATCCAATGATCTGTTGCACTGGAAAAAACAAGGCCCTGCATTTTTAAAAGCATACAATGGAAAATACCTGAATACCTGGAGCAAATCGGGATCAATTGTTACAAAGCAGGTAAACGGTAAATTTATCGCAGCAAAGATCAATGGCAAATACTGGATGTATTGGGGCGAAGGACCTGTTTATTTAGCCACCTCAACTGACCTGGTAAACTGGACACCTGTTACAGATTCAAAAACAGAATTGATTCCGATACTTAGTTCCAGAAAAAAAATGTTCGATAGCCAGATAGTGGAGCCAGGTCCGCCAGCCGTTTTAACAGAAAAAGGAATTGTGTTATTGTACAATGGCAAGAATGCCGAAAATGAAGATGCTGATCCCGCACTTGCCAAAGGCATTTATTGTGGAGGCCAGGCGTTGTTTGATGCAAAACATCCGGAGCAATTGCTGGACAGGTGTACAACTTATTTCATCAAACCTGATCTGCCACATGAAGTAAGCGGACAATATGCAAGTGGCACCACATTTATTGAAGGGCTGGTGTATTTTAAAAACCAATATTTTTTATATTACGGCACGGCAGATAGTATGGTGGGGGTTGCTGTAAAAAAATAATTTTAACTTCAGTTTTAGTAATGAAATATACATTTAACTGTATTGACGCCCATACCTGCGGAAATCCCGTGAGGCTGGTAAAAGAAGGTGGACCTGAATTAGTTGGCGATAACATGAGCGAAAAGCGCCAGCATTTTTTAAAAGAATACGACTGGATACGCAAGGGCCTGATGTTTGAGCCACGTGGTCACGATATGATGAGTGGCAGTATTTTATACCCACCGCACGATCCGCAAAACGATGTGGCCGTTCTATTCATTGAAACCAGTGGTTGCCTGCCTATGTGCGGCCATGGAACCATTGGCACAATAACCATCGCCATTGAAGAAGGATTGATAAACCCAAAAACACCAGGTATAGTAAGGATGGAGGCTCCCGCAGGATTGGTAAACATAGAGTACAAAAGTCAAAACTCAAAAGTAAAAAGTGTTAAGCTCACCAATGTTGCATCATTTCTGGCTGCCACTGAGTTAACAGTTGATTGCCCTGAACTAGGGAAACTGGTTGTTGATGTTTCTTACGGCGGAAATTTCTATGCAATTGTAGATGTGCAGAAAAATTTTAAAGGCCTGGAACATTATACGGCTGATAAATTAATAAGCTGGTCAAGAAAGCTGAGAAAAAATATCAACGATAAATATTCTTTTGTTCATCCCGAAAATGAAACAATAAAAGGCTGCAGCCATATTTTATGGACCGGTGCTGTTTTAGATAAAACATCTACAGCACGCAATGCTGTTTTTTATGGCGATAAAGCCATTGACCGCAGCCCCTGTGGCACAGGCACATCGGCCCGTATGGCGCAGTGGTACGCAAAAGGCTTGCTAAAAAGTGGCGATGAATTTATTCATGAAAGTATTATTGGCAGTAAATTTATTGGAAGGATTGAAGAGGAATTAACAGTTGCCGGCAAACCCGCCATCAGGCCATCTATAGAAGGTTGGGCCAGGATTTACGGGCACAATATTATTACGATCGATGATGAAGATGACCCGTATGCGTTTGGGTTCCAGGTAATTTAAAAAGAGAAAAATGAAAATTACAATTATTGGCGGAGGCATTATAGGTTTATGCAGCGCATATTATTTACAAAAAGAAGGTTACTCCGTAACTATTATCGAACGTGGCGATATTACCGACGGTTGTTCATTCGGCAACATGGGCTATATGTCGCCCAGCCATTTTGTGCCGCTGGCAAGCCCGGGTATTATTGCCGAGGGATTTAAACATATGTTAAGCAGCAGCAGCCCGTTCTATATAAAACCCAGGCTCAACTGGGATCTGATGCAATGGGGCTGGCATTTCTGGAAAAGCAGTAATTCTGCAACTGTTAAAAAAAATGCACCGCACCTGAACAATCTCCTGCAGTTAAGCCGTGGTTTAATTAATGATATGCGGAACGAGATTGGCGATGTATTTAACATGGAAGAGAAAGGTTGCCTGATGATGTGCAAGCAGCAAAAAACACTGGACCATGAATTTCACCTGGCAGATGATGCGGAAAAATTTGGTTTGAAGGTAGATCGACTTCAAAAAAAAGACGTTCAAAAACTGGAACCTGATGTTGAATTGAATGTTGCAGGAGCTGTGTTATTTAAGGATGATTGCCATTTCAATCCCGGCAAGATGATGGTTGCGTTGAAAAGTTATTTAGAAAAAAAAGCTGTACAATTTCAACTTAACACAACTGTTACAGGCTTTGAAAAATCAAATAACAGCATCACTGCTGTAATTACCAACAAGGGTAAATTTGATTGTGAACAGCTTATTGTTGCAACAGGAAGCTGGTTGCCGGTTGTAGCAAAAATGATGGGAATCAGGTTATTGTTACAGCCAGGCAAAGGCTACAGTCACACTTATCAGCATGTAGAAAAGAATATTAAATATCCAGCCATCCTGGTTGATGGCAGATGTGCCATCACACCCTGGGGGCATCAGCTTCGCATTGGCGGAACCATGGAATTAAGCGGTATCAACAACAAGGTTTTAATCAACCGGATGCAGGGTATTTATGATTCAGCCAGGGATTTTTATCCAGGCTTACAAATTGATTTTCCGCCGGCAGATAAAATATGGAATGGACTTAGGCCGGTAACGCCCGATGGCCTGCCATATATAGACCGAACTGTAGCTTATAAAAACGTGATCTTCGCCGGGGGGCACGCCATGCTGGGTATTTCTGAAGGAACCGGAACCGGGAAGCTGGTTTGCGAAATGATACAATCGAAACCAACATCGATAACTATGGAAGCCTTTAAACTTACCAGGTTTTAAAACTATTGTTTGGTTGCTGTATCTTTTGGCTTCTTCTTTAAAAGATTATCGAGCAATCCTTTTACGGATTCTTTCGTTTTCTCTCCGCTATTCTTTACCGGGGTAGAATCTTTTATTGCCAGGGTATCATTTTTATTTTGCATCCGCTTTTTTAGTTCTTCCAGCGCAGCATTTCCCAATTGTTTTTTAATTGAGTTTAATGTATCAGTGGCAGCTTTTTTAGCACTGTCAACTTTTGCCTGTACAAAATCCTTTACCTGCTGCTGCATCTGGTCGGCCAGTTTTTCGCCGCTCTGCTTCAGATCAACCTTAAGTGTTGGGCTTTTAATAGTGCCTCCCATGGCCATTTTCAGGTTCACCGTTTCACCTAATTTTAATGGTATTCCTTTGGCATTAACTGCATTGGCCAGGTTATCTACAAACTGGTTTCCTTGTGTACCCATCAAAGCTCTGGGCAGCTTCATATTGATGGCATAATTCATTCCCTCATCAAATCCAATTCCCTGCAGGCCACCAATCTCCATTTCAATATTCTTTACTTTTACTGTAAATGGCTTTATCAGCAATTTACCATTTGAAAATTCGAAAAAAGTTTTTACATCCTTCATTGAAATTGACTGAAGTTCTTTCACATTCAGTACCGAAGCTATTTTATCAAGCGGAGCAAATTTGCTCAGGAAACCCTCTACCAAAAATAAATTACCATTGCCGGAGATCGTACTCATATCAATATCCATATTATCGCCCAGTTTACCCGTTGCAGATAAAACAGAAGTTAACTTGCCGGATAAAAACTTACCGATCGGCATCAGCTTTTGGGCTGTATTAAAAGCGTAAAATGTTTTTTGAATATCCACCTGCGACACATCATAACTCATGGCAATAGCCGGCTTTGTTTTGCTTTCCTTTGTACTGTAAGCGCCATTGATCTTTATCGTTCCATCCATCGCATTGCCGCTTACATTGGTTAGTTTTACTGCTTCATCATTTATCTGCAAAACGCCCGCTAAATTCTGAATGTCTACTTTATCATACTTCAGGTTACCCACTTTTGTATTCAACACTATATCCAGGTTACCTGGAACTACAAAAGGCTTTGCCGCAGCGCCTTTGGATGCGGTAGTATCAGCAGACACTCCTATCCAGTCGTTGAGATTTACTTTATCTGCATTAACAGTAAGATTGGCGCTTAGATCATTGCCACTCAGCAAATAGTTCAGCAGGTTATTGATCTGCCCCCCTCCTGTAAAATTTGAATTCATGTACTGCCCGCTCAGGTTGGTCACATCAATTTTCGTTGGTGTAAAATCCGTGTGCACTGTATTTATTTTTACACCCGTTGGGTAATTAGTTGATATGTACTTAAAGTTATTGACGTCAATAGTACCTGCAGAATAAAAATTATTGAACTGCTTGTTCTCTATATCTTTTACATTGCCTTTTACAGATACATCAGCATTCATCAGGCCTGCTATGCTGGTTCCCTTTTCCAACTTTATATAATTACCAACCTGGCCCAGATCCAGTTTACCTTTGGCGGCTGCATCCACAAACATGTTACTTATGGGCTTTTTAACCAGCAGCCTGAAATCGAAAGGTTCGTTATCTATAGCAAGGTGCCCGTTTCTAATATCAACAACCGTGTTGTCTGTTTGCCCATCCGGATTGTCAACAACGGTTTTAAAGTTGATCTGCTGCACGCCCTTTGGCAGGTCGGTGTATTTGAATGAGCCATCTTTAACCTCTGCTGCCAGGTGATAGCCAGGCATGGTTGAATCGCTGTACACGCCTTTTACAAATCCTTCAAACAAAGCAGAGCCGGTTGCTGTAACCTTGCTGAATTCTTTTTGATAGATAGGCGTTATCAACGACAGGATATTTTTAAAATCGGTAGAAGGAGATTTAAAACTGATGTCCATGCCATAACCATTTACCAGTTTATTGATTACTCCTTTACCTGAAAGCTTCAGGTCATTCAGCAAAATATCCAGCCCATCAAAACTGTATATACCGTTTTTGTTATCGATCTTGATATCTGTGTTGATGATTGACCTTACATTGGATAAGTAGGGAATGGCCCCATAGTTGAATGAAACTGCATCAGCAGTGCTTTTTGTACGCAAAGTAAACTGCTCTGAAGTAAAATCACCCGTTCCTGAATGATTGAGATTTTCTGCAACAAAGCTCATATTGCTTTGTACATCCATGTAGTCTATGTAGCCGTTCTCAATAGAATAGTAATCCAGTTTAAGATCAAAAGGTTTGCTGGCCGTGTCTGTATCTTTTGGGTCAGCGGTTTGCTTTACAATATCCCAGTTGGCCAAACCATCTTTATTTACAATGGCATATATGCGGGGCGATACCAGGTAAACATTGTAAATATCCATATTGCTGCCCCGGATAAAACTCATGATATTAACAGTAGCATCAAGTCTTTTGGCCGACAATAAAGTATCAGCTGAAAAATAATCAGTACCCATAACCTGCAAACCATCCAGGCCAATACTTACTTTGGGAAAATGCCGGAAGAAAGAAATATCAACATCTTTAAAATCAACTTTTGCGTTTAGTTTTTTATTTATTTCTTTTTTTACCAGTGAAATGATCCTTCCTTTAAAGATATAAGGCGTTGCAAATAATAAGCCGATCAAAACCAGCAGCACGATAAAAAAAACTTTAAAAAACTTTTTAACCTTCTTCATAAAACTGTATTTAAAAAAATGGCCGTAACTGCGGCCATTTATAAATAACCAAAAACTATTCCAATATGGTTTTTATAACGATATATCCACGAAAACTATTCCAGGTTTGTCTCATAATGCATCTCAGGCACTTCTACATCACCAAATCCTTTTCGCATAAGTCTTTGCTGAAACTCCTGCTGCACATTATACTCGCCATGCACCACAAACATTCGTTTTACCAATGCCGGGTTTTGGCAGGCCAGGAACTGGCACAGGTCATCGTAATCGCCATGGGCACTCATGCTGCGGATAGAACCGATCTCGGCATTCACCTCATGCTGTACTCCGTAAATATTAACTTCTTTGGCGCCTGCCATTAGTTTACCACCCAGGGAATGTGGTTCGCAATAACCAGTCAATAAAATGGTGTTGCGGCTATTCTCAATATTATTACTGATATGATGCTTTACTCTTCCGGCATCAGCCATACCGCTGGCAGAAATTACCACAAATGGCCCGTTGCGGAAATTGAGCATCTTCGACTCGTCAACTGATTTAATAAATTTCAAACCCTTAAAACCAAAAGGATCGTTGTCAGATTCCAATATCTTCTGAATAGTTTTATTAAAATATTGCGGGTAACGTTTTACAATTTCAGTTGCTTTTACACTGAGCGGACTATCCACAAAATAATCCAGATCGGGCAACCTTCTTTCCAGCTCAAGCTGGTTCAATGCAAATAAAATTTCCTGTGTTCTTCCCACACTAAATGCAGGAATGATCAGCTTCCCCTTTTTCTGCAGGCAGGCTTTTTCAATCCAATGCAACACCTGGTCGGGTGTGGTTGTAGCATTATCATGCAGGCTGTTGCCATAGGTTGATTCGATCAAGATATAATCGGCCTGCGAAAAGGTCGCAGGCGACTTTAAGATCACATCCCGGTAACGGCCAACATCTCCGCTAAAAGTGAGGCGTGTTATTTTTCCGTCTTCTTTTATTTTTAAATGCACGGCAGCACTTCCTATAATATGGCCGGCATCAGTGTATTGCACTTCAATATTTTCATCAATGGTAAACCAATCGTTGTAAGGCACTTCAACAAAGCTATCCTGCGCAGCTAAAGCATCCGAAGTATCGTACAAAGGTTTCAGGTAAGGCAGTCCTTGTTGCGCCCTTCTTTTATTTTCGTACTTCACTTCATTTTCCTGTATACCGGCTGAGTCTTCCAGCATCACGGCAGACAATTCTTTGGTTGCCGGCGTACAAAATATTTTACCGTTAAAACCTTCCTTCACAAGCTTAGGTACCAGCCCGCAGTGATCTATGTGTGCATGCGACAGGATCATGTGCGTAACGGTTGTTGGATCAAACCCAAAACTACGGTTCATGGCATCGGTTTCTTTACCGAGGCCCTGAAACATGCCACAGTCCAGTAAATATTTTTTGCCGTTCTTTAAAGTCAGGAGGTGTTTTGATCCGGTAACGGTACGTGCCGCACCATGGAATGCTATTTTCATAATTGTGTTTTTATTTTTATGAGCCGGTCTTATTTCTAATCAATGAATTTATTTTAATAACCCATCTCATACTATCCAAATCTTTAACCTTAAACCCTTTTTTAATAAACATACTTTCTTTTTTGATGATTGAGTTCCAATGATATTTTTTTACACTGTCTATCTCGAATAAATATAAATACATCGTGCTATCCAAACATTGCTCATTTATCTTCTTAGTATATCCTCCGTGATTTTTAAAAGCGAAAATTGGATATAATATATCATCACTCTTTAAAACACGATGCACAGAATTGGTATCAATGTAATTAACATCACTTATTAGTAAAGTTGTGTCCTCCTTTACAATTTGAAAAAAATTCTTTTTAGTATCATTGACTAATTTCAATTTTTTATCAAATTTATCAATACAAGAAAAAATAATTACAATACTTATCAATAAAGTAATCCTTATTATTTTACTATTTACCATATTTTATTAAGGAGAAAAATAGCTTATCCTCCGCTTCCCAAAAAAGCCATAAAACCAATTCCCATCTCAATCATACTTTCATCAATATTAAAAGTAGGTGTATGCACACCACTAGTAATGCCTTTTGCTTTATTGCCTGCACCAATTCTAAAAAAACATCCTGGTATCTGGTGACTGTAGTAAGCAAAATCTTCAGCTCCCATACGCAACTCTGTTGTTTCCACATTTTCGGCGCCAATATAGTCTTCCCCTTTTTCACGGGCAAAGGCATTCAATGCCTCATCATTCAATACAAAAGGATAACCCACATCAATATGAATGCTTGCTTCGGCACCCATGGCTGCCACCAGTTCAATGGTTTGTTTTTTTATCAGTTCGTGTGCTTTAAAACGCCATTCTTCATTCATAGCCCTAAAAGTGCCCATCAACTTAACTTCCGAAGGAATTACATTGGTGGTATTACCGCCCTGGAAAGAAGTAATGGATAATACACTTGGATTAAACGGACTGTTATTTCTTGCAACGATCTGTTGCAGGCTCACAATTAAGTGCGACGCAATTAAAATAGTATCGGCAGTAAATTGCGGAGCCGCTGCATGCCCGCCTTTTGCTTTAATGGTAATATAAAGTTCATCGGCACTGGCCATGATCATACCTCCTCTAAAACTCAATCTGCCAACTTCTACACCGGGATGCACATGCAAGGCGAAGATTGAAGAGGGTGTAGGATTCTCCAGCACTCCTTCTTTGATCAATATGCTGGCACCTCCCGGATTTTTTTCTTCCCCGGGTTGAAAGATCAGTTTCACCGTTCCCTCCCACTCTTCTTTTAATTCGTTTAAAATTTTTGCAGCGCCCAGCAAACAGGTTGTGTGCACATCATGCCCGCAGGCATGCATAATACCGGGGTTTTTAGATTTATAAGGCACATCATTCTCTTCTGTAATGGGCAATGCATCCATATCAGCACGCAATGCCACTACTTTTTTATCAGGGTTCTTTCCTTTTATCAAACCAACAACTCCTGTTACAGCTTTAATTTCAAAAGGTATTCCGTATTCGGTCAATTTTTTTTGAACAAAGGCTGACGTTTCAAATTCCTGGTAACTCAGCTCCGGATTGGCATGTATCTGGTGACGTATCTCTATAAATTCGCCGGCATATTTTTTTGCAAGTTGCTGTATCTGGTCTTTTATCATTCCTTAAAAATAACGGTAAACTCTTAAAATAAAAAAGAGTTTCTGTTTCAGAAACTCTTATATAAACCTTGTTATTTTGTGTCTTCTTTTGCGTCTTTATCAGGTTTTACCTCAATGGTATCCGGCACTACATAAACACCACCTGTTACTACTCCTCCTTTCATGATCTGTTTTTTCACTTTTTCAGCATCATCCTTCTCCAGGAAATCGCCAAACTTCATTTTTATGAAGGGTGCCTGGTAACTCATGATCACTTTTTCTTCCGGAAAATTCTGCAACAGGTAAGCCCTTACTTTCATGGCGTAATTTCTGTCATCTGTTTTTAACACAAACAGCCTGTACCCTTTGGTGAACCTGCTGGCCATTTTAATAGCCGCATTGCCAATATCAACCTGGGCTTTGGCCAGTAAATCCAGCCTGGGGTCTTTATTAATGGTTACTTTTTGTACCACAGTTGTATCTTTTTCTTCAGTTGCTGTTTGCGCAAACAGTCCGTTAAAAGCTGCTAAAGCAAGTACTAAAAAAAATGTCTTTTTCATATGTAGTTATTAATTGGCCGTATGTTTAACCATCCTGCCTTTTTATATTGCATGTAATCCTGTCAAAAACCGTTCCTCAATTTTGTTGCACCAATTCCTGCAAAAGTACAAGACTGTTATTACAGCTTAAACGGTTGGCTCCGCCATTAAATAAATCCCTGGCTTCGCTGTAATTCTTTGGGTTGGTTGCGGCTTTTATCTGAATTGTTTCTGCCAGGTGCTTCCTGATCAGCTTAACCTGTTCTGTAATTCCCGGGTTCTCCATAGTTCCCGTTCCAACTCTAATAAAATCTACGCCGGCAGCTCCATACATATCACAGGCTGTGGTTATTTCAGTATCGGTCATCAATCCTGTTTCCATGATAACGGTTATTGTTTTGCCTTTACTCCTAATAACAGGCATCATGTTATTTATTTCATTTGCCAAAAACTGCCAGTCGGCATTTTTAACAGCTGCGGTATTTATTACTACTTCCAGTTCTTCGGCCCCGTCAATAATGGCAAGCACAATCTCGGCAATTTTTGCTTCAATAGCGCTGTAGCCAAAAGGAAAACCAATTACAGTAGCGGTTTTAATACCCGTTTCTGCTGTTAATTGCTTTGCCTTTTTTACAAACAAAGGCGGCACACAAATGGCTTTGAATTTATATTCAACAGCTTCGCTGCATAGCTGCTCAATATCCCCCACCGTTGTATCCGGCTTTATGCAGGCGTGATCTATATGCTCAGTTAATATCATATCTTCTAAAAGAGCTGTAAAATTAAGGATTATGGAAAACTTTATTTTATAAATGGCAATTATTGCACTTAATCATTTGTTATATTTATCGCCATATTTCACACCAAAACCAAACTGCATGCAAAAGATCAAATTGCTGTTGATGGGAGCGCTTTTTACAGGAGCTTCTCTCTTAGCAGATGCCCAGGCAACTTTTCCGGCAAATGATGTAGCAAGCCCTAAAGACGGGTGCTATGCCTTTACCAATGCCAGCATTGTAAAAGACGCACAAAACACCCTGCAAAATGCCACGCTGGTAATACGCCGTGGTAAAATTGAAGCGGTAGGAAACAATATTAGCATTCCTAAAGACGCCGTGGTAGTTGACTGCAATGGCAAGTACATCTATCCGGCCTTTATTGATATCTACAGCGACTACGGGATTCCGGCTGCAACTCAGCAAGCTACCGGTGGCGGAGGCGGTGGATTTTTCCGAGTACAGCAGCTTACTTCAAACACCAAAGGTGCTTATGGCTGGAACCAGGCCATAAAACCCGAAACAGAAGCCTATAAAATTTTTACCGCAGATGACAGCAAGGCCAAGGCACTGCGTGATATTGGTTTTGGCTCGGTGCTTACTCATCAGAAAGATGGTATTGCCCGTGGCACAGGCGCTTTTGTAACGCTGGCCGGCCAGGCTGATAATTTTGTTTTACTTAAAGACAAAGCATCAGCTCATTACTCATTTAACAGGGGCTCTTCTTCGCAAAGCTACCCCAGCTCTATGATGGGCATGATCGCTTTACTGCGCCAAACCTACCTGGATGCACAATGGTATAAGAGCAATCCTGCTTCGGAAGGCACCAACCTGTCTTTGAAAAGCTGGAACGATAATCAATCACTGCCACAAATATTTGAAGCCAATGATAAATGGAATGACCTGCGTGCTGATAAGATCGGCGATGAATTTGGTATTCAATACATCATCAAAGGCGGTGGTAACGAATACCAGCGCATCAAAGAAATGGCAGATACAAAGGCCTCGTTTATCTTATCATTGAATTACCCGGCCGCCATGGACGTGGATGACCCGAATGACCTGCGCTTTGTGGGACTGGATGACCTGAAGCACTGGGAACTGGCTCCGTCAAACCCGGCAGCTTTTGAAAAGGCAGGCATTAATTTCTGCTTAACGGCTGCAGATATTACCAACGTATCTGATTTTATGGCCAACCTTCGTAAAGCTATTGAATATGGATTAACAGAGCCCAAAGCATTGGAAGCGCTTACAAAAACACCTGCCAGCCTGTTGGGTATGTATGACAAGATCGGCAGCCTGGATGCAGGAAAGATCGCCAATTTTTTAGTTACCAGCGGACCCATATTTGCAGAAAAAACAGTGATATTACAAAACTGGACACAGGGAATAAAAAATGCAGTGAAGGAAGAAAACTGGTATGATGTAAAAGGAACTTACTCGCTGATGGCAAACATGATGGGTGGCACAAGAGCTTATACAGTTGAGTTGAAAGATGCTGGTGTAGCCAGTTTCATGAGTAAAGATACCATCAATGGAAAATACAGTTACGACGGCAAGCTGGTAAAACTAAGTTATACCGAAGGCCGTGGACCTAACGCCAAAGAAACCATTTTAAGTGGTGTTGCAACCGGCAATACCTGGAATGGCCGAGGAAGCGATGCACTGGGAAATTTATTTACCTGGACCGCCATGCTTGACAAAAAAGCAGAAGTAAAAGCCGATAGCGTAAAAGCCAAACAACCATTGACATTAGGAAAAATTACTTATCCTTTCTTAAGTTATGGTTGGGAAGAATTGCCTAAAAAAGAAACCCTCTTGATAAAAAATGCAACCGTTTGGACCAGTGAAAAAGAAGGCAAACTGGAAAATACAGATGTGTTGGTAAAAGACGGAAAAATTGTTGCCGTTGGAAAAAACCTTTCTGATCCAACAGCAAGAATCATTGATGGTACAGGCAAACATGTTACTGCAGGGATTATAGATGAGCACTCACATATTGCTGCAGCATCTATCAATGAAGGCGGGCAAAGTGTTACCTCTGAAGTAAGGATTGGCGATAACCTGAACCCCGATGATATGAATATTTACCGCCAGCTGAGTGGTGGTGTTACAACATCGCATATACTGCATGGCTCGGCCAATAGTATTGGCGGGCAAACACAATTAATTAAACTACGCTGGGGCGCCAATGACCAGGATCTGAAATTTGCAGGTGCCGATGGTTTTATAAAATTTGCATTGGGCGAAAATGTAAAAAGAAGCTCGGCAGCCACAGGCAATACACGTTTTCCCGATACACGTATGGGCGTTGACCAGGTATTTATGGATGCTTTTCAGCGGGCAACTGATTACCAGAATGCTATGAAAGTTGCTGAAGAAAATAATAAGAAAAAAGGCGCTATACCCATTGTTGTTCGCAGAGACCTGGAACTGGATGCATTGGTTGAGATTATGAATAAGAAAAGATTTATTACCTGCCACTCGTATGTACAAAGCGAAATTAATGCAGCCATGAAAGTGGGTGATAAATTCGGGTTTACCTTCAATACCTTCACCCATATTTTAGAAGGGTACAAGGTTGCTGATAAAATGAAAGCCCATGGTTCCAACGCATCTACCTTCAGCGATTGGTGGAATTATAAAATGGAAGTAGTGGATGCGATACCTTACAATGCCTATATCATGAATAAAGTTGGGTTGAATGTGGCCATCAACAGCGATGATGCAGAAATGGCACGCCGCTTAAACCAGGAAGCTGCCAAAAGCGTAAAGTATGGCGGCATGAGTGAAACAGATGCATTGAACATGGTAACCATCAACCCGGCAAGAATGCTGCATGTTGACAGCAAAGTGGGCAGTATTAAAGTAGGTAAAGATGCCGACCTGGTTATCTGGAGCGATAATCCTTTATCAATTTATGCCAAGGCAGAAAAAACCATTGTTGATGGTACTGTTTATTTCGACCGGGAAAAAGATGCAGCCATGCGTATTCAGAACAGAAATGAAAAAGCAAGGTTGATACAAAAGTTAACCATTGCCAAAAGAACTGCCACGCCTGGTGCAGGTGGCACAGGAGGCGGCCGTGGTGCCAGGCCCAGGTTTGAGCTGATCAACAGCTGCGAAGATCATGAACATCATAACCATGGTTTACTGGGCGTTGATGCAGATGAAATGGAAAACAATAATTCATCAGAAATTAAAAACTAATTATGAAAAAGATATTTTTTTATATAGGCTGCCTGTTTGCCATTACAACTGCTGCTGCACAGGAAACCATGTTGCCGGCACCGGCACAAAAAGAAACCATTGCACTTACCAATGCAACCATACATGTGGGCAATGGGCAGGTGATCAGCAATGGCACTATTATTTTTAAAAACGGAAAAATTGCTGAAGTAGGCGCCAACGTTTCTACAGCGGGTGCCAGGGTTGTTGATTGCAGCGGCAAGCATATTTATCCCGGTTTAATTTTAACTGCATCGCAACTGGGTTTGGTAGAAGTGCCCAGTGTACGTTCAACAGTTGACGCATCTGAGATAGGTGACATAAACGCCAGCATACGCTCGTTGGTTGCATACAATACCGATTCAAAAGTAACCAACACCTTACGTGGCAATGGTATTTTAATTGCCAATGTAATTCCTGATGGTGGTGTGATATCCGGTTCATCTTCGGTAGTACAACTGGATGCCTGGAACTGGGAAGATGCAGCATACAAGACCGACATCGGCATTCATTTCCGTATGCCATCATTATTAAATCGTCCGCGTGGCAGGGGTTTCTTCGGCGGCCAACAGCCGGCCGCCGATCCTGTAAAAGCCGGTTTGGAACAAATAGAAAAAGTGAAAGTATTTTTCAGAGAAGCAAAAGCATACCTGGCTGAACCGAAACACGAAAGCATCAATCTGAAATTTGAAGCCGTAAAAGGATTGTTTGATAAAAAACAGAAGCTGTTCATTCATTGCAACATAGTAAAGGAAATGTTGCTGGCAATTGACTTTGCAAAAGAGTTTGGTTTTGACGTAGTGTTGGTTGGTGCTGTAGACAGCTGGCAAATTGCTGACCTGTTAAAGCAAAACAATATCGCAGTTATCTTAAACCAGTTGCACGATCTGCCTGCCATGATCGATGATGATATTGACCAGCCGTTTAAAACGCCATCCCTGTTGCAAAGAGCCGGCGTTTTATTTGCCATCAATGATAATGATGAAAACAGCCGTTACAGAAACCTTGCGTTCAATGCTGGCACTGCAGCTGCCTATGGCTTAAGTAAAGAAGAAGCATTAAGCGCTATCACTTTAAATGCTGCCAATATCCTGGGCATTGCCGACAAAACCGGCAGTATTGAAACCGGTAAAGATGCCAATATTGTTGTAAGCGAAGGTGATATTTTGGATATGCGTACCAACATCATTACGCAGGCTTATATACAAGGCCGCCAGATAGATCTGAATAATAAACAAAAGCAACTGGCTGAGAAGTATGAAGCGAAATATGGAATAAAGTAAATGAATTTTGAAATCTATTATAAAGCGGGGTCAATGAAAATTGATCCCGCTTTTATTTGAAGCATAAATTACTAACACCATATTTTACTTAGTAAAATTACTGTGGATATGTTTTTCCTTCCATTTATGCATTAGCATGAAAAAAGATATTTATATTAGATTTTGCAAACAACTTTACTTCACTAAAAAAATTAAACAATGAAACAAATCTTTTATTCCGCCAGCCTCGCTTTATTGCTTGCAGGCTCTATCAGCAGCTGTAAAAAAGCTCCTGCAGATGATGTAAATGCAAATGCCTTAACCCAAAATGAAAAAAACCTGATTGCCTCTGCCGGCTTTAATGCTAACTGGGCAGAAAAAACTGCAGACGGAAGTTACCTGATTGAAGGTGACATTCTCTTAAGCACGGCTCAATTGCAGGAACTCGTTGGCGTAACTCCAAACGAATTGATTGTAGCCAATGAAGAACATTTCCGTACAACAAATGTGGTAAGCGTTCCTGGAACAGGTCAGAGAACCATCACGGTAAGATTAGGATCTGGTTTTCCAAGCTATTATTCAACCGGTTTAGACCAGGCATTAGCCAGGTATAATAACCTTAATTTAAGGATCAGGTTTCAACGTGTTACCACCGGTGGCAATATTGTAATTTCCGGTGCTAATTTAGGCACTTCCGGTGGTGGCTGCATTTTGGGCCAGGCATCGGGCTTCCCAACTGCAAGCGGCAACCCCAGCGGCGGTTTTACACTTAGCACCAGCAGTTGCGCTGTTGCTTACATAAACACTGCCAACAAAGCAGATGAAGTTATGGCGCATGAAATTGGCCACTGCATTGGTTTCCGTCATACTGATTATATGAACCGCTCAAGCTGCGGACAAAATTCAAATGAAGGTAGTGCGGGTGTTGGAGCAATACAGATACCTGGCACTCCGGGCACTGTTACTGGTACCTATAATTCTTGGATGATGGCTTGTACAAATAACAACCCTGCATTCAGTGCTGCTGATGGTACTGCATTAAATTATGTTTACTAGTATTAAAGAAAGCATTATATTGTTGACAGCAATATTTTATCTTAACCAAAAAATGAAAAATGAAAAAAACTCTTTATGCAGCCGGATTATCTTTACTACTGACCGGCTTTTTCGCAAGTTGTAAAAAAGCTCCGGCTGATGATGTAAATCCCAATGCTTTAACACAGGCAGAAAAAGGTCTTGTTGCCTCTGCCGGATTCAACAGCAATTGGGCAGAAAAAACTGCCGATGGTAACTATTTGATTGAAGGAGATGTGATTTTAACCAAAGCCCAGTTAACAGAAATGGCAGGTGCTACACCTTCTAATTTTGTTATTGTAGGTAATGAAGAACACTATCGTACTTTTAACGTTGTTAACACCGGTGGTGGAGTAAGGACTATCACAGTAAGCCTTGGTGCTGGTTTTCCGGCTTACTATTCTACTGCGCTAGACAATGCTCTTGCCAGGTATAATAGTTATGGATTAACCATTAATTTTCAAAGAGTGGCTTCAGGTGGCCAAATTACTATCAGTGCTGCTAATTTAGGTACTTCTGGCGGCGGCTGCATTTTAGGACAGGCTTCAGGTTTTCCAGATGCGAATGGAAATCCTTCTCCTGGTTTTACACTCAGCAACAGCAGCTGTGCAACTACTTATTTAAATACAGTTGATAAAGTGGATGAAGTAATAGCTCATGAAATGGGCCACTGTATTGGCTTCCGCCATACTGATTATAAGAAAAGAGCCAGTTGCGGTCCTGGTGCCGGAGAGTCGGCTGGTACAATCGGGGCAGTGTGGATTCCAGGAACGCCAACCAATGTTTCAGGAAGTTACAATTCCTGGATGATGGCTTGCACCAATGGAAGTCCTTTATTTAATGGTGATGATGTTATTGCTTTAAACTATGTTTATTAATAACTGATTTTTGTTAAAATCCCTTTCCGTAAAAACCGGAAAGGGATTTTTAATTTAAAACAACAGATACTTCTAGCTTCATTAATTATTATTTTTACCGTGTAACATTCACCCAGCCACTTAGTTAAATGCTAAAGCCAACTTTACATAATACCTGCAGAAAACTATTTTTTATACTGCTGCTTCTTATTTCTAATAAAGCATTTACACAGCAAACAGCTAAGTTTGCTCATGCGCTTTCAGCGGTTAAACTATTTGCAGACACGACTTCTACCGCTTATGATGTAAGCAAGCCGTATTATATTGCAGCGCTTGCATCTGTTACACCTCAAATGAAGCTGATCAGAAAAATTGATGACCAGGCTGCCATCATAAAAATATCCGGAGAAAAAGAGTTTATATCTGTAAAACAGCAGCTTTCTGTAATAGCAGCTAATAACCAATGGAAATATTCACCTGCACTATTGCATGCTTTTAAAAATAACAAGCAGGATGCTTTGGACATTTTTATAGTAACCGGCAATGATATTGAAGCACTGCAGACTGTTTTAGTGAATCAACCTGGTAATCTATCTGTCATAAAAACAGATAATGCATCAAATTCAGTTCTTGTTAAATGCAGAACTTCAGTTGTTAAGAATAAACTTGCCAATTTAAAAGAAGTCATCTTTTTAGATAAATATTACGAGCCGCATACCGAGATTGGCATAATCGGTTACAGCAGGGAATTTCATGGCATCAACCAGCTTGATTACTTAATACCGGTAGCCAACGGAAAAAATATTACGGTAGGTGTAAAGGAGCAAAAAATGGAAGAGCAGGATCTTGACCTGTACAAAAGAGTAAGCCCTTCTTCTCTTGCAGCAGCAACTGTCAGCAACCACGCAACTGTTATTTCTTCCATTATTGGTGGTGCAGGAAATAGTTTTTACAATGGCAGAGGAATTGCTAATGGCTGTAAATTTTATTCAAGTTCTTTTTCCAATCTTTTTGCAGATAATGCCGCAATTCTAAACACAAACAAAGTGACAGTTCAAAATCATTCTTACGGAACTGTTGTACAGCAATTTTATGGGGCCGAAGCAGTGAGCTATGATTTGCAAACCTGGCAAAATAAAAATTTTGCACATGTTTTTTCTGCAGGCAACAGTGGTAAACTTGCGGCAAGTGAGGGCAAATATGCCGGCATTACCAATTATGCAAACCTCACCGGAAATTTTAAAATGGCTAAAAATATTATTGCTGTTGCGGCTATTGACAATGCAGGAAATATAATTGCAGAAAGCTCCTCTGGCCCGGCATACGATGGCCGCTTAACGCCACAACTAACAGCCCTGGGGCCCAACGGCACATCAGATGCTGCTGCTGTTGTAAGCGGAACCGTGGCGGTAATGCAGCAGGTGTATGCAGATAGTAATAGCCAGGCTATTCCACCTGCATCGCTCATCAAAGCCATCCTGTTCAATACTGCCGATGATATTTACAAAACAGGCATTGATTATAAAACAGGATATGGACTGATCAACAGCTATGCTGCAGTAAAATTGCTGCAACAAAAAAACTATGATGGAAGTACGCTTTCACAAAATCAAACCTGGACAAAAAATATTATTATACCTGCAAATACAGCGCAACTAAAAGTAACACTTACCTGGACAGATTCTGTTGCGCAGGTAAACAATAACAAAGCGCTCATCAACGACCTCGATATAGAGCTGACAGAACTTTCCAGCGGCAATATTTTTAAACCCTGGGTGCTTAGTTATTTTCCAAACGTAGATTCCCTGGCAAAGCTGCCCGTAAGAAAAAGAGACTCACTGAATACGGCTGAACAAATCAGTATACAATTGCCAAATGCAGGTAATTACCAGGTAAAAGTTACCGGCAGCAGTGTAATCAATGCATCTTTACCTTTTCACATTGCGTATAATATCGACACGCTAAATACTTTTGTTTTTACCAACCCCATTCATACTTCTGATGTAAACAGGGCCGAGAATGAAACCCTTAACATCAAGTGGAGAACATTTGTTGCCGATACCAACCAAACAGGCAATCTATCTATAAGCTATAATAACGGTATCAGCTGGCAATTGATCAAACAGTCTCAAAAAATATATACAAATCAATTTCAGTGGCAGATAAAAGATACAGCATCAACCGCTGTACTAAAAATGGAAACATCATTTGGAACTTTTTTCTCCAGGAATTTCATTATTAGTAAAGTGATCAATACTAAAGTGGATTTTCTTTGTAATGATTCATTTCAACTTTCCTGGGATAAGCATGTGTATGCAAATGCCTATAAGATTTATGCATTAACAGATAGCCCTTACCTGAAACATATCCTCACCGTTACCGACACTTTTAAATTATTTAAAAAGGCCGATTATCCTTACCTGGTTTACGCTGTGGAACCTGTGTTAAGCAATAATATTCCGGCGGCAAGAAGTATCGCATCAAATATAGAGCTACAGGGTGTTTCCTGTTTTTACAAAACCTTGTACTATAATCAGCTGGATAGCAACAACCTCAATCTGATACTTGAATTAAGCGCCCCGGTTCTGGTTGATAGTATTTTCTTTGAAAGAGTTACTGAGCAGGGAGCGCTGCTACAAAGCTATGGAGGCATTAAAGTTTCAGGCAGCTCACTATATTCACAATTTGCAGATAACCTGGCCAGTGGTATCACTTATTTCAGGTGCAAAATAAAACTCAAAAATGGCGCTGTTGTTTATACAGATATTATTTCCATCCTTACATCAGGCAAACAAATCATTGTGTTTTACCCTAACCCGGTAAGCAAAACAGGGACTTTAAATTATATACTGATGCAGGGAATTGCTGCAGACAACCGTATCCAGTTTTTTGATGTAACAGGTCGCCTGTTCAGGAATTACAGATCGCTTCCCACAAAAATTGATATTTCAGATTTTCCAACGGGCATGGTAATTTACAAAATATTAGGAGCCAATGACAGGGCCTTAGCAACCGGAAAACTATTCATCAACAACTAAGCGTGACTGCTAAATCAATACATTTAGTAGTATCTTTATCCCTTTAACGATAAAGCTATGCAACAGATCGCAGCATCAGAACTGATCATTAACAGCCGCGGCGGTATTTACCATTTGGATGTAAGGCCCGAAGAACTTGCTGATACAATCATTGTGGTTGGAGATCCTGAACGTGTAAAAAAAGTAAGCGCACATTTTGACAAGATCGAACATCAACTGCAGCACCGTGAATTCATAACCCACACCGGTTACATCGGCAACAAACATATCTCTGTAATTTCTACCGGCATTGGGCCTGATAATATAGATATTGTTTTTAACGAACTGGATGCACTTGCCAACATTGATTTTGAAACCAGGCAAATAAAGAATGATCTTAGCAAACTTAAGATCGTTCGCTTTGGAACTTCAGGTTCTTTGCAGGCAGATATTCCTGTTGATAGTTATGTGGCATCTTCTCATGGCATGGGGTTAGATAACCTGTTAAACTTTTATAGTTACGAAAAAACGGCAGCAGATAAAGACATGGTGAATGCCTTTATAACGCAAACCGGTATAGATACAGCCATTACCAACCCTTATGCTTTCAGCGGCAGCGAAATGCTGTTGCAAAAATTCAGTGAAGGTTTTCACAAAGGCATTACAGTTACCTGCCCGGGCTTTTTTGGTCCGCAGGGAAGGGTGTTACGTTTGGGCTTAAGCAGTCCCGGCCTGGTTGATAAACTAACCCATTTCAACTATAATAATCACCGAATCACTAACTTTGAAATGGAAACATCGGCCATTTATGGTTTGGGTAAACTGATGGGGCACGAATGCCTGAGCATTAATGTGATCATCGCCAACCGGGTGGTAAAAGAGTTTTCGAAAGACAGCGAAGCCGCTGTAAAAAAAATGATTGAAAAAGCATTGGAAGCATTGACAGCTTCTTAGTTTTTATGGGGTGAGTCACCGCAAGAAGGTGACTCACCCCATAAAAACTGCTACTAAATAAAATAAGATGATCGTAACTAAAACAATACCGGACTTTTCTTTATCGCCCCATGTTGACCAGGTGGGTATTGAAGAAAGAGCCAGCCGGTTTACCAAACGCAGCATAAAGAACGAAACCAAACTAAACGGTTTAATGCTGGCACTGAATATGATTGACCTTACCACGCTGGAAGGAAAAGATACCGAAGGAAAAGTGAAGCAGCTTTGCTACAAAGCACAGCACCTGCATGATGCATATCCCGGTTTGCCAACTGTGGCTGCCATTTGTGTTTATCCTTCGATGGTTAAAACAGCAAAAATCGCTTTAGGCAATTCAGGTATTAAGGTGGCTTCGGTAGCTACAGCATTCCCCAGCGGACAGGCGCCTCGTGATATAAAAATAAGAGACACAAAATATGCTGTGCAGAACGGTGCCGATGAAGTTGACATGGTGATCTCCAGGGGAAAATTTTTAGAAGGCGAATACAATTTTGTATTTGATGAAATTGCTGCTGTTAAAGAAGCCTGCGGTGATGCCAGATTAAAAGTTATCCTGGAAACAGGCGAACTGGTGACTTATGATAAAGTGCGTAAGGCCAGCGATATTGCGATGTATGCCGGCGCTGATTTTATAAAAACATCCACCGGAAAAATTTCTCCGGCAGCAACCATGCCGGTAACATTGGTAATGCTTGAAGCTATCCGTGATTTTTATTACAAAACGGGTAAGAAGATCGCCATGAAACCTGCCGGAGGCATTTCAAAATCGAAACTGGCATTGCATTACCTGGTAATGCTGAACGAAACTTTAGGAGAAGAATGGATGAATAATGAATGGTTCCGTTTTGGCGCCAGCAGTTTGGCAAATGATATTTTGATGCAGCTGATGAAACTGAGGACAGGCGTTTATCAGTCACCGAATTATTTCTCAATCGATTAAACCTATTTAATGGCTACCAAGAAAAATAATACAATTAAACTGAAGTTTGACTCTGCAAGAAATCTTGCCCCTGCGCCAGAAAGTAAAAGTGCTGCTAAAATAGATCCGCAGTACGATCTGTTCATAAATGGCAAGTTTGAAAAACCGCAAAGCAAAAAGTATTTTGCAACTATCAACCCGGCAACAGAAGAAAAACTTTCGATGATTGCAGAGGCCAATACGGCAGATGTAAACAAAGCTGTGGTGGCTGCCAGAACGGCTTATGACAAGACCTGGAAGAAAATGCCGCCTGCGGAAAGGGCAAAATATATTTACCGCATTGCAAGGATGATTCAGGAACGTGCAAGAGAATTCGCCATCATCGAAACATTGGATGGCGGTAAACCTATCCGTGAGAGCCGTGACTTTGATGTACCAACAGCTGCCAATCATTTCTTTTACTATGCAGGCTGGGCCGATAAACTGGAGTATGCTTTTCCCAACCGCAGAACTGAACCACTGGGGGTTGCGGGACAGATCATTCCGTGGAATTTTCCTTTGCTGATGGCCGCGTGGAAGATTGCACCGGCATTAGCTTGTGGCAATACGGTTGTTTTAAAACCTGCTGAAAACACTTCTCTTACTGCATTAAAGCTTGCAGAAATTATACAAGAAGCAGATCTTCCGCCCGGCGTTGTAAATATTATCACTGGCGCTGGTGAAACCGGTGCCGCCATTGTTAATCATGCTGATATTAATAAGATCGCTTTCACTGGTTCTACTGAAGTTGGAAAAATTATTCAGCGTGCTATTGCCGGTACCAATAAAAAAGCGACATTGGAATTAGGCGGTAAAGCCGCCAATATCATTTTTGATGATGCACCAATCGACCAGGCGGTGGAAGGCGTTATCAATGGCATCTTCTTCAACCAGGGACATGTATGTTGTGCAGGCTCACGCCTGTATGTACAGGAATCTGTTTTTAAAGAGGTGGTGCGTAAATTAAAAGACCGGCTAGAAACCTTGATCGTTGGCGATCCTATGGATAAGAACACCGACATTGGTGCCATCAATTCAAAAGCGCAATTAGACATCATTAATAAATACATCAAAATAGGCCAGCAGGAAGGTGCAGAAATGTACCAGCCATCAGGTAGTTTGCCTAAGAAAGGTTTTTATTGTCAACCGACCATTTTTACCAATGTGGCACAAAGCAACCGCATTGCACAGGAAGAGATATTTGGACCGGTACTGGCCATCCAGAGTTTCAGAACCGATGATGAAGTGATTGAAAAAGCAAACAACACGCCTTATGGCCTTAGCGCAGGCGTGTGGACAGACAAAGGTTCCAAGATATTCAATCTTACTACCAAATTAAGAGCAGGTGTTATCTGGGCAAACACATTTAACAAGTTTGATCCTACATCACCCTTTGGTGGTTATAAAGAAAGTGGATATGGAAGAGAAGGAGGCTTACACGGATTGAACGCTTATGTTAACATCATTTAAACAACAAAAAATGGCAACGACAGAGAAAAGACTTGAAGTTTTAAAAACTTACAAAATATATATTGGCGGGCAATTTCCCCGCACAGAATCCGGCAGGTATTATGTGGCAACAAACAAGAAAGGCGAAAACTTAGCAAACGTTTGTTTGGGATCGAGAAAAGACTTTAGAGACGCCGCCGTGGCAGCAAGAAATGCTTTTGGCGGCTGGAGCGGCAGAGCTGCTTTTAACCGTGGTCAGATATTATACCGCATTGCCGAAATGCTGGAAGGCAGAAAGGCACAGTTTATTGATGAATTGGTAAAACAGGATTCATCAAAAGCACAGGCAGAAACTGAAGTGAACCTTTGTATCGACCGACTGATATACTACAGCGGTTGGTGCGATAAGTTTCAACAGCTGTTTAGTTCTGTGAATCCCGTTGCTTCTTCTCATTTTAATTTCTCTGTGCCGGAACCTACCGGTGTGGTGGCGGCCATTGCTCCGCAGAATGACTCTTTATTAGGATTGGTTTCTGTAATTGCACCTATCATTGCAGGTGGAAATACATGTATTGTTTTAGCATCTGCAACTAAACCACTTTGTGCTGTAACATTTGCTGAAGTGCTTAACAGCTCAGACTTACCGGGCGGGGTTGTAAATATCCTCACTGGTAAAGTTGCAGAACTTGTGCCCTTCTTTGCTGACCATATGGATGTAAATGCAACTGTTTATTGTGAAGCAGACGCTGCAACTCAAAAACTAATCAAAGAAAAATCGGCATTGAATGTAAAGAGAGTGGTGCTATACGATAAAGTAAAATGGGCAAATGAAAGCGGCCAATCTCCTTATTTTATAATGGATCTTCAGGAAATAAAAACCACCTGGCATCCGATCGAGAATATTGGTGGGGCTAAAGCCGGATACTAAATCTTAATTGTGAAAAAGGAAGTCACCACAAATGCAACAGCAGCTTTGAACAAAAAATTTAGTCTTCTTTTGTTTATTCTTTTTTGTTTCTCTCCTGTTATGATCTACTCTCAAATTACCATGAATCCGGTTGCCAGTTCTGGGACTGAAAATGGCTGGAAAGTTGAAAGCAACAGTGAACTGGAGTATAAAATTGTTCGGGAAGGCGGCACCAGAAGTTTAGCGTATGGTAACTATATGCAGCTACATGTTAAACAGGTTTACAGTGACATCAGTGATACCATATTGATCGACACCAGAGAAACCATGCCACGTACACAAATATTTGACTCTGTGAGTACGCCAATTGGCTATTATAATATGATAAGACAATTGAAAAATGGTGATAGCCTGGTAATACGAATTCTTGCTGAAAATGCATTCAAAAACTCTCCTGTAGATATGCCTTCTTACTTAAAAACAGGCAGGTATTTGTATACACATGTTAAGTTATTGAATATTTTTTCAACAAGTGAGGAGGCTGATAGTGCGAATACCGCTGAAACCATTATGGCAAAACCAAGAATGTACCAAAAGCAAATGGCCGAAGTTGAAAAATCGGTTGCAGCGAACAAACTACAGATCGAAAAAGATTCAAAAATAATTTCGGATTATCTCGCCAGAAATAATATCAAAGCAACGAAAACTGCCTGGGGCACTTATATTTCAATTATAAAAGAGGGCCTTGGTGAAAAAATTGATAGCACAAAAATTGTAAAAGTCAATTATACAGGAAGAAATTTAGTTAGCGGAAAAGTATTTGATTCAAATACAGATCCAAAATTTATGCATGTGAATCCTTTGGAAGTGAACATGGGAGAGTTTGGTATTATATTCGGTTGGATTGACGCATTATTACATTTAAAAAAAGGAACAAAAGCAACCATCTATGTTCCTTCATCACTTGCGTATGGCGAAAGCGGTAATGGAGAGAGGATCAAGCCAAATGAAAATTTAATTTTTAATATTAGTGTTCTGGATGTTTTTAGTGAGGCTGAATATATGCTAAAACAGAAGCAGCTTGAAGAAAGGAGAAAAACGAGTAAGAAAAGTAATTAAGGTTTGAACGCCGCTGTCTTGTCTCCCGAAGCGGTTTTCAATTTTTACTAAAAATATTTCTATACTCATCCCATCACCCAAACCTGTAACAAAAACACCCCAATCCCGGCCACAAAACCTATCAGTGCCAGCCAGCCAATCTTTTTTAAATACCACATAAAATTAATCTGCTCAATACCCATTACAGCCACGCCAGCCGCTGTGCCTATTATTACGGCACTGCCACCGGTTCCGGTAGTTAAGGCGAGAAATTCCCAGAAAGGATGATCCGTAGGGTAAGTTGAGAGATCAAACATACCCTGTGATGCAGCCACCAAAGGCACATTATCAACAATGGCAGAAAGCAGCCCCAATGCAGTCCCAATCAAATAATCGTTTTTAAATGTAGTACTGAGAAATATTGCCAGGTCTTTCAGCAAGCCAAATGACTGCAATGCAGATACCGCCAGTAATATGCCCAGGAAAAATAAAATGCTGGGTGTATCAATTTTTTGTAATGCCCGGGCAACCGTAAACCTTTCTGCAATTTCTGAATCTTTGCTTTTGTGAATAACTGTGGTGATCACCCACATCAATCCCAGTGCAAGCAACATCCCCATGAACGGCGGTAAATGTGTAAGTGTTTTAAATACAGGTACAAATATCAGAAACCCGATGCCCGAAAATAGAATTATCTTCCCTTCCCTTTTTTCCTGCGCACTGCAATCGGCTTGCGGCATGGCAATAATATGCTTTCCTTTGAAACGATAAGCAACGATCAATGCCGGGATAATACAGGCTATCAGGCTTGGCAGTATGAGTTGCTTCATAATGTTAAGTGCCGTTATTTGTCCGCCGATCCAAAGCATGGTGGTAGTTACATCTCCCAATGGGCTCCAGGCTCCACCTGCATTGGCTGCAATTACGATCAATCCCACAAACCAAAGCCGGTCTTCTTTTTCACTTAACAATTTTGAGCAAAGCGAGGTCATCACAATGGCAGTGGTTAAATTGTCCAGCAAGGCTGAAAGAAAAAAAGTAATGGCAACAATGATCAACAGTAGTTTTGATTTACCGGTTGTTCTTATTTGTTCGGTAATAATATCAAAACCATTATGAGAGTCTATCAATTCAACGATCGTCATCGCTCCCAGCAAAAAGAAAAGTATGGATGCAATTTCTCCCAGGTGATGCAGCAACTCATCTCCCACTGTTTCAGATGAATTGCTTTGCAACATATAGATCATCCAGCACAGTACACCGGTTATCAATGCCGAAGCCGCTTTGTTGAGCTTTAGCGGATGCTCAAAAGCAATAGCAACATAGCCTAAAACAAAAACGATTATAAGCATAGCGGAGATCATGATGCAAATTAGCTTTTTTACAGTTCATGCGGTATTCAATATTGCCCAATAAAAAAACCGTTTCCTTTTAGGAAACGGTTTTACATCTTGCTAAAAATATCTTCTACAGATCCTTACCGTGGCAATGCTTGTATTTCTTACCACTACCACAAGGACAAAGGTCATTTCTGCCCGGTGCCTTTTCTACACGTATAGGTTCCTGCTTGATTTGTTCGGATGGATCAATATAATCATTCTCAGCACTCAGCTGTTCAGGCTCGCCTGCTCCGGCAAACTGTTCTTTGCGCTGGCGCATTTTACTCATGTCTGTCTTTTGTTCACGCCCTTCACGTATACGGCCAGCATTGGTTTGTTCCATCGGTATTTGTGCATGGCAAAGGAAACTAACAATATCTTTATTTACACGGTCGTCCATTTCTTTAAACTCCCTGAAAGCTTCTATCTTATAAATTACCAGCGGATCTTTTTGCTCATAAGTTGCCGATTGTACACTATGGCGTAAATCATCCATGGCACGTAAATGCTCTTTCCAGGCATCATCAATCAAAGCCAGTGTAATATTGCGTTCCAGTGCGTCGTTCAGTTCTCTTCCTTCAGTAGCTAAATATTTATCGAGATTAGCCAATGCCTGTATCTGTTTCTTACCATCTGTGAAAGGCACAGCCACATTCTCAATATGATTGCCCTGTTCTGCACGTATATTTTTGATAATAGGTAATGTCTGTTTAACCAGTGTATCTGTTTTTCTGCGGTATTGTGTTACAGCCTCTTCGTACAAACGATCGCTCAGTGAATTTACATCTCCCTTATCCAGCTCTTCAGCTGTTATAGAAGTATCAATACCAAAATTCACAATAGCTGCCAGTTTAAACCCATCATGGTCGTTTCCTTCTTTAAAAGAATTAACCAGTCCGTTGGCAACAGAATAGAATGAATTATCAAGATCAAGTGCAAGCCTTTCACCAAACAAAGCGTGGTTACGTTTTTTGTACACCACATTACGCTGTTTGTTCATCACATCATCATACTCCAGCAAACGCTTACGAATGCCGAAGTTATTTTCTTCCACTTTCTTCTGCGCCCTTTCAATTGATTTGGTGATTATGCTATGCTGTATCACTTCACCCTCTTTATAACCCATACGGTCCATTAGCCCGGCAATACGCTCACTGCCAAACATACGCATCAGGTCATCTTCCAAAGAAACAAAGAACTGAGAGCTTCCGGGATCTCCCTGGCGACCGGCACGACCACGCAGCTGCCTGTCTACACGGCGGCTTTCATGGCGCTCTGTACCTAAAATGGCCAACCCACCGGCTTCTTTAACACCTGGCCCCAGTTTAATATCGGTACCACGACCAGCCATATTCGTTGCAATGGTTACAGCGCCCGGCAAACCGGCTTCAGCAACAACCTGTGCTTCCTTACTATGTTGTTTCGCATTCAGTACATTATGCGGAATATTTTTCTGCTTCAGCATTCTTGCCAGCAATTCACTTACTTCCACGTTGGTAGTACCAACCAGGCAGGGCCTTCCGATACTGCGCAATCTTTCCACTTCATCAATAACTGCCTTATATTTTTCACGCTTGGTTTTAAAAACAAAATCCTGCTCATCCTTACGTATCACATTTACATTGGTGGGTATGGTTACCACATCCAGTTTGTAAATGCTCCAGAACTCACCTGCTTCTGTTTCGGCAGTACCCGTCATACCACAAAGTTTGTGGTACATACGGAAATAGTTCTGCAAAGTAACCGTAGCATAGGTTTGTGTAGATGCTTCAATCTTCACGTTTTCCTTGGCTTCAATGGCCTGGTGCAATCCGTCAGAGTAACGGCGGCCATCCAATATACGACCCGTTTGTTCGTCCACAATTTTAATGGCACCTTCCATTACCACATACTCAACATCTTTATCGAATAAAGTATAGGCTTTTAATAACTGCTGTACAGTATGAATACGATCTGCCTTCAAAGAATAATCATTCAGCAATGCTTCTTTCTGATGCAGTTTTTCCTCAGCGCTGAGGGTACTTTTTTCAATGTCGGAAAGCTTGGTTGCTATATCAGGAATTATGAAGAAATCAGGATCTTCGCCACTTCTTGTAATTAACTGGATACCCTGATCGGTAAGATCAACCTGGTTATTCTTTTCATCAATGTTGAAGAATAATTCAGCATCTACCTTAGGCATTTCTTTTTGCTGATCGGCCAGGTAATAGTTTTCACTTTTCTGCAGTTTAACACGATTACCGGGCTCACTTAAGAATTTAATAAGTGCACTGTTCTTTGGCAAACCCCTGTGGGCACGCATTAACGCCAGGCCTCCGTCTTTAGGGTCATCATTACCTTCAGCAATTTTTTTCTTGGCTTCAATTAAAAACTGGTTCACTGCTTTTCTTTGCGCCTCTACCAGTTTTTCAATTCTTGGTTTTAAGTCGAAGAACTGTTGTGTATTATCACTATGTCCAACCGGACCACTGATGATCAATGGCGTACGGGCATCATCTATCAATACACTATCCACCTCATCCACCATGGCAAAATGATGTTTGCGCTGCACCATTTCGTTAGGCGTGTGCACCATGTTATCACGCAGGTAATCAAAACCAAATTCGTTATTGGTACCATAAATAATATCGGCATTGTAGGCATTACGACGGGCATCGCTGTTAGGCTCATGCTTATCAATACAATCAACCCGCAGTCCTAAAAATTCAAAGATGGGGCCATTCCATTCTCCATCCCTGCGTGCCAGGTAATCATTCACCGTAACCACGTGTACACCTTCGCCGCTTAATGCATTTAAATATGCTGGCAAGGTACTTACCAGGGTTTTTCCTTCACCAGTTGCCATTTCGGCAATCTTTCCGCTGTGTAATACCATACCACCTATCAGCTGCACATCGTAATGCACCATGTTCCAGGTAACTTTACTGCCGCCGGCTGTCCAGCTGTTTTTATAAATAGCTTTATCACCCTGTATAGTCAGACTGTCTTTTTTTGTTGCAAGCGTTCTGTCCAACTCTGTTGCTGTTACTTCCAGGGTTTCGTTCTCTTTAAAGCGCCTGCTGGTTTCTTTTACCACGGCAAATGCTTCGGGTAAAATTTCCTGCAACACCACTTCCATTTGCTTATCTTTCTCTTTTTTCAGCTCATCAATTTCCTTGTACAAAACATCTCTTTCATTGATGTTTTCTACTGGTAATTCTTCTGCTGCTTTTTGTTTATCGGTAATTTCTGTGTTTACAGAGTTCAGAAATTCGGCAATACGCTGCTTGAATTCGTTGGTTTTATTACGCAGTTCATCATTGCTCAGCGATTGGTATTGGCTAAAGAATTGGTTGATCTTTTCAACTACAGGCCTTATTTTCTTTACGTCTTTTTCACTTTTACTACCACCAAAAAGTTTTGAAATAGCTCCTATCATAAAATTCAGTATTGTTGGGTATTCTGTTTATGCTCAATAATTAGGATTATTGCTTGTCAAATATGGTGCAGAAAAAAAAATTGAGCCATAATGACAGCACCCGGCCTTGTTTTTTAAGGCGGGCGACAAAGGTAGTAAATGTTTAGGGTTTCAGTTGGAGTAGTTGACAGATGGTTTTTTAACTGTTTAGGATATTCTTAACTAACCTTTTTGCAACTTAGCGTATCAATAAATAAACCAGCAAATTATGCACTATTACAAACCAGTTTTGGCAGTATTTGCCCTTGCATTAACCGGCCTTTTTGCCTGCAACAGTAATGAAATAGGCGAAAGCAAGGATGTGAACCAGGATAAAATATACATGGATTATAATGTTTCTTACACCGAGGGAGACGACCAGGTTGCCCTCAACTTTCAATATCGTTTTGCCGGTGCAGCCGGTACAACATTGGTGTTAAATAAACCCAGCCAGGTAAAACTAGATGAAGAGGTACTAAAAGTGGACAGCAGTAAATATGGCGGTGCCTTTTATACAGCAGATAAAAGGTACACTACATTTTTAGGTAACCATAACATCGGTTTTACCGATATAAGCGGTAAGCAGTTCAACAACAGTTTTGAATTTGCCCCCTTCTCATTAATAAATCTTCCTCCAACTGCCGACCGCAATAAAGACCTTGTAATTTCGTATAATATAAATGGCTTAAATGCCAATGATGATATTGAAATAAACAGTGTTGATACAGATAGCAGTTTTAACTACCATCAACCAGGAAGCAGCACCAGCATAACAATACCGGCAGCCGATCTGAGAAAGCAAAAAAATAAGGAACTTAGTTTTGAAGCTGCTATCTACAGGCAACTGCGTCTTGAGCATACTACCAGCGAAGGCGGAAAACTGATGCTCACCTACCGCCTGAAACCGGTAAAAATAAAATTGCAACCCTAAACAATCTGTATAAAATATTGTTACGTAACTTATAAAAAATAAGTTATGCAAAAAACAGTACTGCTACTCTGTATTACAGCTTTTTCGTTATCCGCTTTTGCCCAAAAAACAGATCTTACAAAGTTTGAGAAAGAGCGTGTACGCTACTCAAAAAATGCCATGATCACATTGGCCGGCTGGTCGGTAGCCAATATAGTAGGCAGCGGCATTGCTACCGATACCCGTAATAAAGAGATGCGGTATTTTCACCAGATGAATGTTATGTGGGGCGGTATTAACCTGGCCATTGCCGGGCTGGGCTACTGGGGTGCCAACAGGGAAAAGATCAATAACCCGATATTAGCCGATGTTTTGAAACACCAGAATAAGATCGAGAAAACCTATCTCATTAATGCAGGACTGGATGTGGTTTATGTAGGATCTGGCCTGCTGATGAATAAAACCAGCGACAACCAGAAAAATCCGGAGAAATTCAGAGGCTATGGCAATTCTATAATGGTACAGGGCGGATTTTTACTGCTGTACGATGCCATTATGTACTCGATACACCGCAAGCATGGCAAACAGTTAAAAGGCCTGGGAGATAAAGTGACACTGAACGCAGGACCGGGCGCTATTTCGCTGACCTACAATTTTTAGCGCTTTATGTAAGTGTTAACAAAAGCACAAAACAACCACCACTCATCAAATTAAATGCTGATATGCAGGATTTGAACATTACTTTTACACGAATAAATTCGTATTTCAATTCTGTTTTATGAGAAAAATTGTACTCTTGGTTTTAGTATGTTTTTGTGGTATGGCAGCAAACGCCCAGGTTAAGGGTGTCCTCATTGATTCTGCCAGCAAAAAGCCGATTGAAAACGCGGTGATCGCACTTGTTGTAAAATCGAACCCAACAGATACCAGCTATACATTTACAGATGATAAAGGCCAGTTTAAGTTTGATGTAGTTCCTGCATCTCCTTTTTCGGTAGTTATCCGCCACATGGGTTACTGGCCCAAAGCCAGGTACGTTCCTGTAAACAAGGCCGAAAAAACAATTGATGTGGGCAGTTTTTCATTGGCACAGGATGCAAAATTATTAAAAGAGGTGGTGGTAGAAGCCCCGGCCATTGTAGTAAAGGAAGATACCATTGAATACAATGCCTCATCCTTTAAAGTAAAGGAAGGCGCCGTGGTAGAAGACCTTATTAAAAAAATGCCGGGCATACAGGTTGATAAAGATGGGAACGTAACCGCACAAGGCAAAGCCGTAACCCGGGTAAAAGTAAATGGTAAAGATTTTTTTGGAGGCGATGTAAAAACAGCCACCAAAGAATTGCCTGCCAACATCGTTGATAAGATACAGATCATAGATGATTATGGCGACCAGGCAACCGTTAGCGGCATTAAAGATGGCGACCCGGACAAAGTGATGAACATCCAGATAAAGAAAGACAAGAATAAGGGCTTCTTTGGGCGTGTTACAGGCGGGTATGGAACGGATGACCGTTACCAGGGCTCGTTCAATGGAAATTTCTTTAACAACAACACACAGATATCAGTACTGGGAAACAGCAACAATACCAATACATCGCTCTTTAATTTTAGTGGCGGTGGCAACCGTGGCGCCACCAGCATGATGCGGAGCGGCATGGCTGTAATGAACGATATGGGCGGCATGGGTGCTATGAACAGCATGATGCAGCAAGGTGGCAGCGGCGGCAGTTCTCCTGCTTTTACAGGCGGCAGCAATGCAGGAATTTCTACCACCAATTCGTTTGGTTTTAATTACCGCGATCAATGGAGCAAAAGGATATCGGTATATGGCAGCTACTCTTACAACCATAAAAATACCAGCCAGCTGCAAAACAGTTATGAAACAAACAATACCACACTCATCAACAATAACCAGGACCTGAATTCTTTAACCAAGGGAAATTCTCACCGCTTCACCTTCAATTTAGAATACCAGATCGATTCTTTTAATTACCTGAAAGTTAGTCCCAGCATTAATTACAGCGGCAGCGATGCAAACAGCAATACCATGTTTGATTATAAAAGGCAGAGTGATGGGACTAAAACGCTGGACGGTTCCAATAAAAATGTAAACAACTCCCAGGCTCCAAACCTGGCTGCAACCATTTTGTACAACCATAAGTTCAGAAAGCGTGGCCGTAATTTTTCAACCAGCATTACTTTAGGTACCAATCAAAATAATTCTGAGCAGGATGTTACCAATTTAAGCACCCAATACATCCCATTTCAGTTTAGCAGAAATACTTTTCAGTTTACCGACCAGGAAAACAACAATCATAATTACGGAGTAAGGTTTACCTATTCCGAGCCAATTAACAGGTACCGCAGCCTTGATTTCAGCTATTCACACAATTTAAGTTATGGCCGTAATAACCGCCAGACCTACAATGTAGACTCTGCCACCAAAGTACGTACCCTCAATAATTTTTTAAGTAACGATTATGAAAATAATTTTTACAACAACCGCATTGGCGTGTCGCTGCGAACCACTAAAAAGAAATACAACTACACAGTAGGTATCAGTGTACAGCCTGTGAATTTACAGGGTAAATCTCTTACTAAAGACAGTGCATACAAACCAATCAGAAGAGCCAGTGTTTTCCCCATTGCCAGGCTGGTGTATAATTTCAGCCGTACCAAAACACTCAATGCCAGTTATAATGGAAATGCCACCCAGCCCAGCTTTAGCCAGCTTCAGCCGGTGCAGGATTTTACCAACCCGCAAAGTACTTCTATTGGTAATCCCGATCTGAAACCATCTATCAATCACAACCTGAACCTGAGTTACAACAACTTTAATTTCATTAGCGGCAAAGTAATATTCACCAATTTAACTATCAGTACTATCAGGAACCAGATAGTTAATAAAACCGCCAAACGAGACAGCCTGGGTTCTACCCTTTCTATTCCAGAAAACGTAAATGGATATTACAATGTGTTAGGTTTTTATGCCTATTCAAAGCCTTACAAAAACAGGAAGTATGTAATTAATTTCAACGGTAGTTTGAATTATAATCGCAACATCAGTTTAACGGATAGTGTGCATATTGTTGGTAATGCATTGGAGCAAAACCTGAACCGCAATAAAATAAACGGCAACAACTGGATCATTACACAGGGCTTTACTTTTGAGTACAATTATAAAGACATTTTGGAGCTGGGTACCGGTATCAGCTATAGCCTAAATGACAATACGTACAAAAGCGCTGATAAAAGTAAAAACTTAACCGGTTTTCAAAATACCAGCAGCAATGCCTGGACCCTCAGCAGCAACATGAACCTGAACATTACCAAAACCCTGGTTTTAAAGTATGATTTCGACTATACCATCAACAGCGGTTTGGCCAGCAGCGTAAATCGCAATACAGCAATCATGAACGCTTCGCTTGAAAAACAGCTTTTCAAAAAGAAAAATGGCATCCTCAGGCTGGCTGCCTTCGATTTGTTTAATCAGAACACTAATATCAGCCGCCAGGTGCAGGGTGCGTCCATCTTCGATACCCGTTCAAACCGCCTTACCCGCTATTTTATGGCCACATTTACCTATCGCCTGCAGCGATTTGCGGGTCAAACCATACAAAACCGTGGTCCGGGTGTTGATTTCAGGAAAATGGGGCCTCCGCCAACCGGGGGGCCTGGGTTTTAATAAGGACCGCTGAAGGCTGATGATTTTCAGAACAAAACATAATTAAGGCTCAATTGAAAAACCATTTTCGAACGGAGCGTCGCCACTTCTGCCCAAATATTGGTCAAATGCCTGTCTCAAAAAAGAAAAAACCTGCCTTGGGCAGGTAAAACTCATATTCTTAGAAGGGTGAATAAATATCAGGCGGGCAGACTTTTTTTAAAGCCCTTTTCATTACCTTTGCCACCCAAAAAGCAAGCCCCTGAACAGGGCAAGTACTGACAATTTAACCAGGATATTACTATGAGTGGTGCATTAAAAGAGGTTCGTAACCGGATCAAAAGCGTACAAAGTACCCAGCAAATTACTAAAGCCATGAAAATGGTGAGTGCTGCCAAGCTTCGCCGTGCACAGGATGCCATTACCCAAATGCGCCCTTATGCCCAAAAGCTGCAGGAAATGCTGAGCAATATTGTGAGCAACAGCAATGGCGATGTTAACATGGCTTTAGCTACCGAAAGACCAGTTGAAAATGTAATGATCATTGTGGTTACCAGCGATCGTGGTTTGTGTGGTGGCTACAACAGCAACCTGATAAAATTAGCCAAACAGGTAATTGCCGAAAAATATTCAACCCAGGCGGCAAAGGGTAATGTGCAGATCTTACCAATTGGTAAAAAGGGATACGAAAACTTTACCAAAAACGGCTTTAAAGTAGTTAATCAATATTGGGATATTTTCACCGGTTTAAGTTTTGAAAAAGTACAGGTAGCCGCAAAGCATGCTATGGATGCTTTTGCCAATAAAGAAATTGATGCCGTAGAACTGATATACAGCGAATTTAAAAATGCTGCTACCCAGCGCTTTGTTGCTGAGCAGTTTTTACCGGTATCGAAAGTTGCCAAAGCCGAAGGGCAGAAAAATGCCGACTTTATTTTTGAGCCTGGCAAAGATGTATTGATTGCTGAGCTGATGCCTAAAATTTTAAACACCCAGTTGTTTAAAGCTACGCTGGATGCAAATGCCAGTGAGCATGGGGCCCGAATGACGGCGATGGACAAGGCCAGCGATAACGCCAACGAATTATTAAAATCATTAAAGATCAGCTACAACCGTGCAAGACAGGCTGCCATTACAACCGAATTAACGGAGATTGTGAGTGGTGCGGCTGCATTGCAGGGTTAAAACTGTTTGTAGTTGGTTGTTGGTTGTTGGTGGTTTAATAACAACAAACCACAAACTACAAACCACAAACATTCACAATGGAACTTTCAGAGATCATTCCGCATATAGAAGCTTTAATTTTTGCCAGCGATAAACCTTTAACCAACGAGGAAATTGTGGAGCTTGTTAATGGCGCACTTGCTTTTATTGAAGACCGTGCTACGCCTCAACAGGTTGATGCAGCTATTGAAGGCATTGTTGAAAAATACAGCGCCGAGTTTTATGCATTTGAGCTCAGGCAAATTGGCGGAGGCTGGCAGTTTCTTACCAAAAAAGAGTACCATAAAACGGTTGCCCAGCTCAACGGCGATAAATTCTTAAAGCGCCTTTCAACTGCTGCGCTTGAAACCCTTGCTATTATTGCCTACAAGCAACCTATTACAAAAAGCGAGATTGAATCTATCCGCGGGGTGAACTGTGATTATGCCGTGCAGAAATTACTGGAGAAAGATCTTGTAATTATCTCCGGAAGAAATGAAGATGCAGTTGGTAAGCCACTCATCTATTCTACTTCCAAATCGTTTATGGATTATTTTGGTATCAACAGTTCCGATGATCTTCCTAAAATATCAGAAGTGCTGATGGAAGAACTGATACAGGCTACCAATGTAAAAGAGGCTGAAGAAAATATACAGCCTGAAAACGCTGAAGAAGCCGGATCTGAAACAATAGTTGAAGAAACGATTGAAGAAGAAATAATTGTTACCGAAGATGCTACAGAAACAGCACTGGCAGTAACAGAAAGCGGAGAAATTATTGAGGAAGTAAACGATGGCGACGCTTCTGATGAACAAAAAGAGAGCTAAACTCATTTGACCAATATTTTAACTCAGGCATGATTATTTCATGCCTTTTGTTTTATATAGAGAAAATTGCATTTAGAATCAAAAGCCATTAACTTTAAGCAATGATGAAACAATTATTTTCAACAACTGCAGACAACCTGGTGAAACTCTTTTTCATCAGTTTTATTTTTATTTCATGCGCTTCTGCCAAAAAGAATAATGTTGTGAATACTGAATCTAAAAATATTATTGAGAACAAGGCATTAGCCGGCGATTTTGATAAACAGGGCCATCGCGGCTGCCGTGGATTGATGCCGGAAAATACCATCCCTGCCATGCTGAATGCGATTGGGCTGGGTGTTACCACTTTGGAAATGGATGTATGCATCAGCAAGGATAAAAAAGTATTCCTGTCGCATGAAGCATTTTTTAATCATGAGATTACCACTAAGTCAGATGGTAGTTTCATTGATGAGAAAGATGAAAAGAATTTCAACATGTTTCAAATGAATTATGCCGATATCATTAAGTACGATGTAGGCATGAAACCACATCCACGATTTCCCGATCAGCAAAAGATAAAAGCGGTAAAACCATTACTAGCTGATGTTTTTAAAGCGGTTAAAGAAGACATGGTTACCAGGCGTCGCCCTTTTCCTTATTTTAATATTGAAACCAAATCCTTACCAGAAACTGACAATAAGTTTCATCCTGCCCCTGCAGAGTTTGTAGAAGTATTAATGAAAGTGATAAAGGACAATCAAATGGAAGACTATGTCATTATACAATCTTTCGATTTCAGAACCCTGCAATACCTGCACCAGCACTACCCTAATATTAAAACAGCCATGCTGGTTGAAGGAAACAGTAAAAGCAGTTTTCGTAAGCAGATGAAGGATATTGGGTTTACGCCAACCATCTATAGCCCGGAGTCTATCATGGTCATTCCTGAACTCATCAAAGATTGTCATGATCTGAACATGAAGATCATTCCCTGGACGGTGAATGATAAAAAGAAAATAGAAGAGTTTAAAAAGATGGGGGTGGATGGGATCATTACGGATTATCCCAATTTATTCAATGATTAATTTACAGGCTCAGCCAATCCTGCGCATTTTTAAATAAAAGCTTTTCAGTAAGTATTTTGTCAAATCCCATATCTGCAATTAATTTCCCAGGATGATGCTCTCCGAGCGGAAACGGGTAATCACTGCCCAAACATATTTTATCTTCTCCCATTACATCAATGATATAGCGCATGGCTTTATCATCATGCACCAGGCTATCGATCCAGAATTTACCAATATAATCTCTCGGGTTAACTGGATTGTCAATAGCAACCAGATCGGGCCGCACATTAAATCCATGTTCAATTCTGCCAATCGTTAAAGGAAAACTTCCGCCACCATGCGCAAAAGCGACCCTCAGTTTAGGAAATTTTTCAAACACGCCACCAAAGATCATCGAGCAAATAGCACGGCTTGTTTCCGCCGGCATCCCTACCAGCCATGGCAACCAGTATTTTTGCATTTGCTGCTCTCCCATCATCTCCCAGGGATGTACAAACAAAGCACAGCCAAGCTTTTCTGCTGCTTCGTAAAAAGGAAAGAATGCAGGATCACTTAAATTAAGTCCGTTGATATTACTGCCAATCTCTAGCCCCGGCATTTTTAATTCGGTAACACAACGTTCCATTTCTTGTATAGCCAGGTCTATATCCTGTAATGGAACTGTTCCTATACCAATAAAACGTGTTGGATCCTTTGTAACCGTATCAGCAATATGATCGTTAAAGAAACGGGAGGTTTCATACCCGTCATTTGCCTTTGCCCAATAATTAAAAAGTACAGGAATAGTAGAAAGCACCTGTATCGTTACATCCGTTTCATCCATTTCTTTTACCCTAACTCCAGCATCAAAACAATTATCCTCCACCTCACGAAAAAGCTTGTCACCCTTCATCATACAGGCTTTGCAATTGCGGTGTTCCAAATGTATAAACTCACCATAGCCAAACTTCTGCACCCAGTTGGGCATTTTGCCGGGCATGATGTGCGTATGTATATCTATTTTCATTATTAATGTTTGTGGTTTATGGTTTGTTGTTGGTTGTTTAACCACAAACAACAAACTACAAACAGCTTAACCCTTCTTTACCGGTGGCGCCATTACCGACCCACATTTGCTGCAAGTACGCTTCTGTTCATCACTGTAAAAACCTTCCATCACCGGCGGCAGTTGAGTTACAATATCGGTTATTACTTTATATTCTTCATACAATTTATTACCGCAGTTTTCACAGTACCACAAAAAACCGTCTTCTTCCGTTTCCCTTATTTTTTCAATCACCAGTCCTACCGTGTTAGGGCCACGTTGGGGAGAATGTGGCGTGCGGGGCGGCAGCAAAAATATATCCCCTTCGTTAATAGGAATATCTCTCGGTACACCATTATCAATGATCTTTAATACAATATTTCCTTCCACCTGGTAGTACAACTCTTCTGTTTCATTAAAATGATAATCCTTACGGCTGTTGGGCCCGCCAACCACCATCACAATAAAATTTTCAGCATCTTTATAAATGCACTGGTTACCCACAGGTGGTTTTAGTTTATCGCGGTTGTCATCTATCCATTTTTTTAAATTAAAAGGAGCTGCTATTGACATAATCGTAATTTTAGAATGGTTAAATTACAGCAATTTTTCGGGAATGAGAATTACCCTGTTGAATTTTAAATTGAATTACCTTTAAGTATGAATCTGACTGTTCCATATCAACTGGAAAATTTTATTGGTGGCAATTTTATCGGTCCGCTCAGCGGTAGTTTTATTGATAATGTGAACCCCGCCACCGGGGCCGTATGCGGACAAATTCCCGACAGCAACTACAAAGACATTGAGGTAGCAGTTAAGGCGGCAAAAAAAGCATTCCCATCCTGGAGTGTATTACCTGTTGAGCAAAAATTCCGCATCCTAAACCGGGTTGCAGAACTGATTGAAGAAAACCTGGACGAATTGGCCCTTGCCGAAACCAATGACAATGGAAAACCTTTATGGTTAAGCAAAGAAGTTGATATCCCCCGTGCTTCTTCCAACTTTCGCTTTTTTGCAACGGGTATTATGCATTTTGCAAATGAAAGTCACCAGATGGAGGATAAAGCGGTGAATTATACTTTGCGCCAGCCAATTGGCATTGTAGGTTGCATTTCTCCCTGGAACCTTCCTTTGTATCTATTTACCTGGAAAATTGTACCTGCGCTGGCTGCAGGCAACTGTGTAATTGCAAAACCATCTGAAGTAACGCCTGTAACAGCTTTTTTGCTGGCAAGAATTTGTAAAGAAGCCGGATTGCCGGATGGTGTTTTAAATATTGTTCATGGCGTTGGGCAGCATTGCGGCGAAGCCATCGTAAAACATCCCGACATTAAAGCAATCTCTTTTACTGGCAGCACCAAGGCAGGCGAACGCATTGCTTCCATTGCTGCACCTATGTTTAAGAAACTATCATTGGAATTAGGTGGCAAAAATCCCAACATCATTTTCAATGATTGCAATTGGGAAAAGATGCTGACCGAAACCATCCGATCCTCTTTTGGTAACCAGGGACAAATATGTTTGTGTGGCAGCAGGATATTGATTGAAAGAACCGCTTACGAAAATTTTAAAAAGCATTTCATCCCCATTGTAAAAAGCTTAACCGTTGGCGATCCTTTGAAAGCGACTAGCAAACAAGGGGCTATCGTAAGTAAAGTACACTTTGAAAAAGTAATGAATTGCATTAAAATAGCAGAATCCGAAGGCGGAACCATTCTTTGTGGAGGCTATGCCTCTAATCCTATTGGTCGTTGCATCAATGGCTATTTTATTGAACCGACAATTATTGAAGGTCTTGATCAAAACTGTAAAACCAACCAGGAAGAAATTTTTGGGCCCGTTGTAACCATACAGCCTTTTGATACCGAAGAAGAAGCAATAGCACTGGCTAATGCAACCAGCTATGGACTGGCTGCAACTATTTGGACCCAGGATATCAGCCGGGCAAACCGTATTGCAGCAAAAGTACAAAGCGGCATCATTTGGGTAAACTGCTGGCTGGTACGGGATCTGCGTACGCCTTTTGGAGGCATGAAAAACAGTGGTGTTGGAAGAGAAGGTGGCTGGGAGGCATTAAGATTTTTTACAGAAACAAAAAATGTCTGCATTCAATATTAATAAATGGAAGATAAAATCATACATACCGATTCAGCGGCAAAGCCTTTAGGTGCCTACCCTCATGCAAGACGTGTAGGAAATCTTTTATTCCTCTCCGGCATTGGCAGCAGAAGTGCAAAGGACAATGTGATCCCTGGTTTAAAACTGGATGCTGATGGCAATATTATTAAATACGATATTGAAGCCGAAACCCTGCAGGTGTTTGCCAACGTAAAAGCTGTACTGGAAGCCAGCGGCAGCAGTTGGGATAAGATTGTGGACGTGACCGTATTCTTAACCAACATGAAAAAAGATTTTCCGGTTTATAACAAGATTTATGGTGAGCATTTTAAAGATGTACAGGCTTGCAGAACTACAGTAGAAGTAAAAAGCCTGCCAACGCCTATTGCTATAGAATTGAAAGTGATTGCTACCATTGATTAAAACAATAAGTATGACATTTGAGAATAGTTTAGCTTTCGCTAAGCAGTTAGATGAGAAAGATCAATTAAAACATTTCAGGGATAAATTTTATATCCCTATCATCAACGGTAATGAATGCATTTACTTTACCGGAAACTCCCTCGGGCTGCAACCTAAAACCACGCAGGATTATGTGCTGAATGAATTGGAAGACTGGGCCAGCTTTGGTGTAGAAGGACATTTTCATGCCCGGCAGCCCTGGTTCAGCTATCATGAAATGTTCCCGCAATTACTTGTCAAAATTGTGGGCGCTTTGCCGGAAGAGATCGTGGTAATGAATCAACTTACCGTGAACCTCCATTTGCTGATGGCTAGTTTTTTTCAGCCAACCAAAGAAAGGTTTAAAATTATCTGCGAAGCAAAAGCATTTCCGTCTGATCAATATGCACTGGAAACGCAGGCAAGATTTCATGGATTAAATCCCGATGAAGTGATCATTGAAGTAGCTCCACGGAAAGGCGAACATACGATCAGAACAGAAGACATCCTTTCCTCCATAAAACAACATGGCAATCAAACTGCATTGGTAATTTTTGGTGGTGTTAATTATTACAGCGGACAGGTCTTCGACATGAAAGCAATAAAACAGGCTGCACATGAAGCTGGTGCTTATTGCGGTTTTGACCTAGCACATGCAGCCGGCAATATTGAATTGCATTTGCATGATTGGGGTGTTGACTTTGCGTGCTGGTGTAGTTATAAGTATCTAAACAGTGGTCCGGGTGGAGTTTCGGGCGTGTTCATCAATAAAAAACATGCAGGTAATACATCACTACCAAGACTAGCCGGCTGGTGGGGACACGATAAAGCAACCCGCTTTCAAATGGAGAAAGGTTTTAAACCCATTGCCACGGCCGAAGGCTGGCAACTAAGCAATGCGCCTGTATTAAGCATGGCTGCTCATAAAGCAGCGCTGGATATTTTTGAAGAAGCCGGAATTGAAAACCTGGTTGCCAAAGGTCAGCAGTTGAGCGACTACTTGTTCTTCATCATTGAAGAACTGAATGCAGCTTCTGCAGAAAAAAAGATAGAGATCATCACTCCAAAAGAAAATAAAGGCTGCCAGGTTTCTATGCTGATGCTGGAAAAAGGTAAGGAAGTTTTTGACGCATTAAAACAAAACGGCGTACTGGCTGATTGGCGGGAACCAAATGTAATAAGAGTAGCCCCTGTGCCGCTTTACAACAGCTTTGAAGATGTGTGGAAATTCGGAGAGATCGTAAAATTGATTTTAAATCACAATTAATGGAAAAGAAAAACACGGTTATCATTGGTGCTGGTTTGGTAGGATCATTGCTTTCAATTTACTTGTCGAAAAGAGGATACAAAGTTTCTGTTTATGAACGCAGGGGCGATATGCGAAAAGAAAAACTGAGTGCCGGCAAATCTATAAACCTGGCGTTGAGCGACAGGGGCATTAAGGCACTGGAAGAAGTTGGATTGATGGAAGAGATCAGGAAGATTTGCATTCCTATGCACGGGCGTTTTATGCACAATGCAGATGGCACTACCGCTTACCAGGCTTATGGAAAAGAAGGTCAGTACATCAATTCGGTATCAAGAGGAGATTTGAATTGCAAGCTTATGGACCTGGCTGAGGAACATGGAGTTAATATATTATTCAACGAGAAATGCAACAGCATTAACTGGACTGAAAACAAAATAGAATTTGAAAAAACAAATTCGCCGGAAATACGAAAGGTGAAAGCTGATTTGATCTTTGGTAGCGATGGCGCTTTTTCTGCAGCCAGGTTAACACACCAATTACAGCACGACCGCTTTCAGTATCAGCAATACTATATTGATTTTGGTTATAAAGAATTAACTATTCCTCCGGCAGAAAATGGCGGCTTCCTTCTGGAGAAAAATGCGCTGCATATATGGCCACGTGGCAATTATATGATGATTGCCCTGCCAAATATTGACGGAAGTTTCACCTGCACGCTTTTCTTTCCTTTTGAAGGTGATCCTTCATTCGCTACCCTTGATTCAAAAGAAAAAGTAAGATCATTTTTTGAAAAAACTTTTACAGACGCCTCCCCGCTGATGCCAACGCTGGAAGCTGATTTTTTTGCGAATCCTACTTCCTCCCTGGTTACTGTAAAATGCTTTCCGTGGATACGGAATGATCAATTTGCCTTGATCGGCGATGCAGCTCATGCTATTGTTCCCTTCTTTGGGCAAGGGATGAACTGCGGTTTTGAGGATTGCGCCGTATTAAATAGTTTAATTGAGAAACATAACGATAACTGGTCTGCAATCTTACCCGAATATCAATTGTTAAGAAAACCCGATGGCGATGCCATTGCCGACCTGGCGCTGAACAATTTCGTGGAGATGAGAGACAAAGTTGCTGATCCCAAATTTTTACTACAGAAAAAGATAGAAGCCGCTTTTAATAAAAAATACCCCGATAAATGGATACCGCTTTACAGCCAGGTTACATTTAGTCCGCAGATAAGATATAGCGAAGCATTGGTTAATGGACAAAGGCAGGACGCAATTATGCAACAGGTGATGGCAATACAAGAGATTGAGAAAAAATGGCAGGATGAAGAAATTGAAAAAATGATATTGGAGAAATTACGCTAGCTAAAACGAGTAACACCGATTATCAAATTCGTGTCATTCGTAAAATTCGTGCAATTAATAAAATACTATGTACAAATTCCCCTACTATACCGAAACTGATACCGAAAAAGTGATCAGTTTTATGAAGAAAAATTCCTTTGCTGCCATTATTGGCCAGGGAGAAATTTATCCTGCAGCTACTCACATTCCCCTTGAAGTTGAAGTTACTGATGGCAAAATATTTTTAAGCGGTCACCTGATGAAAAAGACTGACCATCATATCGCCTTTTCGAAAAATGAAAATGTGCTGGTCATCTTCAGCGGGCCGCATACACACATCAGTGCAAGCTGGTACACAAACCCCGTTATAGGCAGCACCTGGAATTATATGGTGGTACACGTCAAGGGAAAGATCAGCTTTAAAGATGAGCAAGGAACTTATGAAGCTGTTAAAGCCATAACTAATAAATATGAAAGCCCGGAAAGCCCTTCATCTTTCGGCAAATTACCGCAAGAGTATATTGATCAGATGGTAAAAGCTATTGCAGGTTTTACTATTGAAGTAGAAAGTTTTGAAAATACGTTTAAGCTAAGCCAGAACAGGGATATCGATTCTCAAAAGAATATCATTGACCAACTCAGAAAAAGAACCGATGCCAATTCACTGGCAATTGCTGATGAAATGGAAAAGAGACTGTAATTTTACAACATGACAAGAAAACAACTGGTCCAGCAGATACAGCAAAAGAAATCTTACCTCTGCGTTGGTTTAGATACTGATCTTACCAAAATACCAAAACACCTGCAATCGCATCCTGATGCAGTTTTTGAATTCAACAAACAAATTATTGATGCTACACAGGATCTTTGTGTAGCTTATAAACTGAATACGGCTTTTTACGAAGCTATGGGATTGAAAGGCTGGGAAGCTATGGAAAGGACGGTGAACTATATTCCCAAGGAACAATTCATTATCGCAGATGCCAAACGGGGTGATATTGGCAATACATCCTCTCAATATGCCAAAGCATTTTTTGAAACAATGGATTTTGACGCCATCACCGTGGCTCCGTACATGGGCGAAGACAGCGTAAAACCTTTTCTCGAATTTGAGAACAAATGGGCCATTGTTTTGGGATTGACAAGTAATGCAGGCAGCAAAGATTTTGAGCAACTTAAATTCGTTGATCAAAATAACAATGGCATTGAGTTTTTATATGAAACTGTTTTGAAAAAAGTAAGCAGTTGGGGAACCAATGAAAACCTGATGTTTGTTGTTGGGGCTACCAAGGCCAGCGACCTGGAAGAAATCCGGAAAATAATTCCTGGTCATTTTCTACTTGTACCGGGTGTTGGTTTCCAGGGTGGAAGTTTAAAAGATGTGAGCAAATATGGATTGACCACGGATTGCGGCCTACTGGTAAATGCAAGTCGTGCTATTATTTACGCAAGCGAAAAAGAAGATTTTGCTGCTGAGGCCAGGGCTATTGCACAGCAATATCAGTCTGAAATGGCAGAGTACCTTATATAACAATCATATTCCCCGGTTTATTTTTCCGGATCCGATAATAGTATCTATAATTCTTTCCACTTCATCAGGCCTCGCTGTTCCTATCAATAGTAGTTTACCATCGTTAAACTCTAGTTGTAAACCTCTGACTGATGAAGCTGATGTGTTAACTGCATGGCCTGTATCTTTTCTTCCCACCCTAAGTCCCCATCCTCCATATTCATGAAATGAATTGTACTGCCTGATGTAAGCATCCTTTAGTTCATGCCATTCAATCTTAGTCTCCTTAAACTGAAAGGGGTAAAAACGATAACAAATCCCTTTATCTGTGATTTTTGTTTTCAACCTGATTGAAAATAAAAATAGCAACAGTAGTAAAAGCCCCAGTTCTATTATTACCAAAACATAATCTGGTGCCGGTTTAGAGCCAAATGGTTTACCAATGACCAGCTGCTGCACAATGGCATAAATAAAAACAATATTCAAAGCCGCTATACCCAGCCAGGCCCACCTGGTTTTAAAACGTTGTACTTCACTAAATTCTATTGCTTCCATCATCAGAGTTGTTTTAAAATTGCATCGGTAAATCTATCGGCCCATTTTTTATACTCCATACCAGATGGGTGTAAACCATCAGGCGCAAGAAACAATGTATTACTACCGTCAGCTCTTTGCGAAGCCGTGATGTCAATAAAATGGGTATGGAAGGCAGCTGCAGAGCTTTTACATACAGTATTAAAGTCATTGATGTCACCGGCCACCTGTTTTCGGTCTCTGCCTTCCGCAAAAGGGGTTACGCCCCAATCAGGAATACTTAAAACAAAAACACGATCAGGCTTGTTATCTGCAAATTGTATTGCTTTTTGCAAAAGATGTTCAAATTCAATTTTAAATTCTGATGCGCTGCGGCCACGATATTGATTATTTACGCCAATCAGTAAAGAAACAATGTCATATTTTTTAAGAAAAGCAGTATTTTCAATTGCGGCACTCAGCTCATCAGTCGTCCAGCCTGTTTTGGCAACGATCTCGGCTGCATAAAATCCAAAACCGGATTTCCTTAACTGCTGCACAGTCTGGTTTGGAAAATTCTCTGCAAACATAACCTGTTCACCAATGGTGTAGCTATCGCCCAGTGCCAAGTAAGAATAATTGGTCATTTTGTAGTTTCTAATTTTTTTATCCAGTTCCTGCAAATTACTAAAGGTATTATACCAAACAAGCCAAAACAGCAATCAATTACAATATGAAAAATGGGTATCTGCCTGATGGGGCCGGCAATTAAAGCAAGCGGAAAAACAGCAACACAACACATGATCTGCCAGTCAATAATCCATTTGTTCTTCACAGGATCACGATAAGGGCCAATAAAAGATAAGGCAATTACAAAATGCGCAAAAGCCAGCCAGTCGTAGCCATAGGCAAGAAAAGGATATTTAGCATTGGTATCAACCAGTGCTGTATAACAGGTTTGCAGCCAGTCGCCCAACCGTTGCGGCAGCATATCTTTATATTGCATCAACCAACGCAGGCCTGTTTCTGCCGGCATGGCAGTGGCTCCGCTTACAACCAATGCCACCATAAAGAAGAGAATAAGCAACCTTATTTTTGTAATTAACTTCATGGGTATTAATATAGTTTCGTTGGTATTCCCGGCTTAAAACTTCCTGTGGGTGCCGTCCACCAGGGGTGTATATCATAGGCAAGTCTTCCGGCACTTATTGCCGGGTCTGTTGCCAGTAGTTTTTCAACCTCTTCTTTGGTTGCACAATCAAAAACAAAAATGCCACGCCATTCGCCATCATCGCCAAAAGGCCCGGCCACTTTCAATTTACCGGCATTGTACAGGCTGCTAATATTTGCCATATGGCCTTCCTGAATTTTGGCTGCGGTCGCAGAATCCTGGGTCCGGTTTTCGCCTTTTTTCAACATCACAAACCAGTACTGCCTGATACCGGCAACGGGTGCTTTCTTTGCAGGCTTGGCCACAGTCTTGTTTTTGGGCTTGCTATTAACTTGGGCAGATAAATTTCCTGCAATAAAAAAACAGCCTATCACTGCCAGGAGTAATATTCGTATCTTATTCATACTTTTTGTTTGTATAAAAATACAAAAGGCCTGTAACAATTACAGACCTTTTATAATTCACGGCTATACTTAATCAGGATGTTCTCGACTTGTTTTTTTGTTTATTCTTATCCTTCATATCTTCTTCAGTTGCTTCACCCAGGATGATCTTACCAAAACTGCTTTTAACTTTTACAGGTATGCTACCACTACCCGATTTACCTGAATATTCATAGTCGAATTTGGGCCCCCGGTCACTGTTGTCGTCTTCATCACTGCTAAATTTTATATCGCTTGTATTTTTAAAGGAGCCAAAACTGGTAGATATATTGTAAGATGCCTGCAGGTTACCCGATGGTTTTAAATTAACGGTTGAATAAGAAGTTTTAAGATCCAGGTTGGTTAAACTGTTATCCAGCGTCAAACGAACATTATTGCAGAATTCGAGGTTAAGTTTTATTGAACCCGATAGCTTGGAAATAACTGCTTTTGAAAATTTAATAGTAACTGGTGCGCTGGTAATATTAGCCAGGTTTGCCTTTCCAAATTCAACATGAATATTCTTGATACTTGACAGGTTGCCGGTTGTTAAGGACCCGAATTTGCTGGTAAGATCAACCTCTCCCCTGAAATCAGGAATGGTTGTAGCCCCGAAATCATTTTTTACCGTCAACCCGTTATTAGCTGGCATCGAAATCGTGTAATTGATCTCCATTGAGCTTTTTTCTCCCTTTGAATTGTTTATATCCTTCATGGAAGTTTTAAAAGAAATTTCGTTGCCGCTTTTTCCATCGCTTACTGTGATCCTGTCAAGCATTTTCTGTGCAAGCGACTCTGTGTTTGCAGAAACTTCAACAGCAACATCCACTTTAATTTCGTTCCTGTCCCAGGTAGTTACTTTTACCGAGCCAAACGAATTTTCAATATTCAGCTTGTCTGCCGAAGAAACATTGTAAGATTTGTTTACAGCCTTTGTTTTTACGAATTCGTATTTCTTTTTGTTGTCATTGTGATTATCGTTGTCATTATCGTTCTGGGCAAACAGGCTTACCTGCACAAGGCACAAAACCGACAACAGAATACTAAATGTCTTTATCATTTTTTTCATGGTTATACTTTTTTGATTCTTTAATTTGATTGATGATGTTTAATTGCTGATTCAATACATTCAGCTGCAGCTGCAGGTTTTGAATCATGGCTTCCAGCAGCATTTCGCGGTTGGGAGTAGCGCTGAGCTGGCTTTTCAGGCTATTATATGAACTATCCAATTGGTTAATGGCTGTAGTGAACTCCTGGTAAAGTTCTGGTTGTTCTTTGGCTATTACTTTCAGTTCTTCCTGCTTGGTATCAATCATTTTCACAAACTGGTTCATCTGTCCGGCATATTCCGGAGCCAGTTTATTAATATCAGGTTCGGTTGTAACGGCAACTGCCGGCGTTTCTGGTTTTTTGTTGGCAGCAAAATAAATACCGGCCGCAATTATCAGCATGGCGGCCGCAGCCATGCTCCATTTGTAAAGTGGAGCCAGTACAACACGCTGTTTTTTCCTGGCGGTAAAAGAGGCTTCTATATTCTCCCATACTTTATCCGATGGCATTTCATCATCAAAAGCTTTGCGGTTGTCACTAATAAAATTTTTAAGATTATTGCTCATGATCCTTCTTTTAAAAGCTGTAATAATTTTTGCTTCGCACGCATGTACTGCGAACGGGTGGTCGATTCTGCCACATTCAGTATCTCTGCTATTTCCTCGTGATCGTATCCTTCCAGCAAATACAGGTTCAAAACGGTCCGGTATCCATCGGGTAATTTCATAATAGCTTTTTTAACGAATTCAACCTGCATAGCGGTATCTGCTTCATCAACTCCATTTTCATCAGCATGATCGTGAACAGCAGTTTTTTCCATGTCCACCCAATCTATCTTCCTTTTTTTAAGCTGGTTGATCGAACGGTTTATACATATTTGTTTAAGCCATCCGCCAAAACTGGTGCGGTGTTCAAAACGTTCCAGGTTTTTAAAGGCTTCTATAAAACTCTCCTGCAATACATCTTCAGCTTCGGCCACATTGTTCAGCATACGCAGGCAGGTATTGTACATAGCTTTTGAATAGCGAACATATAATTCCTTGTAGCCAAGTGTATCACCTCGCAGGCAGCGTTCAATCAATTCATCCCGTTGTGGCAAGACAGCTAATTCCAAAAGTTCGGTGTTTTATAAATTAGAGACAGGGGTATTTCATCAATGTTGCATCTGGCTGAATATTATTTTTAAACAGCCTGTTTTTTAGTCAATCAGCTGCAAAAAACAAAAAATTATCTTCTGAATGAGTGTATTTATATTTGCGGTATAGAAACGCAGGCGATACGGATTAATACTGATTTAAACGGGTTTCTCATAATTCCAATTAACCAATAAATTATTAAACAATAACGATGGCTGCTAAAACCGACAACTTTCAATCTCCTGATTATTTTAATGTAGATGAACTGCTTACCGATGAACATAAACTGATTCGTGAAAGCGTACGCAATTATGTAAAAAAAGAAATTTCGCCCATAATTGAAGATTATGCACAACGAGCAGAGTTCCCTCAACAAATTGTTAAGCAACTGGGCGACCTGGGTTGCTTTGGCCCAACCGTTCCTGAACAATATGGCGGCGGCGGACTGGATTACATCAGCTACGGATTAATGATGCAGGAACTGGAACGTGGCGACAGTGGTGTACGCTCAACTGCCAGTGTTCAGGGCAGTTTGGTGATGTTTCCCATTTACCAGTATGGCAGCGAAGAACAACGCAATAAATATTTGCCCAAACTTGCCAGTGGCGAGTGGCTGGGTTGTTTTGGCCTCACCGAACCTAACCATGGCAGCGACCCCAGCAGTATGCTCACCAATATTAAAGATGCTGGCGATCATGTTATATTAAACGGCGCCAAAATGTGGATCAGCAATGCACCTTTTGCACAGGTGGCTGTGGTATGGGCACGGAACGAGCAGGATGAGATACAAGGTGTAATTGTTGAACGTGGAATGGAAGGCTTCAGCACACCAACCACGCACGGAAAATGGAGCCTGCGTGCCAGTGCCACTGGCGAACTGGTTTTTGATAATGTAAAAGTTCCCAAAGAAAATATTTTACCAAACGTAAAAGGATTAAAAGGTCCGCTGGGCTGCCTTACCAAAGCACGTTACGGCATTGCCTGGGGCGCCATAGGTGCTGCTATGGATTGCTACGATACGGCTTTAAATTACAGCAAAGAAAGAGTTCAGTTTGGTAAACCAATCGGCGGTTTTCAGTTGCAGCAAAAAAAACTGGCTGAGATGGTTACTGAAATTACCAAGGCTCAATTACTGAACTGGCGCCTGGGTGTTTTAATGAATGAAGGAAAAGTTACACCACAACAGGTGAGTATGGCCAAGCGCAACGCCTGTGAAGTAGCCACCAATATTTGTCGCGATGCCCGCCAGATGCTGGGCGGCATGGGTATTACAGGCGAGTACCCTGTAATGCGCCACATGATGAACCTGGAGAGCGTGATCACCTATGAGGGTACACATGATATTCATTTGCTGATTACAGGGATGGATGTTACTGGGATGAATGCGTTTAAGTGAGAGGCCAATACCCCCTCCGCCCCCTGAAGGGGGAACTGATTATGGAGAAGATTAAAGCAGAGATTATGATTTTATTTTTTTGAGCCATACTTTTGGAATACTATTTGGCTTCAGTGGCGTCGCACTCTTGTACATGAGTTCTTTACAGGGCATTTCTGAATTCGTGTAATTCGTGCTTTCAATTCGTGTAATAAAATAAAAATAATTCTATGATACAAAATGTAAGTGTAATTGGTGCAGGAACCATGGGGAACGGCATTGCGCATGTATTTGCCCAGGCAGGTTTTAAAGTAAGTTTAATAGATGTGAATCCAACACAGCTTGAAAGAGCAATGGCTACCATCAACAAAAACCTCGACAGGCAACTTAGTAAAGGAAGTATTACCGAGGAACAGAAAAAAGCTACTGTGGCAAACATTACAACATCTTCCATTATTGCTGAGGGTGTTAAAGAAGCCCAGCTTGTAGTTGAAGCGGCCACAGAAAATGCAGAGCTTAAATTATCTATTTTTCAGCAGATGGATCTGCATGCGCCTTCAGGCTGTATCCTGGCAACCAATACTTCTTCTATTTCCATCACAAAAATTGCAGCAGTTACAAAAAGACCCGAACTGGTAATTGGTATGCATTTTATGAATCCTGTGCCTGTGATGAAACTGGTAGAGATCATCAACGGCTATGCCACTAAGAAAGAAGTTACCGAAACCATTGTTGAACTAAGCAAGCAACTGGGTAAAATCCCTTGCACAGTAAATGATTACCCCGGTTTTATTGCCAACCGCATTTTAATGCCGATGATCAACGAAGCAATTTATAGTTTGTACGAAGGCGTTGCCGGTGTGGAAGAAATTGATACCGTAATGAAGCTGGGTATGGCACACCCAATGGGGCCGTTGCAATTAGCCGATTTTATTGGTCTGGATGTTTGCCTCAGTATTTTAAAAGTACTGCAGGATGGTTTTGGTAATCCCAAATATGCCCCCTGCCCTCTGCTGGTAAATATGGTTTTAGCAGGCAGATTGGGGGTAAAGAGTGGCGAAGGCTTTTATGTTTATACAGCCGGCAGTAAAGAACTGGTAGTAAGTGAAAGCTTTAGGTAAGCACAATTTATTTTCAAAATCAGGCTTTTCAGATTAAGAAAAGCCTGATTTTTTTATATCACCACCCAGGTTTAAAAATCATTTGTTATTTCACATACAAGCAAATAGTTAATTTACTATTTTACCTGGGATTTATTATTTACTCAACTAAAACATTTTTATGAAGCCGTTTATTTATTCATTGCTTATACTGGCATTTTTGTTTACTGCATGCAAAAGCAAATCAGGCTCTGCCGATGCCCAAAGCACCCCTGCCGGTACAGCCAATATGATTTTTGATGCTGCCAAAAGCGGCGACTACAGTAAGTTAAAAGGCTTATGCAATGCAGCATTAGAGCAGGATACAGACAGCAAAAAAATATGTGAGGTGCCGGATGGCGATGAAAAACTAAAAAATAATTTCAAGGAATATTTTTCAAAAGGCAAAGTAGTTGGAGACGCGACTATTGAAGGAGATGATGCAAAATTGAATATCATGTTTGGTCCAGACGGTACAACATCAGAAACTTTCAATATGAGAAAGAAGGATGGTAAATGGTATTTAATGAGTTTTTAATTAAGGTGCTATGATCATTAAAGAAAAAAAGATAGATGCATATATCTCAAAATCGGCCGATTTTGCCAAGCCGATTTTAACGCATATTCGGGAGCTGGTACATAAAGCCTGCCCCGATGCAGAGGAGAAAATAAAATGGGGAATGCCCTTTTTTGATTACAAAGGGGAAATGCTTTGCCACATGGCATCTTTTAAGCAGCATGCTGTTATGGGTTTCTGGAAAGCTTCTTTGATGAAGGATCCTTCGTTGGTTGAAAATGCCAAATCAGAAACAGCCATGGGGCATTTAGGCAGAATCACTTCTCTTAAGGATATGCCATCGGACAAAAAGATCATTGGTTGGATAAAGGAAGCAATGGATCTGAATGATAAAGGAATCAAACTTCCTGCAAAAGTTAAACCGGCAGATAAAAAAGAGCTGGTTGTACCTGATTATTTTTTAAAGGCTTTGGCAAAAAACAAAAAAGCAAAACAGGCCTTTGAAAACTTTGCCTATTCTCACAAAAAAGAATACCTGATGTGGATCACCGAAGCCAAGACTGAAGAAACCAGGAATAAAAGGATGGCAACAGCCCTGGAATGGCTGGCCGAAGGAAAAAGCAGGCTTTGGAAATATGAAAAGAAGTAAACTACTTCTTTTTGATTTTAGCAACTAAGTCGTACGAGTGATCCATCATTTCTTTTAGTTGCTTTGCAGATAAACGGCCATCCACAACAACTGTATTCCAGTGTTTTTTATTCATATGATAGCCGGGTAAAACAGATTCGGGATATTCTTCCCTTAACTCAATGGCTTTATCAGGATCGCATTTAACATTGAACTGTAATGGCGTGCTATCAAGCGATGCCAGTAAAAATATCTTTTCATTCACTTTAAAAACCAGCGTATCTTCTCCAAAAGGAAATCCTTCTGTAACTGCAGGTTTTTGCAAAACATATTCACGTATCGTTTCAATATTCATTTTAAGAAATTATCTTTTTTGCTTCCTCCAGTTTTTTCCCTATCTGCCCGGTAAGTATATGCCAAAACATTACAAAATCGCTGCCCAGGCTGTATAGCGGGTAAGTAAATGTCGCCGGCTTGTTCTTCTCAATAAAAAAATGGCCTACCCAGGCAAAGCCATAACCACAAACCGGTATCAATACCAGCATCCACCATTTTTGTAAAACAATGGCAGCCACCAGTATTACCAGCAGGCCAGCTGTACCAATAAAATGCAATGTTCGATTTGTAAGATCGCTGTGCTCGGTTAAATAGTATGGATAAAAACTCCGGAAGTTTTTGTATTTTTTTTCGGAAGCCATAAATATGTTTTCAGAAAATTACAAATTCTGATTTGATTAACCGATTTTTTTTACGCTTACATTTTGAAGGTCGTTCAGTCTATATAAAGCTTCATCCATTCGGTTTTTGGGTATCCCGGCTTTGATAATGCAAAACAGCTGCATTTCATTGCTAATGATCTTGCAGTTAAATTGCTTCATGATCATCATCACTTCGTTCATTAATGTGTAGTCAAACTCTATAGCATAATTCACTTCTATCTGCCGCTCTATAACCGGCGTAACCTGTAAAGCCAGTGCTGCCGAGGTTTTATACGCATTTATTAATCCGGGTACTCCCAGCAAAGTGCCGCCCCAATAACGGACTACAATAATTGCCACATTGGTTATTCCCTTGCTGTCAATTTGCCCTAGTATGGGTTTACCTGCCGAGCCTGAGGGTTCGCCGTCGTCCGAAGAACGAAAATTATTTCCATCGGTACCAATGCGGTAAGCAAAGCAATGGTGCACGGCTTTGGGGTGTTCTTTTTTTAAGACCTGCAGTTCTTTTTTAAAATCATCTGCCGTTTCAATGGGAAATGCAAATGCGATGAATTTACTGCCCCGGTCTTTAAATTCGGCACTGGAAGGTCTTTCTATGGTGGTGTAAAAATCCTGCTCTTTCATCAATTCATTTATTTATCGCTGCATTCCTGAAAAATGAAATCGTATCATTTTTTATCTTTTGTTGTTTGTACAATTTATTATTTAGCAAAACGGGAGCATTTAGTCCATTACAAATAATCTGCTGCTCGTTGCTTATTACCCATGCTTCATCCCATATTCCTTCTTCAATAAATGACTGTAAAAGTTTAGCTCCCCCCTCTACCATTACCGATTGTATATTCATTTCATAGAGTGCACCGGCAATTTGTAAAAGTATATTTTCATCTTTTTTTAATTTGTAATAATTAAGATTCTCGTCCTTACCCTGCTTTACAAAATTGAACACAACAGTTTTTACAGTTCTGTCAAATAATTTTAAATAAAGCGGTAATTTCAGTGCTGTATCAATTACCAATCTTACAGGATTGTTACCTGGCCAAAGCCTTGCCGTTAAAGCAGGGTCATCCAGCAAAGCTGTATTCGTGCCCACCATTATCGCCGCTTCCTCTGTTCTCCATTTATGAACTAAACGGTTTGTAAAATCATTGCTGATGAAGGTCCTTTTTGCTTCTGCTGCTATTTTTCCATCGCTGCTTTGCGCCCATTTTAATATGATATACGGGCGCTTCATTTCATGAAAAACAAAAAAACGCCGGTTCAACTCAATACATTCATTTTCCAAAATACCCACGGCAACTTCAATTCCTGCAGCCTTTAAGCGTTCAATTCCTTTTCCAGCCACTTCTTTAAAACTATCCTGGCAGCCAATAACCACCTTCGGAATTTTATTTTTTATAATCAGGTCGGCACAGGGAGGCGTTTTCCCAAAATGGGCACATGGCTCTAAAGAAACATAGAGCGTACTTTCTTTAATTAACATTCTATCGGCCTCTGCCACGCTGTTTATACAGCTTACCTCGGCATGTGCTTCGCCAAATTGCTGATGATAACCTTCGCCAATGATCCTGTCTTCGTAAACCAATACCGCACCCACGATGGGGTTAGGTGCTACCTTTCCGGCACCCATGGCCGCCAGTTGCAGGCAGCGTTGCATATATTGTTGCTCAATTTTCAAGCTGCAAAAATACGCATCCATAAATAAACTAAGTTTGCTATAATGATGATCAAAGACCTATATCGTAATTTCCTGGTACAATTGCAGGGAATTTACAGCCTTAGCGAGGCTACAACCATTACTGAATGGGTATTTGAAAAAATGGCATCGCTAAAACGTAGTGATATTTTGAAAAACCCGGATAAGCAGATTACCCCGGCTGCCGACAAGCTGATACAGCAAACACTACTGGAGCTGCTTGCTTATAAACCGGTGCAGTATGTTTTAGGTGAGGCCTGGTTTTACCACATGAAGTTTAAGGTGAATAGCCATGTACTGATCCCAAGGCCCGAAACAGAAGAACTGGTAGAACAACTGATTGCCGACCGAAGATCGAAGCTGACCGACCCTGCCATACTGGATATTGGAACCGGCAGCGGTTGCATTCCCGTTGCTATTAAAAAAAATTTACCGGCATCAAAATTAACGGCCATTGATGTAAGCAAAGATGCGCTTGCCCTGGCAAAAGAAAATGCAGCCCTACACAATGCCCATATCAACTTTATTGAAGCCGACTTTTTGGATGAATCAAACTGGCCGGCTTTACAGCTATTCGATATCATCATCAGCAACCCTCCATACATTCCCATACATGAAAAAGAAAAGCTTGCTAAAAATGTAACCGATTTTGAGCCACACCTGGCACTTTTTGTACCCGATAAATCTCCTTTGATATTTTACGAAAAAATTGCAGCATTCGGAAGAGATCATTTGCTGCCTAATGGAAAAATATACCTGGAAACGCATGAGGACCTTGCGAAAGAAACAGCGGCACTATTCAGGGATTATTTTCAAACGGTAATGATAAAAAAAGATATCTACGGAAAGGAAAGAATGATCATTATTACGGCTTGATATTAGCTGCCAGCTTAACTTTAGCCCGTTTGGCGGCTTCCATTATTTTAAAAGCCATGCCATAAAAGGCAGAGGTATCTACGTTCATAACAACAGTTGGTGTATCAATAAAACGCTTGTCCTTTTCAATTTCTTTTTTAAGTAAAGAATCAATATACATCATATCTATCTGCTGCGTTCCTAAAAATACTTTTTGGTCTTTGGTAACGGTTACCACAATATTCTGGCTCACTTTGGTATCTGTTTTTCCTTTGGGGTTAGCAACCTTTACCACATTGGGGTTTGCCAGTGTAGAAACAAGTAAAAAGAACATTAATAAAATAAACAGCACATCATTAAGCGGACCAGCATCCACTTCATTGTGATTATCCCTTAAACGGCTTCTTAAACTCATTTTATTTTTATTTCACTGATTTTACTAACTACACGAAGTCTTCTTTCTCTCAATTCGTGTAATCAGTGTAATTCGTTTCATTTGTGTAACTACTATCTTGTTGGCTCCTGTAAAATATCTATGAAATCCGATTTGGCTGATTCCATTTTATTAACTGTTTTGTTGATCTGGGTATCCAGGTAGCTATACCCCAGGTAACTGAGAATACCAATTATTAAACCCGTTGCCGAAGTAATCATTTTCACATACATCGCATCGGCAATAGCCGGGATGGTAGGATTAGCCACGGTTGCAAAGTCCCTGAGTAATATAACCAGCCCTATGATAGTACCCACAAAACCAAACAATGGTGCAATACGGGCAATAACAGAGAGTACCGGAAGATTTTTTTCCATTTTATATATCTCCAGCTTACCCACATTATCCATGTTTTTTTCAATGGCATCAATGGGTTTACCAATACGCTGCAAGCCTTTATCGATCATTTTGGCAACCGGGTTGGGTGTATTTTTTGCCAGGCTGCGGGCTGCCGTAACATTACCATTAATGATATGGTCACGAATGATGTTCATGAAGTTGTCTTCGATCTTACTCACTTTACGAATAGCGATCAGGCGCTCAATAAAAAAGAAGATAGCCATCGCAAAAAATAAAGCCAGCGGTATCATCATTACACCGCCTTTTACCAATAAAGAGAACAGCGATTCTTTGCCTGCTGAAGAGGAAGCGATTCCAGTACTATCGATCTGCAAAAAAATATTAAACATGTATGCCGGGTTTTATTTTGTAAAGTTAGTGCTCATTAATTATGCCAAAAACTATTTCAGTTTGCAATGAAACGAAACAATCCTGCAATAACTGCCTAATGAAATGTTAATCTTCCCGGTGCACATTATCAATTGAAAAAGCAGGCAGGCAGATACTCCAGTATTCACAGGCTTCTTCAAAGGGATTGCTGTACCGTACCCGGCTTCCTTTTTTTATTAAAATACTTTGCCCGGCACATACGGTGATCTGCTCTCCTTCCACTTCAAACATTTTTTTGCCGCGGCTTACCAGGGTATACTCATCAAATTCGGGGTTTTGAAAAGGCTCACTCCAGCCAGCCGGTGCCAGCATATGTGCAATGCTTAGGCTTGTTTCGCCGGTGGAAGCGCCAATATGTTCTTCAATTAATTTACCATCGGTGGTTGGTACCACAAACGGATTATCCTGTTTAAAATAAGGCATACAAAAGGTTTTTAAAAAACAAAAGTGCCGCAATTGCGGCACTTTTGTTTACATAACCGGTAAATTATTTTTTCTCCATTTGTTGCATAGCCATTATCTGGCGCATGGTCTTTTCCATTCCTTCACTACTGCCATCTAAAAATATAACATTACCCTTACCATACTCTGCAAAGTTTTTAATGGCCTCTGTCCACATGCTGAATAAAATAACATTGGTATCCAGGTTTGCCTGTTTCATTTCTGCGGCAGCCGAGCTCATACCTTTGGCAACTTCTTCCCGGAATAAAGCCACACCCTGGCCACGCAACTGTGCAGCCAGCCTCTCAGCTTCAGCAGCAATTTTAATGGCGTTACCTTCTGCCTCGGCAGCCTTTGTTTTGGTTATCAGTAAAGCCTGTCCCTCGTTTTCGGCAGCAGCTTTTAAGTTGTTACTGGCCACTACTTTGCTCATACTGGTAATAATGGCTTCATCAAAAGTAATGTCATTGATCTGCAGATCCTGCAAATGATAACCCCATTCTTCCAATGCCAGGTCAACCTGTTCTTTTACATTTTCAACAATATCTCTACGTACATTTAAGACCTCGGCCTGCCTTTTGGTGGCAACAAAAGCACGAATACTTCCTTCAACCGTACGCACCAAAGCCTGCATCAGGTCTTTATCGCTGATGAATTTAAACGCTACTTTTTTAATAGTGTCTTCATTTTCGTTTTGTACCGAATACAGCAACATCGATTTAAAATACACATTTGCCTGGTCGATCGTTACTGCCTGGAATTCCAGCTCTACCGACCGGTTCTGAATACTTACTTTTTTAAATATCTGTTCCAGAAAAGGTATCTTAAAATTTAAACCAGGCCTTAGAACACGCCTGTATTTACCGAACATGGTAACCACGCCAATAAAGCCCTGGTTAATGGTAACAAAGCAGCCCAAAAATGCAAGCGCCAGCAAAATGAGCCACCAATAATCTTTTAATATATCCATAGTTGTAAAATTTGTATTGAAGATAGATATTTTTTTATGTACCCGGCGTAAAATCTTTAGGGAGCAGCAGTGGACCTTTTACACCTAAAGCATCCGGGCATACTTCTGCTTGGAATTCATTAACCGGCATTTTCCGCCCTGCATGATCACTTTGCAACTTTTCCAATATTAACAATCCCTTACCCACTCATCCACCTAACTTTACATGCTAAAATCAAACAAAATGAACAGAACATATTGTTGGAAATGTGTAATAATGCTTGCATCACTTTTAGGAATGATTGGAGCAATAAACGCTTAACAAAAAGCGTATTAATTATCCAGGCTCCATTCTGAGCCAGGTATGCGGCCTGCCAATTGAAGAACTTTGGTTTCTGCATGAAAACGTATCAGCCAGGAAAGATTATCAGCAGATACTTTAATCCATTGCATATCAAAGAAATGGTAAGCATCTCCTTTTTTATACATTTCATCTGGTTTTCCGTATTTGTCCAGCGCATATTTTTTAAGATCAAATCCTTCTTTGTAAAAAATACTGATCTCGTAAAGCTTGCCGGCGGCAACCAAAGCTGGTACAGAAATTCGTTTCACTTCTTTTTCAACATTGCCATAGTCGCCTTTTTCTATTACCTTTTCAATCTTTATCAAGGCCTCTTTTTGTTCGCTGGTAAAACCCATAAATTTTACACTCAGTTTACTGATATTGCCTTTTTCAAAAGGTACTTCCAGGCTTAGTTCTTCAAACTGATCATCAACCACAGCAGCTGTAATTTTGATTTTTTTCGCAAATGCGTTGATATCCATGCCCATAAAAATGGCGCCCAGTTCGGATGGCAGTAATTTTTGCTGGGCCGCATAATTATACTTGTTTTTAACCTGCGCATTCAGCGTGTTTTGCCCGATTATAACGAGTAAAAAACTAAACAGCCCTAAGAATAGCTTATGCATGTTGCATGATTTTTTATAAAGCTACTCAATCGTACAATTATATGCAACAGTCTTGTAACGGAATAAAGCAGTTGCAGAATAAACCTCTGCAACCGCTTGCGTTAAATTATCAAAAGCTAGGTTCATCGGCACTTGGCCCGTAGGATCCTGGTATGGGAATATCCAGCAGGCGTAGGTAAACACCCAGCTGCGCCCGGTGGTGTATTACCTGCGAAAGCGCATGCCGTATCATATCATATTTGGATCCCTTACTCAGTATCTGCTCACCCATCCTTAATATCCATTCACTACCTAAACTATCTTCTATACCAACTGCCAGTTGGGCACGTGCTTCGTTCAGGCTTTTCTCAAATAGCTCCATAAGTTCAGCATTGTCTTTTACAATAGTTGGCTTGTATTCGTTTGCAGCAAAATCAAGCCCATCAGTAGTTAACACCATACTTATCCAGGTTGGCAATTCAGCAATATGGGTTGCCAGGTTCATCATTACCATACTCTTTGGGTGTGGCTTCCAGTCAAATTTTGCAGCAGGCACCAATGCCAGCATTTTACGGGTGGTAATGGCTTCGTTTTCCAGTTCTTTTTCAATTAATGCAATCTGTGTCATATTGATTTGTTTTTGGTTATACCACAAAGAAAGTACCCGGTAATGACAACCCTATGTCAACAGGGAAAAATTTAATTAAAAAAGAAGTTGCTACGTAATTTAGAATTTGCCACAGAACATTTTTGGAACCAAGCTGAAAAAACTCAGGATGAGATTTTTTTTGAGAGTGCTGCCAGGTTACTCTTTACCAGTTCCTTTAGTTGTGGAGGGCTAATAATGTCGGCATATTCTCCATATAAAAGGTAGAATTTTGCAAAACCCATTAAAGAAGCAGTTACAAAAGTCATCTCCATTTTACCATCCACTTCTTTCTGCGATACAAAGCCATTGTAAAATTTCTGCTCGCCAAAATATTTTAAAACCGATTTTTCAACCTGTATCACAATGGTAAACATTTCCTTTTCCGTATTCATTTTAGTAAGAAAAGATTTCAAGGCAGGATGCTCCTTATCAAAATGATTACCGGTGCTATTAATATAGCTGATGCGGTCAGTTCTGAAATTCCTGTAATCTTTGCGCATTCTGCAGTAGGCAATCAGGTACCAGTAGCTTCCCTGGTAAAAAATACCAACCGGTTCCACATCCCGGTTGCTGTATTGTTGCGAATGATTGGCAAAATAGCCGATATCCAGCACTTCTTTAGCGGCAATACTTTTAAGAATAGTTTGCAAGTGTACCGGTTTATTTTCTGCTGCAGGCAGGTAAGGGTTATCAACTACTTCAATATAGGCCGACATGTCGTCCAGCAGATCCTTTTCTGCATAACGCAGCACCGATTTTATTTTAAACATAGCCGATTGGTATTGCTCTACCGAAGATGGGTCCGTAAGCTTCTCCATCATCTTCTCTGCCGTTAAAAATGCAATGGCTTCTTCCCGGGTAAACATCACGGGTGGCAGCCGGTATCCCTCCATAATACTATAACCAATACCAGCTTCGCCGGCCAGTGGCACGCCGGATTCCTCCAATGCCTTTATATCCCGGTACACGGTTCGCAGGCTGATGGAAAATCTGTCAGCTATTTCCTGGGCTTTTACAACTCTTTTAGATTGCAATTGAATGAGTATAGCAGCAACACGGTCAATTCGGTTCATGTAAATTATTTGATGAGTAATTTAAAACAAGTGGCTTAATTTACGGTGGTTATAAATTCTCTTTACCTTTATACACTAAACATTTCTAAAAAATAAGGCATGCGCAAGGTATTATTTTGTATTTGTTTTTTTCTCACGAGCTTCGTGGCTGTTGCTCAAACATATCCTTACCGCGATATCAAACTTGAGAAACCGGCAGACTACAAGGCAACGGAAAAAATGGCACTTTCAGCTGCTACTTTTTTATTAAGCACTCCGTTTGTGGAAGTTGATTCTGACCGGGGAGGCGCCCTGAAATTTTTAAACGACTGGATGACGGGTACAAAAGATTACCAGTTCTATTTTAAAGGCAAAGCATCTGGTATTGCTGATGATTTAAGTTTATTCAGCCTGTACCTTGCAGCCATGGCCAAATATACACTGGAGAACAAAGCAGAAGCAGCCAATCCCCTGAATGTGGACATACAAGCGGCCAAAATGGTATTGGCTTATTGTGATGATCCTAAAAATAATTTCAAGCTAAAAAAGAAATACAGAAAAATTCTTGAAAATAACTAAGCAATAAATTTGTTTGAAAGATATGTGGAATGGTATAAAAAAAACAGCGCTCCTGGTTCTGGTATCCGGCTTTTTACTTGCAAACGTACACGCCCAGGAAGCCCAGAACAATTTTATAATAGAAGGCATTAAGATGTATGATAAGGGCGACTATGAAGGCGCTCTTGATATGTATAAAAAAGCACTGGTATCAAACCCCGCATCGGTGCAGGCTAAATACGAAATAGCATCGGCCTACCTGCAATTAAAAGATTATGCCAGTGCCATTAAATACAGCGATAAAGTAATTGCTGCAAATAAAGACTTTGTAGACCAGGCCTACATTTTAAAGGGAACAGCGCTTGACTATTCATTAAAGCCGCAGGAAGCAGCAAACACCTACAAACAGGCAATCAGGAAGTTTCCAAAAAATCAACTACTGTATTATAACCTGGCCCTTACTTCTTTTAATTTAAAAGAATACAATATAACTGATGATGCCCTTCAGAAATCATTAAAGTTAAACCCGCTGCACGCCAGCAGCCATTTTTTGCTGGGTCTGTCTATGATAACGCAGGGAAAAAGGGTGCAGGGCATGTTAGCCTTATATAATTTTTTGCTGCTGGAGCCAAAAACTAAAAAAGCCGGCTCAGTACTTCAAACCCTTGAGGAAGAATGGAAAAATACGAAAGCTGCAGTCAAAAGAAAAGAAACAGATGAATTTTATACAGCAGACCTGATGCTGGATGTACTAGAATCTTCTAAAAAAAATGAGGCTAATAAAAACAAAGCACCAATAGAATTATTTGCAGAAAATACAAACAGCTTCTTTACCATCCTGGGAGAATCGAGAAAAGATAAAAAAGGTTTCTGGTGGAATTTTTATGTAGATTATTTCTATACACTTGCCGGTAATCATCATACAGCAGCACTCTGCTATTACATTACGCAATCAAAGGACAATACTTATGATGAATGGATAAAAGAAAAAGAAAACTTTAAAAAAATGGAAGCTTTTTCTGAGTGGTACACTAAGTACCTGCATAAATTTTAGTCTTTACATACAAACTGCATTTAACCTCGTTCTTCCCATATCATAGCCACATGTACAATGGTTTCTGCTGCTTTTGCCATATCGTTAATTCCTATCCACTCCAGTTTGCTGTGAATATTCTGCATACCTGTAAAAATATTCGGGCAGGGCATTCCTATATAGCTGAAGCGGCTTCCATCGGTACCCCCACGTATGCTTTCCTTTTTCACAGTTAAGCCTGCTCTTTGAATTGCTTCTTCAGCGTAAGCAGCCACCTGCGGATATTTGTTTAAAACCTCTTTCATATTACGGTACTGCTCTTGTGCTGTGTACTCCATAGTTACTCCGGGAAAAGTTGCCACAACTGTTTCTGCAATTGCTTTTAACCTGTTATGGTGAGCAACCAGCCCTTCATTGGTAAAATCACGCACTATAAATTGTATGGTAGCTTTTTCAGCAATGCCGTTAACGGCTGTGGGGTGTACAAACCCTTGCATCTTTTCTGTTGTTTCCGGGCTCCATTCATCTTTTGGCAATGCATCTAAAATTGCCCCAGCAACTTTCAGTGCATTTACCAGTTTATCTTTTGCATAGCCCGGATGCGTAATAACCCCGTGAATGGTTATTGCAGCCCCATCGGCACTGAATGTTTCATCTTCCAGGCTACCGGCTTCACCACCATCCAATGTATAGCCGAATTGTGCACCTAGTTTTTGCATATCTACTTTGGCAGTTCCCTGGCCTACTTCTTCATCGGGCGTAAACAAAATTTTTATATCGCCATGTTTTACAGCAGGGTTTTGTATAAAGAACAAAGCCGCTTCCATAATGGCAGCCACACCACTTTTATCATCTGCACCCAGCAACGTGTTTCCGCTGGCTGTAATAATGCCATGGTTAATATGATTTTTTAAATAAGGCGAATCGCTCACACGCAATACCTGCGTTGTATCATCCGGCAATACAATATCTGCGCCATCATAATAGCGGTGCAGAATGGGCTTAACGTTGGTTCCGCTGCAATCGGGCGCTGTATCCACATGCGCACAAAAACAAATAGCTGGTATATTTTTTTTGTCGCTGTTAGAGGAAATGGTTGCATACACATAGCCATATTCATCGGTGGTTGCATCGGTGATGCCCATGCCCAGTAATTCGCGGTGCAAAAGTTTACTCAGGTCTTTTTGCTTTTCACTTGTTGGGTGCGCTGTACTGGTTGGATCGCTTTGTGTATCTATTCGTACATATCGCATAAAGCGGTCTGCAATGCTGTCGGGGCTTATTTGTATCATGGTTTAAAATTAATGGATAATTTTTTAATGGATAATGGATAATTTCTCAACATAAAAAAAGCAGTCTGCTTCCGCAAACTGCCCATTATCCATCAATCAATTATCAATTATCCGTTACTCCGCTATCTCCACCAGCTCAATATCAAATATCAGTTCCTGTCCTGCCAAAAAATGATTAGCATCCATAATGATTACATCATCATTGATCTCAACAACCATCACCGGAACAGGCTGGCCAGCCTGGTTGGTTAATGTAAGCGGCATACCTGGCTCCAGTACCATATCAGCCGGCACATTGGCTCTCGGAAATTCAATGATCGCTTCTTCGCTTCTTGGGCCATAAGCATCTTCCGGGGCAATATTGATCGTTTTCTTTTCTCCCAAAGTCATACCCGGCATGGCTGCATCAAAACCTTTTATCATCTGCCCTGCACCCACTGTAAACTCAAGTGGTTCACGTCCAACTGAAGAATCAAATTGTTCTCCGTTAACTAATTTTCCGGTGTAGTGCACTTTTACTACATCGCCTTCTTTAACCTGTTTCATGTTTTTATTTTTATTATTAAACTGCAGATGAATTGTTCACCGGCAATATTTTAATGCGGGTTGCTACCGGTTTAATTCTAAGTTCTTTTTGAAGAAAAAAGGCAGGTTCTGTTAAAACGGGGGCAAATTAATACATAATTGCCGCCGAATGAAAAGTTTTTGGGAAATTAGAGGCATGAAGAAGTTAAAATATTGTTGCCTTGTTTTATTGCTAAATTGTTGGGGAGTTGCTGCACAACCTGTAAATAACAGCCAGGTTATTACAGGTGCAGAGCGTATGCAGGTATATCTGCCTATGCTGAAAGGTAAAACCGTTGCTGTTTTTGCCAACCAGACCAGCATGGTTAAAAACACGCATTTGGTTGATACCTTATTGAGCAGTGGTATTAAAGTGGTGAAAATATTCGGACCGGAGCATGGTTTCAGGGGCGATGCAGATGCCGGTGAACATGTGAATGATGCAAAAGATAAAAAGACCGGCATACCGGTTATCAGTTTATATGGCAATCATAAAAAACCGACAGCAGAAGATGTAAAAGATGTTGATGTGCTGATATTTGATATCCAGGATGTGGGTGTGCGGTTTTATACTTTTATTTCTTCACTGCAATATTATATGGAAGCGGCACTGGAAAATCATAAGCCTTTGCTGATACTCGATAGACCAAACCCCAATGGTTTTTACGTAGACGGGCCTGTGCTGGATATGAATTTTAAAAGCTTTGTTGGTATGCAGCCTGTACCCATTGTTTACGGAATGACAATTGGAGAATATGCATTAATGCTGGCCGGCGAAAATATGTTATCAAAAGAAGCCAATGCCATCAATGCATATAATGTTAGCACTAACCCAACGGCAGATACTCCTTTTCATATACAGGTTATCAAATGCAAAAATTACGATCATACTACAAAGTATATTTTACCGGTAATGCCTTCGCCCAACTTAAAAGAGATGCAGAGCATTTACCTGTATCCTTCCACCTGCTTTTTTGAGGGTACTGTTTTAAGTGAAGGCCGTGGAACCGATAAACCCTTTCAATATTTTGGGCATCCTTCTTTACCCAACAATTTATTTGCCTTTACGCCGCAGCCCAATGCCGGTGCTAAAAGCAGCAAATGCTTTGGCCTGCAATGCTATGGCTGGAATGTAAGCGGAAGCAATGAAGAGGTTTTAAAAAAAGTTGACAATAAAATACAACTAAAATATTTACTTGATGCTTATAAATTGTTCCCGGGCAAGGATACATTCTTTTTAAAAAATAACTTCTTTAATAAACTGGCTGGTAACGATCTGCTAATGCAACAGGTAAAAGACGGTCGATCTGAAACCGAGATCAGGAAAAGCTGGGAGGCTGATATAAACAGGTTTATGCTTATCAGAAAAAAATACCTGCTCTACGAGGATTTTGTACGGCAGTCAAATTAAAGCTGCATCCATTGTGCATTCCTTTATTAACTTCGCATCCATGAAAGATCTTCAATCACTACGTATTGTTTTTATGGGTACGCCTGAATTTGCTGTTGCATCGCTTGATGCGTTGGTGAAAGCGGGGAGCAATATTGTTGGGGTTATTACAGCCCCCGACAAACCCGCCGGCCGCGGTATGGAATTACAGCAGAGTGCTGTAAAAAAATATGCAGTAGAAAATAACCTCCATGTTCTTCAGCCTGAAAAATTAAAGAACCCTGCATTTCTGGAAGAACTGAGATCTTTACAGGCCGATCTTCAGATTGTTGTTGCTTTCAGGATGTTACCCGAAGTGGTTTGGAACATGCCTCCATTGGGCTCTGTAAACCTGCATGGAAGCCTGTTGCCGCAATACCGCGGCGCCGCTCCCATTAACTGGGCTGTAATCAATGGCGAAAAAGAAACGGGTGTTACTACATTTAAGCTAAAGCATGAAATTGATACCGGAGATATCCTGTTGCAGGAAAGTTTCCCGATTGCAGAAACCGACAATGCAGGCGATGTGCATGACAGGATGAAAGAAATTGGCGCACAATTGCTGGTAAAAACAGTTAAAGGATTGGCTGACAAAAGTTTAAAAGAGAAGCCCCAGCCTAAAGACGAAGGGCAGCTTCATCATGCACCAAAGATCTTTACAGAAACCTGCAAGATCAACTGGAACAAAACTGTTGATGAAGTATATAACTTAATTCGTGGACTTGCACCCTACCCTGCTGCTTTTACTTTTTTGCAGGATAAAAAACTTAAAATTTATAAAGCCGAAAAAATACGCATAGCAACAAAGGATGCAGCGGGCGATTTTAAAACAGATTCAAAATCGTACCTGCATTTTGCATGCAGCGATGGCTACATTTCTGTGCTGGAACTTCAGTTGGAAGGCAAAAAGAAAATGGCTATTGCTGATTTTCTGCGTGGCTACCGGTTTTAACTATTTTATTTTCATCTTATCCAGCATAGTTTTGCTGATAGCTGCCTTAGGTACAACCAGGCTGATGGTATTTACGCCAAAATAAGATTCGGATACATTAATATAACCATTATCAGGCCCAACCTTTCCCCATGAATTTTTTACAATAAAGAACTCCCTGCCATCTGCCGATTTTTCAATACCAACAATATGCATTAAATGATCATCCTGTGTGGTCAGGTTTTCAAAAAGTGCCTGGCGCAAAGAAGCATCCCAGGCAACTTCACTCTGCTCAATAACAGGCCCATTATTTACTGCGGGCTCATTACTATTTCCATTAGATTGCTGTTTGGCCATTTGCATATCAGATGATATTGTTTGCTGGGTTGCAACCGGCTTTTTCTGCATTTTCTTCCATGGCGATTTATTGATCATAGAAAGTATAGAAGTATCGAAGAGGCCCGCAATACCTTTTCCCTGCATAAATCCCTTATTGCTTACATCGGCATCCCAGGATATGGTATAGCCTTTATTCAACGCATCTTTTGTAAGCTGTATCATTTCATCAACCGGTATATTCATGTATGCACCATTGCTGAAATTGTCCGGCACTTCCAGGATAAATGGTTCATAAAACGGGTGGTGTGTAAAAGAAGTGATCATCACATAATCATTCACATCAAAATTCAAAACAGTTTTTGCAAAACTTTGCGGCGTTTGCTTTTTGCCATGATATTCAAATTCAGCGGGTGGTTTACCCAATGCCGCATCCAGTATGCCAGTGAACCCATCCTGCCAGTTCTGCGGAACCGGCGTAATTTTAATAATACTGTCCAGGTAATTTTTCAGATCTGTAACCAGTTTCTGGTGATCATGATTTTTTTTCCCGGGCAAAAGTCCGCTGTAAACAGATTCGGGCATGGCGCCATATTTTGCGATAGCCATAATCTGGTCGTGGCCCAGCCCGCCTTCCGAAAATCTTGCATAGCCTTGTCTTAGCACATAGTTCCTGGCTTTTTCCAGGTAAATATTCCGCACGGTAAATATTTCACTCAGGTCAAATTCGCCCAGGTTGTTCTTCAGCGCCTGGCTTTCTACCAGTGATGTGGTTGAAAAACTCCAGCAAGTGCCTGTAGCTGCCTGGTTTTTTACGGGCGTAACTGCATTCTTTTTTATTACTGTAAAACTAAGCGGCTCTGCCGGCACTTTACCGGCTGCAACAGCGGCATCGGTTTGTGCAAACGAATAAATAAAAGAGCAGGCTGATACTAAAAGAAGAAAAGATTTTTTCATTAAATTTTATTTTGCATAACTAATTGAACAATTGAAACTGGCTTCGCCAGCCGCCAGCGCATCCGCAGCAGCATTGCTGATCACGATGATCACTCCTTCATTTTGTTTTATGTCAGGAATATTATCAAGCACTTTGGCAAACACATATTTACCATTTACTGGGTTGGTAATTTTAATGATGGTGCCGGGTGCAGCGTTATTATGCAGACAATAGTATTTACTATCCGACCAACCGCTGGTACTTTTAAAAACTCCGGCGCTGCCGTTTGCTTCAATCCCATCGGCATTCTTTTGCTGCTGTTCGTACAATGTTTTGAAACTTGCCCCACTGCTGGTTTTAACCGGCGTAGCCTTTGGGGTTTCTGCTACCGGCGTTTCTTTTGCAGGCTTCGTATTCACTTTTTCTTCGGCAACAACGGGCTTTTGTGCAGGCTCTTTTTTGGTTTCTTTTTCAACCGCAGGTTTGGTTACCACTGCAGGCGCAGGCGTGTTTGTTTCTGCAGGTTTTGCAGGTGCTGCCGATATTGATGAACTACCGCCTTTGGCTAATGCAGAGAGTTCTGTTTTTACTTTCAGATAACCGATTATCAATTGTGTTCCGGTCTTTACAACATCTCCTTTAATATTATTCCATTGTTTTAGTGTTTCCAGGGGCAGGTCGTTGTGATTTTTGGCAACCCTGTACAAACCTTCTTTATCTTTTATGGTGTAATAAAGCGGCACAAAGGTTTCGTCTGCTGCGGCAGCACCACCCTGCACAAAATTCGAACTGTTCAAAGGTATTTTGATCGTCTGACCCAGGCTAAGGCCGCTTTCTAACTGCAATTTATTGAACGGGGCAATGTCTTTCGGACTAACATTATAGATCCTACCAACACTATAGTAATTCTCTTTAGGTGCCACTTTGTGTGTAATGTAAAGCGAAGGAGAAACACCTTCCACCTGTAATACCTTATCCTGGGCATTGGCAATAAAGGGTAAACAGAAAAAGAGGATTACTATTTTTTTCATGTGCTTGAATTTTCGTTGCAAAGAAACGGAATTTTGTTGGTTGCAGCGGCTATTGATTTGTTAAGAAAATAAGCTGTTCCGGTGCATAAGATGGCTTACAGATCGTCAAAAAAAAAGCCGGGCCAAATTGGCCCGGCAGTGAAAAAACAGTATTCTTTTTTATTGAATAACCCTGATAGAAAAATTTTGTGCAGCAGGATTTACTGCCGGGGCACCTACATTGTTAAAGCTGATCTGCACGGTATTCAGAGCACTCACTCTTGCCCAAGCAATAACAACTGTTGCCGGTAACGCTACAGATGGTGATACATACACAACACTGCCAACCGTTGCACCAGGCACAGTTACAGTCATTGTAATATTTCCGTTGGCTGCAATATTTGGTATATCGATGCTTTGTGTATTTCTTAAAATGCCACTCCATTCAGTGCCATTAAAAGTTTCCAGTGTACCGCCATTATCTGCATTATACCTTACCATTCCTGTTACTCCTGCAGGACGGCTGGCAGTATTACCTGTTGGAACGATCATGGCGGATGTAGCATTAATATCTACTACAGCACGGGGTAAAGCAGCGCCGGTATTGGTGATCAGAACAGAATCGCCAAAACGATTAAGTCCGGCATTGGTATAAATGCCATAGTTTCGGCGGGTGCCGGGATTTAAAACACTGTTCAGGAAAATACCATACATGGTACCGTCAACCTTTCCGCTTAACCCTCCCATCGTTCCAAAATAACCATATACATTCCCGGTTATTCTTCCGGTGGCAGCCGCTGTTCTGGTAATATTATTCCGCATACCATACATGTTCAAAACATTATTGTGAGAATTGGAGCTGATACGGGTTGAGTTATTAATACCCCATACTTCTTCTGTATAGCCATTGCCATTTACGGTTGCCACATTATCAATACCCGATAAGGCATACACAGTATCCTGCCCGGCATGAATTGAACTTACATTAATTCCCTGTACCAGCGAAGAAGTTTGATTTGCTTTGGGATTAACCGTGGTGGCGATCAACAAGCCGCTGTGGAAATCACCGAAAGCATTGGTAGCATTATCCACCTCTGTAATAACACTGTTGGTATATGCGAATGTAGAAAGGCTATCTGTCATTTTTGATGCAGTAGATTTGAAAACAAACTTGCCTCCCAGCTGGTCTGCATCAAAATCAAGTCCCTGGCTATTGGTGTATCTGAAACGATCGCTGAAGATAAAATTTCTGTTGGTGGCAGAATAAAAAACGGTATCTCCAACGGGCATTCCTTTGGTTAATTCCACCCGGTTGTTTGCTCCATTATATACCCACTCGCCACCGGCTGCACCAAAACCAAGCCAGGCGGTTCCGTTATTAAATTCGGGCGTGTTATTTGAATTGTTATATCGTATCATGCCCTGCACATTGGTAGCCGGGCGCTGGGCCGTGGTTCCGTTTGGAATGATCATTGCTGATGTTGCATTTACATCCAGCACAGCCCTGGGCAATGTTGCCCCTGCATTGGTGATCAATACAGAATCGCCAAAACGGTTAAGACCAAGATTTGTATACAGACCGTAATTACGGCGTGTTGTTCCGTTCACAACACTATTTAAGAAAATGCCATAAATGGTACCATCAACTTTTCCGGTAAGGCCTCCCATGCTTCCAAAATAGCCATAGGCATTTCCTGTGATCCTGCCGGTTGCAGATACAGAACGTGTTACTGTATTTCGCATACCGTACATATTAAGCACATCATTGTGTGAGTTTGCACTGATACGTGCTGAGTTGTTCAATCCCCATACTTCTTCGGTATAGCCATTGCCATTTACAGTGGCTGTGTTATCCAGACCGGCTAAAGCATACACCGTATCCTGGCCAGCATGAATGCTGCTGATATTAGCGCCCTGCACCAGTGAAGAGACCTGTGTAGATTTTGGATTAACAGTAGTAGCGATCAGCATGCTGCTATGAAAATCGTTGAATGCATTGGAAGCATTATCAACCTCTTTGATAAAGCTGCTTGTATAGGGTGATGTAGAAGCGCTGTCTGTCATTTGAGAGGCGGTGGATTTGAAAACAAATTTTCCTCCCAGTTGATCAGCATCAAAGTCAAGCCCCTGGCTGTTGGTGTACCGGAAACGGTCGCTGAAAATAAAATGCCTGTTGGTGGATGTGTAAAAAACAGAATCGCCTGGCAAAAGACCCCTCGTTAATTCTACCCGGTTATTCAATGCGTTATATACCCATTCGCCGGTACCACTGCCAAAACCCAGCCAGCCTGCACCGTTGTTATACTCAGGATTATTGGTTGTATTATTGTAACGCATCATACCCGGTATGTTATTAACAGGCCGTTGTGCAGTGCTACCTGCTGGCATTATCATGGCCGATGTTGAATTGATATCGAATACCGCACGGGGCAAACCGGAAAAATTATCGGTCACCAACACTGAATCGCCAAAACGATTTAAACCACGATTGGTAAAAATGCCAAAGTTTCTGCGGCTTGTACCGTTTTGAATATTGCCCAGGAATATGCCGTACATGGTACCATCTACTTTACCGGAAAGCCCGTTCAGTCCGCCCAGGTAACCATATACATTCCCCCTGATCATGCCGGTGGCGGCTGCCGACCTGGTAACGGTGTTCCTGATACCATACATATTCAGTACATCATTGTGCGAATTGGTATTGATACGTGTTGTATTGTTGAAGCCCCAAACCTCTTCTGCATAACCGTTTCCGTTTATGCTGGCCACATTATCAATACCTGATACAATAAAGGCAGTATCCTGGCCTGCATGTATAGTACTGATATTAGCGCCCTGTATCTGGGACGATACCTGGGTTGATTTCGGGTTTTTTGTAGTGGCTATCAGTAAGCCGCTGTGAAAGCCATTTGCTGCAAACGGGGCATTGTCAATTTCATTGATGATACTGGAGGTATAGGAAGTCGACCTCAGGCTATCCGCCATCATGGATGCTGTGGATTTAAAAACCCATTTTCCACCCAGCAAGTCGGCCTGGAAATCCGGCTGCCCGATGCTGTTGCCATACAGGTATTTATCTGCAAAGATCATTTTACCTGTTTTTTTGTTGTAAAAAACGGTATCATCATGATTAAAAGCCCTTCTCAGGTAAACCCAGCCCGAGTCGTTCCTGTATTCCCATTCATCAACATCTTTGGCAGTGGTTTCCGTTTCGGGCAGTGGTGCCATAATGATCTCTTTCCATTCCTTCAGGCTTTCACGATATACATAGATCTTATCGTCTGTTGTGTTATAAACCAGCAGGCCATTGGCGGGTGATTTAATGGTGTTCATTTGTTCCTTACTAAGCCTGGGCATCAGGAAGCCCCTGGCCGAATCTGACAGTTCAAGCACAGCAGACGCATGAGGGGCAGATGCTTTCTGGCCGCCGATCTTCACCTGTGCAAAGACAGTATTGGCAGTTAACAAAAACAGGATAACAAAGAGTGAGTTGAGGTTGAAGAATTTCATATTTCAGCATTTAGTTTGCATCAAGATACTAATCGCTGCTGAATAATGCAATACCTCAAAGTGGCCATTTTTAAAAAAGGCAGGATCCTGCCATACAGGAATGGCTGTAAACGATTACTTATTAAGAATACGCCAATCCCGGGGATAATAGTTATTGGTGCGGTTGGGCATTAGCTTTACCCAGCCTATGGGCAACTGCCGGTGCGTAATTAAAGCCCAGCCCCTCATTGCAGTTTCCAGGGCAATATCATGCCTGCGGAGGTATTGCAGGGCCGTTGCATGATCGATCTCCATTTTTGAAACAGCGGCATTCACCATACAGCTTACCGCCAGTTCATGATCCGGGATCAGCTCGTTGCGGATGACCGTACCCAGTTTAACACCCGCTTTTTTTATGTATAAAGCCGATTGTATAGATGTAAGGTCATTTTCAAAATGGCAGGGCAATGCAATCACTTCTTCATTTTGCTTCAGGTAGAAAAAATCATCTGCGTTAACTAAAAATGGTTTTACTGTTTCAATTTCTTTAGCCGTAACGGCCTGCTTGTTTTTTGCCTTTGCCTTTTGAGTTTTTAATTCAGGAGCTGCTGCAGACCCCGCTTTTTTAAACGCTGCAATAAAAAAGCCTTCACCCTTAACTTTATCAGGATAAAAACGATATCCAAATGCATTTTTATTTTCAGATACCGTTTCCACAATACCCCATTGCTCCTCAACTTTTAACTGTACACTTTCAACGTTACACTCCTGTATCATCCAATCTGCAATCTCTTCATCTTCCTGCTTTGAATAAGAGCAGGTTGAATAGATGAGCACGCCTCCTTCTTTTAACGAAGGCATAATATCTGCCAGTATCCTTTGCTGGCGCTGTGCACAAAGTGTTACATTATTTTCGCTCCATTCAGTAATAGCATTGCTGTCTTTGCGAAACAGGCCGCTGCCGCTGCAGGGCGCATCAACCACAATTACATCAAAATAGTTTTGCAGGCGCTGAAAATCCTTTGGATCGTTATTGGTAACGATCACATTGGCTGCTCCCCACTTGGTAATATTTTCTGCCAGGATATTTACCCGGGTTTTGATCACTTCATTGCTCACCAATAAACTATCAGCAGAGATAACCGATTGTATCAAGGTAGATTTACCTCCCGGCGCAGCACACAGATCCAATACCCTGAGCGGTTTTGTGAGATCTACTGTTTGCTTAAGCGCTGCTTCCAGGAACATACTGCTTGCCTCCTGCACATAGTAAGCCCCTGCATGAAAAAGCGGATCGAGCGTGAAAGAAGGACGTTCTTTTAAGTAATATCCATTTGAGGACCAGGGAACCGGTGCCTCAATTTTTAATGTTGAATTTTTAATTTTTAATTTCTCAGGGTTCAGTCTTACTGAAGTTATTTGTGCGCCTGATTGATGCACAGCTGTAAAAGCTTCTTCATGAAAGCCCTGCAGGTTTTGTAAAGACTGTATAAATGGTTCGGGTAAGTTCAACTATATCGTGTTAAGCAGGTAAAGTTATGCAATCGTTACAAAGCCTGGCATCGGTTCTATAAAAAACCGGCAGCTGTTACGCTGCCGGCCATTCTTAACAAAACAAAATGTATAATTAAAAACCAAGCCCAACGGCAAAACCGGTTGACGATCCGGGATAATCGGCCTGTCCAACCACCAGACCGGTTGTAAGGTCCAGTGTATATAATTTTGTGAGTGACCCAATACTGAATAAGCCATAAGCCTTACCAGACCTGCCGCCAATATCAAAGCCATTGGCCGCACCAATATTAATACCCAAGGCGCCTACTTCTACCAGGGTTCCGTTGTTTGGCGGAGTTTGAATGTATAGCTTATCTGTTGTGGCATCTATTACGTACAAAGTTGTAGTGGTTGCCCCGGCAAAATTATTGGTATAAGCAGCCGACGAAACTGCCGGTGCACCCGGGTTTAATGGGCCATCAACCGCGGCTACCGAACCCGTGTTTGGATCTAAACGTAGGTTTTGCCCGGTATTGCTTACCACCCGTATCCTGTCAACCGTTGGGTTAAAATCAAAACCAAACGAAGTGCCTGAAAGTAATGTTGTAAACGGGGCCGTGCCTACCGCTGCTGCTGCACCGCTCGACATGTTGATGGTATATAACCTGCTGCTGCTGCCCAAGGCATACAGCTGGCCGGTTGCAGGGCGCATATCAATACCTAAAATATTTTCCCCCACCTGCAGGCCGGTTATTGGCCTTGTTACTGAAAAGCCCGGAGCCGTAAGATCAATAATTGAAAGATTATTTGCATTATCAACTCCATAACCAACAGGCCTTGTTGGTATAGCAATGCTTACAACAGGCAATGCCAGCTGGCCTAAATTGGTTAATGTTCCGGATAAAGTATCAAGCTGGTACAAACTGTTAACAGTGCCAATGGTTGCAGGCACCAGTATAACTTTATTATCGGGCGAAATATCAAAATCACTGCCACCCACTGCAGCAGCAGAAAGACCAAGGCTGCCTATTTTAGATATCGTTCCGTTATTGGGCGGATCTTGCTTAAACAAATTATAGCCATCAAGATCGAACAAGGTAGTGGCAGTTGCACCTGCATAACTATTGGTATACGCCACGCCGGTAATTTTCTCTGCATTATTAATATTTCCATCAATGGCTGCAACAGTACCTGTTTCCGGATTCAGGCGAAAATTTTCTCCTACATTGCTAACTACTCTTATGCGGTCTACTGTGGGGTTAAAGTCGATAGAAGCAACCGAACCCAGTAAGCCGGGCGTAAATGGCCCCGCTCCTATTGCCCTTGCAACTCCTGTTTCGATATTTATTACATATAGCCTGTTACTGTTACCCAATCCGTACAACTGGCCGGTTGCCGGCCTGAAATCGATTGACAATAAATTTTCGCCCGACTGTAAACCGGTAACCTGTATTTGCGACAATACGGTTTGCGATGCATTGGCATTATATTTAGCCAGCACATTGGCTGCAGTAATGCCATAAAATTCCTGGTTGGGCTTAACTACAGGAGCAGGTGGTGGCGGCGGAGGTGGCGGCGGGGTAGTTACAATCACGTCATCAGATTTACTACAGCTGCTGAAGCTTATACTGGCTGTGGCAAAAAGGATCAAAAACGGAATTACGTGTATCTTTTTCATCAGTTGATTTTTGGTTAAAAGAACATGTACGAACAAACCATGAAAAAGGATTTAGAAAAAACATGTTTTTTATCAAATTAACCGGGTGCGAAAAATACAACGATGACGGGCACTAAAAAAAGCCACCGGCTTTTCTCACCATGTGCTATGAGAAAAACCGGTGGCTGCGATGCTATTCCAAAACTTTTAAACTGGTTTCAGGCTACCTGCAGTTTTTTTGTTTTTTGAAAATAGATATAAGAAATGCTGAGTATTGCCAGAAATACAGCGGGCATCATTACAACCGATGCAGGATCGGCACTTGCCAAATGTGCAACAATGGCCGAAATGAAAGTAATTGCGAAACCTGCGTAAGCAAATCCTTTAAATGGTGCTGAAATAAAAGGAAGTATTAATGCCAGGGCGCCTGCTATTTTTGCTATGGCAAGCTCGATCCTGAAATATGATGGAAAGCCAAGATGCACAAATGCAGCTTTTATCTCCTCATTTGTAAGATAACTATAAGCACTAAACAACATCATTAACGAGATAATAATGGTGGTTACCCAATAGATAATTTTATTCTTTTTCATGTTCATTGTTAAATCAGTTAGAAATATAGGTTGACCTCAGGTACGCAGTTAATGGCGCAGGTTTTCTTCCAAGCAAAAATTCCAGGTCGGATCTTTCTGAATAAAACTCGCCCTGCTTTATTGCTTCGGCAAAACCGGCAAACAATTGCACATAAGGAACAGGTACATTGGCCGCCAGCAGAGCATCGCTGTACACTGCTGCATCCGGACTTGCATATGAAACTTCCTTACCAGTAAGTTCGCTTAGTAATTTTGCAACCTCTGCAAATGAATAGTTTTCGTTATTACTGATAATATATTCGGTATTAGCATGGCCATCGCTGCTTAAAATATTTGCCGCAGCTTCTGCCATTTCATCCCTGGTAACAAATGCCACTTTTCCTTCTCCTGCCGGAAAGAAAATGCCCTTATCCAGCACCTGTTCGCCCATGAATATAGGCAACACATCGGCATAGAGGTTATTGCGTAAAATGGTATAGGGAATACCGGTTGCTTTAATAGCCGCCTCTGTATCTATATGAGATTTTGCAAGCACTGCAATAGGTGAAGTGTCCGTTTCATTTTTTCTTTCAAAGCTGGTGTAAACAATAAATTGTACGCCGGCTTCTTTGGCTGCTTTTACTGCATTTAATTGTTGTGCCGCTCTTTTTTCCAGGTCGTTGCCAGATACCAGCAATAATTTATCTGCATTTGTAAATGCTTCAACCAACGATTGGTAGTTATCATAGTCACCTGTTTTAATGTTGATGTTCTTTGCTTTAAGATCGGCAGCTTTTGCCTCGTCTCTTACCAATGCGGTAATGGTATTTGCTGCCACCCCTTTTTTAAGCAGGTGGTTAATGGTTGCTTTACCAAAATGGCCTGTGGCCCCTGTAATTACTATCATTGTTATTTTGATTTAGGTATTATTAATTAAGATTGATGAAAAGCAATTCATCGGCTTTTCTTACTTTTTTCATGTTTACCAGCCAGTCTTTGTCTTCATCCCGGTAGCCCAGTGCCAGTATCACCGAACTCTTCAGGCCTTTTTCCTGTAAGCCCAGTAATTCATCCAGGGCGGCATTGTCAAATCCTTCCATAGGTGTGGCATCTACTTTTTGCTCGGCGGCAGCCGCAATAGCCATGGCAAAAGAAATATAAGCCTGTTTAGCTGCATGGTTAAAATGCCAGTCTTCTGTTTTTTGTGAATACATACCCCACAACCTCGTTTTATAATCTTTGATGGTATCAACAGGCAGGCCACGTTCTTTGGCGGTGGTTTCCATTACCGAGGTAATATTCTCTTCTGTATAATGATCCCAGGCTGCAAAAACCAGCAGGTGAGATGCTTCGGTGATCTGCCCCTGGTTGAAGGCTATTGGTTTTATTTTTTCCATCAGTTCTTTATTACTGATCACCAGGATGCTGTATGGCTGCAAACCGGAAGAAGAGGGTGCCAGCTTTGCGGCATCCAGTATATACTGCAGCTTATCAGCAGGAATGGTTTTCCCGTTCATTTTTTTGGTGGCGTAGCGCCAGTTTAAATTTTCTACTAAACTCATTGTTTGATCTTTCTGTTTGAAATGTAAAATTAGACTACCTTTACTTCCTAAAGTATAGTGGTATCCTAAAGTATAGCACTATACTTTAGGATAGCGACTACATAAAACAACTTAATATGGGCAGAACATCTGAACTGGAAAAGGTAAAAAGCTGTTCAAGCCAGTTTGTGCTGGCTATTAACGACACGCTGAATGTAATAAGCAGTAAATGGAAGCTGCCGATCATCGGCTCATTGCTGTATGGCAAAAAACGCTTCCGGGAGCTGGAAAGGGAAATTCCTAAAATAACGCCGCGTATGCTTTCGAAAGAGCTGAAAGACCTGGAAGTGAACGGCATCATATCCCGTACGGTGTACGATTCTTTCCCGGTAAGTATTGAATACGAGCTTACCACATCAGGTAAAAACCTGCAGCAGGTATTGGATTCGATGATACACTGGGGTTTGCAGCACCGGAAGGCAACTTTTGCAAAAAAGTAAGTGCATCAACCGCTGCCATTATTTTTTATCTTCGGTACCTAACAAAATTTTTTATGTCTTTACAATTAAACCGCTCATCTTTTGGCGATGCAGCCCATGCAGGTAATGTACTAACCCGGGATGAAGCTTACCAGCTTTTAAACGACTGGGTAAAAAACGAAAGGCTTCAGCTGCACATGAAGCAGGTAGCGCATTTAATGAAATGCTGGGCTGCCGAAAAAGAAGGAGTGAACGAAGCAGACCAGTGGCGCTGGGAAATGGCCGGCCTGCTACACGATGCCGACTGGGACCAGTGGCCTGAACTGCATTGCAAAAAAATTATTGAAGAACTGGAAGCCAGAAATATTGACCCGGAAATCATCAGAGCCATTGCCAGCCACGGACCCAATCATTTTGG
>Ga0209023_10000156_pt1 | contig 115730 bp, 113 predicted proteins | sample LakOneMetagenome_FD_187468 | JGI IMG/M metagenome (GOLD analysis project Ga0209023, IMG submission 187468) | Freshwater and sediment microbial communities from Lake Erie, Canada (SPAdes) (version 2) | ecosystem: Environmental > Aquatic > Freshwater > Lentic | place: Lake Erie, Canada...
AAGCACGGCGCGTCGCCAGTTCAGCCAGTCCGGACAAGATCGAGTTGCCAGATACGGTGACGATCGAGGTTACTGCGGCGCTCGATGGCATCCGCAATGACACGGGCGAGATCAGGTTTTTCCCCAGTGGCGGATCGACGGGGGGAAAACTACGGTTCCAGCAGGGACGGTACACGCGAGGCCTCGCCATCAACTGGCTGACGGGAGCCGTTACGGCTGAGACGGAAGGCGCACAATGACTAACGCTGCAGTCCAAACAGGCAAGGAAAGCGGCTTCACCCTGGTCGAGGTCCTCGTCTCCTTTGCCATTCTCGCCGGCGCCATTATCCTCAACATGCAGATCGCCGCCGATGGCATGCGGCGCTTAAACCAAGCCGATGAGAAGCTGCGTGCGCTGGCCGTGGCGCAGGAGGTGCTGGCGGAGGTTGAACTTGATCCGCCGCAGGGAAATGAGGTGAGAGAGGGGAATGAAAGAGGGTTTGTGTGGAGGGTGGAGGCGAAGGAAATGGGCAGAGAGAGGGAGAACGGACAGCAAGGTGCTGTGCCTCTGCTAGTGGAGGTAAGTGTGGGCCTTTCATATGAGTCTAACCGGCATTTGATCGAACTGGATGAAGTTGTAGTACAGCCCACACCGTTACCTCAATGAACTAGGAAGTCGGCTCCGGAAAATTCGATTACTGCAGTCTGATGGTACTGCCAAGCATTCCTACCGCACTTTCTTCGACGAGTGCTTCCACGTAGAATTCTGCCTTGCGAAATGCAGAAGGTGTTGGACGAACATCATCACCGGTACCACGAGACTTCTCGTCGTGAGTGAGGCATGAACGGCAGCTCAAATTGACCAATCACCGAAAACGTAGAGCGATCACCACCACCAAAAACTGATAATCAGCTGGCGGCTTCAAGTTTATCCAAAATCGTCGATTGCCTCTCTGAGCGAATGCGCACTACCTTTTTGATCGAAAATAAACTTCTGGTGAAACCACTCATACAAATAAAAAAATTAATATATTATCGTTTTTGTATAATAATCGGTTCTATGTGTTTATTCTATCCACAATACGCGATAGATAATTATTATTTTAATAACTACAATATATACTAATTAAGATTAATGCTAGTATTCTGTTTGATATTCCTGTAAATCTCGTTAATTCTGTCTCGATTTCCAAAAATATCGCATGAAACTTCATTTTCATCCCCAAACGGAACTCTTCGCAAGCATAATAAATTTTTTTCTATACACCTAGCTACAAAAGTTGCCCAATTAATCCCTTCGTGGACGCCAGGTTTTGCGCAGCCAGATGGCGGAAATGCGAAATCTTTTAGGTCAAGAACACATTCTTCATCTGTCTTTTTATTTATATTACAGAATAATGGAACGACACAATAGTTCTCTGCAACTATTTTAGATAATTTTTCATAGTTATTGAAATCTATCTCTGCCAATCCTAGCAACCTTAAACCTTCTTGGCATGACAAAGTTTTCTGGTAAACAAATGGCAATTTATCTATTTCATTTTCTAATTTTATAATATTCCAAATAGATTTTTTTGAGTTCACTGCTGTTTTATTTAAAAATCCAGAAGTTGCGCAAAATACCAGTATTTTTTCTGTTCCCATCTTACTAACTGATTTTAAAATATCGAAAATTAATTGACGCAAATTCTGTTGTAAGGCTTGAGGTGTTCTTGATGGGGTGGTCGAGGCAATCGATAGCGCTGCTGCATTTCTACATGCAAATGCGTCAATATTCCGGGAAAACATTGGCCAATTTTCCGAATGAAAAATATCATTTTCTAATTCGTATAAAAGAGGGCTAATAGTCATAGTGTCTTCCTTCGTCGTCGTTAAAGTGTGGGCCGCGATTTTGCAACGGATCGTCAGGATATTGATGTCCCGCCGCGTCGTCTCTTATGTTTTTTGTCTGGCCATTTGGCGTAGAGAAGCTATAATTTCGACCTGGCTGTGGTTTTCCTCGTTTGTCAACATTTTTTGTCACCGTCGGTTGTTGAGAGCGGGGAATTCCATTTATCCTTTTGGCTTCCGCAAAAGCTCCTCGTCTTGCGGCACCTTCTGGCGAAAGACTTGGTGGACGTGCTCCACTCGACTTTTGTGAGGATGAACTGGGAGCTCCCTTGCCGAAAGGGTCACTTAGTCGATCAAGCATTGGATTTATGCTATATGGTGGGCTGTAGGTTTTATCGAACTCGTCCGGAGTTCCGTCACCGTCTTTGTCGCCAGGTTTCGAATATGGGTTTTCTTGCGAGTAGTAGGGGTCTTCATCTGATCCTCCAGCTACTCTTGAACATCCTGCGCAACCGGAGGGACCTGGACCAATGCCGAGTTCGGATCCCGAGAGATTGCTCCCGCTTGCGCTATTTCCCCCGCTTTTTGCGTTGCTGATGGCTGAGGTTCGGTCGAAGTTCGAGATACTGTGCCCCTCCGCATCTGATCTATTGATGGGATCGTTTGCGGCATAGGCGTAGCGGTTGATGTCCACTCCCACCAATATTGGGTCCCAGGTGTCGGGCGAGAGGAAGCGCCCGAGGACGGGATCGTAGTAGCGGGCATGGAGGTACTGAAGGCTGGTCTCGGTGTCGTAGCGCTCGTTGATATAGCCCTTGCCGTTGATGGCGGAACCTTGCGGGTTACCGAAGGGGCCGTGGTCATAGGACGTGGAGGAACCGCCCATCAGGGAGGCGACACGGTTGGAGGCGAGATGATCCTTGTGATCGAAGGTGGTGGCTGTGCCGTCGCGCTTGATGTCGGGGTGGGGGTAGGCGGTGAGAGCGCCCGACGTATTGACGCCATCCACCGTGAGCTCGGCCTCGCCGCTCATGTAGAAAACGCTGGAGGAACCGGAGACCTTGCTCACCCGCTCGCCGTCTGCGCCATAGGCGAAGGTGACCGTGGTGTTCTGGGCGATGGTGAGGGGACGGTTCTCGCCGTCATAGGTGAAGCTGCGGGTGGTGAAGGCGGTTCCCGATCCATCGGGGTCGTAGGAGACCGTATTGCCGTTGGCATCATAGACCGGGGCAGTGCCGCAGATCGAAGAGGGTGCATGCGGGTGGCCGGAACTCAACACCTGGCCGGGGACAGTGTCGCCATTGCCGTCGGGATAGTCGATGTTTTTGCCAGCCGTTGGTGTGCAAAGCGCCGAATTGAGAATCATGTTGTCGGCGTCGTCATAGGCAAAGCTCTTGGGGTGGCTCTGATCTGCCCCGTTGGTGGCTGTGATCAGGCGGTCGAGCGCATCATATGCGTAGGCCCATGAACGCGCGGGAACAGCCACATCGCCGGTCGTCTTGGCGGTGATCGCCGTGATCAGCCCCTTATCATTGCGGACATAGGTCTCATCAAGAAGGGTGGCGCCTGAACCGGTTGTCAGGATATGAGTCAGCCAGCCGCGGTTCGTGTCATAGGTCCAGGTCGTTTTGGTGCCGTCGCCATAGGTGGCGGCGGTCATCTGGCCGCGCGCGTCATACGTCATACCGCACAGAAAATCTTCCGGTTCACTGCTGGTGGATGATGTCCCGCAGTCGAAATACCCCGGCGGTTTCCCGGTGGCATAGTCATCGCCGATGCGGAGCAGGCTTCCGGCACTGTTATAGACGAAGGTGCCAGTCTGGAAGGCGGTGATTGCCGCTCCCCCGCCGGTTGAGACGCTGTGCACCTTGCGCGAGATGGCGCCCGAGGCCCAGTACTGGGTCTCGACGATGCGGTCTTGGCGGGAGGCGTTAGAGGAGCCCTTACGGGTGATGTCGAGGGTGGTGTCACGCCTGAGACGGCCGGCCTCGTCATAGTCGAATTTGCGGGAAGAGATGAGGACTGAAGGCGAGATGCCAACACTGCGGCTGGCCGAGGTCAGGCGCCCGACATTGCTAAAGCTGACTCCTGAGGTGGTGTCGTCATAGCCATTGGTGGTAATTTCGGTCGAGATGCCGCCGCCGCTCACTGTCTTGGTGAGGACGCGGGAAAGGCCGTCATAGGCGAGGCTCGAGGTGATGCCTTTGGCATCGGTCTGGCTCACCAGGCGAGAGGAGGTGTCATAGCCATAAGTCCAGTGGCCGAGATCGGGATCATCCACCACGGTGCGGCGGCCCAGAAGATCATAAGTATAGGCCCAGCTGTTGAGATTGGGATCGATAATGGATGTGACGCGGTCGAAGAGGTCGCGCCGGAACTCAGTCAGAAGCGCTGCACTTCCGTTCATCTTGGTCCGCTTGGTGAGGGCGCCCGAGGCATCGAGGGCATATTTTTGCGCATGCCCCAGCTCATCGGTGGCGGTGATGACATCGATGTCGGTTGAGGCGGCATCGGCCAGAGCATAGGCGACGCTGGTGACCTTGCTGTCGGGAGTGGTGACGGAGGTCATGCGGTCGAGCTGATCATAGGCGTAGCTCGTATAAAGCGCCGCATCGCCCGAGAAGACGGGGGCCGAGCGTTTGGCGACACGGCCCCGGGGCGTGAAGCTGGTCTGGCTGGTGATGATGGTGGTGTGGGTGGAATCGGGGCCTTCGGCAGTGGTCTTCCAGCTGCGGCCGAAGCCATCGAGGAAACTCTGCTGCCAGATATAGTCGGTCGCGGTCGAGGTCGGCGCGCGGGTCTGGGTCTCCTCGTACTGGGTCGTGGGGGTGCCGATGTTCTGATAGAGCTTGGCCGTCCAGTCGCCGCCGGGACGGTCTTCGCGGGTCAGGCGGCAGAGCGCATCATAGGTGCGGCTGATGACCTGGCTGTTGATGTCGGTGAGGGTAGTGGGTGATGCGCAGGTGTAGTTGGGCGAGGCGAGGGTTGTAAAGCGGCTGTCGGGGCTTGTCGCGCGTGTCGCAGGTGGCAACTCGGTCTTGGTTTCGAAGAGCACGGGTCCGGGAATAGTAGACCCCGTCGGAGTGGTGACCGTCGTGTCGTAATAGTGTTTTGTCACGTTCCCGGCCGGATCGGTTTCGCTTAATACATTGCCATAGGTGTCGTAGCTCCGGAGGGTGGAGGCAAAGGTGGTGAGCGTATCGTAGCTGCGGGTCTCGCGGCGCTCGCACTTCGAGGGCAGATCGGTATAGGCGGCATGCCCGTCGTTAAAATAACGGCTGTCGCTGATGATGGCCTGGGCAGTGTCATTGATTCCTGGCCGTGCATAGTCGCGGGACTTGCAGCTCACGACATAATTGTCGGGGTTTGAGACAAAGGTGTGATAGTCCGTGCGCTCGTCGCCTGAGACATCGAAATTGCCATAGAGAATGGCGCGGATCTCATTGCCATAGGTGTCATAGGCGTGATTGACGCGGGTCTTCTTGATGGCGGAACCTGCATACTTCCAAAGATGGGTTGAGGTCTCGGGACAAGTATAGGGTGCTGCACTGGTGACCGTGACGTTATGATACTCCTGGGTAAGCAAGGTTCCGGCCGAATCCTTGCTGTCGGTGCGGGCAAGCTTGCCGAAACAGGCAACACCTTGTTGATAGATCATCGCCACCTGTGGGCGGGCGGTTTCGCCGGTGTTGGCGGGAAGCGTCACCGACACGGTGTTGAAGCCCATGAAATCGCGCATCGCGAAGCTCCACAAGCCCCCCGAATAGGCGATGTCGGTCACTGCCGTATTGCCGCGCCCGTCATCGACGGTGATGGCGCTGGCCAGCTGCATGACGAAGGGAAGCGCTGTGCTTGCAGCACTCGAGGAGGGCTGATAGGCCGCCGACACCGTGCCGCCCAAGGGCTGCTTCAGGCTGGTGAGGAGATCGGGGAAGGGGCCAGAGGCCAGCTGAATTTTTATTTTTAGCGTCGCACCGTCGGTTTGGGCCTTATAGCTCAGATCAGTCAGACCATCGCCATTGAAATCTCCGAGCGTGGCCTTGTCTTCATTGGCAATACCGCTCCAGACATAGCCATTGCCGCCATGCGAGAGGAGGAAGGTGCGGTAGCCGCTGCCGCTCTGCTTATAGGCAATATAGAGATCGGGTAGGCCGTCGCCATCCACATCGCCTGCTTTGGTGGTGCCATGGAGGCCATCATCAAGGAGATTGGAGAAGCTGCCGAGCGTTTGCGGAGACCCCGCATCGACAAAGCCTGAGCCGGTCGAAAGGCGGACCTGGATGACGAAAGAGGTCGAGCTGGAATTACCGGTGACCGCGATGAGATCGGAGGCGCCATCGCCATTGGCATCGGCCACCACCCAGGCAGAGCCCTGATAGCCTGTCGACCATGGAATATCGACGGTACCCAGATCCTTGAAGCCCGACCCGGTCGAGAGATAGATCTGGGTACGCCAATGCGTGCTATCTGATTTGCCCTGGACGAGAATGTCGGTCTTCCCGTCGCCGTTGAAATCGCCGAACTTGAGTTCGCGAGTGCCGATATCGCTTTTGGCGACAAAAGGAGCGCTCCAACCAGGATCAGTCAGCGCCGTTCCCAGGGCATTGGCCAAGAGAATCTTGCTGGTCGAGTCGCCCTTGCGCATATAATAATCGGCTTTGCCATCGCCATTGAAATCCCCGGCCTTCAAGGGATTAGGATTGGTGTCGGAGGGTTGCGGCAGCGGAATATCAGGATTGTTGCCTGGCGTGAGGTCGACATCACCGCTGGTTGTGTGATTGATCAAGTGAACGCCGTGATCAATACAGGTTATTACAGTATTGCCAGAGCAGCTCTGCTGGTGATCGACCGCCTGCCACGAGTCTGCGACATCGCCGTTAAAATCAGCCGGGCCCACAGCTGTATATGTATGTTCACGCTCCGATTCAGAGGTGCTTCCATCATCATAGATCAGCGACGGGAGATATGTTGCAAAAGCACTTCCCGTCGAGCGCGGAAAATACCATCCTTTCTGTACTGTAGAGGGCCCATCTTGCAATTGCTGGTACGTCTTCTCATAAGAAAACCACAAATCATCACGGCCATCGCCGTCCCAGTCTCCGATTCCCAGCTGGGGGATCGTCTGCCACCGCAGATAAGGCTCGCCACTGGTTGTATAGGGTGTGTTCCAAAGGGTTGGCGCCTGCATGCCGGGCGCGCCGGTGGAGTAGGTCATCGTGTAGGCGGGGAAGGATGTGCCGCCGGTGATGGTGCGGGCGGCGTCGAAGGTGACATCGCTGCCATATTGCTGGACGCTGGTCAGCCGCGAGAAGCCGGTGGCGGTACTCTGGTCATAGCCGAGCTTATAGGCAAAGGCGGTCTGGAGGCCTGATCCGCCATAGCGCTTCATCTCGATGGTCTTGAGCCGCTTGGTGATCTTGCGGATGGCATTGCCGGTGGCATAGCTCACGGGATCAGGCCGGGTCTCGGCGGTAAAGGCGATCTGGCCCACGATCGGAGTACTGGAACCGGCATTGTGATAGTCAATGCTCGAAATCGTGCATTCAGACGCACCCTCGCAGGTCCATTTGTACTCGATATAATTCCCATACACGTCGGTGACTGTCGTCAAATGCCAGCGGAAGACTGTGGCCGATGTGCCGCCCTCCTGGGATGTGTAAAGACGGACAGTCCCGTCCCCGTCGGTGACCTCCCAGCTGTTGGTGGAACTGATCTGGCGGATGCGGGCATAGGTCTCGATGCGGCTGCTGAAGGCGGTCTGGCCTGAGGCCACGGTGACTTTGCAGGATGGGGTATTGTCGGTCGTCACGATCTCAGCGCAAGGGATCAACTCCGTGCCGTCGAGGGCAAAGGAGTCAGGCGCCATGCCGGTCATGCCATAGGCGGGAAGGCCTCTGCTGCTGACCGGCTTCTCGGTGCCTGTGGCCTGGACCGGAGTGCCTGAGATACGCTCGATGACCGACAGCCCGGTGAGCGTCCAGCCCAGCCCCAGCTGGCCGCCCACCCGGTGGATGTTGCGGATACCCTGGGCGGAATCATAGACGAGCGACAGCTTGGGCTCCAAGTCCCGGAAATCCGGCACATCGAGGTCGATCCTGCGGCTGAAAGAACCGTTCCAGGCCGTGAGATTGGGCGCCGGGTTCTTGGCGTCGAGCTCCTGTGGCGGCGCCAGCGTGTCGGAATACGCCGGAGTCACAAGTGAGAAGGTCAGCAGCGCCAAAAGCGCCGCCGCAAGCCGCCTGGTCATGAAAGCACCTCGCCGTCGTGCATTACATTGACGTAAGGAAATCCCTCCACTCCACAACAGGCAAGGCTAAACCGGCCCCAAGGTCAACTTATCCACAGCTTTGGTTGACATTACGTCAGCCTCTCCTAAGCTCCCACCATCCCTGGAGGCCCATCATGCTGACCCTCAAGCGCACGCGTCTTGCCCTTCCTCTCCTTCTTCTTGGTTCTCTCACCGCCCCGGCCCTTGCCGATCCGCTCGCCGTTACCTTCACCAACAGCTCAACCGCTGGCGTGACCGTCATTACCGCTACCCCTAAGGGCGCCGACACCCCCTCGGACCAAAACCTCTTGGCCCAATCGATCCCTGCCGGGGAAACTGCAACCGCGACCCTCGACATCCCCCCTGACGCCTGTCTCTTCAATCTCGCCATCACCTTCGACACCGGAAAACAAATCGCGGCACCCGATACAGACGTCTGCAACACCGATGCCATCGTCCTCCAGTGAGGGAGAGGGGAAGGCGAGGGGCCACATGTTTGAGAGGGATCACGCAATGCCAGGCGGCGCGCTGTTCCCACCACCGGCATGATGATGTTTGATCTTCTCATCACGGCCCTCCTGTCCGTGCAGCTGCTCCTCATTGCGGGGATCGATGCGCGCAAGATGATCATTCCCGACGTTCTCAATCTTCTCCTCGCCGTGACGGGCGCGCTTATCGTTGCCTTCCAGCAGCCCTCCTGGCTGGGATTGCGTATGTTCGAGGCCATTGTGGTGATGTGCGCGCTGTGGGGCATTGCCCGCCTTTACGCACAGACCCGGGGGCAGACCGGTTTGGGCATGGGGGATGTCAAGTTCCTGGGTGCCGTGACCCTCTGGGTCGGTCTTGCCGGGATTCCGTGGCTGGTGCTCTTCGCTTCGCTCACAGGGCTCGGCGCCGTTCTCCTGCAGCATGCATTCGCGGGATCTGCCGTCACCCGCACCACGCGGCTTCCCTTCGGGCCGCATCTGGCGGCCGCGACGCTTCTGACCTGGGTCCTTCAACTCTCTCCGGCCGCAGTACCGGGAGCGCTTCCGTGAACCCTGTCGCTGCTACGCGAAAGTTGCCACACCAACGCCGCCATGAAGAGGGGCTGACCCTCGTCGAGCTTCTCGTCGTCCTCGGCATCATCGCCCTTCTTGCCGCCCTCGTGGCGCCGCAGGTCATCCGCTATCTCGGCGACGCCCGCTCATCAACCGCCCGCGTCCAGATTAAAAATGTCGAGAGCGCCCTCGAACTCTATTACCTCGACACCGGCACCTATCCCACCAAGGAGCAGGGGCTGCAGGCCCTTGTCGAAGCGCCCGCAGGTCTCAAGAGCTGGAACGGCCCCTATCTCAAAAAGGATGCAGGCATCACCGACCCGTGGGGGCAGACGTTCCAATACAAATCTCCCGGCGATCACGGGCCATATGATTTGTATTCTTACGGGCGCGACAAGGCCCAGGGCGGAGAGGGCGAAGATGCCGACATCGTGAGCTGGTGAAGCTCACGTGCTGCGTGACGTGCATCTTCAGACAATGATCGGACCATCGACCAACTTTGGATGAAGGCCGCCTTCAACATCATATGCAGGCTTTCCAGTTCCTGTCTTCCGTCTCCATTTGTCGCGCTTCGGCACCTCATCCAGTCCGATGACATAGATCGTAGCAGCCGGTCCATTGAGTTTGATCCGCAGAAAGCCGCGGAACTTATCCATGCGCAAGCAGCTGAACGCATCATTGTGGTTCATATCACACCACCGCGAGGTCACGTAAAGATAGGCACCGAACAGGAACCCTCCCAAAACGCCTCCAATGATGGTCACCAAGCCTGCCACGATCAGCCAGTGCATGCGGTTGAACAGAGCATGCATGAGGTCTTCAGTGCCTTGTGTCTGCCCGGGGATTACAGGGGCAATCGACTGAGCCATTGAAAATAGACAATATGCCAAACCCGAATGTGCGAGCGCATTGACAGCAGAAACAAGGAATATTTTGAGCTTTCCTTGCTCTTGCTTGGCCGTATAGGCCCAGAAGCCGCCGAAAAATATCAGAGGGACGAGGTAAAGGGCATCGAAGGGCAGGGCAATTTTGAGCAACAACGCCGCGACATAAAACAGCCCCAGCACCATTGAAAATCCGGGACTGTAACAAGGGAAAAGCAGGTCCCTTGCCAGGAGGCAAAGACTCTGATTCCGAGAGGGATAAAGCGCTTCCTCCTGCGGCTTTCCAATTTTGGAGGCGAGCGTGAGCGTTTTGCCCATTTTCCCGTTGATCCAGGTTCTCTTCTGATGAACCTCAGGTTCGTGCAGAACCTGTGTGGGGTGCATATGATGTGTGGGATGAAGAAATGCCCCGCCACCACCGCAAGTGATGAATTGCGTTTTAACCGGGAGATCGTTTTCGTAGCGGCTATAATGATGGGTGTCGCCGGACAGGATGATCGGAAATGACACGCCCTCACAATACTTGCAGGCTATCTGAGCAAAATAGCTCAAGAGGTCCAGAGACTTGCTCTCCCCATTCTTGAGATAGATCCAGCCAGGCTCGGGGCCGCACAGGATGATTTTCGAGCCGGGCTTCATGGATCTAGCGATGGCCACAAAATATTCTTTCTGCGGCTGATCCACGTCATCGGCCAATTGGGCATCCATGGCCCAGACCCACCAATCCTCCGTCAACTGCAGAGCGAAATAGCTTCGGTGCTGGAATGTCCGCCACCCTCCAAGATGCAGCGGCTCAGCTTTGCGGCAGAACAATGCCAGGAAAATCCGCAGGCCGTCGTACCAGTCATGATTGCCGGGGATCGCATAAACAGGTATTCCGCCAACCCCGGCTGGGCCGGGGTTGGGATCTGGAAATGCCCAATCATATGGGTCTCTCAGCCGTTTCTGATAGTTCTCCATGGTTGCGGACGGATAGACCTGGTCACCACCCATGATGAGAACTTGGCCACGGCGCGTTGTATGGCCGTCAAGTTCAAGCTCTTCTTGCGCAAGAAGTGTGGCGATTGCATAAGTCGCATCGAAACCATCACCAAGATCGGCAACATAATCGATCCAAACATTGCCGTCTGCGTCTGGGGTAAATTTGATTCCGCCGGGAGAGGCTGCTGGACCAGGCAGAAACTGCGAGGCCAGATTTCGGTGGACTTCGTCATGTACCGTATCGAGGGCGGCAACCATGAGCCGCCGATCAGCATATTGGCCAAACCAGTCCGAAACAACAACCCGTCCCAAAAGCTTGGCCAATAAGCCAACGCCAAACCAGTTGGTCATTGCCGGATAGTGCTTGAGCTCCTTGAGATCAACGGGCTTGGTGCCTGCCATGCGATAAATCTCCGATACGGAGAGATTATCATTTTAGTTTAGCCAAAGCTACACAAGCTTATCACTATGTCGCTCTTCGGGATGGGAAGAATTGGCAGATTAGAGCTAAACTGGCGAGCCTTAGGATCTGGAACGACCGCTCCCTTTTTTGTGCGTTGGACACTAGAATGTTCTGCCGGTGAGAAACGTGCCCAGGTTACTTTCGAATGTCATGATGCGCGTGCCCTGTACCGTTTCGGCTTGCTTGGAGCGGAACTGATCCCAAGCTGACTCTCGAGCTTTGCCACTGCACCGAAGCTCTTTTGAGACAAACGGGGAACTGACAGATACACCGGTTCACGAAGCCCGATGCGCTGGCAGGCGGTCAGGACCAGGTTGTCGAAGTCAGGCGCTTCGGCGCATTGCCCGATTTGGGCGCGGAAGGCATGGCACTCGTCGGCCATGCGGGCAGGAAGCTTGGTTACCAGTCCAAGCCAAAATAGCATGACTCCCGAAAAAACAAACTGGCGTTCCTCAGGTGTCTGACGCCTGCACTGCTTGATGGTGAAGAGCCGGCAGGCCAGGAGTGCATTTGCCTGATCGCGTGCGTCTTCGAAGAGCTTGACGTCGGTTTGCGTCAGAGGTCCCCGGATCTGCACGATGTCATGTTCCGGGAATGTGATATCGCGGGGATCGATCCAGAATCCTTCTGGCGCCCGGCCGGTACGGGCGGCGTCTTTGAACGCATGATCCCTGACCTTGAGATAGGTGCGCCAAAATTCATGGTCTTCGTCGATTTCGGCCTGCCTGCGCCGGTCCTCCGCTTCCAGATCTTTGCGCAAGTCGCGCATCAGATGGATGCTCTGGCCAGTCAGCGCCATCTGGGTGCGCTTGCGCTCAAGCGCCTCGGCCTTGGAGATCTTGCGCGTTCTGCCGTTCTCGCGCACTGGGACCTCTTCGGCCAGCACGCGGCGCATGATCTCGGTATTGCTCTGCGGCGCGGGGGCATGATCCGGTGTTTTGCGCGGCCGTCCCTTGGGATTGCCGGATTGGCCCTTCTTGAACCTGGTATGTTCGGGAGGCTTGCGATATCCCACCCCATACAGGATCTGACGTTTGATCGCGTCCGTATCGAAAGGATCGCCAGTCATGCCCGGGTTCCTTGCTGACGCGCGGCAGAAAGTGTGTCGAAGCTCGCAGCGGATTCTGCATGTATGGCATCTTTGCCGGTCAGAGCTTGCCAGCGGGCGAGGATGGTGTCGCAATAGAGGGGATCATATTCGATGAGCCTTGCCTTCCTCCCGCAGCTTTCCGCGGCAATTAGGGTCGAACCCGAGCCGCCGAAACCATCGAGCACGATCTGCCCCCGCTTGCTGCAATCCTTGATGGCATCCGCCACCAGCGCCACGGGCTTGACGGTGGGATGCATGGCGAGTTCTTCGGCGCGGTTTTGGCCCAGGCTCGAGATCCCCGCATAGTCCCAGACATTGGTGCGGTAGCGCCCGGTCTGGCCCAGCTCGAAGCTGTTCACGTGAGGGGCGGTCCCGACCTTGAAAACGAAGACCAATTCATGCTTGGAGCGGTAGAAGCTGCCCATGCCGCCATTGGTCTTGTTCCAGATGCAGAGGTTCTTGAGCTCGCTGAAGGCCGATGCGCCAGCATCCAGGAGTTCCCGCATGTGCCGCCAGTCCATGCAGACGAAGGCGATCGCGCCATCCCGGCTGCAGGTTGCCATGGCGCCGAGGCTTGCCGTCAGGAACGCCGTGAACTGGGCTTGGCTCATCTCGCCGGCGGCAAAGGCGAACTCGCGGTGCTTGATCGCCCCCAGGCCGCCGACGTGGCCGTCGATCGGCACATTGTAGGGTGGATCAGTGAAGACCAGATCGGCCTTCTCGCCGTCCATCAGCTTTTGATAGTCAGCTGCCTCCCGGGCATCGCCGCAGATGAGGCGATGATGGCCCAGCAGCCAGATATCGCCCTGGCGGCTGACAGCGCGGGTAGGCAGCGGCGGGATGTGCTCGAGTGGCTCGTCTCTTGCCGCTGTGTCACGGCTCCCGCGAGAAGCGGCGCCGGTCCCGCATGGTGCGACTGCAACAGCGGCTGTGAGGCGAGAAATCCCACAGACGAGCCCGTCATTCCCGCCACGTCAAACCCAAATCCCACGAAAGCCGGGGCAAATCCCACAAAAGGTCATGCCAATCCCGGCCAATAGTCGATCTAAGCCCGCGAAATTCGGTTCAAACAGCCAACTTATCCCTGCTGCGGCGCCTTGAATTCCCTGTTATTGAGATCGAATTCCCTGTTCTGAAGATCAGGGAATTGTGTAACAAGCCCATGAAATTGCAGGTCAATAATTCGCAATTTTAAGTGCTGTCCTTCGATTTTTGCGGAAATTCCCTGTTATTTTCCCTGGTCGCAGGGTAACTCACACCAGAGACCAGTTCGCAGGAGACTGCGTCCACCACCATTTATTTCTGCTGAACCATTTTAATTTCCGCTGCGCGAAATGACGCCGCTGATCAGCGGCTCGCGCGCATATTGAAGTCCCTGCGCCAGCCAATTCGCTGCATTTCTCAGAATTGTGAGCACTCGCTAGACGCCTAGCTTGCCATGAAGCCTCGCGTCCTTTGACTTGAAATGATTGACGAACCAGTCGCCAACGGCGCTTGAAAGGTGTTCGCGATAGTCGGTCTGGCCGGCGTCCATGATGTCGCGGATACTGTCGAGCAGGGCCTCATGCTCGGCCTTGTGAGCGGCGTATTCGTCATAGGCGAATTTACGCATGATCGATTCCTCAAGGGCGAAGTGCGCGGCGATGCGGGCGAAAACTTCGCCCAGGAATTCCTGGACGCGCTCGCGCTCCGCTCCCGCCTCGATCTCCACAGCCAGCGCGTTGATCAGTGCCACCAGTTCGCGATGCTCGTGGTCAACGCCGGCGATGCCGGTTTCAAATTCCTTGCGCCATTCGATAAGAGGCATGAGGTTGGCCTATCTGAAAATGAATCCGCCCTGTTCGGCATTGAAGTCGATGGCGAGATTCTGCCACGGCTTCAGGTCCACCGCGAGGCGCGCGGTATAATCGAAACCCTCGATTCTTCCACTGTCGGTCAACCCCAGATCGATGACATGGGGACCGGCGGGCACCAGGAATTTGCGATAGGCGCGCGACACGCCATCGCGCGACCAGCCGGTGGGCGGCAGAACATCCTCGTAGAGAACTTTGCCGTCTACGGTCAGTTCGATCTTCACGGGCAAGCGCTCGCGCGTGCAGTTGCTGGGCCGCCTTTCAGTCGAGGGGAGCTTGGCCAGTTCCTCGGGGCTCAGGCGGTGACAATCCCGGACGGGTCTGCCGCTGTGGGCAATGGCGAGCTTGATCTGGGCATCTCCATCCGGCACCTGACGCCAGATGGGATTGGCGGCGAAATAGCCAACCGCCGCCGCGACAGCGGCATAGAAAAGACCCTGGCCGGCATATTGCAGAATGTTAGGCATCAAGGCTGCTCGCGGGTGTCAGGTTTTTCCTGGCGGGCGGCGCATAGGGGCCGAGAGCCTCGAGACTTTTGGCAAACGCGTCGATCTCGGCCTTGAGCGCCGATCCTCCCAGGCGGCCGGCCCATAGAACCCGCAACCGCTCGCGCGGCACCCGGGCACGCAATTGCGGATCGCGGTCTCCGGCAATCCGCTCCGAGGTCCATTCCGTGCCACGGCGGTTGTGGCAGGAGTTCTCGGCGCAACCCGCGATCATAACGCCATCGGCCAGCCGACGGCTGATCACATAGTCGATGAAGGAGGGCGGAAGCTGGCCCGTGCAATTGAGCGAGGCGACGCCGACACTTTCCGAGCGGCAGGCCTCCGCGATTCCGGCGTTCATGCAGCCGAACACCATGATGCGCGATGTTCCGGCAAGCCGTTTGCCCTCGGCATCGGTTTCAGCGCGGATGGCAGCGATGGTCCTCCCCGGCACATCGATGCCGGGCGAGAGTTCGGACATGCGGCGGAAGGGCGTCGAGGTAGGACAGGCGCCGGCGCAGATGCCGCAGGCGACACAGAGCGAGGGATCGACCACCGCTTCGCCTTCGAAGGGACGGCCATCACTCCTCACTTCCATGGTGATGGCCGCATAGGGGCAGTCGCTGGCGCAACGCGTGCAGCCATTGCAATTGGCAAGATCGACCACCGCGGCGGCGGGCTTGCGCATGGGCGGCAGCCAAGGGACCAACATCATGAACAGCAACATGGCGCCAGTCGCGCTCCAGGTGGCAGACCCCGGCAGATTGCCGAGCAACGGATAGGCGCCGAGGTAAAACCAGTCGAGGCCAACGGCGCCCGGCACCTCGGCGAGATTGGCAGGGCCCTGGCTCACCGCCGGATGGATGAGGGAAAGCGCTATCAGCGACAGCCCACAGCCGATCGCGAGGCCCCGGGGCGGGTTGATGCGGGGCTTGACGATCCGCTGCAGATGCAGCCACAGGATCATCAGCGCGATCAGCGGCACGGCGATATGCATGAAGATCAGGAGCGAGAAGAAGCGGCTCTCGAGCATATCGGGCGACAGGAAATTGCGCGCTACCGGCTGGCCGAAGATCGGCAGGAGATCGAGCCACTCGGTGGTGACGAGGGCGGTGTACTGGCCGAGTTTGTCCCACACCATCCAATAACCCGAGATACCCGCGACATAGACGAAAAGCAGGACAGGCACGCCGGTGACCCAGGAGAACCAGCGCACACCGCGATAATGGTCGAGGGCGAATTCGCGCAGGATGTGAACGAGCATGACCACGACGAGGCCGTCCGAGGCATAGCGGTGAAGGCTCCGCATGATCCCCGCCGCATACCACTGGTCATGGGTCATGTATTCGATTGATCTGTAGGCCTGTGTCACGCCGGTATCGAAGAAAATATAGACGTAGATGCCGCTGGCGGTGACGATCCAGTAGAAGAAAAAGCCGAGGGCGCCGAGATTGAGGATCGGATTCCAGGCCGGTGGAAAGACCCGGGACAGGAGCGCTTCCAGCCCATCGAACATGGCGCGCAAAGGGCCGGTCACGGCGGGCAGCGCGCTAGACACGGGAGGCCTTGAGGTTCTTGCGCAGCTCGCGCAGCAGGAAGGCCAGGACACCGAGGAGGCAAAAGGCGCCGATCAGCACGGACAGGAAAATGCCGTAGCTGAAATAATAGCGGCCGGTGCGGGGATCGTAGACGGTGCAGAAGAGTTTCATCCGGTCGCCGAGCCCTGCCAGCGAGGAGACCGGCCTGCTTCCGCCGAAGATCAGCGATTTGAGCGGCTCCATTACCGCTGGCGGCTGGAACGTGCCGCCATAGATCTGGGAATAGACCCGGCCTTCGCTATCAATGACAGTCACCTGCGCGGCATGTTCGAAGCCGCCTGCTGAAGCGAAGTAATCGAAGCCCACCGCCCCGGTGAGCTTGCTCATGGTCGTTGCGTCCGCGGCGGCGAATTGCCAGTTGTCGCCACCGGCCCGATGGGCGCGGGCGAAGGCCCGCATGCGGTCCGGCGTGTCGTTGCGGGTGTCGAAGCCAATGGTCAGGATGTTGTAGCTGCCCTTGCCGAATGTCTCCTCGGCCGTTCGGTCGGCGGCGGCAAGGCTTTCGACCACCACCGGGCAAACATCGGCGCAGCCGGTATAGACCAGCGATATGAGGAGCGGCTTGCCGCGATACTGCGCCAACGAGAGGCGGCGGCCATCGGCATCGGTGAATTGAAGTTCCGGCAGGCTCGTGCCGATGGCGCCTTGCGAGCGGCCGAGGGCGTTCTCCTCCCGGGTTTGAGAGGCATCAGCCTGCGACAGGAGAAGCGGGAGGAGAAGTCCCACCAGCGCCAGTTTTCTCCACATCAGAAGGACCCAAGCGCGCGATCGGCCACGGCGCCGCCAAGCAACAGCGTGAGTTGCAGGAGCGAGGCAAGAAAATTCTGGATGGCGCGCTTGCGCGACGGCGCTTGAACCAGACGGATGCTGGTGATCACGAAGATCAAGCCGCCCGCGGCGGCGCAAGCAAGGTAGATAACCCCCGCCGACCACAAAGCCGGAAGCAGCGACAATCCAACCAGGAGCGCGGTGTGGGCGAGAATGACTTTCGCGGTCAAAGCGTCGCCCGAAACGACGGGCAGCATGGGTACCCGCGCGGCTGCATAGTCCTCGTGAGCGGCGATGGCGAGGCTCCAGAAGTGCGGCGGCGTCCACAAGAAGAGAACGACGGCGAGCAGCAACGGCCCCGCCTGCATCGCCGGATTGACGGCGGCGGCCCCCGCCAGAACCGCGAAGCTGCCGGCCAGCCCGCCCACGACAATGTTGGTCCAGCTTCGCCGCTTGAGCCAGACGGTGTAGACGATGCCATAGACGAAAGCGCCCATGAAGGTATGGACAGCGGCCCAGGTATTGGTGGACCACCAGGCGAGCGCCACAGCGGCCGCAAGCAGCAGCAGGATAACGGTGAGCCACGCGAGGCCGGCATGGAAGCGTCCGGCGGCGAAAGGCCTTCCCGCCGTGCGCTTCATGGTACGGTCGAGATCAGCCTCGGCCCACTGGTTAAAGGCGCCGGCGCTCGCCGAGGCGATGAAGACGGCGATGGCCAGCACCGCAACCCTCCACAAGGGCGGCACCGTGCCGGGCGTGATGGCGACACCACCCACCGCGCTCAGCATGATCGCCACGCCAATCCTCAGCTTGAAGATTGACAGGACATCCTTGACGAGCGGAATGGCGGCGCTGGTCATCTCTCAAACCCTCTCTTCACTGCATCGGCCAGAGTTCGGAGAGATATTTCCAGTTTACGAAGTAGTAGAGCACGAAAGAGCCGAAGAATACGCCCACCAGAATGTAGGTGCCCGGAAGATGCCAGGTACCGGCGCTGCCATATTTCGCGACCGCGTCGCGGACCACTTTCTTCGGCATGGGGCCGAGCGCCGCCACTGCATTCTCGGCGGTGACCTTCTTGCCGAAGAGGATGCTGGCGACCGTGATGGCGATGAAGAGACCGCCGCCCAGCGCCGCGACCAGCGCGGAGAGGCCGTTGAGGGTCATCATCACCGTGGCGAAGGACGGATAGTTATAGGGCACCATGGAGTCGCTGAAGGTGATGTCCCAATGCCGCCGCGATACGCCGAGCGTCCCGGCGCCCATCATGAAGAGCGAGATGCCGGTGACACCGATGGCGAAGATATAGGGCTGGATCCGGGCAAGGCGCGGCCACAGGATCTCGCGCTGGAAGATCAGCGGAACGACCAGGTAGGTAACGCCCATGAAGGCGAGCGTCGTTCCTGCCACCACTGTGCCGTGGAAATGACCCGGCACATAGAGGGTGTTGTGCATCATGATGTTGAGCTGCTCGGTACCGAGCACGACGCCCGAGATGCCACCGAGAAATCCGAACAGCACCAGCGACAGGAACATGCCGGCGAAGGCCGGGTTGCTCCAGGGCGCTTTCCTGAGCCATTCGAAGACGCCGCGGTTGAAACCATTCTTGCGCTGGGCAGCCTCGATCGATCCGGGCACGGTCATGCCGTGAATCATCGAACCCATCACCGCGAGATACATCATGTAGGAGGTATTGACGATTTTCCATTCCGAACTGAGCCCGGGCTCGACCAGGAGATGATGGGCGGAGGCGAGCTGCAGGAACAGAATATACATGAGGAAAGCGGCCCGGCTCACCTTCTCGGAGAGTGGCTTCGCCCCCACCGTGACTGCGGCGATCATGTACCAGATCGCCACCTGGGCCGAGACGTTGATCTGCTGCGAGGAGTGCCCCATGGCCCACCACACCAGCTTGTAGGTCAGCGTATCGATGTGGCTAATCAGTCCCAGCGACCAGAGCAGCGTCGGGATCAGGATGATGGCGCCAGAGGCGATGGTGAAGATGGCGATGATGCAGGCGGTCAAGGCACCGAAAGTGACGAGCGGTATGGAGCCCTCGTAGGTTCTTTCTTCCTTGGCGATCACCAGCGTGCCGAGGAAGATGAAACAGCCGATGAGCGCGCCGACGGCGAAGAGTATGATGCCCAGGTAAAAATGCGGCCTGGCCATCAGCGGAGGATAGGAGGTGAACATCACCGAGGAATCGCCCTGGAGCACGGCGACATTGGTCATGAGCCCGCCCACGACCATGAGCGCGAAGGCAACCCAGCCCCAGCGCGGCGCCGCGAGCCGACTCGACAGGATTACGGCGGAGGCGAAATAGAGCACCGCTATCTCGAAGAAGATGATCCAGAGAAGAAGCACGTCGAGCCCGTGAGCGGTGAGCACGAGGTAGAACATGTCCGATGACAGGAGGTGAACCGCGGGCCAGCGGGTAAGCGCCACCAGCAGGCCAAACAGCCCGCCGATCAAGAGGAACACGACCCCCGCCACCGCGTTGGCCTTGATCAGGCGCTCGGCGGCGAGGTCGATCTTGAGGCCGGTGGCTGGACAGGTGCGGAACTTGGTGGCGATCGCACCCAGAAACCTCGGGCTTGCGGCTATGTCGGTCATGTCAGCCTCCCTGGCCCGGTTCGACGACGTAGATGCGGCCAGTCATCGTATGGTGTCCCAATCCGCAATACTCGTTGCACACCACGCCGTAGGTGCCCGCCTCGGCGGGCGTTACGGTAATGACGTGCTCAAGGCCTGGATGAACCTGGATGTTCATGTTGACAGGTTGCAGAGAAAAACCGTGTTGCAGGTCCACCGAGGAAATATGCAGCCGGTAGCTCTTGCCCTTTTCGAGCTTGAGAATCGGCCACCACTGGAATGTCCGGGCCAGCATGTAGGCATCGCCGCCCGGCGGAGGCGCCACCACCGGGATGCCGGTGTCGCCTTCCTCTCCCACCTTGTATTTGTCGGCGAAAGCATTGACCTTCTCTTCGTATGCGGCCGGATCGACGCGGCCGACTTCGGCGGAGAGGTTCTGCTTTCCGTAAATGTGCCAGTAGATCATCATGAAGAACATGATGAGGCCCCAGAGGAAGGCAACTGCTATCCACACCAGTTCGCCCTTGGCGACGGGATCGTTCCACCAGACTTTCGATTCGGGAGGATGAATGGCCATGTCGCGCTCCTATTTGGCGAGCGGGATGTTGGTGATTTCCATGACGCCCCAGACGATATAGAGCACCGTCGGGATCACCACGCCCAGGAACAGAAGCAGGAACGGATTGTCGAGCACCCGCTGCATGAAGGGAATGCGCTCGATCGGCTGCGGCTCAGCCTTGCTATTTTCGGCTTGCGACATGACTTCCTCCACCCACGGTTTAGTCTGCATAAATGCGGAAAAGAGGCGCCTCAGCACCTTGATGAAAGTCAAGAACCCGGGCTTGTGCGTCATAATTTCCGGATGCCGGCCGAGCCCGACTCATTTCCCAAGCCGCTTGGATTTGCCGGGGAACTGGCGCAAGGTGCCGCGGGGCGACAGAACAAACCGGCATTCCGGAAATATGCAAATCTCCGAACAGGACATCATGGCGGTCGCGGCGGCGCCGGTGTTTTCCGGCTTGCCGCGCATGGTCCTCGAGGAACTGTTGAAGGACGCGGTCGTGAAGCAGGTCAGCCGCGGCGAAATCCTTTTCGTGCAGGGCGACCCGGTCACCGCCTTCTTCCTGGTCCTTGACGGCTGGGTGAAAATCTACCGGCTCACGCCTTCTGGCGCCGAGGCGGTAGTGGCCGTATTCACGCGCGGACAGACCTTCGCCGAGGCGGCGGCCTTCGTGCGAGGGCAGTTTCCGGCAAGTGGTGAAGCAGTGACCGACGGCCGTCTTCTCAAGCTCCAGAGCGGAAACCTGCTCAAGCTCATTCGCGAGAATTCCGATGTCGGGCTTTCGATGCTGGCCTCGACTTCGCGGCACCTTCACATGCTGGTGCAGCAGATCGAGCAACTCAAGGCTCACACCGGCGCCCAGCGGGTGGCGGAATTCCTGGTGTCGTTGAGCCAGGCCAAGTCGGGCCCAGCCAAGATTTCACTGCCCTACGACAAGATCCTCATCGCCGGCCGCCTCGGCATGCAGCCGGAAAGCCTGTCGCGTGCCTTCGCGCGACTCAAGTCCATCGGTGTGCACATCGAGCAGAACAACGCCATTGTCGAGAATATCGAAAGACTAAGAGTCTATGCGGAGGAGTTGCCGCAGCCCGATCCGTGAGACTCTCGCGACTGCTTGACCATGGTCAAGGCGGCACCCGCCGGGACGCAGAATGCTGGTCTGGCAAGTCACATGCATAGTCCAGCATCATCTGGTCCAAACCGTTGACAGAAGAGGCACCTGCCGGCGAATTGCCACGAGAGGCGCTCGTCATCCTTGCAGAAGGCTCCGCCGGAAACACGCCGGAAAACCTTCTTGCGCTGGAACTCGCGCGCTGGGCAAGGCGCAAGAGGTGTTTTTCCGAGGTGGAAATCGCCTGCCTGGCGGGCCATCCTGCTCTTGAAGAAAAGCTCGCCAGCATCGCCAGCGTGGCTGTCAGGATTTACCCTCTGATGCTGGCCGGCCGGGCCGGCGTCGAGAGGGCGATTTCCTCTCGCCTGTCCATTAGCAATGGCATGGACTCGTTCGGACACCGCGTCCGCATCGACGATCCCCTGGGCGATGACCCGCACCTGGCCGGCGTGCTGCTTGAAAGCCTGAAGGAGACGGCGGCGGCCCACGCCATCAGCGCCGAGGCATCCATGCTGCTGATCTGGATTTCGCCCGCGGAGCGGAAACTTTCCTGCGGCATCGAAAAACGTGTCGCGGATCAGATCGCCCGTACCTTGGCCTTCCGGGAGGTGCTGCTGCTCCCTGAAGAAAGCCGGGTAGGAATTGCTCCGAAGAACGGGCACACGGCAATGTTATTGATATTGTCGACAGTATCGCCGGAAGTGCCGCTGACAGACATCACTCGCTCGTTTGGCGAAAATCTCCATGTAGTCCGGCAACTGGGCGGCTATGCGGCGGTTCTCGAACTGGCGGCATTGCGCCTCTCGATCTGAGGGTGGTCAGGTCATGTAATCTTGCACCGCAACGACAGATAACTAAACACACCCATGACCGAAACTCGCTACGTGGCGATCCGCCAATGTGCGCCATTGAGCGGCCGTGACGCGATAACAATTGGACGCCCGATGACGCGCCAGTTTTCGGCCGGCGGGTACGTTGGCGATCTTGGGCGTTCCTTCTCCCGGCGCTGTCACAGATCCGGGGCGATCGTTCCCACAGGCTGGCAGATGCAGATCAGCGCATGGCGCGCTTCCGGCCTTTCCAAGGGCTCTCCCACCTAGCGCACGTCATCGCGCTCGAGCTTTGCGCCATTTTGGTCAACGGCGTGACTCTGGGATGTGTGAGCAAGCTCATATTCAGGGAGTTGGAGAGCGGCGATAACGGCCCGGTCATTTTCGTGCGGGGCAAGGCATGATCGCGATACGGCCGGATCGAAACAGAGATTTGGGCTTGGCAATTTTGGCCGCGGCTGAGGCTGCTTCACGGCAGCTTCAGACGGAAGGCCGGCGCGTGTTGCCGGACCTGGCTTGCCGCGTTTCTCTTCGCCGGGCTGACAGTTTGCCGTGCGTTCCGGAGGCTGGCAGATGCTGATCGAGCGCGATGGCCCGTTGCAGCTCCTGCAGCGCGGAGCGGACTCCGCCAAAGCGGGCGCCGGGCGGTCGGTCATCATCAGCGGTGAGGCGGGTGCGGGAAAGACCGCGCTGATCAACGCCTTCACCAGCCAGCTTGGCGGATTCAAGGTTTGCAGCGGAAGCTCGGAGGCGCTTTTCACGCCAAGGCCGCTCGGCCCCTTGCGCGACATGGGCTCGAGCTTCGACGGCCGTGTTTCCGATTTGCTGGACGGCGTGGCGCCCCAGGACTTGATCTTTCCCGCGGTTCTCAAGGCGCTGCAGGACAGCCTCAAGCCCACGGTTCTCGTGTTCGAGGATGCCCATTGGGCCGATGATGCGACGCTTGACCTGATCAAATATCTCGGACGGCGTGTTGCCTATATGCGGGCGCTGATGATCGTGAGCGTCCGCAGCGAGGAGCTGACACCCGACCACCCGCTGCTGCAGGTGCTGGGCGACCTCCCGGCCGAGTCGGCCTGGCGCCTGCCGCTTCAGCCTTTGAGTGCTGAAGGCCTTGCTGCGCTCACCCGGCTGCCGCTGGAGGATGCGAAAGAGCTTCACCGCATCACGGCCGGCAATCCGTTTTTCGCCACCGAGCTGATGGCGGATCAGGCGGCGCGGCCGCAAAAGGCGCCGGCTTCCGTGCGCGATGCCGTATGGGCGCGGTTGCAGCGGCTTTCGCCTCCGGAACGGTCGCTTCTTGAAGCAATCAGCATCGAACCGGTTGGCGTGGAAGACTGGCTGGCCGATGCCTTGCTGGAAAGCAGTGCCGGTGCCCTGCTTGAGAACTGTTCCGAACGCGACCTGCTCGTCCGCGATGATGAGGGCCGCTATTGTTTCCGGCACGAGATCGCCCGCGCGGCCACGCTGGAGCGCCTGCGGCCCTCGGCGCAGAAAGTGCTGCATCGCCGCGCTTATGATGCGTTGAGCAAGAGGCCCCGCATCCCGCTCAGCCGGCTCATTCATCATGCCTCGGGCGCCGATCTGGCCGATACGGTGCTCGATCTTGCGCCGCGCACGGCGGCGGAGGCCATTCGCCTTGGCGCGCACCGGGACGCGGCGCGCTATCTCGCGGCGGCACTGGCGCATCTCAAACAGGCGCCGCCGGAGATCGCGGCCCGTCTCTATGAAGACTGGTCGATCGAGGCCAGCCTGTCGCTCAAGATCGACGAGGACATCATCGCCGCGGCGGCACAGGCGGTGAAGCTGTGGCAGGACGCGGGACGGCCGGAGAAAGTGGCAAACATGCTGCGCTGGCTTTCGCGGCTTCACTGGCTCAGGGGTGATTCCGCGCAGGCCGTGCACTACATCGAGCAGGCGCTCGGGTGTTTCGAGGGCGTTGCTCCGGCGCGCGAGCTGGCAATGATCTACAGCACGCGGGCGCAGCTTTTCATGTTCGACAACCGGTTTGAAGACGCGGGATTGTGGAGCCGCAAGGCGATTGCGCTGTCGGAAGAACTGGGAGACCAGGAAACGCGCGTTCATGCGCTGAACAATCTCGGCAGCTCCATGCTGTTCGCGGGCAATGCCGCGGGCAGGGTTTCCTTGCAGGAGAGCCTCGATCTGGCGCTCGCGCATGGCTTCCACGATCATGCCAGCCGCGCCTACACCAACTTTGTCGAATATGCGATTATCGCGAAGGAGTTTGATCTGGCCGAGCGTTTGCTGGGTGCCGCGCTCGCCTTCGGCAGCCGGCATGATCTTGATGGCGCGCTGCATATTCTCTCAGGGCGGCAAGCGCAGCTCAAGCTCGAGCAGGGGCGGCTGCGCGAAGCGGAGGCGATCGCAACCGCCGTCGTGAAGCGCGCTTCGCTGGCGTTCATCGCCAAGCTGCCGGCGCAAATGGTCCTGGCGCGCGCCAAGATGCGGCTGGGCCGTGATGATGCACACGCAGTCCTCGGGCTTCTCATGCAGGATGCCACGGCCATTGGCGAACAACAGCACATTGTTCCCGCACGTCTTGCATTGATCGAGGCCGCCTGGCTGAACGGCGATTTGCCGGAGGCCCGGCGGCAGCTTGCCCTGTTTGCCAACCTTCATCTCGACGGGTTGGACAGTTGGGATTTGGGCGCCTTCGCCACATGGTGGGCGCGGTGCCAGATGCCCGATGCTTTCCCGAAAGCAGACGGCAGCATTGCTGCACCGTGCGAGGCGGAACTGAAGGGAGACGGCCAGGAGGCATTTCGCCTGTGGCAATCGCTCGGGCTTCCCTATGAGGCGGCGCTTGCGCTGATGACGGTTTCATCCGCGCTGCCGCAGGCCATCGCGTTGCTGGATGAGATCGAGGCCTCGCCTGCCGCGGCGCTGGCGCGGCGCATGGCGCGCGATCACGGCGTGCCCGCGCAACTCATCAAATCAGCGCGCGGCCCCTACCGCAAGGCAAGGCAGCACCCGCTAGGCCTCACGGGGCGGCAGGCCGATGTGTTCAGGCTTCTTGCCGAAGGCTTCAGGAACCAGGACATCGCCCAGCGCCTGGGCTGTTCGCCCCGCACGGTCGAAAACCACGTCACGGCGATTCTCGCAAAGATGAATTCCTCCAACCGGATGGATGTCATGCTGCGTTTGCGAAACGAGCCGTGGCTTTTGCCGGGAGTCCCAAATTGAAATCTAGGGGTTCCTACGGAAGGAAGACGGATGTGGTTCATTTAGCTTTCATGCTCAAGGGGCCGCGCAATGGAGGAATGCCATGGCAAGGAAACAGGCTGTTGTGTCTGACAGATCGCTGGCGCGCGTTGCCCGCTCGCATGACAGTGTGACAGCTCCCGTCATCGCCCCAGCAGCGCCTGATCGGGGACCGGCGGTTCAATCACAACCGTTCCGGCCGCTGACCATCATCACATCTACAGATCCGTTTCGATGGGAGAGGGACCATGTCCCGCATTCAGGCGAATTTCATGCTCATTGCCGTCGCCGCATTGTGGGGCACGGGCAACGTCGCCCAGCAAACAATTCTCGAATACATGGGGCCGCTTCTGGCCAATGGGTTGAAATGCGCGTTTGCCATTCCGGTGCTCTTGCCGCTGCTGCTGAAAGCGGAAGCATCGGCCATCCCGCTGGATGGCCGGGGATGGCTTCTCGCCCTCATGACCATGGCGTCCTACGCTCTGGGAACGACCGGATTTCAGGTCGGCTTTGCCTTCACATCGGTTTCCAATGCCGGGTTCATGGCCAATACGGCAACGGTCCTGACGCCCATCCTGTCCTGGTGGATCCTCAAGGAACGGCCAAGCCGGTGCATTTTCCTCGCCGCTGTCACGACGCTCGCCGGCGTGTTTTTCATTGGCGGGGGAACGCTGAGCGGCCTCAATGCGGGCGATCTGATCTGCCTCGGAACGGCCTTCTGCTTTGCGATCTGGATGATCGCACTGGGCGAATTCGTCCAGCTCTATGGCCGCATGGGGCTGGTGACGCTGCTTCAGTTTCTCACAACGGCGCTTCTGTGCATCGGCGGCTCTTTCGCCACTGAGCCGATCTCGGCTTCCGCAATCGTGTCCGCCCTGCCATTGCTTCTCTTTCTGGGGGTGCTCGGCACCGGCCTTGCGGCCTGGCTGCAAGGCCATGCGCAGCGCCATACGTCGGCCACGGAGGCGGCGGTTCTGATCAGCGCGGAAGCGATTTTCGGCGCGGTGGCTGCTCATTTCTTCCTGAACGAGCGGCTGGGCACGCTGGCGCTGCTTGGCGCGTCATTGGTCATGGCAGGCATATTCATCGTGCAGCTGTTCCCGCACGGGTTCAGGACAGCGATGTCCGGCTTGACGCGCGCCAGCTCGCGCACGGAAGAGAGCCGGATTCAGCGCAGCCCCGGCGACGCCGCTGAACCATTTCCGTCACGCAGGCCGCACTCTGGCGAGCATTCTTCTCGCGCGCTCCAGCACGGGGAGGTCGATCATCTCGCCTTCGACGCGCCGGGCGCTGCCTTCGCCCGCGGCGGCGATGATCTTTTGGGCCCATGCGATCTCCCGTTCGGAAGGCGCGAAGGCGACTCTGATGGGCGCAATCTGCCTGGGGTGAACGGCCAGTTTGCCGCCGAAGCCCAGTTCCGCGGCATGGCGGGCATCGCTCTCGATTCCTGCAGCGTCATCGAGCGCGGCTGAAACGCCATCGAGCGGCGCGGGCTTGTTTGCCGCGCGGCAGCGCCAGACGATTTCGCTCCGCGCATGGAGGAGCGCACGGTCATTTTCCGCTGAGCCCAGATCAAGCGCGTAATCGACCGAGCCAAAGGCCGCCGTCCACGCGCCGCCCTCCAGAAGAGCGGGAAGTTCCGCGAGGCCTTTCGCCGTTTCGATCAGCGGCAGAATGCGAACCTTGCCGGAGAACCGTTCGATCAGTGAACGGACGATCTCCGCGCTGTCCGCCTTGGGCAGCATGAGAGCAAGGAGATTGGTCCTTGCGCAGGCGAGAAGATCATCTTCAAACCACGGCGTTCCGGCGGCGTTGATGCGGATGATGAGGGGTGAGGAAAACGCGCCATGGTTCACCAGCGCCGCGCGCGCGGCCTCCTTGTCACCCGGCGCCACGGCGTCTTCAAGATCGGCAATCACGGCATCCGCGCCCGCGGCATCGGCCTTTGAAAAACGCTCAGGGCGCGAGGCGGGAGCGAAGAGCGGCACCTGTGGAATATCTTGTATCATGTGATTTTCTCAGCACCGCTCCATCGTCCCCGCGCGCAAGGCGTTCTCATTTTTTATGGAAGGACCAAAGCGCCTTCAAGCCCCGCCGGTGAATTCCCTGCGCAGCCGTGCCGTATCGGCGCCCAAAGCCGGCACGGGGCCGAGATGGGGAAAGGCATCATCCACCATGAAGCCCGGCGCGATCATGCGGACGGGGCCGGAGGGCGCATCGACAATCACGTAGCGGTTCTGCGGATGCTGCGCGACATCCTCCATGTTGCTCACGCGCCCGAAGGCGATGCCCGCCGCATCCAGTTTCCCGCACGCCTCCTCGCGGGTGAAGCTGAGAAGAATTGGCACGATCACCGCATCCAGCGCCTCGCGGTGTTCAACCCGTTTTGAATTGCTGGCGAAGCGCGGGTCGGTTGCGAGATCGGGCATGCGGAATACTTCGCTGCACAGGGCCTTCCATTCGCGCTCGTTCTGGATGGCAAAGAGCAGGGACTGCCCGCCGGCGCAGGCATAGGCGCCATAGGGCGCGATGGTCGGATGGTTGAGCCCCATGCGCTGCGGTGATTTTCCGCCATAGGCGAATTGCAGATAGGGCACATTCATCCAGTCCGATAGCGCCTGGAAGAGCGAGACGGAGATATGCCGCCCCTTGCCGGTTTTCTCCCGCGCATAGAGCGCCTGCATCACCGCCTGCGCCGCCGTAATGCCCGCCGCGATGTCGCACACCGAAACGCCGACGCGCGAGGGCCCGCCATCCGTTCCCGTGATGGCGGAAAGCCCGCTCTCCGCCTGCACCAGCATGTCATAGGCCTTCTGGTTGCGCTGCGGCCCGTCCTCGCCATAGCCCGTAATGGCGCAGGTGATGAGGGCGGGATATGTCTTGCGCAGCTTCCTCATGTCGAAGCCGAGGCGTGACAAGGCGCCGGGCGCGAGGTTCTGGATGAACACATCCGCCTTCGCCAGCATGGCGTGCAGCACGGCCTGATCGTCCTTCTGTTTCAGGTCGAGGCAGATCGATTCCTTGCCACGATTCAGCCAGACGAAATAGGCGCTCTCGCCATGCACGAGATGATCATACTCGCGGGCGAAATCGCCTTCGGGCCGCTCCACCTTGATGACACGCGCCCCGGCATCGGCCAACTTGCAGGAGAGAAATGGCGCCGCCACCGCCTGTTCGATCGAGACGACGAGAATGCCGTCCAGATCCGTATCCTTGCTCCTTGCCATTCCGGCCTCCCTGTGACCTGTCAGTCTTGCCGATTTTGCCCGTTCCTCCAAATAACAGTCTCCCGTGGCTGCCATAACGGATTGATATGAGGTTCCGTGAGCCATAGGCTGGCTCTCTATGAGGTGGCATAAAACATGATTGGCGATGGGGCGCTGCTCCGGTGCAATGTGCGGGCACGTGAGGGATTGATGCGATGGCGAATGAGACCCTGACGCTCGCCGCCTATGTGGCAGGCCTCGATGCGCGGGATGTTCCGGCTGAGGTTTTGCTGCGCGCCCGCGATCTCGCCACCGATTTGATCGGTTCGATCGTGCGGGCATCGCGGGAAAGCGAATCAACACCCTCCATTTTGGCGGCACTTCGTGATCTCGCGCTCGATGGCGAGGGGATCTGCACCGTGTTCGGCCTTACGCGCGGCTTTGGTCCGGCGGCAGCGGCGCTGCTCAATGGCGCGTTCGGGCACTCTCTTGATTTTGACGACACCCATGCCGATTCCTCGCTGCATCCCAGCGCGCCTGTGGTGCCGGCGGCCCTTGCGGCGGCGGAGATGATGGGCGCTTCGGGGCGCGATCTCTTGTTGGCGATTGTCGCCGGTTATGAAGTCTGCTGCCGTCTCGGCAATGCGCTTGATCCCACCTCGCATTATGCGCGGGGCTTCCACCCCACGGCCACGGCCGGCACATTCGGGGCTGCGGCGGCGGCGGGAAAGCTCTTTGGCCTCAGCGCGGACCACATCGCCTCCGCCTTCGGCGTGGCGGCCAGCCAGGCGGCGGGGTCATTACAATTTCTCGTCAATGGTGCGTGGAACAAGCGCTGGCAAGTGGGGCAGGCGGCGATGAACGGCCTCATGGCCGCAAGCCTGGCGCGCAATGGTTTTTACGGCGCGTCCGAGGCGCTGGAGGGCAAGCACGGGTTTCTGCACGGCCACAGCGGCAAGGCGCGGGTTGAGCTTGCGGTTGCAGGTCTTGGCCGCGTCTATGAAACCATGAAGATCGCGGTGAAGCCGTTTCCAAGTTGCCGTTACACCCACGCCGCGATTGACGGCATTCTGGCGCTTCGGCGCGAAAACAACTGGCGCGCCGCCGATGTGCTGGAAACAAAGATCGGTCTCCATAAAAACGGCATCGTGCTGACCGGCGATCCGCTGGAGGAAAAGCGCCATCCCAAGAACATTGTGGACGGGCAGTTCTCCATGCCCTTCACGGCGGCGGTGGCGCTTTCTCAAGGCCGCTTCGGCTGGGACGATTACAGCCTGCTCGGCAACCGCGAGATCGAAGCGATTGCGGGCAGGGTGGATGTGCAACGCGACCCACGGCTGGAGGGCCTCCGCCATCCCTTTGGCGCGCATGTCGCGCTTCGCACGAAAGCGGGATGGGTGGAGCGCGGCATTGCCGATCCATCGGGTGAGCCCGAGACATTTCCCGATGCCCGCCAGCGCGGCGAGAAGTTCATGGCGCTGGCCACGCCGGTTCTTCACGATGGCGTGGCCTCGCTTCTGGCGCGGCTGGAGTCGGTCATGGACATTGAGAATTTGCGCAGCACGCCGCTACAGGCGGCCTGACTTGAAGGACATTCCCGTGACGCAGCAGGACTATGCCGAGATACGCCAGGAAGTGGCGAAGCTCTGCGCCAATTTTCCCGGCCATTATTGGCAGGAGATGGACCGCGACGGAGCCTACCCCGAGGCGTTTGTGAGGGCCTTGACCGAAGCGGGTTATCTGGCCGCCCTCATTCCGGAAGAATATGGCGGCGCGGGCCTGCCGCTTTCCGCCGCCGCGGCGATCCTCGAGGAAATCCAGCGGGCGGGATGCAATGGCGGGGCGTGCCATGCGCAGATGTATATCATGGGCGCCATTCTCAGGCATGGAAGTGCGGCGCAGAAGCAGCGCTATCTGCCGGGTATCGCCAATGGCACGCTGAGGCTTCAGGCCTTTGGCGTGACGGAGCCGGGCAGCGGCACCGACACGACGTCGATCCAGACCTTCGCCACGCGCGATGGCGATCACTATGTCATCAAGGGCCAGAAGATCTGGACCTCGCGCGCGCTTCATTCCGATCTCATGCTACTTCTGGCCCGCACGACGCCCAAGGATCAGGTGGCCAAGCGCACCGATGGGCTTTCAGTGTTCATCCTCGATATGCGCGCGGCGCTGAAGGGCGGCATGACCATCCGTCCCATCCGCACCATGATGAATCATTCGACCACCGAAGTGTTCTTCGACAATGTGCGGGTGCCGGCTGAAAATCTCGTGGGCGAGGAGGGGAAGGGCTTCCGCTATATTCTCTCGGGCATGAATGCCGAGCGCATCTTGATCGCGGCGGAATGCGTGGGCGATGCCAAATGGTTCATCGCCAAATCCAGCCATTATGCGAATGAGCGCGTGGTGTTCGGCCGCCCCATCGGGCAGAACCAGGGTGTGCAATTTCCGATCGCCCGCGCCCATGTGCAGATGCGCGCCGCCGATCTTATGGTGAAGGAAGCGGCGCGCCGCTATGAGGCGGGCGAGAATTGCGGCGAGGAAGCCAATATGGCGAAGATGCTGGCGGCGGAAGCCTCATGGGCGGCGGGCGAGGCCTGCATCCAGACGCATGGCGGCTTCGGCTTCGCGGCGGAATATGACATCGAGCGCAAGTTCCGCGAGACAAGGCTTTATCAGGTGGCGCCCATCTCCACCAATCTGATCCTGAGCTTCATCGCCGAGCATGTGCTTGGCATGCCGCGGTCCTATTGAGGCTCCCATGAGCGATCTCAAGAACTGGATCGGGTGGGAGCGCGAGGCGGAGGACGAGATCGCGCCGCGCCTTGCCGAATGTTTCGCATCGATCTTTGGCGGGCAAGCTGATCTTGCGGTTGGAGCGCCCGCACCGCTTGGCATTCACTGGTGCCTGGCGCCTGACATTGTGCCCATCTCCGAAACGGGGCCTGACGGGCATCCGGCACGCGGCGGGTTTCTGCCGCCCGTGCCGCTGCCGCGCCGCATGTGGGCGGGCGGTCAGCTTGCCTTTCACGGCGGTCTCCGCGTCGGCGACAAGGTGCGCCGCCACTCGCGCATCGATGATGTGGTGATGAAGGAGGGGCGGAGCGGAACCTTGTGCTTTGTCACCGTCACGCATCGCTATCTCACCATGCGGGGCCATGCCTTGAGCGAGCGGCACGATATTGTCTATCGCGGGCTCGATGCTTCAGCGTCCGCGCCTTCTTCTGTTGCGCAGGATGTTCCAGAGGTGAGCGAGACGATTGCCGCCACGCCGCTTTTGCTCTTCCGCTATTCCGCCGTCACGTTCAACAGTCACCGCATTCATTATGACCGGACCTATTGCCAGGCCGAGGAACATTACCCCGGGCTTCTGGTGCACGGGCCTTTGCAGGCGACCTGTCTTCTGCAATTGGCAGCGCGGCGGAACAAGGGTGAAGCGCCGCCGCTCTTCACCTATCGCGGTGTCGCGCCGCTGTTCGATGGCGGAGCCTTCAGCGTGAATGCGCGCGGGCGGGATTACTGGATTGCCAGGCCGAACGGTGCCGTGACGATGAAGGCCGCTACGTCAGAAGATACCCGACGGGATGAAGCGCAGGCGGAGCCTTTTCGCCAGTAATGGCGCAGAGATTGATCTCGATGGTGCGGGTGATGGCATCGAGCGGCAGCGCGTTGTCGCCGCTGCCGAAGGGCTGGGAGAGCTGGTCGCCCAGCGCATCGAGGCCGAAAAACGTATAGGCGAGAATGGCCGAGAGAACCGGCGTCCATAATCCCGTCGTTTCAGCGAGGCCGAAAGGAAGCAGCAGGCAGAACATATAGGCCGTGCGGTGAAGCAGGAGGGAATATGCGTAAGGAAGCGGCGTGAACTTGATGCGTTCAGCCCCGGCCAGAACGCCGGACAGGCTGACGATGCGCTCCTCCATCACCTGCGCGATGGGGGCCGAGATGCTGCCCGCGCGCAAGGCGGCCGCCACCTCCTTGCTCATCAGGCCGAGGATCCTGTCCGGAACATGCGATCCGGCCGGCGGCATGGCCGAGCCTGCCCTGGCAACATAGTCAGCCACATCTTCACCCGGCGGATTGCCGCGCAGATGATCCCGGAGCGAGGCGACGAAGGCGATGGTGAGATGGACGAGACGCCGCGCGCCCGTCTCATCGAGATAGCATTCCGCCTCGCGCGCCAGGCTCCGCGCATCGATCACGTGCTGGCCCAGAAGCTTTCTCGCCTCCCACCAGCGCTCATAGCTGGCGGAATTGCGGAAGCCTGAAAAAATCGAGAGTGCGATGCCGATCAGCGAAAAGGGGAGCGCCGCAATCGGCTGGATGTGCAGGATGCCGGAGAGGTCGAGCCCCGTGGCCAGCGCAGAAATGGCGACGACAAGCGCGATCTGCGGCCAGATATCGGGAACGATGGAACCGCGCAGGATGAACAGCAGTTCCCAGGGCTTTGGGCTTTCACGGACGATCATGGAAAAATATTGCGCGCCGCACCTTTCAGGGTCAACCGGGCATCAGGGCTTTCGCGCATGTTCTTCATCAGCAGAGTGCGCGCGGCAATGGCGGGGCGAGAGGCCCCGGCCATTGCCGCTGTTTTGGGGAGCGGTCAGCCCGGCCTTGATCCGGCTTCCTTCAGCCCCTTCGGCAGAAGAAAATCGATGGCCGCAAAGAGGGCGATCACAGCACCCGACAGCGGGAACAGGATGACGAGCGCGAGGCCCAGACCCATGATCGCCAGGGGCACGCGGTAGCCGCGCGGATAAAGCGGCGCGCCGAGCGAGCCTTGCGGCCGCCGCTTCCACCACATCACGATGCCGGATACGCTGATGAACATCACGCTCAGGCACATCAGCGTGTTGAGCGCGGTGTTCCACCAGCCCATCGTGGCCTCGTGAAGCGCAATCCCCACCGCCATCGCCTTGCCCGCCAGCGGATAGTCCGCGAAGCGGATGTCGGCGAGGACCTTGCCCGTATACTGGTCGACGTGGACGGTGTGATCGCCCGTAGGCGAGGTGGTGTCGGCATCCATCGAGTCGGCCGAGATGGTGTAGACGCCCTTGGCGTCTTGCGGGACATTGATGCGGAACTGCTCATGGAAGCCGAGGCTCCGGGCAAAAGCCGCCACCGTGTCGAGCGTGACGGGCGATCCTGCCGGAAGCCTGGTCACGCCCGCAGGCGAACCCGATTCCGGCATTGGCGTCTGTTCGAGCGTCCATGGCACTTCTTTCAGCGCGCCGTGGTTCATGCCGGCGTGCCTTGCGTCGGAGAGGGGAACATTGTCCCACTTCTCGGCCGGGAAGGTGCTCCACGCCTGCACATATTTTCCGCCCCAGATACCCGCCCAGGACAGGCCGGAGATGAAGAAGAACAGCAGCGCGATCGAAATATAGAAGCCGATCGACGCATGCAGCTCTCTCCACAATGCCCGTCCGCGAAGCGACAGGTTGGGAAGCAGCGTGGCCCGCCACTGATGGGTATCGCCCGGCCACCACATGTAGAGGCCGGTGAGAATGAGCAGGATGCCGAGGCCTGCCGCCACCTCAATCAGCCGGTCACCCAGCCCGTTGGTGGCGGGCGAGATGAACAGGCTGCCGTGCAGCCGGTCGGCCCAATAGAACCATGTATTGTCCTTGACGATCGATCCCACGATCACCGGCCCATGCGGGTCGACGGCGACAACGCGCTGCTTGTCATCCGCGCCCGTCACGATGAAGATGTTGGCGCGGTCGTCGCTGGCGGGATTGACGAACAGGGTCAGCTTGCCGCCCGCAACAGAATCAACGGCCAGCTTTGCCTGCTCGCTGATGCTGGTTCGGTCACCGCCGGGCGCGACGTAATGTTTCTTGCCCAGAAACGTCTCGATTGAATTGCCATAGACCATGATGAGGCCGGAAAGCGCCAGCATGAACAGGAACGGCGCCACGTAGAGGCCGGCATAGAAATGCCATCGCCAGACGGCGCGATAGAGGCGGGTGGATGTTGCGGGTGCGATGTTCTCGCCCGCGAGCGTGGATACGGACATATCGGTTTTCCCAAGTCATGATTTCCATTCCCGCTGCGGCAAGGCAGCGGATTGTGAATTTCAGTGGTGTGGAAATCAGGCGCGGGGCGGCGCGCGCGGGACGATGATGGAGCGCCAGGGCGGGGCGCTCTCCGCGGATGACGTGCGTTCGATGTGCAGGCGGCGCGCCTGCGGCTGCCGCCAGGCGATCAGCGTATGCGCGGTGGGCACGCTGCCCATCTGCGCCGCGCAGCAGCCCGTTGAACAGAGGATGCAGTGCTGGTCATGCCCCGCCGGGGGATGCCCCGGATTTTTGGGCCCTGCCTCGGTGCAGAGAGACTGCATCGCCGCTTGCGCCAGCGCGGCCTCCGCCGAGAGCGGAAGCGCGGGCAACAGCCCCAGCAGCGTGGGCAGCAACAGGGCGATGACAAGCAGCCGCGCCATCGCGCGCCGGCCAGCCGACTGAAAATAAACCCTGCCCATCATGAGCCCATAGTGATCATGATGGGCTTGCCGTTGCGATGATACACGGCGTCGCATAGCGGAGAGAGCTTGGAGGCGTTGGCCCGGCGCGCGGCTTGCGCGCCAGCGTCAATTGCTGCCTTCAAGTTCGTTCACCTCTTCATCGGTGAACACGCGGCTTCTGGTGAGGAAGCGGATGCCCTCGGGCGATTCCAGCGAAAAGCCGGCGCCACGCCCCGGCACGGCGTCGATGATCAGCTGCGTGTGCTTCCAGTAATCGAACTGCGCCGCGCCCATATAGAATGGCACGCCGCCGATCGACCCCAGAAGCACATCGCTTGCTCCGGTGCGGAACTCGTTTCGCGGATAGCACATGGGAGCCGAGCCATCGCAGCAGCCGCCCGATTGGTGGAACATCAAGGGTCCATGCTGGGCGCTCAGCTTTTCGATCCAGCCCAGCGCCACGTCGGTTGCCGTGACACGCTCAACCATATTTGACCCACACTGTCTTGAGGTTGGTGTATTTGTCGAAGGCGTGCAGCGACAGGTCGCGCCCGATGCCGGACTGCTTGAAGCCGCCGAAGGGCACGGTATTGCCGCCCGCATCCACGCAGTTCACCGACACGGTGCCCGCCTGGATGACATCGGTGAGGCGGTGCACGCGCTTCAGATTGTTCGACCAGATCGAGGCGGCAAGGCCATAGATCGTGTCATTGGCGATCTTCACCGCCTCTTCTTCCGTCTTGAAGGAAATGACCGACAGCACGGGGCCGAAGATCTCTTCCTGCGCGATCACCATGTTGTTCTTCACATTGTCGAAGATGGTGGGCGTCACGAAATTGTCGGAGCCGTTGAGGGTGAGGCGCTTGCCGCCCTCCACCAGCGAGGCGATGGCCTTGCCCTTCTCGATATAGCCCATGATCTTGTCGGTCTGCCGCGCCTCGACGATCGAGCCCATGTTGGTTGCGGGATCGAGCGGATCGCCGGGCTGGAAGCCCTTGGCGCGCTCGCGCAGCAGGGCAATGAACTTGTCCTTGATGCTCTCCTCAACGAGGAGGCGCGAATTGGCGGAACAGACTTCGCCCTGATTGCCCCAGATGCCGAAGGCCGATGCATCGGCTGCCGCTTCCAGATCATCGCAATCGGCGAAGATCAAGTTGGGACTTTTGCCGCCGCACTCCAGCCACACCTGCTTCATGTTGCTTTCAGCGGAATAGCGCAGGAAATATTTGCCCACTTCCGTCGAGCCGGTGAAGCCCACGCAATCGACATCCATGTGGCGGCCAATCGACTCGCCCGCCGTTTCGCCAAAGCCCGGCAGCACGTTGAAGACGCCCGGAGGAACGCCCGCTTCCGCCGCCAGTTCGGCGAGCTTCAGCGCCGAAAGCGGCGACTGTTCGGCGGGTTTCAGGATTACCGAGTTTCCGGCGGCAAGGGCGGGCGCGATTTTCCACACCGCCATCTGGAAGGGATAGTTCCATGGCACCACGCAGCCGATGACGCCCAGCGCCTCGCGGCGGATCATCGCCAGATTGCCGTGGCCCGCGGGCGCGATCTCGTCATAGACCTTGTCGATCGCCTCGGCATACCAGCGGATCGTATCGGCGGAACCGGGAATGTCGCCGGTTGTCGTCAGCGTGATGGGCTTGCCCATGTCGAGCGTATCGGTGAGCGCCAGCTCGTCCTGATGCGCGAGGATCAGATCGGCGAGCTTCGAGAGGATCGCCTTGCGTTCGCCGGGCTGCCGCTTCGACCAGACGCCGGAATTGAAGGCCTTGCGCGCGGCTTTCACCGCGCGGTCCACGTCTTCCTTGTCGCAGGCGGCAACCTTGGCCAGCACCTTGTTGGTGGCGGGGTTGATCGCGTCGAAGGTCTTGCCCGAGGCGGCGTCCGCCCATTTGCCATCGATGAAGGCCTGCGTGTGGAACTTCAGCTTCTTGGCCTGTTCCGCCCAGGACGTGACTGCTCCGCGATCCATGTAGCACCTGCTGTCTATGATATTTCCGCACACGAAAGAGTGGCGGGAAGGCGGGGTGACGGCCGCCTTCCCGCATGCCGGTGGTTAGAAGAAGCCCAAAGCCTTCGGGCTGTAGCTCACCAGCATATTCTTGGTCTGTTGATAGTGATCGAGCATCATCTTGTGCGTTTCGCGCCCGATGCCAGACTGCTTGTAGCCACCGAACGCCGCGTGGGCGGGGTAGAGGTGGTAGCAGTTGGTCCACACGCGGCCCGCCTGGATCGCGCGGCCGAAGTTGTAGGCGCGGTTGATGTCGCGCGTCCACACACCGGCGCCGAGGCCATAGAGCGTGTCATTGGCGATGGCGAGCGCTTCCTCGGGCGTATCGAAGGTGGTGACGGAGACCACGGGCCCGAAGATTTCTTCCTGGAAGATGCGCATCTTGTTGTTGCCTTCCAGCACCGTTGGATGAACGTAATAGCCATCCTTCAGTTCGCCTTCGAGCATGTTGCGCGAGCCGCCGGCCAGAACCTTGGCACCCTCCTTCCGGCCGATGTCGAAGTAGGACAGGATCTTCTCAAGCTGGTCGTTCGAGGCCTGGGCGCCGATCATCGTCGAGGGATCGAGCGGGTGGCCCTGCTTGATCTTCTTCACGCGGGCCAGCGCCTTCTCCATGAACTTGTCATAGATCGACTTCTGCACCAGCGCGCGGCTGGGGCAGGTGCAGACTTCACCCTGGTTCAGCGCGAACATGGTGAAGCCTTCCAGCGCCTTGTCGAAGAAGTCATCGTTCTCGGCCATCACGTCGGCGAAGAAGATGTTGGGCGATTTGCCGCCCAGTTCCAGCGTCAGCGGAATGATGTTCTCCGACGCATATTGCATGATCAGGCGGCCGGTCGTGGTTTCACCCGTGAAGGCGATCTTGGCGATGCGCTTGTTCTGGGCGAGGGGCTTGCCGGCCTCGATGCCGAAGCCGTTGACGACGTTGATGACGCCGGGCGGCAGGATGTCGCCGATCAGCTCCATCAGCACCATGATGGCCATCGGGGTCTGTTCGGCGGGCTTCAGCACCACGCAGTTGCCGGCGGCGAGTGCGGGCGCCAGTTTCCACACCGCCATCAGCAGCGGGAAGTTCCACGGGATGATCTGGCCGACGACGCCCAGCGGCTCATGGAAATGATAGGCGATGGTGGTGAAATCGACTTCCGAGAGCGAGCCTTCCTGGGCGCGGATGCAGGAGGCGAAATAGCGGAAATGATCGACGGCGAGCGGCAGGTCGGCGGCGGTCGTTTCGCGGATCGGCTTGCCGTTGTCGATGGTTTCAACGAGCGCCAGAAGGCTCAGGCGCTTCTCGATCACATCAGCGATTTTGAGGAGAACGGCGGCGCGTTCGGCGGCCGGTGTCTTGCCCCAGGCGTCCTTGGCCTTGTGGGCGGCGTCGACTGCGAGGTCGATGTCTTCGGCGGTCGAGCGGGCGACTTCGCAGAACTTCTGGCCGGTGATCGGGCTGATATTGTCGAAATACTGGCCCTTTACAGGGGCTACCCACTTGCCGCCGATGAAATTGTCATAGCGGGGGCGGATGGCGACGGATTTCTTGATCTCTTCAATGGCTTTGGACAGCATGGTGGACCTCCCAAGTTCAACGCCATCGCTATATCCCTAACAGCATATCGAATCCAGAGAAGAGTCTGTAACCCTGAGTTTAGAAGCTTGATAAGAACGGTTCTAAGTCATTCGGCGCTTGATCCGGTTCTTTCGATATGCTTTTATGAAGATAACGAAATGCACGACGGGGGCGATTTCTTTCGCACCTCATGAACAGAACCTCCGAGCATTCGTCTTCGCCAAAGCCGAGCTCGACGGTGGGGTCCGCACCATGTGCGGACCCCTCATTTCTGATTGAGAACCGGCTGATGAAGAAGGAACTTCTCCACCTGCGTGCGCTGATTGATGATGTCGATCGTCAGTTGCTCACGCTTCTGGCGCGCCGTTATGAAATCGTCGAGAAGGTGGCCGCGCACAAGGTGGAGAACGGGCTGCCGGCCCGCATCCCCGGCCGTATCAAGACCGTCATCCAGCGGCGCGAGGCTGCTGCGCAAAGGCTGGGCTTGCCTCGCCGCGCCGCTGCCCATATCTGGGAAACCATCGTCGAGGAAACCTGCCGCTACGAGGAGCGGCTGATGGAGAACCTGCTCAACGACAACCGCCTTTGAAATAGACCAACGGGAGAACTGACCATGAAGAACGCCTTGAAATTTTATATTGACGGCAAGTGGGTGGAACCGTCCACCACGGCCACCATCGACGTCATCAACCCTTCGAACGAGGAAGCCTTTGCGAAGATCGCGCTCGGCACCGCGGCTGACGTGGACAAGGCGGTGAAGGCGGCGCGCAAGGCGTTCCCCGGCTTCATGGCGATGAGCAAGAAGGACCGCCTCGATCTCCTGAACGCCGTCATCGCGCAATATGAGAAGCGCATCGACGATCTGGCCCATGCGATCTCGCAGGAAATGGGGGCGCCCCTTGCTTTCGCGAAGGAATCGCAGGTGGGCATCGGCATGGCGCATCTGAAGAAGATGGCCGAGACGCTCAAGACCTTTGAATTCGAAAAGGCCAAGGGCACGGCGATGATCCGCCGCGAGCCGATCGGCGTCGTGGGCCTCATCACGCCGTGGAACTGGCCGCTCAACCAGATCACCTGCAAGGTGGCGCCGGCACTCGCCTCCGGCTGCACCATGGTGCTGAAGCCCAGCGAAGTCGCCCCCCTCAATGCCGTCATCTTCGCCGAGATCATGGACGCCGCGGGCGTTCCGGCGGGCGTGTTCAATCTCGTCAACGGCGATGGCCCGACTGTCGGCCAGGCGATGTCGGCGCATCCCGATATCGACATGATGTCCTTCACCGGCTCGACGCGCGCGGGCATTCTCGTCGCCAAGGCGGCGGCCGATACGGTCAAGCGCGTCAGCCAGGAGCTGGGCGGCAAATCCGCCAACATCCTGTTCCCCGATGTCGACCTCGAAATGGCCGTCACCAAGGGCGTTCAGGGCTGCTACGGCAACAGCGGGCAATCCTGCAACGCGCCCACCCGCATGTTCGTGCCGCGTGAGCGCATGAGCGAGGCGGCCAAATACGCCAAGGCTGCGGCGGAGAAATTCATCGTCGGCGCCGCCGATGCGCCGGGCACGATGCTTGGGCCGGTGGTCAGCCAGATCCAGTTCGACAAGATCCAGAACCTGATCGAGAGCGGCATCAAGGAAGGTGCCGATCTGGTGACGGGCGGGCCGGGTCGTCCTGCGGGCCTCAACCGCGGCTATTATGTGAAGCCCACGGTGTTCGCCAATGTGCAACCGCACATGCGGATCGCCCAGGAAGAAATCTTCGGCCCCGTGCTGTCGATCATGGGCTATGAGGTCCTGGACGACGCCATTTCGGAAGCCAACAACACGGTCTATGGCCTTGCCTCCTATCTCCAGGCCAAGGACCGCGCCAAGGCGCGCGAGGTGGCGAAGCTGATGCGCTCCGGCAACGTCTACATCAACTATCCGACCTGGGATGCGGGGCTGCCCTTCGGCGGCTACAAGCAGTCCGGCAACGGCCGTGAATATGCCGAATATGGCATTGAGGATTTCACGGAAATCAAGGGCATCGCCGGTTACGAAGCCGCTTGATCTCAATGGCTTTCGCGGGTGCGCCGGTTCCTTTATAGGGCTGGCGCATCTGCAACCCCCAATGCTGGAGCAATTCCATGAAGATCAGCGCGCGCAATGTTCTCAAGGGCAAGATCGTCGAACTCGTGAAGGGCGCCACCACGGCGCATGTGCGGATCGATGTCGGCAATGCCATCGTCACCTCCTCGATCACCAACCAGGCGGTGGATGATTTGAAGCTCGAAGTGGGCAAGACTGCCTATGCCGTCATCAAGGCGTCGGACGTGATGGTCGGCGTCGACTGATCTCATGGTGCGGGAGAACGAGGTTCGCCGCAACGAAGTGATGGTCAAGCGCGCGTCGGCTGAAATTGCCGATGCGCGGCTTGAATTTATCGGCGTCATTCACACGCCATGGACGTCCAGGCTCGAATGCCCGCGCCAGGGCCGCGCCGATGGCCCCCTCTGCGAGATCGAGATTTTTGAACCGTGGATTCCCGCGCTTGCGGGCGTCGAAAAATACGCACGCTATGAAGTGCTCTACTGGCTGCACCAGTCGCGGCGCGATCTGGTGCTGCAAAGCCCGGCCAATGACGGCGCGGTGCGCGGCACTTTCGCACTCAGGAGCCCGGTGCGCCCCAATCCCATCGGTACGTCGATTGTCGAACTGGTCTCCGTTGCAGGGGCCACGCTGAAGGTGCGCGGGCTTGATTGCCTTGATGGTACGCCGCTCATCGACCTCAAGCCGGACCGCACGCTGTTCGTGCCCATCGCCCCGCCGCAAAAGGGCGATTTCCAGACCGGCTGATACGGACTCTGACGTTTACGTCAGAGTCCGTAAATCCCTAATATAATTGCCGATTTTGTCAATCATTAACACTTGATTAATTTTTGGAAAGTTTTAAGCGTATTTTCCGGGGCGTTTCAACGCGGGCGTGCGGGCCGCGTTCAATGCAGCACTCGGGAGTTGAAAAAATGGGTCTGAAATCAGGGTTGCTTGGGTTGTTTGCATTGGCCGCCATCAGCGGCACGGCTCATGCGAATTTGGTCAACAACGGCAGCTTCGAGACCGGCGACCTCACGGGCTGGACCTATAACAACTTCACCGGCACGACGCCGGGCATCGGAATCACCGTTCTGACCACCGGCGGAATAAACACCACCGGATATGGTGACAACGTCCCCAACAACGATGGCACACACGCGGCCTTCTTTGTCGATGACATGGCGGAACAGACTCTCTCTCAAAGCCTCAATCTGGATGCCGGGCAGTATTCGCTGTCTTTCGCGCTCTATGCGACGGCGTCGGGCGCGAAAAACGCGTTTTCCTTTTACTTCTATTCGAGCTTGGGCGCGATTTCGGTGGCTCTGCTCAACAACTCATCCAGCACGACCGATGTCCCGGTCGGAACGTGGACTGTCTACAGCTACCTGATCGATATCTCCTCTCAGGGGTCTTATGACCTGTTCTTCGAGTTCACCTCCGGGCCAACGCCGTCGAAGGATGTGCTTCTGGACAATGTGGACCTGAGCGCCGTTCCGCTGCCGCCAGGCCTGCTCCTGCTCGGAACCGGTGTTGCCGGCATCGGCTACATGGGGCGCCGCCGCGCGCGCAGAAGGGCGATTCGGGCCGGTTGAGAGCTGCCACAGCCGTCGCCTAACCCATTACCTTTACGTGAGAATCGCCGGCTGGTTTGGCTGTTAACCGCGCCCAAAAATTCGCGATCTTGTCAATCGTTAATACTTGATTAATTTTCGAAAAGTTTTAAACGTATTTTCCGGGGCGTTTCAACGCGGGCGTGCGGTTCACGTTCAATGCGGCATTAGGGAGTAGAAACATGCGTCTGAAATCCGGTTTGCTTGGATTGTTTGCATTGGCCGCAATCAGCGGCACGGCTCACGCGAATTTGCTTTCAAACGGCAGCTTCGAGGATTTGGGCGGCGGGTCACTGTCTCCGGGTGCCTGGGGATTGTTTGACTCAATTCCATCCTGGACGTCTGACCCGCAGTACCGGGATATCGAAGTGCAGGCCGGCACGATCATTCCGGCGCAGGATGGCCTCAACTACATCGAACTTGAGAGCGATCCCGGCAATTCAAGCTACAGCGTCGTCTCGCAAACCTTCACGGTCACATCGGCCGGTGATTATCTCCTCAGCTTCTTCTATGCGCCGCGCACCGATCAGGAAGGCGACAATCTGGTCAATGCCTCGATTGACGGCAACCTCCTCGCGTCCCCCAGTGGCACAAGGCCGCCGCAGGGATGGACGCTGATGACCGCCCTGATCACGCTGGGCGTGGGCAGCCATGTGCTGTCGTTCGATGCGTTTGGATCCTTTGACAATACGCTCGGCGGCTTCGTCGACAATGTCGACATCTCCGCCGTTCCCCTGCCGCCGGGCCTGATCCTGCTCGGAACCGGTGTGGCCGGCATCGGCTATATGGGCCGCCGCCGCCGTCAGAAGGCAACGGCCTGAACTTTTCCACCATCTTGAAGATTGCCAATCCCGGGTCGCCATGCGATCCGGGATTTTCATTTTGAGGGAGAGCATGGCCATGCCAAAGCGGATCGTTTCATCGGACAGGATTCACAAGGTTGACCTTCCCTTCGCGCAGGCGACGATCGCGGGGGATTTCATGTTCGTCTGCTGCATGGGCATGGATCGCGCAGGAAAGTTCGCGCTGGGCGATGCGCGGGCGCAGACGCAGCAGGCCATCGACAACATCAAGGCATTGCTGGCCGAGGCAGGCGCCACGCTTGAGGACGTGGTGAAATGCACCGTCTATGTCACCGACCGTGCCTATTGGCAGCCGATGAACGATGTCTATTTCGCCAATTTCAACAAGAGCCCGCCGCACCGCGTCTCCTGCATCGTCAGCGGCCTGGGCTCGCCCGATGGCATCGTGGAAATCGACGCGACGGCTTATCTCGGAAAGGAGTGAGGCCGGCTGCAAAACAGATTGCGCTTGCCCTGTTTTGTACGTACAATACGGACAATAAATAGTCTGTATTGAAATCATTGGAGAATCCAGCATGGCCAACCGTTATTCCACCAATTACCGCATGAACCGGGTGCTCAGGGATGACCGTGCGGCGCTGATCGTGCCGATTGACCACGGCCTTGTCTGGGGGCGGGTGAAGGCGCTGGAAGCGCCAGTTGAGGTGATGCGCCGCTTCATCCCGGAGGACATCACCGGCTTCATGGTGTCGACGGGCATCGTCAAGCAGTCGGAGGTGGAGCTCGCCAAGGCCTCGACACTCGCCCGCGTGCTGGCCATCGATGCCTTCTGGCCCACGAGTGCGGCGGATAAGGGCACCGGCACGCTCGTCGCCAGCGTGGAAGATGCGGCACGGCTTGGCGTTGATTGCGTGAAGCTGCTGCTGCCGTGGAACGTCAACGATGAGGAGAAGGTGCTTTATTGCAAGCGCATCGGCACGGTGGTGTCAGAGGCATCGAAGTGGCACATTCCGGTGATGGTGGAGCCCGTGTTTCTCGCCGCCCCCCGCAGCAAGGACATCATCGAGGCCGAAATGGAAGTGGCGCGCGTCGGCTATGACCTTGGCGCTGACATCATCAAGATCACCTTTCCGGGGCCCGACGCCACGGCGAAGCTCTGCGCCGAACTTGATATTCCCATCGTCGTTGCGGGCGGTCCCTTAAGCGGTGACAAGGCTTCCACCATCAAGGATATCCGCGACGCCATCGAGGCGGGCGCCCAGGGCGTGGTGGTGGGCCGCAAGATCTGGCAGCGGCCGGAGCAGGAGGCGCATGAGATGATGCAGGAAATCGCCGCCATCACGCGCAAGCATTTCACCAGGCGCTGGTAGGCGCATCAATTCATGGCAGGCCTCGACTGCGGCATCGACATCGGCAGCACCAATCTCAAGGTCGTGCTGGCGGGTGAGGATGGCCGGGCGCTTCACACGCGCACGCTGCCCACGCCGCGCGTGCGCGATGGCGTGGGGCCCGTCAGCGATCCCATGGCGCTGGTGCGGCTCCTTGAAGAGATGATCATCGCAGGCTGGCGCGCGGCGGGGCAGGGCGTTCCGCTTCGCAGCATCGCGGTGGCGGGCATCGGCGAAGATGGCGTTGGCGTCACCTATGATCTCACGCCAACCGGATTTGCCATCCCCTGGTTCGACAAGCGCGCGGCGAAAGAGGCCAAAGGGCTCGCGTCATCCTTCGATGCGGTGGACCGCACCGGCATGGCGGTCACCGCTGAAACAACCGCCGCCAAATGGGCGTGGCTTCATGCGTACCGCCCGCAGGAATTGCAGGGCGCGCGGTGGTGGATCGCCCTCACCGATTTTCCCGCCGTGTGGTGGACGGGCCAGCGTTTCATGAGCGCCAGCCTTGCGGCGCGCACCGGCTGCTTCGATCTCCTGCGCCGCCGCTGGGTGGATGATCTTCTGCGCGCCGTCCATGCGCCGCCCATGCCGCCGCTCAGGGGTGCGGGAACCGCAATCGGCACGGTGCGCGGAGGGCCTTTGCGGGAGTCCGGCGCTGTTTCCGATCGCACCCTTGTTGCGGCGGGCGGCCATGACCATCCGGTGGCGGCGGCGATCATCCGGCGCTTCGATGCGCGCGCAATCGTCGATTCACTGGGCACCGCAAATCTGCTTTATGGCGAGATGGATCGTCCGCCTCTGCTGCCGCGCGAGGCCTCTCTCGCCTTTTCCGTGCCGCCCGGCGGCGGAGAGAAAGTGTCATGCCTCGGGGTGCTCGAATTCAGCGCCGCGCTGGCTTCAGCACAGGAAGACCGCGCAGGCTTCATGGCGTTTCTGGCTAACAGCACATTGCCCGGCCCTCCTGCCGCAACCCCCGCTGATCTGCAAAGCGGCGGCACGCGGCGGCTGCTCGAGCGCGAAAGCCTCAAGGCCCGCCATGCGATCATCCGTATGCAGAGCATCGGCGTCAAGCCGGGGTCTATCTATACCAATGGCGGATGGTCGCGCGCCCCGGGCTTCATGCAGTTGCGCGCCAGCGTGTTCGGCCAGCCGCTGCACGTGATCGGCGACATGGAGGTGACGGCGCTGGGCGCCGCCATGTTCGGTGCGGACGCCGCGACGGGCCGCCAGGCATCGCCGCTCAGGGCGGAAGATGTCACGGTGGTGCATCCCGTTCCCGAATGGGCGGCGCAGTATGATCAGCTCTATCGCCAGTGGGCAGCCTCATGAACAAGCAGCCTGCCACCATCGACCGCGCCTCGCCCGAACCCTTCTATCTTCAGCTCGCCGCGCTGATCGAGGCGGGAATCGACAACGGCACTTACCGCCAGGGCGCGCGGCTCCCGGGTGAAAGCGAATTGTGCCGCACCCATGATCTGGCGCGCTCCACCGTGCGCGAAACGCTCCGCACGCTGGAAGAGCGCAAGCGCATCCGCCTTGTGCCGCGCCGGGGGGCCTTCGTCACGGGGCCCGATGAGCGGGGGTGGGGCCTTCAGGTCGCCGCAGGGTTCTTCGAGGGCGAGGTCGACCATAACCAGCGGCAGGTTGAAACCCGCGTGCTCGAAGCGGCACTCGCGCCCGCGTCGCCCGAGGCCCAGCAGGCGCTTGGCCTCAAGCCGGGCGAACCCGCCTTCCTGTTCCGGCGGCTCCGGCGGCTCGATGGGCGCGTCGCCGTCTATTCGATCAACCATCTGCCCGCTGCCCTTGAGCCTGTCATCCTGAACAGCAGCGCCATGGCGCCCGGCGGGTCGCTGAACCTGGTCCTCCAGGCGGCGGGATATGCCATTCACGGTGCCAGGCGAAGTGTGGAGGCGGTGGCCGCCCCGCCGGAGATCGCGGCGCTGCTCGGGGTCGCCCCCCAGTCTCCCCTGCTTCTCATCACCTCGGTCTCGTGGCGCAAGGGGGGCCAGGCTTTCGATTATTATACCTCATGGGTCAGGACCGATGTGGTGAAGGTGACAGTGGAAGCCAGTGCCGGACCGGAGTAGGGAAGCGGCGGACTTTCAACACTCGAGGCGCGCGGCGTGACCGGTTTCAAGTTCTTCTTTCCCATTCTGAGCGGCGCAACCTTTGGCGAGCGCCTGCTGGCCTGCCTCGGCGCGCTGATCGGCATTGGCCTCACCGGCCTGATCTGCGGCCTGTCCTTCGGCAATCACGCGCAACTGCCGCTGATCGTGGCGCCGATGGGCGCCTCCGCCGTGCTGTTGTTCGCCGTGCCCGCGAGCCCCCTGGCGCAGCCTTGGCCGATTGTGGGGGGCAACACCATCTCGGCGCTGGTGGGCGTCAGCGTGCTGCATCTCGTGAAAGACCCGCTCTATGCCGCGGGGCTCGCGGTGGGGCTTGCCATTCTCATCATGTCGCTCACCCGCTCGCTGCATCCGCCCGGAGGTGCCGCGGCTTTGACCGCCGTGGTGGGAGGCGCCTTGGTGAAGGATGCGGGCTTCTGGTTTCCCTTCGTGCCGGTGGCGCTTAACTCGATCGTTCTGGTGATGTTTGGCATGCTCTATCACAAGGCCATGCGGCGGCCCTATCCGCACCGCCCGCAGCCGCAGCCCGTCAATGTCCACAACACCGCCGACAAGCCGGCGGTGCTGCGCGCGGGGTTTACCGATGGCGACATTGACGCTGCCCTGGCCGGCATGCACGAGACCTTCGACATCGACCGCGCCGATCTCGATGCGCTCTTGCGGGACGTGGAGCAGAAGGCGCTGGAGCGCGCCCATGGCGATCTGACCTGCGCCGATATCATGTCACGCGACATCATCTCGGCCCCATCCGATACCAGCCCTGAAGCCGCGCGGGCGCTGCTGCTGGCGCATGACATCCGCACCCTGCCGGTGATCGGGCCGGACGGCGCGCTGCTCGGCACCGTGGGCCTCCGCGAACTCGCAGGCCTGCCGGATGGCGGCAGCCTGCCGGTTTCGCGCGCCCGCACGGCCCGCGCCTCCGATCCCGCCATCAGCCTGCTTCCCATCCTCACCGACGGGCTTTCGCATGCCGTGGTCATCACCGATCAAGGCGGCGCGGTTGAAGGCATCATCTCGCAGACCGATCTCCTCGCCGCGCTGGGCAAGAGCCTGCTGCGCAAGGGGTGAAGCGCCCGGCACAAAGGCTCAAGGCTGCGTCACGATGGGGATGCGGGGATCATTGGCGCGCTGAAGTTTGGAGGCGAGCGCCAGCGTCAGCGCCTGGGCGAGGCACATGGGGGCGGCGAGCGAGCGCGAGAAGCTGTATTGCCGCTCGGGCACGGAAAACAACGCGGCGGCATTCTTGGCAAGGGGCGAGAGCGTTGAATCGGTGATGGCGATCACCGGCACCTGCCGCTCCCCCACCTGTTCCACGATATTCACCACCTCATTGGCATAGAAGCGGAAGGCCACGGCGAGGAGCGCGTCGTTCCGGCGGATGGTCTTCGCCATATGGGTGGCAAGGCCGCCGCCCGCGTCCAGGAGCACGGCGCGCTTGCCCAGCATGGTCAGCACATAGCGCAGGAATTCCACGATGGGGCCGGAGCGCAGCTGGCCGATCAGATAGATGGTGTCGGCCTTCTCCAGAATATTCACCGCCGCATCAAGCGATGCCGCATCAATATCGGTCAGCAATTCCTGCAGCGAAGCGATGTCCTTCAGCACGAGCTCATGCAGAAAGCCCTTGCTGCCCTGCTGGCCATGCGCGCTCAGTTCGGACTCCAGCGCCTTCACACGCGCCTCGAAACCGGGGGCGGCGGTGGAAAGCCGCTTCTGGAACAGGCTCTGCATTTCCTTGAAGCCGTCATAGCCCAGGCTCTGCGCAAAGCGCACGAAGCTTGAGGCGTGGATGCCGCAGGTCTCGGCAATGGCGTTCAGCGGCTTCACCGCCACGTCATTGGGATTCTGCGTGATGAAGAGCGCGATCTGCTGATGCGCCTTGCTCATCCCGCCATATTGATCGTGGACGATGCGGATCAGCTCTTCATAATCCTGGGGCGCTGCGGCCATGCCTATTCGGTCCACACCATGGGTGCTGAAGGAGTGGGCGGCCCCGCCTCATAAGCGCCCCAGACGGACTGATCGTAATTCACGACCGAACCGGTCATGAGGCCTGAATCGGCGGAGGCGAGGAAGGCCACGGCGCGCGCCACTTCCTCGGGCTGGATCAGCCTGCCGAACGGCAGCTTGGCGGAGGCTTTCGCCAGCCAGTCATCGGCGGCGCCATGATATTCGCGCTGGATGCGATCCTCGCCGTCAGAGGCCATCCAGCCGATATCGAGCTGGTTCACGCGGATGCGGTTCCGCATCAGCGAGAAGGCGGCATTGCGGGTCAAGGTGGCGAGTGCGCCCTTCGACGCGCAATAGGCTGCGATGAAAGGCTGCCCGGCGCGCTCCGACATCGAGCCGATGTTGACGACCGCTCCTTCGATGCCGTCGCGGATCATGATCTTGGCCGCATCCTGAATGAGGAAGAAGGGCGCGCGCACATTCACCGCGAACATCGCGTCGAAAAGTTCGGGCGTGGTGTCGAGCAGGTTGCCGCGATCGGTCTTTCCCGCCGCATTCACCAGAATGTCAACGCGCCCGAAGGCCTTGTCGGTTTCAGCCACGATCGAGCGGCACTCATCCACATCGCCCAGATCGGCGGAGATGAATTTCACTTTCGTCTTGGATGATTTTTCGATCTCCGTGGCGACAGCCTTGCCCTTGGCTTCATTGCGCCCGCAGATGACGAGGCCCTTCGCACCCGCTTCCGCGAAGTGCCGCGCGATGGCGGCGCCTAGCCCTTGCGTGCCGCCGGTGATGATGGCGATCTTGCCGGTGAGACTGTTCATCCTTGCGTTCTCCCATAAAGGCCCGGTCTTTTTTCCGGCGTGATTGTCTTGCGGCGTTGTCCGGCGAGGGACTGGCAGGCGGTCTCGGCAATGAAGGTGGCGAGATAGCCATCCCATGCGCTGGCGCCGATAGGTGTTCCCGCCGCCACCGCGCGCACCCAGCTTTGCAACTCCAGGCGATAGGCATCGGCAAAGCGGCCGCGCCAGTCCGGCGGATAGCTGTGGCGTGCCGCCAGTTCGGCCTTGCGCGTGATGAGGGTGGGCTGCGCCAGTTCGAGGGTGCCCTTTTCGCACACGGCCTCGCCCTTCACCTCATAACCATAGGCTGCGTTGTTGGTGACTTCGACAGTGACGAGTGCGCCCTTCGCCGTGTCGAAGGTGAGGAAGACGGGCGCGCCTTCGGGCGTCTTGCAAATGGCGGGGATGCGGGCATCCACGCTTGTCAGCTCATCGTCCAGAAGCCAGCGCGCGATATCCATTTCATGCACGGCGGAATTGCTGATCGCCATGTCGGCGGTGAACCAGGAGGGGGCCGCGACATTGCGGTGATGGCAATGCAGCATCAGCGCCCGCCCCAGCGCGCCGCTTGCGAGACTGTCCTTCATCTCCACATAGGCCGGGTCGAAGCGGCGCTGATAACCCACGGTGACGAGGCGCTGTCCCGCCTTCGCTTCAGTCTCGACGATCTCAAGGCAGGCGGCGCTGGTGGTGGCGAGGGGCTTTTCGCACAACACGGGCTTTCCCGCCTTCACAGAGGCCAGCACGAAATCATGATGCGTGGCATCGGGCGAGGCAACGATCACCGCATCGATGTTGCGAGACGCGATCACCGCCAGCGGATCAGCGGATGCCTCCGCAACGCCAAGCTCCTGTGCCAGTGTCCTGGCGCGCGCCGCGTTGGCATCGGCGATCACCGCAAGGGTTGCGCCGGGCACATTGCCCACGAAGGTGCGGGCATGGTCGCCGCCCATCACGCCGCAGCCGATCACTGCGATGTTCAGTGTCATGCGTTCACCACCAGCCGCCTGTCGAGCGTGCCCGCGAAATGATCGAGTATGTTCTGGGCTGACGAAACCGCCATGCGGGCGGCGCATTCTTCGGTGAGCCCGGCATTGTGCGGGCTGATGGTCACGCGGGAATTGGCGAGCAGGGGATGATCGGGGGACGGCGGTTCCTGCGCCAGCACATCAAGTGCGGCATGGCGGAGGCGGCCTTCGCGCAACGCGGCATCGAGCGCCTTTTCATCAATCAGCTCGCCCCGCGCCGCATTGACCAGAATGGCGCTGGGCTTCATCGCGGCAAGTTCTTTTGCACCGATGACCGGCGCTTTGGCGGCGGGTAGATGCAGCGTCACATAATCGGCATGTGAAAGGGCTCCCAACAGATCGGCCGCAGGCGTGCAGCGTAAAGCCTTCACCGCATCAACAGCCACGAATGGATCATAAACTGTCACACTCATGCCAAAGGCCTGTGCCAGTTCGGCCACGCGGCGGCCGATCCTGCCGAAGCCGAAGATCAGCAGCGTCTTGCCGTCAAGTTCACCGGCATTGAACTGGTTGCGTTCGTTCCAGTTGCCGCTCCGCGCTGCGTGGTCATGCGCCACGGTGCGCCGCGCGGCGGCGAGCATCAGCATCAGCGTGTGCTCGGCCACGGCGCGCGAGTTCACGTCGCCCACGATGCAGAGCGGAATGCGCCGCGCGTTGAGCGCTGCCACATCCACCGCGTCATAGCCCACGCCATGACGCGAGACGATCTGCAAGCGGGGTGCCGAGGCAATCACCTCTGCCGTCATCGGCTGGGTGCGGATCAGGATAGCATCGGCCTTTGGCGCCAGCGGCGCGTAGGAGGCGAGCGACACCTCCGGCACCATCTCCCATGTGAGGCCCTGCGCATGGTCCAGCACGTCGAGTCCGGCCTGATGGATTTTTCCGGCAATCAGCACATGCGGCATGCTCAGTATCCCGATTTTGCAGGGGCAGGCGCCGCCGCAGAGGCCTGTTCGCCCAGCAGCGCCCGCACGGCGGCAACGCTCTGCCCCGCAGCGCCCGCCAGCAGGCGCACATCATTCGAGATCGTCACAAAGTCAAAGCCCCAGCCGATGGCTTTCGCGGCATAGGCCGGTGTTCCGCAATGGAGCGCCGCCTTGATGCCGGCGTTGTGGGCTTCCTTCAGGATGGTCCTGATGGCATCGACCATCTCGGGCTCCTCGCGGTCGAAGCCGGTTGGATATTTGCGGCCCGTCAATCCCAGGGTCAGATCGGCGGGGCCGATGTAAACGCCGTCGATCCCCGGCGTCTTGACGATGCTCGAGAGATTCTTCATCGCCTCCGCCGTCTCGATCATGGCGAGGCCGAACACTTGTTCATTGGCCGTCTTGCCGTAATCAGCACCCGCCGCGATCGACACGCGCGTCGGCCCGAAGGAGCGGAGGCCCTGCGGGGGATAGCGGAGGTAAGACGCGAAGCGTGTTGCTTCCTCGGCATTGTTGATCATCGGGCAGATGATGCCGAAGGCGCCTGCATCCAGGGCCTTCATGATATCGGCGGGATCGAGCCACGGCACACGCACCATCGGTGTCACGTTGCTGGCCCGCATCGCCTGCAGCATGGCGGTGGCCTGCTCATAGCCTACGAAGCCGTGCTGCAGGTCAATCGTCACACTGTCATAACCCTGCGCCGCCATGATCTCGGCGACAAAGCTCGATGAGGTTGAAAGCCAGCCGTTGATGACGGGCTTGCCGGCGTTCCACAAGTCGCGCACGCGCTGAAACTGCATGATCACACCACCATCTGTGCGAGTTTGACATTGAGATAATCGTGGATGCCTTCGCTGCCGCCTTCACGTCCCATGCCGGAGGCCTTGATGCCGCCGAAGGGCGCTTCCGCCGCGGCGAGCGCAAAGCTGTTGATGCCCACCATGCCTGCTTCGAGCCGTGCCGAAGCCTCGCGCATGCGCTTCGCATCCTTCGTGAAGGCATAGGCCGCAAGGCCCATCTCCGTTGCATTGGCGCGGGTAAAGGCTTCCTCATCGCTGGCGAAGGGCGTGATGGCGGCGATGGGGCCGAAGTTTTCCTCCGCTATCGCCTTCGCATCATCGGGCAGGCCGGTGATCACCGTGGGCGCGAAGAAGAAGCCCTTGTTCTGCCCCTTGGGCCGCCCGCCGCCAGTGAGGATCTTGCCGCCCCGCGCTTTCGCATCGGCCACGATGCCTTCGATGGCATCCACACGGCGCTGGTTGATGAGCGGTCCCATCTGGCTTGTGTCATCCAGTCCGTGGCCCAGCTTCAATGATGCGGCGCGCGCCGCAAAGCCTTTGGCGAAATCATCATGCAGGCGCTCATGCACATAGAAGCGGTCGGCGGTGACGCAGACCTGTCCGGCATTTGCGAATTTCACCGGCACGCAGAGGTCCAGCGTCTTTTCGAGATCGGCGTCATCGAAGACCAGCACCGGCGCATTGCCGCCCAGCTCCATCGACACGCGCTTCATGGTTGAAGCTGAATCACGGATCATCTGCTGGCCCACGGCGGTGGAGCCGGTGAGCGAAATCTTGCGCACCAGCTTCGAGTCCATAATGGGCCGGTAGGTCGTTTCGGTGGTGCCGGTCACGAGATTCACCACGCCTGCCGGAATGCCCGCCTCGCGCAAGCAGTCGATCAGCAGCATGGAGATGCCCGGCACCTCGCGCGAGGGGCGCACGATGGCGGTGCAGCCGGCGGCAAGGGCAGGGGCCACTTTGCGGGCGATGAGGAAGGCGGGGAAGTTCCACGCGGTAAACGCAGCGATCACCCCCACCGGCTCGTGATGCACCTCGATCCGCCCGCCGGGTGCCCGGCTTTCGACGATGCGGCCATAGATGCGGCGCGCTTCCTCGGCCTGCCAACGGAACTGGTCATGGGAGAGGCCCCATTCGCGCTTGGCCTGCGCCAGGGGCTTTCCGGTTTCGAGCGTCATCACCCGCGCGGCTTCTTCCGTGCGGGCGATCATCACATCCGCCGCCTTGTGCAGAAGTTCGGCGCGCGTCCAGGCGGGCACATGCCGCCAGGTGGCGAAGGCTGCGGCGGCAGAGGCGATGGCGCGGTTGACATCCTCAACGGTGGCGGCAGAGGCTTCGCCCAGCTTCTCGCCGGTCGCGGGGTCATGCACGGCTAGCACGCTTCCCGATCCCCTTTGCCATTTCCCGTCGATAAACAGGCCGTATCTGTCGTATTGCATCTTGCAGTCCTTGCGTGTCTTGCAATTTTTATTGCAGGAAATTCAAAAATGCAATAGACGATGCGCAAACGACGGCATTGAGTTCAGGGAGGATCGCAAATGTCCACGATACGGCTGACCATGGCGCAGGCTCTGGTGCGCTATCTCATCAACCAGTTCACGGTGGTGGACGGCAAGGAAGTGCCGCTGTTCCCCGGCATGTTCGCGATTTTCGGGCACGGCAATGTCACCTGCCTGTCGGAGGCGCTGGAGGCGGTGAAGGACGTGTTTCCCACCTGGCGCGGGCAGAACGAGCAATCCATGGCGCTGGCGGCCATCGCCTTCGCCAAGGCGAAGAAGCGCCGCCAGATCATGGTCTGCACCTCCTCGATCGGGCCGGGCGCGCTCAACATGGTCACCGCCGCCGGGGCCGCGCATGCCAACCGCCTGCCGGTCCTGATCCTTTCAGGCGACACGTTCGTGAACCGCAGGCCCGACCCGGTGATGCAGCAGGTCGAGCATTTCAACAATCCCACCGTCAACGTGAACGACGCCTTCAAGGCGGTGACGCGCTATTGGGACCGTATCGTTCACCCCGAGCAGATCATCTCCTCGCTGCCGCAGGCGGTGGCTGTCATGCTTGATCCCGCCGATTGCGGCCCCGCCTTCATCGCGCTGCCGCAGGATATTCAGGAAGTGGCGTGGGATTACCCGGCCAAGTTTTTCGAAAAGACGGTGCACAATATTCCGCGCGCCAGGCCAGACCGCACGCGCATTGCCGAAGCAATCAAGCTGCTCAAATCCGCCAAGCGCCCGCTGATCATCGCGGGCGGCGGTACACGCTATTCAGGGGCTGAGGAAGCTGTGGCGCAATTCGCGCTCGAGCATGGCATTCCGCTGACGGAAACCATCGCCGGCAAGAGCACGGTTCCCCACAATCATCCAGCCTATGCGGGGCCGCTCGGCATCGTCGGCTCAACCTCCGCCAATGCGCTGGCGGCGGAAGCTGATGTCATCCTCGCCATCGGCACGCGGCTTATGGATTTCACCACCGGCTCGTGGACGGTGTTTGCGCCGGAGTCCAAGTTCATCTCCCTCAACACGGCGCGCTGGGATGCCACCAAGCATCGCGCGCTGGCGGTCGTCGGCGATGCGAAGGAATCAATCGAGGAGCTCGAAGCCGCACTGAAAGGCTGGAAGGCCGATGCGGCCTGGACGAAGAAAGCCAGCGTACTGATGGCCGAGTGGAACAAGGCGCTCGATGGCTATCAGAAGCCCACCAATGCGCCGGTCCCCACCTATGCGCAGGTCGTCGGCGTCGTAAACAAAAAGGCAGCACCCCGTGACTACATGCTCACGGCAGCAGGCGGCCTTCCCGGCGAGACGATGAAGAACTGGCGCTGCCAGACCACCAATTCCTACGATCTCGAATTCGGATTCTCCTGCATGGGTTATGAGATCGCGGGCGGCTGGGGTGCGAAGATGGCCGACCCCACGCGCGATGTGATCGTGATGGTGGGTGACGGCAGCTACATGCTGATGAACTCCGACATCTATTCAACCGTCCTGACCGGCCACAAGCTCATCATCGTGGTGTGCGACAATGGCGGCTTCGCCGTCATCAACCGCTTGCAGAATTTCAAAGGCACGCCCGGCTTCAACAATCTCCTGAAAGACTGCAAAACGGCCATTCCGGCCTTCAGCGTCGATTTCGTGAAACATGCCGAAGCCATGGGGGCAAAAGCCCGCAAGGTCGAAAGCCTGGCCGAACTCGAGCAGGCGATGGACTGGGCCAAGGCGCAGGACCGCACCGCCGTCATCTCCATCGTGTCGGATGCCTTCGTGTGGACGCCGGGTGACGCGCTGTGGGACGTCGGCGTGCCGCAGGTCTCGACCCGCGAGGCGGTGAAGGAGCAGGTCAAATATCAGGCCGATGTGCGCTCGAAGCAGCGGGTAGGCGTCTAATGCAAAAGCGCGAGCTCGGCATCGGCCTCATCGGCACCGGCTTCATGGGCAAGGCGCATGCCTTTGCCTATCGCATGGCGCTGGCGGCCTTTCCGGATATTCCAACGCCCCGCCTCGTCGCCATCGCGGATGTGAATGCCAAGTCTGCCGCCGAGGCCGCACATCAATATGGCTTTGAAACATCCTCCGGCAACTGGCGCGACCTCATCGCCAATCCGGCCATCGATGTCATCTCGATCACCACGCCCAATTCCTTCCACAAGGAGATGACGCTTGCGGCGCTCGCCCAAGGCAAGCATGTCCATTGCGAGAAGCCGCTGTCGCCCACGCTGGCGGATTCGCTTGAGATGGTTGAGGCGGCGGAGGCAAAAGGCCTCATCACGCAGGTCGGCTTCAACTACATCAAGAACCCGATGCTGAAGCTGGCGCGCGAGATGATCGAGGCGGGTGAGCTTGGCGAGATCACCGGCTTTCGCGGCATTCACGCCGAAGACTATATGCATGATCCCGCGTCCCCGTGGACATGGCGCATCGATCCCAAAGGGGGCCCCGGCGTTGTGGCCGATCTCGGCTCGCACATCATCTGCATGGCGCGCTATCTGCTGGGCGGCATCACGGAGGTGAATGCCGATCTCCGCACCATCGTGAAACAGCGCCCCGTAGCGGTGGGATCATCCGAGATGAAGCCCGTCGAGGTCGATGACATGGCGCGCCTGCTCGTCACCTTCGACCGTGGCTGTGCCGGCACGCTCGAAGCCACATGGGTCAACACCGGCCGCAAGATGCATCTCGCCTTCGAGGTCACGGGTGTCAAAGGCAGCCTGGTGTTCAATCAGGAACATCTGAACGAACTTCATTTCTACAAGGCAGGCGGTGATCCCCGCACCTCGGGCTTTGCCAAGATCGAGTCAGGCCCCGTGCATCCACCCTATGGCCAGTTCTGCGTGGCGAGCGGCCATCAGCTCGGTTTCAATGATCTCAAAACCATCGAGATGGGCGAATTCCTGCGCGGCATCGCGCAGGGCAGGGCGACAGGACCGGATTTCCGCGAGGCGTACAATATCCAGAAGGTGGTCGAAGCCGCTGTCGCGTCATCCAAAACCCGCGCGTGGGAGCGGGTAAGTAAATAAAAAACCTGTCACCCCGGCGAAAGCCGGGGCCCATGGTTCAACCGCACCGCAAGGGAAAAGTCTGGGTTCTGGCGTGCGCCGGAATGACAGAGGGAGTATTCACCCCGCCCGCGATTTGAAACTGGACTGCACCGCGAACTGGCCTTGCGGGGCCCCGGGCACATCGCTCCACACGGCACTCAACGTCCGGCCATAGACGCAGCCGCTGTCCACGTTGCACCGTGTACGGAGCAATTCCACACCCCAGGGCGAATGGCCATGGTAGAGATAGACGCCGGGATAATCCTGTTCGCCGCCTCTGGGGTAGCGCCTCCACATCAGCGCCTCGGGGCCTTGTGCGGTGAGCGGCGCGCGCTCATCCAATCCCGCATGGGCGTAAGCCGCGCCGCCATCCACATAAAGCAGCCGCGTCGCCTCCAGCCAGTCCAGCACCTCAAGCGGAATGTGGCCACCGAAGCTCCGGACCGTCTCGCCCGCGAAGCTCAATTCGCCGTCGATGATCATCTGGTCGTGATTGCCGCGGATGAGGACAAGGCGCTCGCCCATCGCCTTGCCTTGTGCCCGCAGAAACTCATACACGCCCTTTGAATCAGGCCCGCGATCGAAATAGTCGCCCAGCATCACGACGCGGGATATGCGCTCCCCGGCGTGATCGCGGATCATGCCGAAGAGATGCCGCAGTTCATCGGCGCAGCCATGCACATCGCCGACGGCATAGGTTCTCACCCCAGCAGCGCTTCGGTTTCAGCGCGCGTGGGCATGGCGGGGGCGGTGCCGGGCCGCGTTACCGAAATCCCAGCCGCCGCCGATCCATAACGCGCCGCCGCCAGCGGTTCGAGGCCGCGTGCCAAGGCAGCGGCAAAGGCGCCGACGAAGGCATCGCCCGCGCCCGCCGTCTCCACCACCGGCCCCGCCTTGAAGGGCGGGATCAGCTCGGATTTTGATTTGGTGTGAAACAGCGCGCCCTTGTCTCCCAGCGTGATCAGCGCCGTGCGCGCACCCTTGGCCAGCAGCACATCGCCGGCCTTGCGCGCCTCTGCGAGACTGGTCACGGGAAGCCCCGTCAGCCCCGCCGCCTCGCTCTCATTGGGGATCACATAATCGCAAAGCGGATAGATCGCATCATCGAGGGGCGCTGCGGGCGCTGGGTTGAACAGTGTCGTCACCCCCGCCTTGTGGGCGATCTCAAGGCCGCGCCTTGCGGCGGCAATGGGTTGCTCCAATTGCGTGACGAAGACTTTGGCCGAGGTGATCGCGTCCGCCGCGGCCTCCACGTCAGCCGCGCTGATGTTGCCTGCCGCGCCCGGCACCACGATGATGGCGTTTTCGCCGGTGCGGTCATTCACGAAAATATAGGCGGCCCCGGTTGGCGCATCCGCCGTCTGCACCACGCGCGGCGTGATGCCTTCTTTCGCCCATGCGGCGAGTGCGATATCGCCAAAGGCATCCTTGCCGAGCCTTGAGATGAAGCTCACCGGCGCACCGGCGCGCGCCGCTGCTACCGCCTGGTTCGAGCCCTTGCCGCCCGGCCCCATGGCGAAGCCAGAGCCGATCAGTGTTTCGCCGATGGCCGGCGGCCGGCTGGCGCGGAAGGCAAGATCGGCCACGAAAATGCCGAGGATGGCGACGCCTGAGCTCATCTTACTTCGCCTTGGGCGCGATCACGCCCTTCTTCAGCACGAAGCAGCCATAGAAGCGCGGTTCGCCCGTCACGATCACCGCATAGGCCTTCTTGGCGCGCTCGTAGAAGGCGAAGCGCTCGATCGAGCCCATGGGCCAGGATTTTCCTTCCGCCTTGTCGATCGCCTTCTGCACTTCCGCCTGCACGGCGGGAATCTCCTTCGGGCTGCCCGAGACTTCCATGCGCTCGGCGGGATGATCGACGAAACTGTCGAGCGGCATCACCGAGAGCACCGCCTCCACCACTTCGGCGGCGGAGAGATTGTCCATGCGCAACAGCTTGCCCAGCACCGTTTGCCGCGCCACCGAGTCGGAGGGGAAATTGAGATCGGAAATGATCAGGTCATCGCCATGCCCCATGGCGCGCAGCGCATGGATCACATCGGCATTGAGGCGGTTGTCGAAATTCCTGAGCATTGCGTGTCTCCCGTGGCTCGCTTCTTCTGTTTGGCAGCGTCACTACGACATTTTCAAGCCATGGCCAACCCGCCGCGTCATCACTGCCGCCCCGTGTGGATGCCCTCGAGGTTCAGGAGATGCACCAGCGCCAGCAGGGCGATCGCCACGCCGATGAAAAGGAAGGGCGTGGTGGGGAACAGTCGGGTGGAAAAATCCTTGCGGGGCCTCCGTTCCAGCCAGGCCATGAGGGCGGTCAGCGCCGCGCCGAAAACGAGGGCGGAAAGGGTGAACCAGAATTCGGTTGGGTCTAGGTTTGCGGGCATGGCAAGGTCTGGTTGACAGGGCAGGGCTGGCCCCCTATAGACCGGCCTTCAAATCTCCGGGCGGCTGCGGGGCTTCGCACCCATCTGCCTGAAATAACAGGTGAAGTCCATGAAAGTCCGCAATTCGCTCAAGGCGCTGATCAAGCGGCACCGCGACAACAAGCTGGTGCGCCGCAAGGGCCGCGTCTACATCATCAACAAGACCAATCCGCGCTTCAAGGCGCGGCAGGGCTAGGCTTTCCCTTTTGACGAGGTTTTGAACGCCGTGGGCGGGTGCCGCACACGGCGCTCATTTTGTTGCCATGGTGATTGGTGTAGTCTCACGCCATGCGCCATGCCCTTCTTGCCGGCCTGATCCTGTTCGCTGCTCCTGCGGCGGCCTTGGCCGATGACCAGACACCGGTGCCCTCTGCGGCCGAGGTCCGCGCCGACCGGCTCGATTCCCTGTTTGCCAGGCTTCACGTCTCGACCGATCCGCAGAGCGCGCAGAAGATCGAATCCGATATCTGGGCCATCTGGTCCTCCTCCGATTCGCCCACGGCGGAGGTGCTGCTGCGCCAGGCCTCGCGCGCCATGGGCGATGGCGCGCCCGAACAGGCGCTCGATATCCTCAATACGCTGATCGGCGCCTATCCCGATTTCGCCGAAGCCTGGAACCGCCGCGCCACGCTTTACTTTGAGATGAAGCGCGACGATCTGGCGCTCAAGGACATCAGCAAGGTCTTGGAGCTCGAGCCCCGCCATTTCGGCGCGCTGGCAGGCCGGGGCCTCATCTACCAGCGGGAGAAGAATTACAGCGCAGCACTTGATGCCTTCAACGAGGCGCTCGACATCAATCCCGGCATGGATGCGATCAAGGACGCGGTGAAAGCGATCATGAAACAGGAACGGGCGATTTGAGTATCACCCCTAACCTGTCACCCCGGCGCACGCCGGGGCCCATGGTTCAACCGCGGTGATCGTGGAAAGTCTGGGTCCCGGCGTGAGCCGGGATGACAGTTAGCGAGCGGTTCTAATTCCCCGCAGCACCATTCTTACCCACATAGGCGATGCGCAGCATGTTGGTGGCGCCGGGGGTGCCCAGGGGAACGCCGGCGGTGATGATGATGCGTTGGCCCGCCTGCGCGAAGCCTTCCTGGAAGGCGATGCCGGTGGCCTTGGCCACCATGTCGTCGAGGTCGTGCGCATCCTCGCTCAGTACGCAATGGAGCCCCCAGGCCAGCGCCAGACGGCGCGCGGTGGAGGCGATGGGGGTCAGGCAGATCACCGGCGTGTCTGGCCGCTCGCGCGAGACGCGAAGGCCGGTTGAGCCTGAGCCCGTGTAGCAGACGATGGCCGCCAGTTTCAGCGTTTCGGAAATGGTGCGGGCGGCGGCGGAGATTGCATCGGCGCTTGTCGCCTGCGGCTCATAGCGTTGCGCGGTGATGATGCCGCGATAGAAGGTGTCGCGCTCCACCGACTGGGCGATGTGGTCCATGGTCGCCACGGCGCGCTCGGGCCAGGCGCCGCTGGCGCTTTCGGCCGAGAGCATCACGGCGTCCGCCCCTTCATAGACGGCGGTGGCGACGTCGGAGACTTCGGCGCGTGTCGGCACCGGCTCGACGATCATCGATTCCAGCATCTGGGTGGCGACGATCACCGGCTTTCCGGCTTTGCGTGCCGCGCGGGTGATCTGCTTCTGCTTGGCGGGCACGGTTTCGAGCGGCAGCTCGACGCCGAGATCGCCGCGCGCCACCATGATGCCGTCGGCCAACTCGAGAATTTCCTCAAGGCAGCCGAGTGCCGAGGGCTTTTCGATCTTGGCCATCACGCCGGCGCGGCCCGCCACGAGCTTCCGCGCTTCGGCCACGTCATCGGGGCGCTGCACGAAGGAGAGCGCAATCCAGTCGACGCCCAGCGTCGCCGCGGCTTCGAGATCGGCGCGGTCCTTGTCGGTCAACGCCGGAATGGGGATCACCGTATCGGGCAGGTTCACGCCCTTGCGGTTCGACAAAACACCGCCGAAGATCACGCGGGTTTCAAGCCGGTTGGGCTCCGCGCGGGTGATCTCGACGCGCAGCCGCCCGTCATTCAGCAAGAGATTGTCGCCCACGCGCGCGGAGGCGAAGATTTCGGGATGCGGCAGATACACGCGCCTGGTGTCGCCCGGCGCCGGGTCGGTATCAAAAATGAAAGTATCGCCCGCCGCGATCTTCGCTTCCTTTTCGGCGAAGGTGCCGATGCGGATCTTGGGGCCCTGCAGATCGGCGAGAATGCCGATGGGGCGGCCGAGCTTTGTTTCCACGCCACGGATCGCGCCATGCAGCTCGCCCAAGAGCTGGTGGTTGGTGTGGCTCATGTTGATGCGGAACACATCGACCCCGGCGAGAAACAGCTTCTCGATCATCTCGGGCGTCGAGGACGCAGGCCCCAGCGTGGCGACGATTTTGACGTTGCGATTGCGCCGCACGATTACTGACCCTGCTGGCCCTGTGTCGTCTTCTCGCCCGAGAGCGAGACGGTCCAGTCGGTTTCCTCATTGGTGTCGACCTCGAAGAAGCCGACCTTCTGGTAGCCACGGCCGGCGCAATCCTCGATGCCGCGGATGGTGAACACCTTCTCGCGGATGCACATCATGGATTTGCCGCCCCATGAGCCGCCCTTCTCGAAGTCCACCGCGTAGACATAATAATAGCGGGCGATCAGGTTGCCCTTGAGGAGGGCGGTGCATTTCTGCGCGTCGATGGTCCACCAGCCTTCGCTGGCCCAGCCATCCTTGTCCTTGTAGCCAATGGCCACGCCCACGCGGCTCGCGGTGTTGTTGCACATCTTGAGATCGGCCCGTGCCGGCATGGACATTGCGGCAAAGCCCGCGCACAGTGCCGCGGCGAACGCCAGTTTCCGCACCATTCGGCCATCTCCCCCATGCGTCTGCGAATCGGTCATAAACATTCCTCTTGTGCTTCGTGCCGTCAACTGCCCCCGGCCCCGCTGCAATCCCGCCGCGCAATGGTGGCGGCAGGATGGCGCAGGCTTTAGCGGCATCTTGAGGACCCGTCCATGACCAAGATCGTTACAAATGAGGCCTATGAGCATGTGGCGGGCGAGGGGCCGCTGCTCCTGCTCTGCGACCATGCCAGCAACCGCCTGCCGCCGGAATATGGCAGCCTTGGCCTCTCCGCGCCCGAATTCGAGCGCCACATCGCCTATGACATCGGCGCCCGCGATGTGACGCTGGGGCTGGCCGACAGGCTCAAGTCCGAAGCCCTGCTGACGCGCCATTCCCGCCTGCTGATCGATCCCAACCGGGGCATGGATGATCCCACCCTCATCATGAAGCTCTCGGATGGCGCCGTGGTGCCGGGAAACCGCCATGTGGATGAGGCGGAGCGCGAAAAGCGCATCGCCCGCTACCATTTGCCCTATCATCAGGCGATCACGGCGGCGCTTGATGCGAGGCTTGCCAAGGGCGTCGCCCCCATCATCTTCTCCATGCACAGTTTCACGCCCTTCTGGCGCGGCTGGGCCAGGCCCTGGCATGTGGGCGTGCTGTGGGACAGGGATGCGCGGCTCGCCCTTCCCATGATCCACGCGCTGGCCCGGGAGCCCGGCATGGTCGTGGGCGACAATGAGCCCTACCGGGGGGCGCTTGAGGGCGATACGCTCTGGCAGCACGGCACGGAGCGCGGCATCGCCCATGCGCTGATCGAGGTCCGGCAGGACCTTATTGCCGCCAAATCAGGTGTGGATGAATGGGTGGAACGGCTGGCGCGGGTGCTTGAACCCTTTATGTAGAAGGGTCCGGCACGGCGGGCCGGAGCATTGAGGACGCCATGGATATGGACGACAAGACCAGGACGGAGCTTGAGGCCGCGGTGTTCCGCCGCCTCGTGGCGCATCTGCGCCAGCGCACCGACGTACAGAACATCGACCTCATGAATCTCTCAGGCTTCTGCCGCAACTGCCTCTCCAACTGGTTCGAGGAGGCGGCGAAGGACAAGGGCCAGGCCGTCAGCCGGGCCGAGGCGCGCGAGATGGTCTATGGCATGCCCTACGAAGACTGGAAGGCGCTGCATCAGACAGAGGCCACGCCCGCCCAGCAGCAGGCTTTCGAGAAATCCCACAAACACTAAGGACGATCATCATGGCGGACACCAAGACCACCTTCGCGCAGGGCCAATTGCGCTCCATCGTCGAGCGCATCGAGCGGCTCGAGGAAGAAAAGAAGACGATCGCCGGCGACATCAAGGAGGTCTATGCCGAGGCCAAGGGCAACGGCTTCGACACCAAGATTCTCCGCAAGGTGATTTCGCTGCGCAAGAAAGAGGCGAACGAGCGCGAGGAAGAACAATCGATCCTCGATCTCTACATGGAAGCCCTCGGCATGATCCCGGCCGAAAGGGACGCGGCGTAAAATCGCCAGACTTTGATATTCTCTCCATGGCAGCCCTTGAGGCTGCCATCCAGACGTTCCGCCAGTCTTCACGCTGATCGGCTGGATGGCTGGGTCAAGCCCAGCCAAGGAGAGGATTTGGGAAAGGGCCGGAAAAATTTTCCGGCCCTCTGGCGCTAAACGCGCATCACACCAGAATATTGAAATCCCCCGCCGCCATGGAATTCACGCCGGTGAAGGTGGCGACGGCGAGGCCGGAGAAGGCGCTGCCGCTGCCGTCCTGATCGTAATAGAGCTTGTGGTCGGCGGCGTTGAAATAAAATGCCGGGCCTCCCAGCGTCGAGTGGTTGTTGTTCTCGAAGCGCACCACGCCGTCTTCACCCTCGAGAAATTCGAAATCGAGAATATCGGTGCCGGATTTGAAGTTGGTCACGGTGTCGCCGAATTCATTGACCGAGTCCCATTCGAACCAGTCATTGCCCGTGCCGCCGCTTAGCGTGTCGGCGCCCAGCCCCGCCCAGACATAGCCGCCAACGCCCGAGAGCTTGATGGTGTCGTCAAATACGGTGCCCTGGACGCTCTGGAAATTCAGGGCGGTTTCGGTGTTGCCATAGCCGTCATCGATGATCTGCGCGGTTGCCTTGTTGAGATTGACGTTGATGCCGTGCAAGCCGTCATGGTTGTCGTTCGGCCAGAACAGGAGCGTGTTGTATCCGCCGCCGCCGTTGAAATTGTCGACGCCACCCAGCCCGGCGAAGCTGTTGTCCTCATCGCCGCCGGTGAACTTGTCATTGTTCATGGTGCCGATGACGCGCTGGATGTTGGTCACGTGATCGGTCTGGCCGAAGCCGTCGCGGATCGTTCCGGCGGGCAGGTTGGCGATGATGCCGCGTATCCCGCCATATTGGGCGTCCTTGTCATAAGCGGCAAACTCCTTGCCGCCGCCGCCGCCAGCAATGGTGTCGGCGCCGCGCAGGCCGTAGAACATCTCGCGCACGGCATCGCTGCCCGTCATCACATCGGCGAAGCGCGAGCCCTCGTATGATTCAAATCCGGAAATCGTGTCCGTTCCGCCCCAGCAATCCTTCACGATGCCGGTGGCCACGTTCAGATTGATCCCCTTGTAGGCATAAGGGTCATAAAAGCTTTCCGTGTAACTCAGCGTGTCATGGTCCGCGCCGCCATTCAGCGTGTCGCTGCCCATGTCGCCTTTGATGAAATCATCGCCGCCATTGCCGTTGATGGTGTCATTGCCGGGATTGCGCCCCGTGACGAGATCGTCTCCGTTGTCGGAGCCGTTGATGGTATCGCCGCCATGCAGCAGCCAGGTGAAGGCATTGAACAGGTCTGGCCCCGCATTGCTGTTGTTGTTGAACAGGTTGTAATAAAGCTCGGTGAGATCGGGCCGGTCGCCGGCGGGAAAGCCGTTCAGCGTCAGAATGGCGTGGCCCGCGGCATCCTTGATGATGATCGAGGTGATGCTTCCCGCTGTCGGTTCCAGCACCGTGCCATTGGTGAGATACGCAAAGCCGGTGCCTGCGACATTGACGGTCCAGTTGGCATAATCCCCGGTGGTTGCCACGTTGAAGCGGAAGGCGGTTGCCGTTCGTGTTGTGATGAGGGCCGGATTGCCGAACTCCGGACCTTGCAAGTCTCCCCAGAACAGCCAGTTGGGCGCAAAATTGCTGACAGTCACGTTTGCCATGAGAATCCCCGGATGCTGATTGTGATGCTGGCCGCAGGAGGTCAGGGCAAAGCGGGAAGGCCGCAAGCCTTGAAACCAGGCTCGACGCAGCAAAGGTTGCAGAACAACTTTGCCTTCCCGCGACGAAGGCGATTTAGTTAGAATTCAAATATTACATTTCGTCAATAGTCAGCAGAACACGCTCTCCGGGAGGAGGGCGTGTTTCCGCGTTTCAAAAAGCTGTCTTAATTGCCCTCGATCTCGCCCACCGTCTGGCGGCGGAAGATCGGCACGGTAGCGTCGGCGGGCAGGCTGCCCTTGCCGGTGCGGTCGACGACCTGAAGGTCGCCCTTGCCGGAGGCGGAGAGGGTGGCCACCGCCAGCTTCGGCATGGCGGAGACATCAGCCGCTTCGGCGTTGCCGCCCGGCAGGATGCCCGCGAGTCCCTGCGCCGTGGTGTCCTTGCGCACGGGCTTTTCAGCGGGCTGCGGCCACCAGAACAGGTCGCCGCCGCTCGCCGCCGATGCCGTGGCGATGGTCTTGGGCGCAGGCGTGCCTGCCACCTTGCCGCCGAATATGTCGTCGGTCAGGCTGCCCTTGCCGGAAAGGTTGGAGACGGGCGGCTGCTCGTCATCGGCCGATGCCACAACGATCGCGCTGTTCTTGAGCGGCGCGTTCTGCTTGATGATGACGGGCGGCAGCGCCGAGGCCGGCTCGATCTTCATGTCGTAGGCGGCAGCGACGGCTGCGGCCATCAGCACGGAATCAGGCTTGGGCCGGGGCTTCGGAACCACGGGTGCTGCATCCGCCACCTGATCGCTCAGCGTGGCGAGCTGGCCCGAGTCGGCATCGGCGATCGCGGCGTCAGCGGGCTGTTCCTTGGCGCGCGGCTTGGTCGGCGTCTTGCTAGCTTCGGCACTCAGGCTGGCCAGCGCCGCGCCATTCGTGGCGCCGCTCTCATCATCAGCGGAATCATCGCTATCGTCGGCGGGCGCGTTCTTGGCCTTGGCGGCGAGCTGCTTGTCCTGCTGGGAGGGCGAGTTGGAGCTTGAATCGGCCACCATGATCCGGTCCTGGCCGTTCAGGCGCGCGCCCACCGTCTTGCGGTAGTCGCGGAAGATCTGCGCCATTTCGCGCGAGCTGATGCCGGGGCCCCAATGGCGGACGTGGCCCGAGTCGACATGCAGGAAGCCCGTCGGGCCGCCGGCGCTGCGATAGTAGCCCACACCGCCCACCTGGCGGACGAGGGCGCTGTTGCGCATCTTGATGGTCGGAACATCGGGGAAATAGATGTCGATGGCCTTGCCCAGAATATGCTGGCTCTGCTTGGCCACGTTGCGGCCGATCGACTTCAGGAAGCTGTTGGTGCGCGCCGAGCGGTAACCGCAGACGATATGCACCGGGGCGTGCGAGCCCAGATCGGCATGCAGTTCCCACACAAGATCAATGGTCTTGGGATCGATGGTGATCACTTCATTGCGGCGCCAGTCGCGCAGCAGATAGTTGATCTTCTTCATGGCGGAGGGCACGTAGCGGCCGTTCACCATGTAGGTGACGGTCAGGCTTTCACCCGTATGCACATGATAGAGCGAAATTGTCCGGGTTTCGCCGCCCGACATGGCGGAAGGCACAGGAATCAGGAAGGTACCGGCGACAATGGCACCAGCGATCGCTGTTGTAGCGAGTGCTTTCCTGAAACGCGACATCAATGACGACTGTTCGGCTTCCCTGCAGACCAAACTCATTACCCCACACACAACCGGCGGTGTTACCCCGATCCCCTCTGGCTTCCCCGCCAGGGAACCTGGTAGCCCCTTCGGGCCCGGTTACACCGTTTGCGGGTTTCAAACAAGAATATGGCGTCCGTGAGGCACTCCTCACATGCCGCCAGAGTGAAGGATTATGTTTAACGGCGCCTTAACCCAGATCAATTGCTGGGAAATTTCATTTTAACCAGCGTTAACGCTGTGCCACGGTTGTGGCGTTCAGGGCCTTCAGCATGGTGTCGTCGCGGCCATAAATGTCGCCATAATAGTGCACTGCACCAGAATCGTCGGGCCAGGCCGTGAAATAGGTGATGTGGATCGGCACCTTCTTCGGCAGTTTCACCGTATGGCTTTCGCCGCTGTCGGTATTGGCGTCCACCTTCTCACGGTCCCAGTCGAGGAGAACGCTGGCGAATTCGCGCGGGTTCTGCACGCGCACGCAGCCATGGCTGAAAGCGCGCACATCGGCGTCGAACAATTCGCGGTTGGGCGTGTCGTGCATGTAGATGTTGTGCACATTGGGAAACAGGAACTTGAGTTCGCCCAGCGAGTTCTTGGCACCCGGCGGCTGCTGCACATTGAGCGGCGAACGGCTGCTGTAAGCCGCCCAGTTCACGTCGCTGGAGGCAATCTGCTGGCCCTTGGCGTTTGAAACCTTGAAGCCGATGCGATCGAGATAGGAGGGGTCGCGGCGCAATTTCGGCAGATATTCATTGGTGATGATCGATTGCGGCACGCCCCATGAGGGGTTGAACACCACCATCTGGATGTCGTTGTTGAACACCACCGTCTGGGTCATCGGCTTGCCGACGATCACCCGGCTCTGCCAGATGGGCTTGCCCTGGTCGCGCACCGTCACTTCAAACGCCGCCTGGTTCACGAACACATTGCGCGTGCCCAGATCCTTGGGCAGCCAGCGGATGCGTTCGAGATTGATCACCAGCCGGTCAAGATCGCGCTGGCCACCATGGCTGTTGAGCGCGTTGACGGTCGCATCATCAAGCCCGCCGGTTGCTTTCAGTTTCGCGCTTTTCTGGAAGGCCTTGAGCGCCTTCGACAAATCCGCGTCGAGAACATATTCGTCATCCGCCTCGGCAATGGGGCTTCCCAGCTCTTCCAGCCGGTCGCGCACGGCAGGCAGGCGGTCATCGCTGCCGCCCGGCTTCACGCGGGGGCCGGTGGCGATGGGAGCAAAGGTCTTGCCCGCCATTTCGGTGCGCACATCGGCCAGCGCCTTTTTCAGCACCGCATAGGCAGGGTGGCTGGGGGCGAGGCTTTTCAGATAGGCGTCGGGGTAGGGCGAGAAGGCCAGCACCTTGAGGGCTGCCTCCGGCTTCACCCATTCGGGCGTGATGTCGTAATATTTCGACAGGCGGCGCGGATCGAACTGGCCGCCCGACATGTCATGCGCGTAGTTCACAGCACCCGCGGTCAGCGCCAGATCGCGCTCGGCCGGTCCGGTCAAGGCTTCGGAAGGCGCATAGGCCTCGGGCTTCAGCCCTTCCTCACCCGCCGCCGCCAGCACCTTCAGCAAGGCTTCAGCGCGCGGCGTCAGCGCATCCTTTTCCATCCACAAAGGCTTGAAGCCCTGCGCCTGATAGGCGGCAATGATCGCCTGCTTCACCTCGGGGCGCACGCGGAGGTCGAGATCGGCATTGGAAAGCGCATCATAGACAGCGGCTGCCGCAGGATCGGCCGGACGCTCGCCTGTCAGCTTGCCTCCGCCCAAACTCACCAGCTTGTCCGGCACATAGGTGAGGTTGCCCATGCCATAGCCCTGGTCGCCGTCGCCCGAATCGGCGCCGCCGCTGGCCATCAGCGATTTGCTGGGCTTTTTTCCCTGATCCGGCTGGCCGGTGCCGTAGATGATGCGAACCGTGCTGTCGGGTTCCTTGCGGCCAAAAATGCTGGGGCGGCGCGGCCTGTCGCCGCCTGAGGAAAACAGACTCTCGAAAAATCCGAGCTTTTTCTTTTTCACCACCGCGAAATCATCAGCGGCGGCAATTCCGGCAACAAGGCTCACAGCCAGCGCGGCCACGCTGATACGCACGACAAACGTCTTCATGATCCACCAATCTTCCGCCACGCCCGAAACGGAGTCTAAAGGGCTGATTGTGGCAATTCAACTGCGGGTGGCGAAAGATCGGGCAAATTCACAGGGGTGTTACCCGATTGCCTCGTCCAGCCCCAGATCCTTCATCTTGCGATAGAGCGTGGAGCGGCCGATGCCGAGCTTGCGCGCCACTTCCGACATCTGGCCGCGATAGCGGTTGAGCGCCAGGCGGATCATGTCGGCTTCCACTTCCTCAAGCTTGCGGATGTGGCCGCCGTCGGTCACCACGGGGATGCCCAGCGCCATGCCATCGCTCACCGCGGCACCCGCCGAGCGCGGCAGGGGCGAGTAGCCCGACATGGCAGCCTGTCCCTGCGGCAGCACGGGCTTGGGCGGCAATACGGGGGCGGCCGGAATCTTCACCTCATAGCCTTCGACGAGCGAGGCGATCTGCGGGAAATCCTGCACTTCCAGCGTATCGCCCTCGCACAGTACGATGGCGCGGAACACGGTGTTCTCAAGCTGGCGCACATTGCCCGGCCAGCCATAGGCGCGCAGCAGGTTCAGCGCATTGGGCTCGATGCCGCGCACTTTCCGGCCTTCCTCGGCGGCAAAGCGGGTGATGAAATGATCAACGAGGGCGGGGATGTCTTCCTTGCGGTCGCGCAAGGGGGGCACCATGATCGGGAAGACGTTGAGGCGGTAATAGAGGTCCTCGCGGAACTGGCTGGCCTTCACCATCTCGATCATGTTGCGGTTGGTGGCGGAGACGAGGCGGATATTCACCTTCACGGGCTTCCGCGCCCCCACCGGGTCAACCTCGCCTTCCTGGATGGCGCGCAGCAGCTTCACCTGAATGTCGAGCGGCAGTTCCGCCACCTCATCGAGGAACAGCGTGCCGCCATCGGCCTCCTGGAACTTGCCCATGTGCTTGCCGGTGGCGCCGGTGAAGGCGCCTTTCTCATGGCCGAACAGAATCGACTCGACAAGGTTCTCGGGGATAGCGCCGCAGTTCACCGCCACGAAGGGCTTGCCCACGCGCTCGCTCTCGCCCTGGATGGCGCGGGCGATCATTTCCTTGCCCACACCCGATTCGCCTTCGATGAGGATCGGGATATTGGATTGCGCGCCCCGGCGGCCAAGGCGCATCACATTCGCCATGGCGGGCGATGAGGCGATCAGGTCGTCAAAGGTCAGCGCGCCGCCCACCTTCTTGTTGAGCCGCTTCACCTCTTCGGTCAGCGCGTTCACTTTCAGAAGGTTCTGAATCGATACCTTGAGACGCTCCGGCGAAACCGGCTTCACCACGAAATCATCGGCCCCGGCGCGCATCGCCTTGATGACGGTTTCAATCGAACCTTGCGCCGTCTGCACGATCACCGGCAGGTCGCCGCGCACGCCCTGCATGCGTTCGAGGAATTCGAGCCCATCCATGCCCGGCATGTTGAGGTCGAGAATCACCAGCTCGATGGTGCCGCCGGACGCCGCCTTCAGCGTATCGAGCGCCCGCTGGCCGCCATCCACGGCAACAGGGTCGAAGCCGAAGCGTTTGACCAGTTCTTCAAGAATGCGGCGCTGGGCTGGATCGTCTTCGACAATGAGAACGCGGGAAGCCATGCTGGACTGACAACTCTCAGAATTTCGCAAAATCCGGGCTTGCGGCCCGGCCTCGTGTTGCGGGTCAGTCTGGCAGGCAAGGGTAAAGGCAGCCTTAATGGGCGGGCGCGTTTGGGGACAGGTGGGAGCGGCCATTTGATGGCGATCAATGGCTCCGAACCGCCTTTGCCGCTATCAGGACTTGATGCTGAACCCCTTGAAAATATTTCTCGTTGCCGTCGCGGCCACGGGCCTTGCACTGGGGTTTCTGCTGCCGCCGCTGGGTTTCCCGGCGTGGCAGGGGTGGGTGTGGGGCGGGGCGGCGGGAATTGTCCTCCTTTTCCTCGCCTGGGACATTCTGTCCTCGCTGCTCCGCGGCTCCTTCGGGCTCGATCTCGTGGCGGCGCTGTCGATGTCGCTCGCCATCTGGTTCGGCGAGACGCTGGCGGCCTGCGTCGTCGCTCTCATGTATGCGGGCGGTGAATTTCTGGAAAATTTCGCGGAAACAAGGGCGCGCTCGGAAATGAAGGCGCTGCTGGGGCGCGTTCCCAAAGTGGCGCTCAGCTACAGGGGCGGCCATCTGGTCGAAACCCCGATCAGTGATCTGAAACCCGGCGACCGGTTGCTGGTGCGGCAGGGCGAGACGGTGCCGGTCGACGGCCATGTCTCGCATGGCTCGGCGCTGCTCGACCAGGCGGTGCTGACGGGCGAATCCGTGCCGGTGCGGCGGAACGCGGGCGATCCGGTGCTGTCGGGCTCGACCAGCCTCGACATGGCCTTTGACATGGTGGCGGACAAGCCCGCCGCGGAAAGCACCTATTCCGGCATCGTGCGCCTTGTTCAGGCGGCGCAGGATGCGAAGGCGCCGATGGTGCGCCTTGCCGACCGTTTCGCGCTGGCCTTCATGGCCGTCACCCTCGGGCTTGCGGGCATCACATGGGCGGTCACCCAGGATCATTTGCGCATGCTGGCGGTGATCATCGCGGCAACGCCGTGCCCGTTGATCCTCGCCGTGCCGGTCGCCGTCATTTCCGGCATCAGCAAGGCGGCGCGGCGCGGCGTGCTGCTGAAGGGCGGCCCGGTGCTGGAAACGCTGGCGCGGGCGCAGACGCTGGTGATCGACAAGACCGGCACGCTCACGCAAGGGGCCGCACAGGTCATGGAGATTTTGCCTGCGGGCAAGGCCAAGCCCGAGACGATCCTCAGGCTTGCGGCCTCGCTTGACCAGGCTTCGGGCCATGTGATCGCGGCATCCCTTGTGGCCGCCGCGCATGAGCGGGGGCTTGAGCTTGCGTCTCCCACGGAAGTCCATGAGACGGGCGGCGAAGGCGTTGCCGGGCGGGTCGATGGCCATGAGGTCATTGTGGGCCGGCATGATTTCGTGCGCCGCATGCTTCACCGCAAGACGATGGCGCGGCCCGCCGTGCCGCCGGGCTCGGTGATCGTGGCGGTTGCCGTCGACGGCAAGCCTGCGGGCCATCTCGTATTGGCCGATGCGGTGCGCCCCGATGCGGCGGCGGCGCTTCAGAGTCTCAGGCAGGCGGGCGTTTCCCGGATCGTGCTGGCATCGGGTGATCACCGCGCCGTGGTGGAGAAGGTGGGTGGTGCTCTCGGCCTCGATGCGCTCCATGCGGAACTCGACCCTTCCGGCAAGGTGGCGATCGTTGTGGCGGAAAGAAAATCCGGCGTGACGCTGATGGCGGGCGATGGCGTGAACGATGCGCCGGCGCTCGCCGTGGCGGATGTCGGCATTTCCATGGGCGCGCACGGATCGCCAGCGGCGGCGGAGGCGGCCGACGCGGTGCTCTTGGCCGATGATCTGAAGCGCATCGGCGAGGCGGTGGGGATCGCCCGGCGGTCGCGCGCCATCGCATTGCAAAGCGTTTATGTGGGACTCGGCCTTTCACTCGCGGCCATGCTGGGCGGGGCCTTCGGCTATGTGAGCGTGGTCGAAGGTGCTCTGGCGCAGGAGCTGATCGACGTGGCGGTGATCCTCAATGCGCTCCGGGCGTTGCGGTAGGCGCTTTCATCCTCCATATGGAGGCCTTCGCCGTTGCCGAAGGACCTCACATGACCGCTGCCGCCGCCGCTCTTGGCCATCTGCCCGAATGGAATCTCGCCGATCTCTATGCCTCGCCGGAAGACCCGAAATTCGCCGCCGACATGGCGAAGGGCGAAGATCTGTCGAAAACCTTCGCGGAAAACTACCGCGGCAAGCTTGCCTCCCTCGATGGCGGCGCGCTGGCGCAGGCGCTGAAAGATTATGAAGCCATTTCCGATCTGCTCGGGCGCACCGGCTCCTATGCGCAGCTCTATTATGTGGGTGACACCACCGATCCCAAGCGCGGCAAGTTCTATGGCGATGCCTCCGCCAGGCTCACCGATATTTCGACGCTGCTGCTGTTCTTCGAACTCGAATTGAACCGCATTGATGACAAGGCGCTGGCGGAGAAGATGAAGGTTCCGGCACTCGCCCACTATCGCCCATGGATCGACAATCTGCGCATGGAGAAGCCCTATCAGCTTGACGACAAGATCGAAGAGCTGTTCCTCGAAAAATCGCAGACCGGTGCCGCCGCCTTCAACCGATTGTTCGACGAGACGATGGCCGGCCTGCGCTTCAGCGTGAACGGCGAGGCGCTCACCCTCGAGCCCACGCTCAATCTCATGCAGGACCCGGACCGGGCGAAGCGCAAGGCGGCGTCGGACGCGCTGTCAAAGACCTTCGGTGAAAACAGCAAGCTCTTTGCCCTCATCACCAACACGCTCGCCAAGGACAAGGAGATTTCCGACCGCTGGCACGGTTTCAAGGACATTGCCGACGCGCGCCATCTCTCGAACCGCGTCGAGCCGGAAGTGGTGGGTGCCCTGGTTGAAGCGGCGCGCGCCGCCTATCCCAAGCTCTCGCACCGCTACTACAAGATGAAAGCAAAATGGCTGGGCCTCGAGAAGCTTGAGCATTATGACCGCAATGCGCCGCTTCCCAATGAAGACACGCGCGAGGTGCCGTGGAATGACGCCGAGAAGATCGTGCTCAAGGCCTATGGCGATTTCGCACCGGAGATGGCCTCGATCGCCAAGACCTTCTTCGACCGGCGCTGGATCGATGCGCCCTCCCGCCCCGGCAAGGCACCCGGCGCCTTCGCGCATCCGACCGTCCCGTCGGCGCATCCTTATGTGCTGCTCAACTATCTCGGCAAGACGCGCGATGTGATGACGCTGGCGCATGAGCTGGGCCATGGCGTGCATCAGGTGCTGGCGGCGAAGCAGGGCGCGCTCATGGCCTCAACGCCCTTGACGCTTGCCGAGACGGCGAGCGTCTTTGGTGAAATGCTCACCTTCCAGGCACTGCTGAAGGAGACCACCGACCCCAAAAAGCGCAAGGCGCTGCTCGCCTCCAAGGTCGAGGACATGATCAACACCGTGGTGCGGCAGATCGCGTTCTACACCTTCGAGCGCAAGGTACATGCGGCGCGGAAAGAGGGCGAACTCACGCCCGACCAGATCAACGCCATCTGGATGGATGTCCAGCATGAAAGCCTGGGCGATGGCATCACGCTGGGCGAGGGCTATGAAACCTACTGGATGTATATTCCGCATTTCATCCACTCGCCTTTCTATGTCTATGCCTATGCCTTCGGCGATTGCCTGGTGAATTCGCTCTATGCGCGCTACCGCGAGAGCGAGAAGGGTTTCCAGGATAAATATTTCACCATGCTCAAGGCGGGCGGCACCAAGCATCACAAGGAATTGCTGCAGCCCTTCGGCCTCGACGCCAGTGATCCCAAATTCTGGGACAAGGGCCTCTCCGTCATCTCCGGCATGATCGACGAGCTGGAGGCGATGTGACCATTCTCTTCCGCACGCCGCAATTCGCGGAGGCGGAGGAGATGGCGCGACTGCATATCGCCTGCTGGCACGAGGCCTATCAGGGTCTCGTGCCGGATGACACGCTGGCGAAGGCCGATCCCGTGGCGCGCATAGCCATGTGGCAGCAGCGCCTTGGAGACAAGCATGGCTTCGTGCTGGCGGCGTATGACGGAAATGCGCCAATCGGCTTCATCATGGCGGGGCCGAACCGCGATCCCGCCGTGCCGCAGGCCGATGGCCATATCGCGGCACTTTACATTCTCAAAAGCCACTACCGGCTGGGGCTCGGCCGTCATCTCATGGGCAAGGCCGCAGGCTGGTGGCTGGGGCAGGGCGGCACATCGCTGGGCCTTGGCGTCCTCTCCGGCAATGCGCGTGCGATGGCCTTTTACAGCGGCATGGGCGGCAAGATCGTGAAGACCGGTACCTATAATTGGGATGGGCATGAGCTGCCCGATGCCATCTTCCTGTTTGACGATCTCGAACGCCTCACATCCAGTTCCCCATCAGAATGAAGGCCGCCCAGTAATAGGGATGCGCCGTCGTCACTTGGGTCAAGGCGGGTTCAGCGGACGCCTCATCGATCGCCGTCACGCCGCGTTCGCCGCGCGCGGTTGCCACCTGAATGGCCGGCACCCCGCGCAGCATGGCAATCTGGGCGCGCTGCAAGGCCGTTGCCTTGTCGAGTCCTTCACGCACCCGGCCTTCATAGAAATCGCTCATCAGTTTCGCCGTTGATTCATCGGCGATCTGCCACAGCGTCGCCATCACGGCGGAGGCGCCGTTCGCCTGCGCCAACGCGCCGAAGCTTTCCACCTCTTCGCCTTCGGCCCCGCCGCCGCGCGCCGTTTCGCAGGCCGACAGGGTGAGCAGGTCGACGCCGCGGAATTGCAGGCCCTTGTCCTTGCGCAGCGCCGTCATCGACAGCCCGTCGCCATTGCCCAGCAGAAGAAACGAATTGTTCTCGCGTCCCGGCACGAATTTGAAATGGCTGGCAATGTGCACGTAACGCGGATGCGCCTTCAGCGCGTCCCTCAGGGATTGCTCGGTGAAGGCCTGATCGGTTTCGGGTGTTCCCTCCAGCGCGCCGCCGCCGCTGGCGAAGATCGCCGACAATTCATGCCCCACGCCGGGAAGTGCCGGGAAATCGCCATGCGCCTCCGTCACGCCGAAGCCCGCCGCGGTGGACGGGGCGGAACCGGGAGTCACGAATTTCGTTTTCGCGGCCGGCGTATAAAGCGCCAGCGCATAGTCTTCGATCAAATAGCGGTTATCATGGCGCAACGCGGCATAGGGCACGTAGCGCAGGAAGCCCGAGAGATCGAGCATCACCACGCCGGGTGCGGCCTGTTTCAGATCATCCGCCACCGGGGCAATCAGCGTGGCGTAGAGATCTGTGAGCTTTGCATCGGCATCGGGCGCGCGCTGCTCCACCGTATTGGTGGTGTCGAACACCTTGCGCGCCAGATCGGCGCGGGCAATCTTCACCTCGCGATGCACGGTCTCGCGTCCCGAAGCACTGATGAAGAGGTGCAGCGTGTCATCGGTGGCGATTGCCTGATAGAGCGCCACGCGCGGTCCCAGAAGGCCAAGCTGCTTCTGCATCTGGTCGGCCTGCACTTGGTTTTGCTGCACAAGCTCGGCCTGCCATTTGCCGTGATCGGCTTCCGCTTCGGCAAACAGCGCGGAAAGTGCGGCAGCAAGCTTTTGCGTCTCGCTGTCATAGGCCGTGGTGGCATCCCCGCCATCTCCTTTCACCAAAGCGAACTCATGGCGCAGGGCTTCAGCCAGTTTGCGAGCAGGCAGCGCCTCCTTATTGATATCGCTCAGCAATTTCTGTTCGGTTTTGGTCAGCGGTACGGCGGGCCCGCTGCCGCCACCTGCCGCGGCAATCTCGCTGCTCTTGATCAGCGTTCCCACATATTGGGATTGCGAAAACGCGCCATCGGCGATCTGCTGGTCGACGAGGAGATCGTAGGCGGGCGCGAGGCTCACCGCGAGGGATTTGCCGAGATCGGAGGAGAGCCCCGCATTGCGGCTGCGCAAATCCTCATGTGCGTTGATGGCGAGCTTGGCGAACAGCACCGCCGCGTGCGGCTTTCCCGTCTTGTTCAGAAGCTGCGCCATGTTGAAATAGAGCTTGCGGGCCGTGTCCTCGTTGCCCTGAACGCCGGTGGCATAAATCGGCAGCGCGCGTGCCAGCAAAGCAAGTGCCTCATCCGTGCGGCCCTGCTTGATCATCGAGGACGCGCTGTTCACGTAACCACTCGCCACCTGAATGCTGGCCGGGCCATAGACTGCCGCCGAAATCTTCAGGGACTTCCGCTGCGCGGCGAGCGCGTTGTCATAGTCTTTCAGGATGCCATAGGCGAAGGCCAGGTTGTTGAGCAGGATCGCCACGCGGTCGGATTTCGGCCCGAGGCCCGCCTCCATCACCGGCAGCGCGGCGTTGAAATCGGCAATCGCCTCGCGCTCGCGGCCCTTCACCAGCGTCTTGGCGCCCGCCATGTCGGCGCGCACCGTGGCGACAGCCAGGGAGTCCGCGCCGTGGACAGCGGTGAATTGGCGGATGGCCTCCTCATATTCGGGGATCGCCTCAGCGCTGCGCTCAAGGATGCTGAGGATGTTGCCGATCGCATAATGGGCGTCGGCAAGATAGCTGATGAGGGGCGCCTTCTGCTTTTCCAGAATGGCGATGGCGGTGCGCTCGATCTCCAGCGCCTCGGCATATTTGCCGTTGGAAACCAGCACGGTTCCCATGTCACCGAGGTTTTGGGCGTAGATTGGGGAATCGGTCCCCTCCGCCGCGCCGATGGCGGCCACCGCCTCGCGGTATAATTTCTCCGCTTCTTCCGGATGCCCTGCGCGGTCCAGGGCCGAGGCGAGATTGGCCTTCTGGAGCGCCACGTCCGTTTCGCTGTCCTTGTGGCCCCGCCTGGCCAGCGCCAATGCCTTCCGGTAGGCGTCCACGGCGTCGCCAAAGCGCGACATCTCCTCATAGGCAATGCCGAGATTGTTGTAGATCTTGAGAATGCGCGGATCATTGCCGCCGTGCACGCGCTTGAAGATCGCCAGCGCATCCAGCAATTGCCGCGCCGCCTCATCCGCCCGGTTGAGCCGCAACAGGGTGATCGCCATATTGGATTTGACGAAGGCCAAAGTCGCCGAGCGCGGATCGAAATACTGGTCCGCATGGTCGAGGCTTTCCTGGTCGAGCGCCAGCGCCTCGGTGTATTTTTCAATGCCGCGCGCGGCGCTCGCGTAGAGGATCAGATAATTTCCCATGGCGGAGCCATCGCCCTGCGTGGCTGCTTCAAATGCCGGGCGGGATTGTTTCAGAAGGTCATAGGCGGCCTGGGGATCGGTATCGGCCTCGATCAGGGCCACCTTGTAGGCGGCGCGGATCACGCCCGCCTTCAGCGCCTGCCGGTAAAAACCCAGCGCCTTCGCCGGGTCATAGGGCCTCAGCTTCCCCTCAAGATAGACCTCGCCCAGCACATAGGCGGCATTGCCGTCACCGGCATTGGCGTGGGCGATGAGCTGCTCCTCGGTCAGATTTTCCTGCGCCAGTGCTGGGGAAAGAAGGGCGAGAAGCGCCAGCAAAGCCCAGACGCGGAGTCTTGAACCGAACTTCATGGAATGCCGTCCCATTGCGCAGAAGCACCAGTTGAAGCGGCCAGTATGGCAGAGTTTTGGCTCCTCCGTGACGGATCGCCGCGCGTCCGGGGGCTTCTTGCGGGCGGCACCGGGCTTGGCTAAAACGGCGGGTGACTCACGGCGTTTGGGGAAGGGGCACGGCATGGCCGATCACGGCGATTCAGGTTCATACAGCGGCGATATCCAGTCGCATGAAGCCACTTATGAGGGCTTCATCAAGGGCTCGCTTTCCGTCGCCATCATGTGCGGTTTCCTGCTCGTGGCGCTCTGTTCCTTCGCCTTTGGCCATTCCTGGAGCGCGTTTCTGGGCTTCGCCGGGCTGATCGTCGGGGCCCTGGCCCTCGTGGTCGAAGCCAAGACCAGCGGCAAATTCTATGCCTCGGTGGTGCTTCTCATCCTTTTCGGGCTGATCACGGCCATCAACGTTACTTAACAGGTTCATTCCATGAAACTCGCGATCCCCACGGAGAGCCAGCCGGGGGAGTCGCGCGTTGCGGCCAGCCCCGATACGGTGAAGGCCTATGTGAAGAAGGGGCTTGAGGTCCTCGTCGAGGCGGGCGCCGGTGCCGGCGCCTTCATTTCCGACGATGCGTTTTCCGCCGCCGGCGCCAAGGTCGGCAAAGCCGTCCTGAAAGATGCCGATATCGTGCTCGGCGTCCGCAGGCCCTCAGCCGCACAGATCAAGCAGATGAAGTCTGGTGCTGTTCTCGCGGCAGGGCTTGATCCTTATGGCGACAGGCCGGGGCTTGAGGCGCTGGCGAAACAGGGCGTCACCGCCTTCGCCATGGAACTGATGCCGCGCATCACCCGCGCCCAGTCGATGGACATTCTCTCCTCGCAGGCCAATCTCGCGGGCTACAAGGCGGTGATTGATGCTGCAGCCGCCTTCAGCCGCGCCTTCCCGATGATGATGACGGCGGCGGGCACGGTTCCTCCCGCCAAGCTGTTCGTCATGGGTGTTGGCGTCGCGGGGCTTCAGGCCATCGCCACGGCGCGCAGGCTTGGCGCCATCGTTTCCGCCACTGATGTGCGCAAGGCCACGGAAGAACAGGTGAAGAGCCTCGGCGCCAAATTCGTCTTCGCCGATGTAGCCGATGCTGCGACTTCGGGCGGTTATGCGAAGGAACTCTCAGCCGAGGACAAGGCCAAGCAGGCGGCGCTCGTCGCCGAGCATGTGAAGGGGCAGGATGTGGTCATCACCACCGCGCTCATTCCCGGCCGGCCCGCGCCTGTCCTCATCACGCAAGAGATGGTCGAGACCATGAAGCCCGGCTCGATCATCGTCGACCTCGCGGTGGAGCGCGGCGGCAACTGCCCGCTGTCGAAGCCCGATCAGGTGGTGGTTCACAAGGGCGTCACCATCATCGGCACGCTCAACCTCGCGGGCAAGCTCGCCGGCAATGCCTCGCCGCTCTTCGCCAAGAACCTCGCCAACTTCCTCGACCTCATGGTGCAGAAGGACGGCACCCTCAAGATCGATTTCGATGACGACATCATCAAGGGCACGCTGGTCGCCAAGGACGGCGCGCTGGTGCATCCGATGTTCCAGGGGGGCAAGTGATGATGCAATCTGGTCCTCGCCCCGATTTATCGGGGAGAGGAAGGGACCCGTTGCGGAAGCAACGGGGAGGAGAGGGGCCAACGGATGTTCTCACAATATCCGGGTGCCCCTCATCTCCCCCATCGCAAGGGCGATGGGTCCCCTTCTTCTCCCCGCTCACGCGGGGCGAAGACACTCAAGGAGCTCTGTGATGGAAACAGTCGATCCCTTTGTCCTGCTGTTCGGCATTTTCGTGCTGGCGGTGTTCGTGGGCTACTATGTGGTGTGGAACGTGACGCCGGCGCTGCACACGCCCTTGATGTCGGTCACCAATGCGATTTCCTCGGTCATCATCGTCGGCGCGCTGCTGGCGGTCGGGGCAGGGGTGATGGAAACGGCGGGGTCGGTCACCGCCATGGTCTTCGGCTTCCTCGCGGTGATCCTGGCCAGCGTCAATATCTTCGGCGGCTTCATGGTCACCAGTCGCATGCTGGCGATGTATAAGAAGAAGGACAAGTGAGGCGATGAGCGTCAATCTCGCGGCCCTTCTCTATCTCGTCGCAGGCGCCCTGTTCATCATGGCGCTGCGCGGGCTCTCCTCTCCCGCCACCTCGCGGCAGGGCAATCTCTATGGCATGACCGGCATGACGATCGCGGTCCTGACGACGCTGGCCCTCATGCCGCTGTCGCCGTTCGTCCTTGTGTTGATTGTCGTGGGCATTGCCATCGGCGGCGGCATCGGCGCCTATGCGGCGAAGAACATCGCCATGACGGCCATGCCGCAGCTCGTCGCGGCCTTCCATTCGCTCGTCGGCCTCGCCGCCGTATTCGTGGCGGCTGCCGCCTTCTACGCGCCCGATGCCTTCGGCATCGCCACCAATGGCGCGATCCATGCGCAAAGCCGCATCGAGATGTCGCTCGGTGCCGCCATCGGCGCCATCACCTTCACCGGCTCGATCATCGCGTTCCTGAAACTCGATGGCCGCATGTCGGGCGCGCCGATCATGCTGCCGGGAAGGCACATCATCAACATCGCGCTGGCGCTGGCGCTGGTCTTCTTCATCTATGGCTTCTTCGACAGCCAGAGCCCGATCGATTTCTGGCTCATCATCGCCATCAGCCTGGCGTTGGGCTTCTTGCTCATCATCCCCATCGGCGGCGCGGACATGCCGGTCGTCGTGTCGATGCTCAACTCCTATTCGGGCTGGGCCGCGGCGGGCATCGGCTTCACGCTGCACAACATGGCGCTCATCATCACCGGCGCGCTGGTCGGCTCCTCGGGCGCCATCCTTTCCTACATCATGTGCAAGGGCATGAACCGCAGCTTCATCTCGGTGATCCTCGGCGGCTTCGGCGGCGAGTCAACAGGCCCTGCCGCCAAGGGCGAGGCCAAGCCCGTCAAGCAGGGCTCGGCCGAGGATGCGGCCTTCATCATGAAGAACGCCGGGTCCGTCATCATCGTGCCGGGCTATGGCATGGCGGTGGCGCAGGCGCAGCACGCGCTCCGCGAAATGGCCGATCATCTCAAGAAAGAGGGCGTCTCGGTCAAATATGCCATCCATCCGGTGGCGGGCCGCATGCCCGGCCACATGAACGTGCTTCTCGCCGAAGCGAACGTGCCCTACGACGAAGTGTTCGAGCTTGAGGACATCAACTCGGAATTCGGCCAGACCGACGTCGCCTTCGTGATCGGCGCCAATGACGTGACCAACCCCTCCGCCAAGGACGATCCCAAATCGCCCATCTACGGCATGCCGGTGCTCGAGGTGTGGAAGGCCAAGACGGTGATGTTCATCAAGCGCGGCATGTCGTCCGGCTATGCCGGCGTCGACAACCCCCTGTTCTGGCGCGACAACACCATGATGCTCTTCGGCGACGCCAAGAAGATGACGGAAGAAATCAACAAGGCGCTGTGATGCGCTCTTCACCCTTCTCCCGGCTTTGCCGGGAGAAGGTGGACGCGCCCCGCGCGGCCGGATGAGGGCCGATGGCTCGCAAAGCGAGGCATCGGTGCTGGCAGTTCCGTCTTGCTGCGTAAGACGGCCCTCATCCGCCCTTCGGGCACCTTCTCCCAAATATATTTGGGAGAAGGGTGACGCCACACGCGATCCACCTTCCCCCACGAGGGGGGAGCAAGAATACTGCCACCGATCCTCTCGATTTAGGCCTTTCATTCGTCTAGATTTCGCGCCAGACAGCCTCACGTCCCGGAGCGACAGGACCCTATGGCCGACAGCAGCACGTCACCCGCGCTTGAACCGCCGCGCGTTTATCTCGTTCACATGATGGTTTTCACCCTGGCGGTGGCCGTGCTGGCGGCGGTTTTGCTGCCGGGCCTGCAGAAGGCCTTCATGGCCAATGTGGGGCTCAACTCGGTGATCGTCGTGGCGCTGGTCATCGGCATGCTGCAATCCTACCGCATGGTGTGGCGGCTGTTCCCGGAAGTCCGCTGGGTGAACCGCTTCCGCGAATCCGAAGCCGCCGCCGACATGGTGAAGCCGCCGCGCCTCCTCGCCCCCATGGCGTCGATGCTGCGCAACCGGCAGAGCGCCACGCTGTCGCCCGTCTCGATGCGCTCGCTGCTCGATTCACTCGCGTCCCGTCTTGATGAAGCGCGCGACCTGTCGCGCTATCTCGTCGGGCTGTTGATTTTCCTAGGGCTCCTCGGCACCTTCTGGGGCCTGCTCACCACGGTGAGTTCGATCGGTGATGCCATCAATGCGCTGGATGTGGGCTCGGCCCAATCCTCAACCGTCTTCGAAAGCCTGAAAGAAGGGCTGAAAGGCCCGCTGGCCGGCATGGGGCTTTCCTTCTCGTCCTCGATGTTCGGCCTCGCCGGTTCGCTGATCCTGGGCTTCCTCGATCTCAGGGCGTCCGCCGCGCAGAACCGCTTCTACAATGATCTCGAAGACTGGCTCTCCACCATCACCGACATCGCGGGCGCCGACGGGGTTGCCGCCAGTGCGCCGCCCGCGCCGCAATTCGTCAGGCTGGAAATGCAGGCGCTGCAGCGGAGCGTCGAGCGCCTCACCCAGGCCATAGAGCAGGGCAAGGGCCTTCCCGCCCGGGGTGCCGCGGCTCCGCCAAGCAGCAATGGGGAATCGATCGAGCAGCTGGCGGATGCGGTGGGCAGCCTCGTCAGCCAGATGCGCGATGAGCAGAAGGTGATGCGCCAGTGGGCGCAGTCGCAGCAGGTGCAGCAGAACGAGATCCAGCGCCTGCTGTTGCGCGGCGGCACCGGCAGTACAACGCCGTCGCGGGGTCCGGCGCGTGCGCGCGCGGATGAGGAATAGGGATGGCGGGCTCCCTCTCACGCCGCCGCCGCGCCGAGGAAGCGCCATACTGGCCGGGCTTCGTCGATGCCATGGGCCAGCTTCTGCTGGTCATCACATTTCTTTTGTCCGTCTTCATGGTGGCGCAGTTCCTGCTGGCCCGGCAGATTTCGGGGCAGGATTCAGCGCTCGGCCAACTCCGCTCGCAGATCGCCGAACTCACGGAGCTTCTGGCGCTCGAAAAAAGCGCCAAGGCGGATGCCGATTCGATGCTGTCGGCGCTGCAGGACGATCTCGCCACCGAGAAGGCGAAGAGCGCCAGCCTCTCCGCCGAGCTTGATGCGGCGGGCCTCAAAGGCACGTCCGCCAGCACCACCATCACCGGCCTTCAGACTGAACTCGACAAGCAGAAATCACTCTCCAGCGATGCGCTGGCGAAGGTCGAATTGCTGAACCAGCAGATCGCCGCCATGCGCCGGCAGCTCGCCCAGCTCAACCAGCTTCTCTCGGATTCGGAAGCGCGCAATACGGCGTCCGACGCGCAGATCGCCGATCTTGGCAAGCGGCTCAATTCGGCGCTGGCGCAGAAGGTGCAGGAGCTGACGCGCTACCGCTCGGAATTCTTCGGCAGGCTGCGGCAGATTCTCGCCCAGCGCTCCGATATTCTGGTGGTGGGTGACCGTTTCGTGTTCCAGGCGGAAGTGCTGTTCCCGAAAGGCCAGGCCGATCTCAACCCCGAAGGCCAGTCGGAAATGCTGAAACTCGCCGATGCGCTGAAGCAGCTTGAAAGCGAAATCCCGCCCGACATCGCCTGGGTGATGCGCGTTGACGGCCACACCGATTCCGATCCCATCCAGTCGGCGCAGTTCAAGTCGAACTGGGAGCTCTCCTCGGCGCGCGCCATCGCGGTGGTGAAGTTCCTGATCGCCAACGGCGTCCAGCCGCAGCATCTCGTGGCGGCGGGCTTCGGCGAATTCCAGCCCATCGACCCCGGCTCCACCGAAGAAGCCAAATCCCGCAACCGCCGCATCGAGTTGAAGCTCACAGAGCGCTAACGTCCTCGCCCCGATTTATCGGGGAGAGGGCGAGCCCTTGCGAGCGCCGCGCAGCGGCCGGGACGGGGCCCGCCGCGCAGCGGTGGGAAAGGAGAGGGGTCAGCGGATGTTCTCACAAAGAGAACTTCCCCTGTCACCCCGGCGAAAGCCGGGGCCCAGCCTTTGGTGTGCGAACAGGTGGAAAGCCTGGGTTCCGGCGTTCGCCGGAATGACAAGTATATAATAGAGTCATCAGAATAAATTTGCTTTCGCTTGACTCTTCTCCCCTTGCGGGAGAATGGCATCTCTATCCGAATGGAGCTTCTGCTGTCCGCACATCCTTGAAGGACGATCTGATGACATTCAGCACCGTCTCATCACCCGTCGTTATCTCGTAATAACAGCTGTCAATCGCGCGAACAGTGATCCAGTTTTTCTCCGGATGAGCGGGCAATGAAGCCGCGAACTGGCCCCAGATCACTTGCTGCGTATCCCTCGCCAGCGCGATCAAGTCGTCTCCTGAAAGACGGGCATCTTCCTGCGCCAGTGCCTCAAGTTTCTCGCCATTGGCACCTGTGGCTTCAAACCACTGGCGGGCGCCGTTGAGAGACCTGACTGCTGAAATTGTCCATTCAGCCTGTAACGAACGAGGTGGGAGACGGCGGAGAATATCGCGCAAATCGAAGGCAAGCACGTGCTGTTTGAGATCGTGTATACGGAGCGTAGTCATTGCCCATTCTATTCGCCGTCTCGCATCGGTTTCAAGCTGGCAGAGCGGTGGTTGTCCTCTCCCCGCTCGCGCGAGGCGAGGACGTGCATCAATTCCCTTCATTGATTACGATAACAAATTTACTTCCGCCTCCTCCCCTTGGAAGAAGGCGCAGGCCTCAATAGCCGGGTTCTGTGCAAACCACCCGCCACTTGTCATATTCAATGCGATAGACGGTGGAGGTCGCGCCATATTTCCGGGTGCAGATCTTGCGCGCTTCCGAGAGAATCTTCTGGCGTTCGGCGGCGGAGAAATCATTCCGGCTTTTGGAAATCTTTTTCTTGGCCGGGCATTTGCCATGCGGCTGGCTGGGACAAGACCCCGCGGCTTCAGCGCTCGTCACCATCATGGCGCCCGCAAGTGCAAGGCTTGCCGCCAGGATGACCGGTTTGATTCTCATCGTTCTGCCCTCTCTGTTTCAGGCCCAGAGTGGCAGATTTTATCGCTTGGTCAAGTTGGGCCGAGCGGCACCGAAAACTGCAGTTTGGCGAGCCTTGCATAGAGCGGGCTTGTGGTCATCAGCGCCTCGTGGGTTCCCTGGGCGGCGAGGCGGCCATCGTCCAGCACGAGAATGCGGTCGGCATTGCGCACCGTGGCAAGCCTATGGGCAATCACCAGCGTGGTGCGGTTGGCGGTAAGCCCCTCGATCGCCTCCTGGATGAAGGCCTCGCTCTCGGCATCAAGCGCGCTTGTCGCTTCATCGAGCAGCAGGATCGGGGCATTGCGCAAGATGGCGCGGGCAATGGCGATCCTTTGGCGCTGGCCGCCCGAAAGCGTCACGCCGCGCTCGCCCACTTCTGTCGCATAGCCTGACGGCAGCTTCTCGGCGAATTCATCGACGCGCGCCGCCTTGGCCGCCGCCAGCACCTGCGCTTCCGCCGCATCAGGCTTGCCGAAGCGGATATTGTCCAGGACCGTGCCGGAAAAGATCACCGTTTCCTGCGGCACCACGGCGATGCGGCTCCGCACCGCCTGCGGGTCGGCCTGGCGGATGTCGACGCCATCCACCTTCACGCTGCCTGCCTGCGGGTCGAAGAAGCGCTGGATCAGCGTGAAGATAGTGCTCTTGCCAGCCCCCGAGGGGCCGACGATAGCCACCGTCTCGCCGGGCTTCACATGAAAACTTAAGTCATGCAGGGCCGGGGCATCGGGCCTTGTCGGATAGGTGAAGCTCACCTCGGCGAGCGCCACTTCGCCCCTGGGCGGCTGGGGAAGCGCAATCGGTGCCGCGGGGGCGGCGATGGCCGGCGTCTCGTTCATCAGTTCGGAAATCCGCTCGGCGGCACCGGCGGCCAGCTGGATTTCGCCCCACACTTCGGAGAGCTGGCCCAGCGAGCTCGCGGCGAGGATGGCATAGATCAGGAACTGGCTCAGCGTGCCCGCCGTCATGCCTTGCGTCATCACCTCGCGCGCCCCGTACCAGAGCAGGCAGACGATGGCGCCCAAGGCCGCGAAGATGATCGCTGCCGTCATGATGGCGCGGGCGGTGGTGCGTTTGGCGGCGGCATCGAAGGCCACTTCCGTCACGCTACGGAAGGCCTCTTCGGTATAGGCTTCCTGCACATTGGCCTGAACGGCAGGCATGGCGGAAAGGCGTTCCTGCGCGAAGGCGGCGGAGGAGGCGAGCTTGTCCTGCGCCAGGCGTGAAAGGGCGCGCACCTTCCGCCCCACCGTCACCAGGGGCAGCACGACAAGCGGAATGGCCAGCAGCGACAGCCCCGCCAGCTTGGGGCTGGTATAGATCATCAGCGCCGCCGCGCCGATCAGCATCACGAGATTCCGCAGCAGGATCGAGGCGGTGCTGGAGAAGGCGGATTTGATCTGCGTCGTATCGGCGGTGAGGCGGGAGACCACTTCGCCGGTGCGCTGGGTTTCGTAAAAGCCGGGGCTGAGCTTGAGGAGATGGGCGAACAAGGCGTTCCGCACATCCGCCACCACGCGCTCGCCCAGCCACGTCACATAATAGAAGCGCATGGCCGAGCCTGCGGCGAGCGCCGCCACCACGGCCAGCATGGCGAAGAAATACTGGTTCACCAGCGCCGCATTGGCCTCGTTAAAGCCGTTGTCGATGACGCGCCGCACGGCAATCGGCACCACCAGCGTGGCGCCCGCGGCAACAAGCAGCGCGATCGTCGCCAAAACCACCCGGCCCCGGTAGCGGAACAGATAGGGCAGGAGGCTTGCCAGCGGCCGGAGATTGCGGCTTTTGGGTCTGCGGCGGGCTTCCGCCTCGTAGGAATTGCTCATGGGCTGGCTACTTGCCTCCTCGAAACCCTTCCTGTATAGACGCCGCCGAACCCAGACAACCCCGTGATCCACCCGCGCGGCATTTCGCGCCATGACAAGAGTTTAACGATGAAGAACGGCATTCACCCCGACTATCACATGATCAATGTGGTCATGACCGACGGCAGCAAGTTCCAGACCCGGTCGACCTATGGCAAGTCGGGCGATACGCTGTCGCTCGACATCGATCCCCGCACCCATCCCGCATGGACGGGCGGCCAGCAGACCCTCCTCGACCGCGGCGGCCGCGTGTCGAAGTTCAATCAGAAGTTCGGCTTCCTGAAGAAGTAAATTCCGCGCCCAGCGCACAAGAAAAGCCCGGCCTCCGCGCCGGGCTTTTTGTTTCCCTTTCCTTCCGTCATTCTGACGCAAGTCAGAATCCCGCGTCGGGCGCCAGCCAAGCGGGACCTTGGCTTTTGCCAAGGTGATGTCTTGAGGGGGCGTCCCCCATATCCGTCATTCTGACGACAGTCAGAATCCCGCTTCAAACGCTGGAAAGCGGGACCCTGACTTATCGTCAGGGTGACGTGTTGAGGATTTGCAGGTCTCCTTCCTCCACCAGAGTTGCGGTGACGTCGATCTCGTCATGCAGATCCCGCCAGCCGGGATTGGCTGTTTCGATCAGCGCGATCTTCCAGCCGCGCTTCCACATCTTGATCTGCTTCTCCCGCCGGATCGCCTCTTCCATCGACAGCCGGTGCTCATACCAGACGAGCATATGCACGCCGTAGCGGGTGGTGAATCCGGGCGTCGTGCCGTTCTTGTGATCGCAGACGCGCGACCACAGCATGCTGGTGACGCCGACATAGAGCGTCCCGCGGTAACGGCTGGCAAGGATGTAAACGGCCGGATGCTTTTCTATGCCCATGACGGAGTGACGGGCGTGCCAATGAAATTCCGTCGCTTCTATCTTCCGTCATTCTGACGCACGTCAGAATCCCGCGTTGGGCGCGCGCAAGCGGGACCTTGGCTTTCGCCAAGGTGACGTGTTGAGGGGATGCACTCCTCATTGTTCCCGCTACAACAGCGTGCCGGTCAGGATCGTGGCTGCCACGGCGAAGTAGATGACCAGTCCCGTCACATCCACCAGTGTTGCCACGAAGGGGGCGGATGCGCTGGCGGGGTCGAAGCCCAGCCGCTGCAGGATGAAGGGCAGCATGGAGCCCGCCATCGAGCCGAAGGTGACCACGCCCACCAGTGCTGCGCTCACCGTCAGCGCGATCAGCATCCAGTGCGGGCCGTAATTATAGAATCCGAGGTGCTGCCACAGGAAGATGCGGCACATGCCGATCAAGCCTAGTATGGCGCCGAGCAACAGGCCGGTCGGGAGTTCGCGCAGCGCCACGCGCCACCAGTCGCCAAGCCGCACTTCCCCCAGCGCCAGCGCGCGGATCAGGAGCGAGGTCGCCTGCGATCCCGAATTGCCGCCCGAACTCATGATGAGCGGAATGAACAGCGTCAGCACGATCGCCTTTTCGAGCTCCGTCTCGAAATATTGCATGGCGCTGGCGGTCAGCATTTCGCTCAGAAACAGCACCGACAGCCAGCCGGCGCGCTTGCGGATCATCTCGCCGAAGCCGGTGCGCAGATAGGGCTCCTGCAGCGCTTCCACGCCGCCGAAGCGCTGCGCATCCTCGGTGCCGGATTTGACGATCTCATCAATCACGTCATCCACCGTGACGATGCCCAGCACATGGCCCGTGCGGCTCACCACGGGAATGGCGAGGAGATCATATTTCGAGATCAGCCGTGCTGCCTCCTCGCGGCTGGCGAGCGGTGAAATGGTGATGGGCGTGCGCCGCGCCGCCACGCTCAGGATCGGGGCATCGGGATCACCCGAGATCAGCCGGCGGAGCGTCACGGCCTGCTGCAGCGTTTTCCGCACAGGGTGCAGGACATAGATCGAATAGACGGTTTCCCGCGTGCTCTCGACCTTGCGGATATGGTCCAGCGTCTGCTGCACCGTCCAGTTCCCGGGCACGCTGACGAATTCAACCGTCATGATGCTGCCGGCACTCTGTTCGGGATAGGAGAGCAGGCGGTTGAGAGAATCGCGCGTGTCGGCGTCGAGCCTGTCGATCAGGCTGTCGCGCGCGGGCGTTTCGAGATCGTGGAAGATGTCGGTCAGCCGGTCGGCCGACAGGCCCTGCAGCAGCGTCACTGCCTTTTCAGTTGGAAGATGCCCGACAATCTCCGCCGCATCATCAAGGCCCGGCAGATCGAGCACCTCGATCGCGCGTTCAGGCGCAAAGCCGTCCATCACCTCCGCGGCCTTCTCGGCGGAAAGCGTGTTCAGGACTTCGACAATGTCGGCCGGCCGCTCATCGGACAGGCGCGCGGTGCCGCCTCCCGGCAAGGCCTCATCGATATGAAGGAGAGTGTCGTCCATGGTTCACCTTGGCGGTTATCAGCCGTCGTGGCTGATGGCGGTGAACCGGTGTCCCGGTTGTCAGGCCAAGGCGCGCGACGGCGTTGTTCTGGGACTGCTACTGTCGCTGGGCATTGAGGTTCTCTTGGATGCGAAGGACACGGGCGCCTTCAAGGCTGGAATGATCCCCGGCCTCTTTCCGGTCAACCGGAATCGCGGGGGATTACGGCGAATTCATCGAAGGAGCACAGCACGAGGACACCGGAACGGCGTCCGGGCGCGGCTGTGCATCCGAAAGGGATTGAGGCTGGCCCGCGCAGCAGCGTGAGGGCGCATTCAATGCCTCGCGGTGCCTTGGCTTGCAAACCGCAGGGCGTGGCGCGAGTGATATCCAAACTGCTGTGGGCTCGGCCCGGACCGAACGAACATCGAAGATGCGCATCGCCTCATCCGGGCGGCCCACCTCGAATGTCATCCGCGATCCCATGTCCAGCGCGAGCGTTGAGGCGGCCTTTGCCAAAATCGCTTTGAACCGGCCCGCCGTCATTGGGCGCCCGGATGCTTCGAGCGGTAAATCCTCGACCTGCAGGACTGTTTCGTTCCAGCCATCAGGAGCCCCGCCGCAGTCGAGGGTCACGAATGATCCGGCTTTGACTTCTGTCACGTGATAGCCGGGCTGGATGGTTCTTTCCGCATACTCGATCAGCAAAGGCCTCTCGCCATGATGGCCGAGCGTGTCAAGAACCGCGGCCACCGAAGCGCCGCCGCGAAATTCCACCGAAACAGGACTTGCAGTCTCAATCATGATGCGATACCTCAATATCTCAATAAGTCTTTAGATATTGAGGCAAGAATGGACGAAAAGCAAGCCCTCGGCGTGTTTGCCGCACTCTCGCAGGAGACGCGGCTTCGGATTGTGCGCCTTCTGGTTCAGGCGGGGACGGATGGCTTGGCCGCCGGCGCCATCGGCGAGGCGATGAATGGCGCGTCCTCATCACTGATGTCCTTTCATCTCAGCCATCTTGAGCAGGCGGGGCTTATCGCATCGCGGCGCACCGGCCGGTCCATTCTCTATGCGGCCGATTACGCCGCGCTTTCGGATGTCATCGCATTCCTGATGCGGGATTGCTGCCAGGGCCATCCGGAAGTCTGCGCGCCCGCGCTGGCCGCTGTTTCGTGTTGCGAGCCCAAGGGGAAGGGCAAGCGCCATGGGAAATGCTGACAGCGCCATCACCATCTACCACAACCCGGACTGCGGCACCTCCCGCAATACACTGGCGCTGATCAGAAGTGCTGGTGCCGGGCCGCGCATCATCGAATATCTCAAAATGCCTCCGCCGCGCGGCGAGGTGCTTGGCCTTGCAAAACGAATCGGAGTTCCTTTGCGCGGCATCATGCGCAGAAAGGGAACGCCCTATGATGAGTTGCGGCTGGATGATCCGTCGGTCGGCGATCAGGAACTCCTCGACGCGATTGAGGCCCATCCCATTCTCCTCAATCGTCCGATTGTAACCAGCCCTTTGGGCACGCAACTTTGCCGCCCGTCTGACGTGGTGCTTGATCTCCTGCCCAACCGCCCGCAACGGCGGCTCATGAAGGAGGAGGGCGTGCCCTTTTTGGAGGATGTTGCCGTGTCCGGCGGCCACGCGCCGCTTCGTGCTGCGCTGGCAGAAGAGGGTCTGCCCGCCGATGATCTGCAAGATCCGGGGCGAACCTTCTTTCTCTACCGCGCGCTCGACGGCGAAGTGCTCGGTTTTGGCGGGTATGAGCTCTATGGCACTGACGTTCTCCTCCGGTCCATTCTCGTCATGTGCCAGCACCGGGCTTCAGGGATCGGACGCAATATCCTGCCGCTTCTTCTCTTCCGGGCTTTTCGGGCAGGAGCGCGCCGGGCCTATCTCCTCACCCAGTCCGCCGCGCCGTTCTTTGAAAAGGCAGGTTTTGGGCCGCTTGCCCGTGACCTTGCTCCCGCCGCCATCAGAGAGACAAGGCAAGCCAGCGTTCTGTGTCCTGTATCCGCCGTGCTCATGACGCGCAAAATCGAGTTCTGATCCATGTCCCTCTTCGAACGCTATCTGACCCTGTGGGTCTTCCTTTGCATCCTCGCTGGCATTGCGCTTGGCCATGCGATGCCAGGCTTTTTCCAGATGGTCGCGTCTCTCGAGGCCGCAAGGGTGAATCTCGTGGTTGCCGTGCTGATCTGGCTCATGATCGTGCCCATGCTGCTCAGGATTGATTTCGCAGCCCTGGGAGAGGTTGGCCGCCATTGGCGCGGAATTGGTGTGACGCTCTTCATCAACTGGGCCATCAAGCCATTCTCGATGGCGCTGCTTGGATGGTTTTTCATCGGCTGGCTGTTTCGGGCGCTGCTGCCGCCCGATCAGATCAACAGCTACATAGCGGGGCTCATTATTCTCTCCGCCGCGCCCTGCACCGCAATGGTGTTCGTGTGGTCAAATCTCACCAAGGGCGAACCGCATTTCACGTTGAGCCAGGTCGCTCTCAATGATGTCATCATGGTCGCCGCCTTCGCGCCCATTGTCGGCTTTCTTCTGGGACTTTCGGCGATCACGGTCCCGTGGGAAACGCTGGTGCTTTCGGTGGTCCTCTATATCGTCGTGCCGGTGATCGCCGCGCAGGTGATCCGCCGCCGGATGCTGGCCAAAGGCGGTCAAGCGGCTCTCACGGGGCTTCAGGAGAAACTGGGGCGGGTATCGCTGGCATCGCTGCTGGCAACGCTTGTCCTGCTGTTCGGTTTTCAGGGCGAGCAGATCATCGCGCAGCCGCTTGTCATTGCGCTGCTGGCGGTGCCGATCCTCATTCAGGTTTATTTCAATGCGGGCGCCGCCTATCTGCTCAACCGGCTGTCGGGCGAGCAGCACTGCGTAGCAGGCCCCTCAGCCCTGATTGGCGCATCGAATTTCTTCGAGCTTGCCGTCGCGGCGGCTATCAGCCTGTTCGGATTTCACTCCGGCGCAGCATTGGCCACCGTTGTCGGCGTCCTGATCGAAGTGCCGGTGATGCTCTCGATTGTGTGGATCGTGAACCGGTCCAAAGACTGGTACGAGTCCGCTACGCCCGTGCCGCCTTGAATTCGGTGGCGATGCGGTCGAGCTGCTGGCTGATGGGGCTCGCGGCGGGGCCCAGGGCCTTGGCCTGCACGTTCAGCATCACGTCGAGCTTCTGCACGCGGGTGTGGAGCTTGAGGGAGCGTTCGATCAGCTTGAGCAATTCGTCCGGCAGCTGGCTGCCGCCCTGAAGCGCGTTGCCGCGGCCGATGTCGGAGAGGCTGATCCGGTGTTTTTCCTTGCGCGCATCCTCATGGCTCAATTCGCCCGCACCGATGGCGCGCTGGAGCAGGAGCCAGGAGGCAAGCTGCATGAGCCTTGTCGTCAGCCGCATGCTTTCGGTGGCATAGGCGACGGCGCCATGGCGGTCGAGCGCGCGGGCATCCTGGCGGCCGGGGCCATCGAGATAATTGGCCGTCTCCTCGACCAGCCCCATGCCTTCCTTGAACACCTTCTCGAATTGCTCGGAAGCCGTGAAGCGCTGCAGGAAATCGACGGTGGAGGCCAAGGCTTCGGTTCCGGACATACTTAACAACCCTCTACTGTCTTACCTTAAATTGCACGGACCCGATAGCCGGATGATGAGACGTGGCCCATTTCCGGTCAATGACTCCCCTGCAGTCATGCACAGCAATCTCGGTAGCAAGTCCGGGGCCAAAACAAAAAAAGCCGCGCAACGAGGCGCGGCTTTGAGTTCAAACAGGGAGGCGTCAAACAGAGTGGACAGGATCCACTCGGAGAACCCAGAAGGTCTGGATTACAGTTAACACGGTAACCGAGAATACTTACCTAATAGTTAACGCCACAGGTCTTAACTGCGGAAAAAGGCGTCCGCAGCACTCTTGCTGGCCCGTTTTGCACCAAGAACAGCCTTAACCCGGGCAATCTCGGAGTCCAAAATCTCAAGCCGGTGTTCCAGTTCGGCAACCGAATGGTTTTCAAGCGGCTCTCCGACCGTAACGGCACGTGTCGTTTTTTGGGGCAGGTCATCGGGGTCCATGGGGGTGCTCCGGGTTTTCCGGGGCGCAGTTTGTCATTGCGGGGCCGCGTTCGGCAACCCATTCTGCGCCCCAAAAGGGAGAGGCCCATGGGAGAGATGACCGCAATCGCCATTACCGCAGCCGGAGGGCCGGAGGTGCTCAAGCCCGTCCGGCTGCCGGTGCCGGTGCCGGGGCAGGGCGAGATACTGGTGAAGGTCAAGGCAGCGGGGGTGAACCGGCCAGACCTCATGCAGCGGCAGGGGCTTTATCCGCCGCCGCCCGGCGCCCCTGCAACACCGGGGCTCGAGATCGCGGGCGAGGTGGCGGCGCTTGGCACGGGTGTCACGCGTTATGAAACCGGCGACCGCGTCTGCGCGCTGGTGCAGGGCGGGGGCTATGCCGAATATGCGCTCGTCCATGAAGACAATGCGCTTCCCATTCCGCCCGGCTTCTCTTTCGAGGAGGCCGCCGCCATCCCCGAAACCTTCTTCACGGTGTGGACTAATGTGTTCGACCGGGGCGGTTTGCAGGAAGGCCAGACGCTTCTGGTCCATGGCGGCTCGAGCGGCATCGGCACCACCGCTATCATGCTGGCCAAGGCTTTGGGCAGCACGGTGATTGCCACGGCCGGCTCGGATGAGAAATGCCAGGCCTGCCGCGACCTCGGCGCTGATCACGCCATCAATTACCGCACGCAGGATTTCGTGGCCGTGATGAAGGACGCGAAGCTTGAGGCCAATGTCATCCTCGACATGGTGGGGGGCGACTATGTGGCGCGCAATTTCCGCGTGGCGGCAATGAATGCGCGGATCGTGCAGATCGCCTTCCAGAAGGGATCGAAGATCGAGATCGACCTTTTGCCGATCATGCTGAAGCGGCTTTATCTCACCGGCTCAACGCTCCGTCCACGGAGCGTTTCCGAAAAGGCCGAAATCGCCCGCGCTTTGGAAGAGACGGTCTGGCCGCTGTTCGCCAGCGGCCAGATCAGGCCGCAGATCTACCGCAGCTTCCCGTTGGCCAAGGCCGCCGACGCGCACGCGCTCCTGGAACAGAGCGAACACATCGGCAAGGTGGTACTTAAGGTGTAAGCCATCTTCCTTCCCCCCTCGCGGGGGAAGGTGGCGCGAAACGCCGGATGAGGGGGTGGTTGAGTTCAGCGCGACCCCTCATCCCCGGCTTCGCCGGACCTTCTCCCGCAGGGGGAGAAGGAAGCCTGACGCGTCAGCGCCGGCGCTTCATCCGGTTTTACGAAGCGGTCATTTATAGTTCCGTTTCCCGCCAGAAAACTTAGCCATTGACCTAAGTGTTATTCGCACGTATAGTTAGCGACATGGCTAAGCAAGAAAACACGCTCGACGCCGTTTTTCACGCGCTCGCGGACCCGACACGCCGGGCAGTCGTCCGGCGGCTTACCGCGGGCGATGCCACGGTCAGTGAGTTGGCGCAACCCTTCGGCATGGCGCTGCCGTCCTTCGTCAAGCACATCTCGGTGCTTGAGCGGTCGCGGCTCATTTCCTCCCGCAAGCGCGGCCGGGTGCGGACGTGCAGCCTGAAGCGGGAAAATTTCACCAGGGCGGAGCACTGGCTTGGCGACATGCGCGCGCAATGGGAAAGCCGCTACAGCAATCTTGATGATCTTCTCACAAAAATGAATGGAGACAAAAATGGCGCGTGATCTGTGTTTCGAGTTCGTAGCCGACAAGGCAAGCAACACCATCAAGGTCGTCAGGGAATTTGATGCCGGGCGGCAGCTCGTCTGGGATTGCCACACCAAGCGCGAGCTTCTCGATCAGTGGTTCGCGCCGAAACCGTTGCGGACGGAAACGAAACACATGGATTTCCGCCCCGGCGGATATTGGCACTATGCAATGATCACGCCCGATAACCAGAAATTCTGGAGCCGCCTCAATTACAAAACCATCACGCCCATCGACGGCTATACGGCGCAGGATGGATTTGCCGACGAATCCGGAACGGTGAACCCTGATCTTCCCGGATCGCTGTGGGATGTCGGGTTCGCCGCCCACGACAAGCGCACACTGGTAACAAGCGTCATCAAATATGCGTCGCCCGAGGCCCTGCAAGCCGTGCTGGACATGGGATTGAAGGATGGCCTCGCGTCTACGCTCGAGCGGCTTGACGAGCTGCTGCCCACACTCAAGGCCGCCTAGGCCGGGGAAACAGCCTAATGCGTCAGCACCGGCGCTGCTGCCGGTGCTGTCCCCAGCGCATCATCCAGTTTCACGAAGCGGAAGCCTTTGGCCTTGAGCGCCAGGATGCCTTGCACGACGCCGGCCCCTGCGGGGCGCTTGGGCTGGTTCACATGGGCGATGATCACGTCGCCGTCTTTCGCTGCGGCGATGTGTTTCTCGGTCACCGCAGTGCTGAAGGCAGCGCCGCCATCGCCGATCACCGAATAGCCCGCCGTCCGGTAGCCCATGGACTGGATCAGCGCCAGGGCGGAAGATGTGTAAAGCCCGGTGGCACCCCTATACCAGCGGGGCTTCAGCCCAAACGTCTTTTCCACCGCCGCCGCTCCGCCGGTGATCTCGGCGCGCAGGGCCGCGGGCGATCCCGCCGTGGCGATGCCATAGACTTTTGCCGGAACATCGATGGCGGGCAGATGTTTCGCGCCATGGTTCTCGATCTCGAACAGGTCGGGATGCGCCTTCAGTTCGGCGACGGCGGCCGTGTTTCTTGCCAGCCAGCGGGCGGTCACGAAAATGGTGGCGGCCACGCGGTTGGCGATCAGGGCCGAGAGAATGCGCTCATCCGCCTGGCCCATGCAGGCATCAAGCGTCAGCGCCACGCGGGGCCCATGATGCGTGCCGGGCGGAATGGTGAGCTTCGGCTCGATGAAGGCCGAGGCCTGGGCTGTCGAGATGGCAAAAAGGGTGGCGAGGCAGGCAAGGCAGAAGCGCATTGTCAGGGAATCCGGCACGTGTCAGGGCGCACTCATACCCCAATTGCGGTGGAATTGGGATTGAACGCCACCCGTTGCACTCCGCCCCAGACCCTTCTATATAGCCCTCATCCCCAACATTTTGTTGAGATAGCCGAGAGCCTGAGCCGGTTCTCAAGGAGCGAAAAAACCATGTCCCGCGCACCATTGATGCCCAAGGCCACCGCCGTGTGGCTGGTCGAGAACACCGCCCTGTCGTTCAAGCAGATCGCCGATTTCTGCAATCTGCATGAGCTTGAAATCAAGGGCATTGCCGATGGCGATGTGGCGGCGGGCATCAAGGGGCTCGATCCCGTGACCGGCGGCCAGCTCACCCGGAGCGAAATAGAGAAGGGCGAGGCCGATCCCGACTACCGCCTCAAGGTGTTCGAATCGAAGGTGAACATTCCCGTCCAGCGCTCAACCGCCGGCCCCCGCTATACGCCGGTGTCGCGCCGGGGCGACAGGCCGGACGCCATCGCCTGGCTGCTCCGCTATCATCCGGAACTGCCCGAATCCGCCATCATGAAGCTGGTCGGCACCACCAAGTCGACGATCGCCGCCATCCGCGACCGCACGCACTGGAACGCCGCCAACATCAAGCCGGTGGACCCCGTGTCGCTCGGCCTCTGCTCGCAGCTCGATCTTGATTTCGCCGTGCAGAAGGCGGCGCGCAAGGCGGGCAGGCCGCAGGCGCCCGATGCCGAACCGGCGCGCACGCTGATCCCCGCCGCTGAAGTCGCGGGCACCGCCGCCTATCAGGCCGCGGCCGCTGCCGCCGAGCAGGCAGCGCCTGCATCCGACGTGCGCGACAGCGAGAAGGAATATGATGCCGACTCGGTCTTCGCCAAGTTGAAGACCTTGAAGCGCGACGAAGATCAGGAGTAACCCCCATGCGCATTCTGCTGATTGGTGCTGAAGGCACGGTGGGCAAGGCCGCCATGGGCGAGCTTTCCCCCCGCCATGAGATCATCAAGGCAGGCCGCTCCTCGGGCGACGTGCGCGTTGATGTGATGAACGAAGAGTCGATCCGCGCCATGTTTGCGAAACTGGGCAAGGTCGATGCCATCGTCACCACCGTGGGCCACACGCATTTCGGCCCTGTCGCCGCGATGACGGCCAAGGATTTCCGCAAAGGCATTGATGACAAGCTGATGGGCCAGATCAATGTGGCGCTGATCGGCCAGGCCTTCCTCAATGACGGCGGCTCGATCACGCTCACCTCCGGCGTGCTGAACCGCGATCCCATCCGGCAGGGCGCCAATGCGGCGGCGGTCAATGGCGCGCTCGATGGCTTCGTCAAGTCGGCGGCGGTGGAACTGCCGCGCGGCCTCCGCATCAATGTGGTGAGCCCCGGCCTTCTCGAAGAATCAGCCAAGAAATATGAAGGCTTCTTCCCCGGCCATGAGCCCGTCTCCTCGGCCCGCGTCGGCCTTGCCTATGCGAAGGCGGTGGAAGGGGCACTCACCGGCCAGGTCATCATCGTCGGCTGATGCGCATTCTCCTGATCGGCGCGGAAGGGCCGGTGGGCCGCGCGGCGGCCGCCGCGCTTTCCGCCCATCAGATCGTCACGGCGGGGCGGAAGTCTGGTGACTTGCGCGTCGACATTTCCGACAGCGCTTCGATTGCCGCCCTTTATGAGCAGGCAGGCCGGCTTGATGCTGTGATCTGCTGCGCCGGCTCCGCCCGCTTTGCCCCCATCACCGACATGACGGAAGAGGCCTTCGCGGCGGGCCTTGCCAACAAGCTGATGGGGCAGGTGAATCTGGTGCTGAAAGGCCTTTCCCATGTGGCGGATGGCGGCTCCTTCACCCTCACCAGCGGCAGCCTCGACCGCTATCCCATCCGCCGGGGCAGCAATGCCGCCACCATCAACGCGGCACTTTCGGGTTTCGCGCGGGGCGCCGCGCTGGACATGCCGCGCGGCATCCGCATCAATGTGGTGAGCCCGACGCTGCTTGAGGAATCCGCCGAAAAGCTCCGCCCCATGATCCCCGGCCATGAGCCCGTCTCCTCCCACCGCGTCGGCCTCGCCTATGTCAAAGCCGTGGAAGGTGCTCTCAACGGCGAGACAATACTGGTGGGCTGATCTCACAAACTCTCCATGGCCGGGCTTGACCCGGCCAACCAGACTTTCCGCTATTGCGCCGCCTGATAGTCTGGGTCACCGGGTCAAGCCCGGTGATGGAGAGTTGGTTCATTTGCACGCTTTGCAACTTCCCCAACTCTCCCATAAGCTGCCCCGATGAAACGCGCTGACATCCTTCCCGAAGCCGCGCTCCCGCCAGCGGATGAGTTGATCGCCCTCGGCCGGGCACGCGCTAAGATCATCCGCGTGGGCGATTGCGCTTTTCTCTCGCACTATTCTGTCCTCAGCGAAGCCGCCTACAAGCGCGAGGCGGTGGCCGCAAAGCGCATCATGCAGCATGCGCAGATCGGCTACCGCGACCTCGCCAAATCGCGGCGCGCCTGGTTCGAGATCTGGAACGAGTGTCAGCAGAAAAATGTCCGCGTCGACCGCTATGGCATCTGCCTCGACTGGACCATGGGCCTGCCGCGCGATCTCAGATCCAAGGCCCCGGCGGGCACCGGGCTTATTCTTCAGCGTGCGGAGGATTTCGCGGCGCTTTCGGCGGAAGCGCCGGTTGCCCCGCATTTCGGAGATTTTATTCTGGGCTTCCCGGCCTCGCTCGAAAACACCGAGGCCGCCCTTCTGGCGGGCGCCACCTCGATCGGGAATCTCGGCCAGTTCTTCATGTTCCGCCTGCCCAACTGGGACGATGATGTGACGTCGACCTCCGCCACGCTGCAGTCCCTTGCGCTGATCGCCGCGCAGGAGCGGGAAGTCCTCATTCATTCCAATCTCGATGACGGCTTCGCGGCGATCTTCACCGATCTTTCGAGCGTGCTCGGCATGGTGCTGGTGGAGCAGCATGTGATCGAGGGCCTCCTGGGCGGCAGGCTCTCGCATTGCTGGGGCCATCATTTCTCCGATCCGCTCACAAGGCTCGCCTTCCATCTGGCGCTCACGAAGGTGGCGCATCATCCCGGCACCATGGTCTATGGCAACACGGTGCAATATCAGGGCAGCGAGGCTGAGAATTATGCGAGCCTCGCCAGCTATCTCCTCACCGACATTCAGGGCCAGCACATCGCGCCCTCGGGCCACGCCATCAATCCGGTGCCCGTCACCGAAAACAGCCGCATCCCCGATATTGACGAGGTGATCGCAGCCCAGCTTTTCGCCGGGCGTCTCGTGCATCACGGCGAGGGCCATGGCGTGCTGCTCGATCCAACGCGCGCGTCTGCGATTGCGGACGAGATCATCGCGGGCGGGCAGCAGTTCCGCGACAATCTGCTCGCGGGCTTCACGGCGGCGGGCATCGACACAAACAACGCGTTTAAAATGCTGCTCACGCTCCGCCGCCTGGGTCCCAAGCGGCTGGAGCAGCTTTATGGCGCGGGTGCGCCTGATCAAGCCGCTCCGCGGGGGAGGCGTCCCAAAGTCGCCGCCTCGCTCACGGCGGAACTCGCGGAAGTGTCGAAGAAGGCCATGGCGCGCGCCGGGGCAGAGCAGGTGAAGAAGCTTGCCACGCGCCGCCCGCGCGTCATCGTCGCCTCAACCGATGTGCATGAGCACGGCAAGCTGGCGCTGGAACAGGCGCTGAAAGACATGGGGGCGGAGATTGTCGACGGCGGCATTTCCGTCGATGCCGATGATCTCGCCTCCGCTGCTTTGGCACAGGGCGCGGAAGCGGTGATGGTCTCGACCTACAATGGCATCGCGCTTGATTTCTTCCGTGCGCTGAAGATCCATCTGGCGCAGGGTGGCGCGAAGCTCCCCATCCTCATTGGCGGCCGCCTCAATCAGGTGCCGGAGAATTCCAATTCCTCGCTCCCCGTCGATGTCACGGCGGAGCTGAAAGCGGAGGGCGCCATCGTCTGCACCTCGATTGAAGCGGCGGTGCCGGTGCTGGCGAAGCTGGAGCGGCGCGCATGAGCATCGGCGTCATCGGCACAGGCCACCTGATCGCCCATTGCCTGCCCGCGCTCGTCAAAAGCGGCGAGCACTTCATCCTGTCGAAGCGCAATGCCGAAACATCGGCGCGCCTCGCCGCACGGTTCGGCTGTGCTGTTGAAGACGACACGGCGAAGATCGTTGCTGCCTGCGGCACGGTGATCTTCGCCGTCCGCCCCTATGACGCGCGCGACGTGGCGGGCGCACTCAAGTGGCGGGAAGGCCAGACGGTGATTTCCTTCGTCGCCGGCTTAGGCCTTGCCGATCTCGCACCCTTGGTTGCCCCGGCGAAGCTCATCATGGCCATGCCGATCATCGCGGGCGAATGGGGCGAAAGCCCCACCTGCATCTATCCGCATGATACGCAGGCGGAGGCGCTGCTCGCCACGCTGGGCCCCCTGGTGGTTTTGCCGCGCGAGGAAGATTTCGCGGCGGCTTCCGTCTATGCCTGCCTCTTCACTTCGCTGCATGTGATCGCGGGCGAGCTTGCGGCGTGGGGCGAGACGGCGGGCCTGCCGCCTGATCTCGCGCGGCTGCTCGCCGCGCAGAGCTTGCGCGCGGCGGGAACGGAAGTGCGCGAACGCAATACGCGGAGCGTCACCGATCTGGTGAACAGCCTCGCCACGCCCCGCAGTTTTTCGCTGCTGGGCCTGCAATCGCTTGAAGCCAATAACGCCTTCGCGCCCTGGGCCAAGGCGGCGGACACAATTCTCAAGGCCCTCAGGAAAAATTGACTGTCACGCGGATGTGAAACCGGCGAGTCTTGTATTCTTACGCTGTAAGGATATGACTATAGGCACTCCCTTACGATGTAAGGGTGATATATGACAGGAGACAGGACATGACATCGGCATTTCGCGTTGTGCTTTCCGCCTCGATTCTTTCGGTCTTCGCGCTGGCTCCCGCCGCGCGGGCGGAGGACGCCCAGACCAGGGCCGTCTATGACGATATCCAGAAGACTTTCGGCAGCGTTCCCGCTTTCGTGAGGCAATTGCCGAAGGCGGCGCTGGCGGGCCTCTGGCAGCAGGAGAAGGAGCTGGAACTTTCGGACAAGACGGCATTGCCGCCCAAGACCAAGGCGCTGATCTCACTTGCCGTCGCGGCGCAGATCCCCTGTTCCTATTGCATCTGGATTGACACCCAGACGGCAAAGCAGGCCGGCGCCAGCGATGAGGAAATCGGCGAGGCGGTCGCCATGGCGGGCCTCACGCGCAACTGGTCGGCGCTGTTCAACGGCCTTCAGGTCGATATGGCGCAGTTCAAGAAAGATCTTGGCGGATCGTAACCGGCATCAGCTTGAGCGGCGCGCGGGCATTGCCAGCCGCGCGCCGCCACGCAAGACTTGAAAAGTGAGTCGCATTCCCAGATCCCATAAAACGAAGCGGGCGCCGCTCAGCGCAGCCCGCATCGCCGCGGCAGCGCTGGCGCTTGTCGATGAAAAGGGCCTGGATGGCCTGTCCTTCCGTGCGCTCGCCGCCAAACTGCGATGCGAGGCGATGAGCCTCTATCACTATTATCCCAGCAAGGCGCATCTGCTCGATGCGATGGCCGATCTCTTTCTGGGCGAGATTCCCCCGGTTGACCGCAGCTTGCCGTGGCTCGACCGGCTGCGGGCGCTGGCGCGGGTCTATCGTGGGGCAGCACTCCGGCATCCCCGCTTCTTCCAGTTCATGTCGCTCTATCGCATGAACAGCCGCGCCGGGCTCTCATTCCTCAACGCCATCCTCATGGCATTCGAGGATTCAGGACTGGATGCGGAGCAGCGCGCCCAGCTTTTCCGCGTGCTCGGCTATTTCGTGACCGGCGCGGCGCTTGATGAGGCACTGGGTTACGCGAAAGGCCCCTCGGCGGCCGTGCCAGTTCCCGAGGAGGAGGCGCGGCGCGATTTTCCCGCCATCATGGCTGTGGGGCCGTTCTTCAAGCCCGAATATCACACGCTCACCTTCGAGGCCGGGCTTGACACGATCCTGCGCCGCGTGGCGGAGGCGGCTGGCGTGCCTTACTCCTTCACCGGCACCGTGTAGTTCAGCGGCATGCGGCCACCGTCCACATAGATCGTTTCGCCCGTCACATAGCTTGCGTCATCGGAGGCGAGGAAGGCGGCGATCGAGGCCACTTCCTCGGGCTCGCCCGGGCGGCCGATCGGGGTGCGCGACATGGTGCGGGCATAGGCGGCCTTGTCGGCTACCACGGACTTCAGCATGTCCGTCATGATCGAGCCGGGGCCGATGGCATTCACGCGGATGCCGAAGGGGGCAAGATAGAGCGAGGTCGAGCGCGTCAGTTGCGAGACGCCGCCTTTCGACACGCAGTAGGAGACGATGGAGGGGATCGCCAGCGTGTCGTTCACCGAAGACATGTTGACGATGGCCCCCGGTTTCCGCCCCGCCTTCGCCTGCTTCACCATCTCGCGCGCGCAGGCCTGCGACATGAGGAAGGAGCCCTTGAGGTTGATGTTCAGCACACGGTCGAAATCGCCTTCCGTCATCTCGAGGAAATCGCCGGGGAGCGCGATCCCGGCATTGTTCATCAGAATGTCCACGGCTCCGTGCTGCTTCACCACCGATGACACGAGGGCCGACACCTCGGCGGCCTTCGCCACGTCGCAATGAATATATGTTGCGCCGATGGATTTGGCCGCGGCGCTGCCAACCTCATCCTCGATGTCGGAGAGGACGACGGTTGCGCCCTCCGCCGCGAAGCGCTTGGCGATGGAAAAGCCGATGCCGCGCGCGGCTCCGGTCACGATGGCGATGCGGTTTGCAAGTCTCAACGGAAGTCTCCTGGGCTTTAAGTCTGGGTCCCGGCCTTCGCCGGGATAACAGGTGAAGGGTTGTGTTTGTTTTTACTGACCTGTCACCCCGGCGAAGGCCGAGGCCCAGGCTTTCCGATTGTGCATGGCCGAACATTGGGTCCCGGCTCTCGCCGGGATGGCAGTCGAAGGGTCATGACCTAGCCGGGAAGCAATCCGCCCTGATCGGAATCGATCACGATCGAGGCCAGCGTCACATGGCGCGGGCGGCTCAGCGCGAAGAGCGAAGCCTCCACCACATCGCGGCTGGTGGCGCGGGAATTTACCGGGCGCTGGGCGTTCCACGCCGCATCGTCGAGCGGCGAGAGGTCATCGAGATTGGGCGGATAGACACCGGTGACGCGCACCTTGCGGCCGCGCAGTTCCTCGCGGAGCCCGTTGGTCATGCCGGTCTGCGCATGCTTGGCGGCATAAAACGCGACGGACGCGCCCTGCAGCGGCGCATTGGGCAGGCCACTGATCGACACGATGTTGAGAATGTCGCCGGCGCCTGATTTCTCGAGCAGCGGCAGAAGGCCGCGCGTGAACAGCAGCGTGCCGGTCACGCCGCTGGTGATGGTGGAGGCGATCGACAGCGCGTCATTGTCGTTCAGGCCGCCGGCCAGCCATTGCGCGCCGTTGTTGATGAGAATGTCGAGGGGCTTTCCCTCATCGCGGAGCTTCTTGGCGGTGAGCGTCACCTGGCTTACATCGGCGAGATCGATCACCAGCGTTTCGGGCCTTGAGCCCGTGCGCAGCCGGATCGATTCGGCTGTGGCGTTGAGATTTTCCGGATTGCGCGCCGCCATGATGACATGGGCGCCTTCGCCCGCCATGACAGCCGCGAAAGCCGCACCCAGACCCCGGCCCGCGCCGGTGATCATGACCCGTTTGCCCCTGAAGCTCATGGGCGGGATGTATTCAGAAGGTGTCGGCGGCGTCAACAGTTCTCGCAAAGCCCGCGATAATCAGGCAGGCGATCACCGTCAGGCTGAGGCCCGCCGCGAGGCCGCCGATCTCCGCCGCAAAACCGATCAGCGGCGGCCCCGCCATGAAGCCCGCATAGCCGAGCGTCGTCACAGCCGCGATGCCACGCCCCGGCGCCGATGGCTCGAGCCTGCCGCCCCCTGCAAAGAGCACGGGCGCGATGTTGCCGATTCCCAACCCTGCAAACACGAAGGCCAGGATCGCCAGCGCGGGCGAGGGGGCAATCAGCGCCGCCGTGGTTCCCGCCGCCGCCAGCACGGCGCTCACCGTCACCAGCCGCACTGCGCCGAAGGTCTGCCTCAGCCAATCGCCGGTGAAGCGCGCCACCGCCATGCCGCCCTGATAGGTGCCGAAGGCAAGGGCCGCGGTTGAGGCCTCGATCAGGAATTTCGCCCGCATGAAGATCGCCCCCCAGTCGAGGATCGAGCCTTCCACCATCAGCGCCAGGAAGCACAGCACCCCCAGCCCCAGCGTGGCGCGCGTCGGCCAGGCGAAATGGCTGCCGGACAATCCCTTGTCGGCGGAAGCCGGCAGCAGGAAGGGGAGCGACACCGTCAGCAGCACAAGGCCCCCCACCGCGAAGATCAGCGACTGCGCCGTGGCGCCGGTTTCCCGCAGCAGGAAGGCGCCGAGGAACGCGCCCGCCATTCCCCCTAAGCTGAAGGCGCCATGGAAGCCCGACATGACGGGCCGCTTCATCGCCTTTTCCACTGCGATGCCATGGGCATTCATCGCCACGTCGAGGCTGCCGATCGCCGCGCCGAGCAACAGTCCCGCCGCCACGAACGTCCAGAAGTCCGGCGCATGGATGGGGCCAAGAAAGGCCACGCACAGCAGCACGCCGGTAAAGGCCATGAGCCTCGCCGAACCGAAGCGGTTGATCATCACCCCCGCCAGCGGCATCGAGAGCACCGCCCCCGCCGCAAGCGACAGGAGTGCCAAGCCAAACACGCCCGCCCCCACATCCAGCCGCTCCTTGGCCAGCGGAATATGCGGCACCCACGCGCCGGTGATCAGGCCAAGAACAAGGAAAATCACAAACACCGCCCGGCGCGCGGCGGAAGGAGAAGACTGCATCGGGACTCACGAAAAATTACTGTGCGCGGCGTGATAGCGGGGCGGGGAGAGGAATGCCACCTTTCGTCTTGGCCTTGTCTCCAGACACGTCACCCCGGCGAAGGCCGGGGCCCCGCTTGCTGGCGGTTAAAGCGGGATTCTGGCGTGCGCCAGAATGACGGGCAGGGTGGTGGCAACTCACGCTCCACCTGTCACCCCGGCGGCAAGCCGGGGTCCAGACTTTCACACATCCCGGCTGTTGCAAGACTGGTTCCCGGCATCCGCCGGGATGACAGGTCAAGAGCAGGGCGCACGTCTCCAGACACGTCACCCTGGCGAAAGCCAGGGTCCCGCTTGCCGACGTTTGAAGCGGGATTCTGACTTGCGTCAGAATGACGGGGAGAGGGGGGAATTCACGCTCCACCTGTCACCCCGGCGGCAAGCCGGGGTCCAGACTTTCCGCACGCGCGATCGTTCAAATGCTGTCTTTCAAAACCCGCATCGCCTGTTCGTGCGCCGCGACGAGCGTTTCATACGGCGTCTCCAGAATACGCTCGATATGTTCGAATTGTTCCATGCCGCGCACGATGAAAGGGTGATCGCCCGGCCCATCCTCATCGCCCATGAGCCACGGGTAATCGGCGAACAGATTTGCGATGAAAGTATTGAACGGGATTTTGGCAAGCGTGTTCGCTGGCAGCCAGAATTCATAACGGTAGACAGCATCATGGACAATCCTGGTTGTCAGTACACAGACGTTTTCGCCGTCAGGGCTTACCCATCCGAGGTGATCTTTACGCCCGAAATAAGAGGGAGCGTTGCGGTCGAAATACACGACCATTCCGTATTTGCCGCCATAGTCCTTCAAATCCTTGAAGTCGGGGTCGCTCCAATAATGTTCGGGAATGCTCCCGATGACCACCAGATCGAGCGGCTGAAGCGGCTTGCCGTTCTGGTCCAGCGGACGGAGTGCTGTGTGAAAATGCACGTCGAAATCGGTCATCCCAATCCTCATTCCGATTCATTGGCAGTCTCGGGAGGTTAAATCAGTTTCGCGCTCCGGCCACGCGCCTTTCCCCGGGAGATCCTTGCCTCTGCCTCCTGACACATCACCCTGGCGCATGTCAGGGGCCCGCTTGGGGCGGTTGAAGCGGGATTCTGGCGTACGCCAGAATGACGGGCAGGTGGGGTTTCAGGAAATTGAGGGAGTCAATCTGGGCAGCGCCGAAATGGCATCCGGACAGCAACAAAAATGCATCGCGCGGCATCGTTTTTCATGCCCAAACGCATAAAAAATCATCGAAAATGCTATGCATTTCGCATATCTAGGAATATGTTCCACGTGAAACATTCCCGCGAAAAATTTTGCCGCCCCAACCCGCATTTTCCGCCCCTCCCGTTCCGCCGCCGGGCGTCCTAAATATCTCCCATGTCCGACTCGACCGAGCCATTGTCCGGCGCTGACGTCATCCGGGATGCGGTGAAGCGCCTTCCGGGGAAGCCCGGCGTCTATCGCATGTATGATGCGAAGGGCGATGTGATCTATGTCGGCAAGGCGCGCAATCTCAGGAACCGCGTCTCGAACTATACGCGGCTGGGCGGCCACACCAACCGCATCGCCACGATGATCCAGCTCACGTCAGCCATGGAGTTCGTGACCACCACCACGGAAGCGGAAGCGCTGCTGCTCGAAGCGAACCTCATCAAGAAACTCAAACCGCGCTTCAACGTCACGCTCAGAGACGACAAGTCCTTCCCCTATATCCTGATCGCCCGCGATCATCCCATCGCCCAGCTGGCCAAGCATCGCGGCAGCCGCAGCCGCAAGGGCAATTACTACGGGCCATTTGCTTCGGCGGGTGCGGTGAACCGCGCCATCAACACGCTGCAGAAGGCCTTTCTGCTGCGCTCCTGCACCGACAGCTATTATGCGAACCGCACCAGGCCCTGCCTTCTCCACCAGATCAAGCGCTGCGCGGCGCCCTGCGTGGGCTTGATCGCGCCCGAAGCCTATGAAGAGCTGGTGGTGGAGGCCGAGGCCTTTCTCGATGGCAAGAGCCAGACGGTGAAGGCCGAACTCGGGAAACAGATGGAGGAGGCCTCAGAGCGGCTCGACTTCGAGCAGGCGGCGCGCATCCGCGACCGCATCCAGGCCATGAGCTTCGTCACCGCGCAACAGGGCATCAACCCCGAGACGGTGGAGGAGGCCGACGTGTTCGCCATCGCACAGGAGGGCGGCCAAACCTGCATCCAGGTGTTCTTCTTCCGCTCCGGGCAGAACTGGGGCACCCGCGCCTGTTTCCCGCGCGCCGACAAATCGCTGGAACAGCCTGAGATCCTCGCCTCGTTCCTCGCCCAGTTCTACGACGACAAGCCGGTGCCGAAGCTGGTTCTGCTGTCGCAGGAGATCGAGGACAGGGACGTTCTGGAAGAGGCGCTCTCAACACTCGCCGGTCATCGGATCGAGGTGGCGGTGCCGCAGCGGGGCGAGAAGAAGATGCTGGTCGATCATGCGGAGACCAATGCGCGCGAAGCCTTGGGCCGCAAGCTCGCCGAATCTTCCTCGCAGGCGAAACTGCTGGAAGGTGTGGCCAAGGTCTTCGGCCTCGCCGAACCGCCGCGCCGCATCGAGGTTTACGACAACTCGCATATTCAGGGCACAAACCCGGTGGGCGGCATGATCGTCGCGGGGCCGGACGGATTCATCAAGCCGCAATACCGCAAGTTCAACATCCGCTCCGAAGAGGTGGCGGGAGATGATTTCGGCATGATGCGCGAGGTGCTGACCAGGCGCTTCTCCCGGCTTCTGAAGGAAGAGTCGCAGCGGCCCGAGGATGAGGAAACCGATAGCTCCTGGCCCGATCTGGTCTTGATTGACGGCGGCCAGGGCCAGCTCACCGCCGCCAAGGCGGTGCTGGATGAGCTTGGCCTTTCCGATCTTCCCGTCGCGGGCGTCGCCAAGGGGCCGGACCGGGACGCGGGGCGTGAACATTTCTACATGACCGGCAAACCCTCCTTCATGCTGGAGGGACGCGATCCGGTGCTCTATTATATCCAGCGGCTCAGGGACGAGGCGCACCGCTTTGCCATCGGTTCGCACCGGGCCAGGCGGTCGAAGGCCATCGGCGTCAATCCGCTGGACGAGATCGCAGGCATCGGCCCCACCCGCAAGAAGGCCTTGCTCATGGCCTTCGGATCGGCGAAATCGGTGTCGCGGGCCAGTGTCACTGATTTGCAGGCGGTTGATGGCGTAAGCCGGGCCATGGCGCAGGCCATTTACGATCATTTCCACGAAGGTGCAGAATGAGCATCGCAGGAGCGCCGAAAGTGGCGGGTTATTCAAAGGTCTGGAACGTCCCCAATCTCCTCACCTACGGGCGCATCGTGGCTGTCCCCGTGGTGGCGGGCCTCATCATGTATGGCGGCACCAATGCCCGCTGGGCGGCGCTGGTCATCTATGTGGTGGCCGCCATCACCGATTTCTTCGATGGCTATCTGGCACGGCGCTGGCAGCAGCAGTCCTCGCTCGGCCGCATGCTCGATCCCATCGCCGACAAGGTGCTGGTGGCCGTCGTGCTGCTGGTGCTCTCGGCTGATGGCATCATGAACGGCGGGCACATCTGGGCCGCCATCATCATCCTGTCGCGTGAGGTGCTGGTGTCGGGCCTCCGCGAATATCTCGGCGAATTGCAGGTGTCGGTGCCGGTCACCAAGATCGCCAAGTGGAAGACCACCGTGCAATTGCTGGCCATCGGCTTCCTGATCGCAGGGCCCGCGGGTGAGCAGCTGGTGCCGCATTTCACCGGCTTTGGCCTGTTCCTGCTGTGGATCGCCGCCGCGCTCACGCTCTATACCGGCTATGATTATTTCCGCGCCGGCCTCCGGCATGTGGTGGATTGATGAAGGTTCTCTATTTCGCCCGCATCCGGCAGATCGTCGGGCGAAGTGCGGATGATGTCGCACCGCCGGCCAGCGTCAAAACCGTCAGCGCCTTGATCGATTATCTTTCCGCCCGCGATCAGGGCTGCGCTGCGGCCTTTGCCGACCGGCGTACCCTCAAGGCAGCCGTGAACAAGTCGCACGTGCCGCTCGATGCGCCGCTAGAGCAGGCGGATGAGGTGGCTTTCTTTCCCCCCGTCACGGGCGGCTGAGCGTCATGCGGCTCAATGTGTTTCTTCAGCGCGCCGGAGTGGGCAGCAGGCGTGAGGCCGAGCGGCTGGTGGCGGAAGGCCTCGTCAGCGTCAACGGCATCAAGGCTGAAGCCACGACGCCGGTGGAGGAGGGCGATAACGTCACCCTCAATGGCAAGCCCGTGGCACCCGCCATGCGGCCGCTGCCGCGCCTGTTCCTGCTGCACAAGCCCGTTGATTTCCTCGTCACCCACCGCGATCCGCAGGGGCGGCCCACGGTCTTCGATCTCGATGCGCTGAAGTCCCCGCGCTATCCCTCAACCATGCCGCGCCTGATGACGGTGGGCCGTCTCGACGTGAACAGCGAGGGGCTGCTCGTCCTCTCAACCGATGGTCCGCTAGCCCAAGCGATGATGAGCCCGGCCATGGCGCTGTCGCGGGTCTATCGCGTCCGCCTCTATGGCCGTCTTTCGGATGAGGATATTGCCGCACTCGCCGAGGGCGCGACCGTCGATGGCATTCATTATCGTGGCGCGGAATTCGTGCGCGAGCTGGAGAAGGGCGGGCGCACCAACACCTGGTACCGGGTGCGTCTCACCGAAGGCAAGAACCGCGAAATCCGCAAGCTTGTCGAGCATTTCGGCGGCCGGGTGAACAGGCTCATCCGCGAGCAATATGGCCCCTTCACGCTGGAGGGGCTCAACACCGGTGACATGAAGGAAGTCGCTCCCGCAAAGGTGCGGGAGCTGATGGCGTTTCTCAAAAAGAAGGGTGCGAAGCTTTAGGCGGCCTTCTTCTTCGGGCGCACGGCATTCGAATAAGCATCCATCAGCACGCGCGACATGTTGCCGGGCGTGAAGCGGTAGGGGCCGACTTCGGCCACCGGCGTCACTTCCGCAGCACTACCGACGATGAAGCATTCGTTGAAGCTCGAAAGCTCCTCCGGCATGATGCGGCGCTCGATCACTTCGATCCCTTCCTTCTTGGCGATCTCCAGCACTGACTGGCGCGTCAGGCCGTTCAGGAAGCAATCGGCGATCGGCGTATGCAGAACGCCATCCTTGATGAAGAAGATATTGGCGCCCGTGCATTCCGCCACGCGGCCCTGCCAGTCCAGCATCATTGCATCGGCATAGCCCTTCTTCTCGGCGCGGTGCTTGGAGATGGTGCAGATCATGTAAAGGCCGGCGGCCTTGGCATGCACCGGCGCGCACACGGGATCGGGGCGGCGGTAATCCGCAATGTCGAGCTTGATGCCCTTCATCTTGGTTTCAGGGTCGAACATCGAGGGCCAGCCCCAGGTGGCGATGGCCACGTGAATGGTGCTGTGCTGGGCGGCAACCGCCATCATTTCCGAGCCGCGCCATGCAACCGGGCGCACATACTGGTCACCGCCGCCATTCATTTCCACGACTTTCGCCTTGGCGGCGTCCAGTTCGTCGAGCGAGTAGGGGATGGTGAAATCCATGATCTCCGCCGATTTGTGGAAGCGGATCGAATGCTCGCGCGACTTGAAGATCACGCCGTCATAGGCGCGCTCGCCCTCGAACACGCAGGAGCCATAGTGGAGGCCATGGGTGAGTACGTGAATCTTGGCGTCCTTCCAGTTGACGATCTTGCCATCGAACCAGATCACGCCATCGCGCTGGTCGAACGGGATAAGGGCTGCCATGGGAAGAACTCCTTGAGGATCACTTCGATTTTTGCAACGGGAGCGCTGTTCGGCCTATATATCTCTTGGAAAAGGCTCTTTGCTCGGGTCGGCGCAACAACATTTCGTGTTGGCGGGTTTGAACGTAACAAAATCGGAAAAATATGTCAATATGGCTGACATAATTTCTGCCCAAGATTTGGGCGAAGACGATGCTCTGGCGCTCATCGAGTTGTTATTCTTCGCCTATCGCGATTTCGTGTCTGATCCGGACGAGATTCTGGAAGAGATCGGGTTTGGGCGGGCGCATCACCGCGTCATCCATTTTGTCGGCCGTGATCCCGGCATGACGGTCGCGGGACTGCTCGACATCCTGCGCATCACCAAGCAGAGCCTGGGACGGGTTCTGAAGGACCTGATCGATCAGGGGTTCGTGTTCCAGAAGGAAGGCGAGACTGACCGGCGCCAGCGGCTCCTCTATCTGACGGACCAGGGCGAGGCCCTCAGGCAGCGGCTTCTGGCGCCGCAGCTTCTGCGCTTCCGCCGCGCCATTGCGGAATGCCCAAAGGGCTCAGGACATAATTACCGCGCCATGCTTTATCATCTTGTGAGTCCCGAAAACCGCGAAAGCGTGCGTGACTGGATCGAGAAGGCGAGCGAGATTGGAGGCTCCGGCACCGGCCGTGACTGAGCAACCGCATATTCTGGTGGTCGATGATGACCGGCGCATACGCCAGTTGCTGCAGTCCTTTCTTGCAGACAATGGCTACCGCGTCACGGTTGCGGCTTCGGCCCAGGAAGCGCGCGAGCGCCGCCGCGGCATCACCTTCGATCTGATCGTCCTTGATATCATGATGCCAGGAGAAAGCGGCCTCGACCTGACGCGCGCGCTGCGTGAAGGCAGAGATGAGATCCCCGTGCTCATGCTGTCGGCGCTGGCCGAGACGGGCGACAGAATTGCCGGGCTTACAACTGGCAGCGATGATTATCTGAGCAAGCCTTTTGAGCCGCAGGAACTTCTGCTCCGCATCGGAAATTTGCTCAGGCGCTCGGCGCGCTTGCAAACCGTGGCAAGCGATGCCCGCTTTGGGCCCTACAGTTTCAACACCGGTCGGGGCGAACTGAAACGCGATGGCGATATCGTGCGGCTCACCTCGCGGGAGAAGGATTTTCTCCGCGCGCTCACGGCGAGTGCCGGCGTGCCGGTTCCACGCACGGCACTGGCGCAGCCGGGTTCGGAGGAAAGTGCCCGCAGCGTTGATGTGCAGATCAACCGCCTCAGGCAAAAAATCGAGATCGATCCGTCCAATCCCATTTACCTGCAGACCGTGCGAGGCTCAGGCTATGTGCTGCATCTCGACTGAGGTGCCAGAATGAATTCGCTCTATTTCGCGTTCAGCCGCTTTCTGGAACGGCATCTGCCGGCGGGGCTGTTTCAGCGCGCGCTCATCATTCTGGTGGCGCCTGTTGTGCTGATCCAGACCATCATGACGGGCGTGATCCTCGACCGCCACTGGGACAATGTCACCAAGGTGCTGGCGCGCTCGCTGTCACGCGATATCGCCGCGCTGATCGAAATCTACGAGGAATCGGACAAGAACGAATCCGACCTCGTGAGCATCGAGAATCTGGCCAACCGGCAATTGTCCCTGGGGCTTGAAATCCAGCGCGGCGCGGCGTTGCCCGCACCCGTGCAGGCGCCCTTGTTCTCCGCCGTCGACCGCCGCCTCACCACCTATCTCACGCGCTACACCGGCCGCCCGTTCTGGATCGACAGCACCAGCCAGCCCGATGCGGTTGATATCCGCGTTGAAGTCGAGCACGGGCTGATCTTCCGGCTGCTGACCAGCAATGACCGCGCCTATGCGGCGGGAACCGACACGCTCCTCTACTGGATGGTGTTTTCATCGCTTATCCTGATGGGCATTGCCGGGGTTTTCCTGAGGAAGCAGATCAGCCCCATTCTCGATCTCGCCAAGGCGGCGAAGAGTTTCGGCACCGGGCGCGACACCGGCGATTTCCGCCCGCGCGGCGCCACGGAGGTTCGCCAAGCCGGTGAGGCATTTCTCGACATGCGGGACCGCATCGCGCGGCAGGTCGAACAAAGAACGGTGATGCTGGCGGGCGTCAGCCACGATCTTCGCACGGTGCTGACGCGGTTCCGTCTCGGGCTGGCCGTCCTCGGCAATGGGCCCAAAGTGCAGCCGCTCAAGGAAGACGTCGCCGAAATGCAGCGGATGCTCGAGGCCTATATCGCCTTCGTGCGCGGTGATGGCGGCGAGATGCCGGAATCGGTGTTGCTGTTCGAGGTGATCGGCGCGGCGGTCAGGGCGGCGGCGCGGAGCGGCGCCCAGGTGACGATGGACGTTGCCCCCGATCTTCGCGCGCGGGTGAAGCCCAATGCCTTCGCGCGGCTTCTTGCCAATGTGGTCGGCAATGCGGCGCGCTATGCCGCCAAGGTCAAGGTGAGTGCCGAGTCCGAGCCCGAGCAGGTGGTCATCGTTGTCGATGATGATGGCCCCGGCATTCCGCCCGACAAGCGTTCGGATGCCTTTCGCCCCTTTGTGCGGCTCGATGATGCCCGCAACCTCGATGAAACGGGCACCGGGCTTGGCCTTGCCATTGCGCTCGATATCGCACGGGCGCATGGCGGGGATATCGTGATGGGAGACAGCCCGATGGGCGGCCTGCGGGTGAAGATCATCCTGCCGGTATAAATTCAGACCGGTTCAAAATCGGTGATGCCGCGCATGTAATCGTTGAGGCCCGCCGGGCGCGTCACGGAAGGGGCGGTGCGGCGCGCGCAATTTCTCACATCGCACAGCCGGCAGGTTGAACCAACCGGGCGTGACGCCAGCCTTTGCGCATGGATTGATCTGTCAAAATCAGCGAGCGGGAGGAACAGACCATAAGCCGCGTGCGCCGTCCTGAAGGCGATCGCCGCGAATGTCTTTTCCTCCGATGATTTGAGCGTAGCGGCGTGAATGCCGGGGCCATCGTCGAAAACCGGAAGCTGGGCGCAGAGCGGCCCGTCGCTCGCCACGTAAAACGGCAAGATGCCAACGCTTGCGGCAATGTTGCCGGTGGGATGAACGGCGATCGCCGAGACATTTTCCCTCAATGACGCGAGCCTGAGCATGACGTGCCCGGGCGGCATTGAAAAACGGCGCGCCAGCAGGCCGATGTCGAGCTTCAGATCTTCCGCCGCCGCGGTGAATTTTCCACGGGGCGCCAGGATGGCAAGGGCGAGGTGGTCAATCAGAAGCGTCCTCGCGCCGCGCAACAGGTCGGGACGGCTTGCGAAAGGTGCTGCGGCAAGTGCGGCATCGATCGCAGGCTTTCCTTCAAGCCGCGCCAGGAGGTGTGCTGCCTCTTCGATGCGCGATTCAAAGTCCAGCACTTCGGAAATGAGCAGCCGCTGTGAATGCCGGTCGTAACGCGACCGGTCGTGTTCCATGATCTCGCGCGGCAGAATGCGCACGTCGATGCCGAAGCTGGCGCGCAGCCTCGCCTTCAGCCCCGCGAATATGTCGTCCTTGGGGGAAAGCTCGCTCCAGATATCCTCGGCGAGATTTTCAAGATCATCATTGTTGCGGGATAAGAGCCATTCGGCCACCCCGGTTTCGGGCGAAACGGCGGGAAAGCCCCTTGCGGCATGCGCCAGGCGCTTCTGCAGCTCGCGATAGGCGCCATAAAGCTTCAAGGCGGCGGCGGCGAAATTTGGCGCCGCCTGTGCCGCTTCGTTCAGTTCCGCGCCCGGCGGCACCTCGCCCGCCAGCAGCGGGTCCGCCAGCATTTCCCGCAAGGGCGGAAGGAGGGTGTGGGCGGTTTCATGGGAGGCCAATTCTCCTACATCAACACCGTCCATGCCGGACAGTTTCAGCACCACCTGCGCCGTCAGCGGGCGCTGGTCGCGCTCCATGAGATTGAGATAGCTGGCCGACAGGCCAAGCGTCTGCGCCATCGCCGCCTGGCTGAGGCCCAGCTTCATCCGCAGGCGGCGGAGACGGGAGCCGGCGAAAATCTTGGCGTTGGTGCTTGTGTTCACAGGATTTACAATTCTGTCAATTGATCTTTACAAGATATAACACAATTACCCGAAATCAGGGCCTTTGGCCAGAGATATTGGAGACCAATGTTGTATGACTTTGTCATCAACCTTGGAGAATTTGCTGTGACCAGTTTTCAAAGCCTTGTTCCCTCAGCCCCGCACCGCTTCGACGGCATTGAACGCCCCTATACGCCGGCCGATGTGGAAAAACTGCGCGGCTCGATCACCCAGCGCTACACGCTGGCGGAACTGGGCGCGAAGCGGCTGTGGGAAATGCTGCACAGCGAGTCTTTCGTGAACGCGCTGGGCGCGCTCTCGGGCAACCAGGCGATGCAGATGGTGCGTGCCGGCCTCAAGGCGATCTATCTCTCGGGCTGGCAGGTGGCGGCCGATGCCAATGTGGCGGGGGCCATGTATCCCGACCAGTCGCTCTATCCCGCCAATTCCGGCCCCGAGCTTGCGCGAAAGATCAACAAGACGCTGCAACGCGCTGATCAGATTGAACATTGTGAAGGCCGGAAG
>Ga0209023_10000157_pt1 | contig 115506 bp, 114 predicted proteins | sample LakOneMetagenome_FD_187468 | JGI IMG/M metagenome (GOLD analysis project Ga0209023, IMG submission 187468) | Freshwater and sediment microbial communities from Lake Erie, Canada (SPAdes) (version 2) | ecosystem: Environmental > Aquatic > Freshwater > Lentic | place: Lake Erie, Canada...
TTCCGATCTGCTTGGTGCCAAGGTGGGAATCGTAAGCCGCAACGCGGAGCGGCTTGAAAGCGCCGCGTCGTTTCTGCGCTCGCAGGGGACGACGGAGATCGCGGCGTTCCAGGCGGATGTCAGGAACTACGATCAGGTGTCAGCGGCCATGGACGCCGTCTTGGAACGCTTCGGTTCACTCGACATTCTTGTTAACAACGCGGCGGGCAATTTTTTCTGCCCGACGGCCGAGATGTCGCCGAATGCGTGGCGGACCGTGATCGACATCGATCTGAACGGAACGTTCCATGGATGCCGTGCCGCCCACGCGCGCCTGCGGGAATCGAGATGGGGCGGCTGCATCATCAACATCATCACCATGCAGGCCCTATCGGGCTGGCCTGGTGCGGCTCACGCGGCTGCCGCCAAGGCGGGCATCCTCTCTCTTACTCGCACACTTGCCGTCGAGTGGGGAGGCGAGGGCATTAGGGTCAACGCGATCTCCCCCGGTCCCATCGGCGATACGGAAGGCGCGAAGCGTATCTACGAAGAACGCGGTCGCGCCGATCAGGAGCGGAGCCGCGTAGCGCTCGGTCGGTTCGGAAAGAAGCAGGAAGTCGCCAACGCGGCGGCCTTCCTCGCCTCCGATCTGGCCAGCTTCGTCACCGGCGAGAATCTCATCGTCGATGGCGGTCGCTGGCTGAAGTACGTTTCGGAAAAATAGAAGAGGACACAACAAGTGGAAAAACAACTCCCGCTTCCAGTAGCAAACGCGGACTCCGCCACATACTGGCGGTCCGCGAAGGAAGGAAAGCTAGTTCTCCGACGCTGCAAATCCTGCGGCGAGACGCATTTCATGCCGCGCTACCTGTGTCCGGTCTGCTGGTCGACGGACCTCGAGTGGATCGAGGCGGTAGGCAAGGGAACGGTCCACAGCTTCACGATCATCCGACGCGCTTCTTCCCCCGCTTTCGCCGGACTCACACCCTACGTCGTCGCGCTCATCGACCTGGCCGAGGGTCCGCGCATGATGAGCAACATCGTCGGCGACCACGCGCTCGATGTCGAGATCGGCGACGGCGTCACCCTCAGGTTCGAGGACCGGGAAGGGTCCAAGCTTCCGCAATTCGCGCTAGAGAAGGGCCGCCCGTGAACTTCGAGGATAGCGACGAGCAGAAATTGGTCCGCGAGACGACGGCGTCGTTCGTCAAGCGGCATTGCAAGCCGACCGACGTCCGCCAATGGGACCGCACCGGACAGTTGCCTGAGCACGTGTACGCCGCGATGGCGGACGCGGGGCTTCTTGCGATGATGGTTCCCGCGGAATACGGCGGCGTCGGCTCGCCGATAGCCGATTGTGCCATCGCGCTGGAGGAAATCGCCAGGCCCAGCGTTGACTTCGCGACGCGCCTCGCGCTGATCGGCTGGGGTGCGATGATCCTCGCCGATTTCGCCAGCGAGGAAATCAAGTCGGAGATCCTTCCGAAGGTTGTGAAGGGCGAGATCAAGCTGTCGTTCAGCTTGACCGAACCGGCATCGGGATCGGACGCAGCCTCGCTCCAGACGAAGGCCCGTCGCGACGGTGATGACTACGTGATCTCCGGTCAGAAGCTCTACTCGTCCGGAGCGCACGCGCCCAACAACATGATCGTGCTGGCCGCCCGGACTAACCCGGACGTCAAGAAGCACGCGGGCATCTCCTTGTTTCTCGTCCCCAACAACCTTCCGGGCATCACGATCAACAGGCTCGACGTGGTCGGCCGACGCATCCTTGGTCTTTGCGAGGTCTTCTTCGACGACGTGCGCCTTTCGAGCCGAATGCTAATCGGTCAGGAGAACAGCGGCTGGACGTACATCAACAAACATCTGGAACGGGAGCGGATCCTGCTCGCAGCCAACTACCTCGGCAACGCACGTGCAGCGTTGGACGACGCGGTGCGCTACGCCGGCGAGAGAAAGCAGTTTGGCAAAGCGATCGCCGAGTTCCAGGCCATCGGCCATATGCTGGCCGATATGGCGACCGACATCGAAGCCGCCAGATGGATCACCGCGTCGACCGCCTGGCGATACGACCAGGGTCTGCCGTGCGTGAAGCAGGCGTGCATGGCGAAGCTGTTCGTCTCGGAGGTGTTTGCGCGGGTGACGACGCAAGGCATGCAGATACTCGGAGGCGCGGGCTACACCCACGACCACGACATGCAGCGGTACTGGCGCGATGCCCGCAACGCGACTATCGGCGGCGGCACCTCACAAATCCAGCGCAGCCTGATCGCACGGGAGCTCGGACTGTGACGCAGGTCAAAGGCTATATCGAGAACCGCACCGAACTGTTCGGCCGCAAGGAGCTCACCAGGCTGATCAACCCCGCGAGCATCGCGGTCATCGGCGCATCCGAGTCGCCCGGATCGTTCGGGGCGCGGACCATGGAGAATCTCTCGACGTTCGGCGGACGGTTGTTTCCCATCAATCCCAAGCGGAACGAGATCTTTGGCCACACGGCCTATCCGACGATCGAGGCGCTTCCAGAGGCGCCCGACGCCGTCGTGATCTCGGTCCCCCAGGAACAGGTAGCAGATCTCGTCAGAAGATGCGCCGCCAAGGGAATCGGCGGCGCTATCGTCTATTCGTCGGGCTTCGCGGAATTGGGCACCGAGGACAGGACGGCGGCGCAGCGCGAAATAGCCGAGATAGCGAAGTCGACGGGAATGCGGGTAATCGGGCCCAACTGCGTCGGCATCATTAATTTTGCCTCGAAGGTCGGCATGCATTTCATGCCGAAGTTCAACGAAATGCCGATCATCTCCGGCGGGATCGGCCTGGTCAGCCAGAGCGGCGGTCTTGGATACACTGTCATTCAGGCCTTGCAGCGAGGCATCGGGTTCTCGCAATTTCTGTCGGCCGGAAATTCGAGCGACGTCGACATCTGCGACCTGATCAACTACCTGGTGGACGACGAGAGCACCTCGGTGATCGCATGCCTTTTCGAAGGCATCCGGGACGGCGAGCGTCTCATCGAGGCCGGCCGGAGGGCCTTCGCTGCCAGGAAGCCGCTCATCATCTACAAGATGGGGCGCAGCGCGATCAGCAAGAAGGCCGCGCTTTCCCATACCGGCACCCTGGCGGGCTCCAATGCCGCCTACGATGCGGCCTTCCGGGAAATGGGTGCCATCGTGGTCGACAACTGGGAGGAAGTGCTGGAGACGGCATGCTTCTTCGAGTGCGCGGGCGTCCCGCAAGGGTCCGGGGCCGGCGTCATGGCGAGCTCCGGAGGGGCGGCCGTCATCTCCGGAGACAAGGCCGAGGAGTACGGCGTCGCGATGCCGGCGCCTCAGCCGGACACCGTGGCACGCCTGTCGAAACTGGTGCCGGATTTCGGGTCCGTCTCGAATCCAACGGACATGACCGCGGAGACCCTGAAGAGCTTCGATCTCTACAGCGCGTGCATCAAGGCTTTCGCCGACGATCCGAGTTACGCGGTGGTGGTCGTCCCCATGCTGTCGGCGCAGAAGCCCATCACGACGGAGAGGGCGATCCACCTGGATAGCCTCGCAGCCGAGCTTTCGAAGCCGATCTGTCTGGTCTGGTTCAATGAATGGCTAGAGGGCCCCGGAAGCGAGATCTACGACAGTAGTCGCAAGATCTCGATGTTCCGGTCGATGGGCCGCTGCATGAAGGCGATCCGCTCATGGCTTGACTATTATGGCAGGGCCGAGCCGCAAGTGTCGGGTGAGGGAAGGCTCAGCACCGTAGAAGTCAAGAACGTTGCGATCACCGAAATCGCGAAAGTCGGCGAGAGGTATGTCCTCTCCGAGTCGCAGTCGAAGAAGCTGCTCGGACTGTATGGTGTTGCCGTCAACCGCGAAGCGCTCACCAAGACCGCGGATGAGGCGGTCGCCCACGCCGAGAGGCTGGGCTATCCGGTCGTTCTCAAGGCGGACTCTCCGGACATTCCGCACAAGACCGAAGCGGGCGTCCTCCGGCTGAACCTTCGGGACGCAGATGCCGTGCGCAAGGCCTACAGGGAAATAGAGGAGGCCGTCGGACGGCTGAGCGATCCGGTCACCGTGAACGGGATCGTCGTACAGGAGATGGTCTCAGGCGGGACCGAGATGATGGTTGGTGCCTCGGTGGACGCCCAGTTCGGTCCGTTGATCACATGCGGCTTCGGCGGAACGTCCGTCGAGATACTCGGGGATGTGCAGACCAGACGCGCGCCGGTCAGCGTAACCGAAGCGCTCGACATGCTCCGGTCGCTCCGCGGAAGCGGCCTCCTGTTCGGCTATCGCAACCAGGCACCGGCCGACGTACGGTCCCTCGCGGAAACCGTATGCCGCATTTCCGAAATGATCAGCGACCTTCGTGAAGCGGTCGCGGAATTGGACGTCAATCCAATCAAGGTTTCTACGGATCGCACAGTAGCTGTCGATGCATTGATCGGATTGAGCAGCAAGAGGAATTGAAATGAACAGATCTGCTTCGGGGAAAATCGCGATCGTGGGCGTCGGAGAATCCGACATCGGCAAGGTTCCGGGCATGACGGGCTTAGGCCTGAACGCCCAGGCTGCGAAACGCGCGCTGGAGAACGCCGGTCTCAAGGTGTCGGACATCGACGGCGTCCTGACGGCGTACTCGTTCACTGAGCCCTACTTCATGCTCGGATCTGTCCTATGCGAATACCTCGGCCTGAAACCGCGCTACAACGCGTCCGTCGTCGTGGGAGGCGCGTCGCCCGCCGTGATGCTGAAGCACGCGGCGGAGGCGATCCTGGCAGGTAGCGCGGACACCATCCTGGTGTGCGCCGGAGAGAACCGCGCGACCGGACAATCACGCGATTCCGCCATCTCGGCCCTGCTGGCCGTTGGACATCCATATTTCGAGCAGCCGTACGGAGGATCGATCCCGGGATACTACGCGATGATCGCGCGTCGCCACATGCACATGTATGGTACCACGCGCGAACATCTCGCGCACATCGCGGTGAATACCCGTCGACACGCGCTGCTGCATCCCAACGCTCACATGAAGAGCGCGATCACCCTGGATGATGTCCTGTCTGCAAAGCCTATCGCGGATCCGCTGGGCATGCTCGATTGCTGTCTCATCTCGGACGGCGCCGGCGCATTCATCGTGACGTCCGCCGAGCGGGCAAAGGATCTCAAATCGAAGCCGAGCTATCTACTTGGTATCGGCGAGCACCATACTCATGAGCATTTGATGTGTGCGCCAAGCCTCACCGAATTCGGAGCGAAGCAGTCGGGTGAACGGGCCTATCAGATGGCCGGTGTGAAACCCGCCGACATCGACGTCGCGCAGTTGTACGATTGCTTCACGATCGTGCCATTGATCGAGCTAGAAGAGTTGGGATTCTGCGAGCCGGGTGAGGGCGGCGCTTTTTTCTCGGATGGCAGAGCGTCGATCGGCGGCAAGCTGCCCGTCAACACGCACGGAGGCATGCTGTCCCACGCGCATGCGGGCGCGGCAGGCGGGCTGTTCGGCATCGTCGAGGGCGTCCGTCAACTCCGGGGCGGACTCGGCCCCCGCCAGGTCCAGGATGCCGAACTCGCCCTGGTCCACAACGAGGGCGGAATCCTGTCATCGCATTGCACACTTATCCTCGGAAACAAGCCTTCCTGAAAGGAAAACGTAATGAGCAACGCCCAACCGCGTGGACGCTACTTCGATGATTTCGAGGTCGGCCAGGAATTCGAGAGCCCGGCGCGAACCGTGACGCATACGGACATCGTCAACTTCGCCTGCCTGTCAGGCGACTTCAACGAGGTGCATACCAACTTCGAATACTGCAAGACGACGCAGTTCGGGGAGCCCATCGCACACGGGCCGCTGGTCTACGCGATCATGGGGGGATTGCAGTATGCGAGCGGCATCAACGACGGGACCCTGCTGGCGCTGCTGCAGATCGACAAATGGCGGCTGCTGGATGCCGTCAAGCATGGCGACACGATCCGACTGAGATCGAAGGTGGTCGAGAAGAAGGAAACCAGCAAGCCCGACCGGGGCGTCGTCACCTTCAAGAGGGAATGCGTGCGCCACGACGGCCATGTCGTGCAGGAGATGCAGGCCACGCTGCTCTATCGCCGCCGACCGAAATGAGAGGGCCCGGCGCCTCCCGACTCGCCGCACGCGAGAGAATCCAAAGGACGGCAGATGCATCTGTTTGAGAGCAACGAAGAGTTTGAATTGACCGACGACCAGGTGCGGATGCGCGAAAGCGTCATCCAGCTTCTGCGGGAAAAGCTGCCAGCATCGAAGATCGCCGAACTGGACGACAACAGCGAGTTTCCGTTCGACGCCTACGCAGCCCTCGCGGAGGGCGGCTGGCTCGGTCTGCCCCATGACGAGCGGTACGGCGGAGCCGGCGGCAGCTATATGGACCTCGCGGTGCTGATCGAGGCGATCGCCTATCACAACGCGCAGATGGCTTCGGCCTATCTGACCACGGTCGTCTACGGCGGCATGCATCTGAAGTTCGGCGCCAGCGAGCAGTTGCGGGCGTCCTTGCTTCCGCGGCTGATAGCGGGGCAGCTACGGCTGGCCTTCTGTCTCACTGAACCGGACACGGGGTCGGACGCCAGCGGAATTCGGACCAAGGCGGTGGCGAAGGGCGACGACTACGTCATCGATGGACAGAAAGTCTACATCACCTGCGCGCATGTCGCCGACTACCTGGTCGTTGCGACGAAGACCGATCCGGAGGCGCGGCACAAGGGCATCACGCTCTTCCTGGTCGACGCCAAGGCCAAGGGCGTGACTATCAGCGCTCTCCGCGGTCTCGGAAGACGGATGATCCATACCAACGAGGTCTTCTTCGACGGCGTCAAGGTCCCCGCGACCCACGTCCTCGGCGGGGTCAACGGGGGATGGCAGAACATCATGCGGGGACTGAACGTCGAGCGGCTGTGCCTCTCCGCGGCGGCGAGCGGGAACTGCTACAGAATCGTAGAATCCGCAATCCAGTTCGCTCGGCAGCGGAAACAGTTCGGCAAGCCGATCACCGAGTACCAGGCCATCAGCCACAAGATAGCTGACATGCGCAGCATGGCGGAAATCTCCCGCGTCATGACGTACCGGCTCGCGTCCCTGATGGACAAGGGCATCGCGCCGAACACGGCTGCGGCGGTGACGAAGATCTTCGCCACGGAAAGCAACTCCAAATGCGCCGACACCGGCATCCAGATCATGGGCGGCGCGGGACTGATGATGAGTTCGGAGATGCAGATGTATTTCCGCGATTCCAGGGTTGGAACCATAGGCGGCGGCACCAGCGAGATCCTTCGCAACGTGATCGCCAAGTCGATGCTCTCATAGGAGGATGAAACAATGCGGGGTATTTCTCGACGGACATTCCTGGCCGGGACCGGCGCGCTCGCTGTAGGCACGCGGGCCGCTCGCGCGCAAAGCGAACGTATCGTGCGGGTCGGGATGATCCTCCCGATCAGCGGCAACCTGGCTCAATACGCCGCCAACATGTTCCCGCCGTTCCGCTACGTGGTCGACAAGATCAATGCGGAAGGCGGCATCAAGAGCATGGGGGGCGCCAAAATCGAGTTGGTCGTGGCGGACAACGCCAGCGGCAGCGCGGGGACGGCCAGCGAAGCCAGGCGGCTGATCACCCAGGAGAAGGTTTCGTTCGTCGCCGGCCCCCTGATCACCAGCGAGATGCTGGCCCTGGTGCCGGTGCTCGACGAACACAAGGTGCCGGCGCTATCACTCACCAGCGGCGACAGCCGTTCGAAGTACCTCTTCACCATCGGGCTTCACTATGAGAAGGGCTACGCGGCGCCTCCGATCGATTTCCTGACCTATCTCGTCAAGGAGAAGCAGCGCAACATTCGCACGGTCGCCCTGGTCTATTCGAACTACGAAGCCGGGCAACAGATCGCCAACTTTCAAGAGAAGATGATCACGGCGGCGGGCCTCACGGTGGCGGCGCGTATTCCGGTCGACCGCACGGCTCAGGATCAGACGTCCACCATCCTGAGGATCAAGTCGGCGAAGCCGGACGCCGTCGCTGGCCTGATCCTCACCCGCGAAGGCGTGCTGATGCACCAGGCCCGCGCGAATCTTCGTTACAACGACACGACATTCTTCGGCTGCGGTGCCGGATATGCAGACGTCACGCTCTGGACCGAACTTGGCGCGAAAATGGCCGGGCAGGTCTTGACCCGCAACCTGTTCGCCACCAGCGGCTTCGTTGCCGACATCGAATTGCCCGCGGCGAAGGCGATCGTCGCCGAACTGCAGCAGGAGATCGACGCGAAGAAGATGCAGGGACCGATCGGCCATTATCAGGTGTGGGGTGCGCAGGGAGCAAGGCTGATGCAGGCGGCCTTCGAACTCGCGGGTTCGAGCGATCGCGAAGCGCTGGTAAACGCCTTCGAAAAGGTGAGACTCGAGCAGGGCAATCCGTTCCTTTATCTGCCGCGGCGGGAACTCGCCTTCGGCGAGGACAATTGCCTGACCGATCAGACCGCTCTTGCGCTTCAATGGCAGGACGACGGAAGCCAGCAGGCAGTGTGGCCGACCAGCTTCTCGCGCGCAGAGCCAAGGCCGTTTCAATGAGCCTGGGAGGGCAAGGGGACGCCCGATCGGCGGATGAAGCGCCCGACGTGCTGCTGAAGGTGAGCAATCTCACCAAGCGTTACGGGGGTGTTACGGCCGTCAACAATGTCTCGTTCGACCTGATCCGCAACGAGATTTTGGCGGTGGTCGGGCCGAACGGGGCAGGGAAGACGACCCTGTTCGGTCTCATCTGCGGATTCATCGGTCGAGACAAGGGAGGCGTCTGGTTCGACGGAAGGGACGTGACCGGACTGCCGCCGCACTCCATCGCGAAGCTCGGAATGGTTCGCAGCTTTCAGATCGTGCAGTTCTTTCCCGACCTGACCGTTCACGAGACGGTGGTCGCAGCGGCCATGCTTCATCTGCCCCTTCCTGCGGCTCGGGTGCTGGCGGACGAGATCCTCGCGGACCTCGACCTGATCTCGAAGCGGAACGATCTCGCGGTCTCACTGCCGATGCAGAGCAGAAAGCGCCTCGAACTGGCGAAGTGCGTGGCGACCCGCCCGAAGCTCATCATTCTCGACGAGGTGATGGCCGGCCTGACGCTCTCGGAGGCCGAGGTGCCGATCGCCGCGATTCGCAAGCTGCGTGCCCGCGGCATCACGTTCCTCATGGTCGAGCACGTGATGCCGGTCGTGATGCAACTCGCCGATCGCATGCTGGTGCTGAATTTCGGCGAGTTGATCATGCAGGGGACGCCGGCGCAGGTCATGGCTCACCCCGACGTGCAGGATGCCTATCTGGGAGCCGCGCTCGATGCTTGAACTGGAAGGTATCTGCGCAGGCTACGGCGACCTGGAGATCCTGCGGCGGGTCTCGCTGACAATCGGGCAGGGCGAGATCGTCGGTCTGCTGGGTGCGAACAACGCCGGGAAATCGACGCTGGTCAACTGCATCAGCCGGATCGTTCCCTGGAAGGTCGGCAACTGCACATTCGAGGGCAGAGATATCTCACGGCTGGAGCCGCACGAAATTACGGAATGCGGCATCAGCCAGGTTCCGGAAGGACGGCAATTGTTTCCGGCGATGACGGTCTGGGAAAATCTCATGCTTGGCAGCTTTCCGGGCAGAGCCCGACCGCAACGCGCGCGCAAGATGGACTACGTCTTCAACCTCTTCCCGCGATTGTTGGAGCGGAAGACACAGGCAGCCGGCACTCTTTCAGGTGGTGAGCAACAGATGTTGGCGATCGGCAGAGCGCTGATGTCGGGACCGAAACTGCTCATCCTCGACGAGCCGTCGCTTGGCTTGTCTCCGAAGTTCGTCCAGACGATCTTCGAGGCGCTCGCAGCGTTGCATCGCGAGGGACTGACGATCCTGCTGGTGGAGCAGAATTTGAACGTCACGCTCAGAAATGTGCAGCGCTGCTACGTTCTCGAACGAGGGGAGATCGTCATTTCGGGGCGCAGCGAAGACATGCGCAACGACCCTGCGGTGAAGCGAGCGTATCTGGGGACCTGAACGTGGAAATTCTTTACCAGACCGTAATTCAAGGCGTGCTGATCGGCAGCACCTATGGACTGATCGCGCTAAGCATGGGGTTGATCTACAGCGTGAGCGGGATCACTAACTTCGCGCAGGGCGACCTGATGGTCTTGTGCATGTTCGCGGCACTCACGTTGGCATCGGTCTTCGGGCTCGACCCATATCTTTCTGTCCTGATAACGATACCCCTTATCGTCGCGGTGACGGCTTTGATCTATCGATACCTGATCCAGCCCATTAACTTCCAGCAATTGATGGTGATACAACTCACTCTCGGATTGATGTTCGTCATCCAGAATTTGCTGCTTATGGGATATGGGGGCAACTTCCACCGTGTACCCTCAATCCTTGACGGCGAAGTTATCGTGCTCGGCGACTTCGCGATCGTTCAGACGTCGCTAGTCGTCTCGTTCGTAACGACGTGGTTGCTGGCGGGCGGCCTGTTCTGGACTCTGGGATACACGGATTTCGGTCGAAGCGTGCGGGCCGTACATCAGAACGGGAGAGCAGCGGCGCTGGTGGGAGTTAACGTACGGCGCACCCAACTTGTCGTCGTGTCGCTGAGCGCCGCTATACTGGCGGTCTCCGCCTCTCTTCTCGTCTCCGGAAGGCCGATCCACCCGAGCGAAGGCCTCCACTACACCATCGTGGCGTTGATGCCGTTTGTGCTCGGTGGGATGGGCAATCTTTTGAGCATCCTCATCAGCGGCATCATCATCGGCGTCGCCGAAACCGTCGGAAACGTCTACCTGAACGGCCCGCTCGGATTCGCCGTGCCGTACGTCGTGTTCATATTAATCCTTGTGTTCAGGCCGCAGGGCCTCTTCGGATCGCAATCATGAAAAGTCAGAATGTCACGGTCGGCGTCGTCAGCGCGGCCGCAGCGGTCGCAGTCGGGTTGTCGGTTATGGCGCTTCCCGAATACTACGGGGGCGTCGCGACGAAGATGCTCATCTTCATCGGCTTGGCAATGGCTTGGAACATCGTTGGTGGCATCGGTGGACAGCTATCATTGGGGCACAGCGTGTTCATTGGTCTCGGTGCGCTCTTGCCTGCGGCAATGCTCCTAAAGTTGTCGGTGCCGCTTTGGATCGGTGTGTTGTGTGCGGCAACGGTATCTTCGTTGATCGGAGCGGCGATCTCCGGGATAACGTTCCGGTTCAGGTTGGGGCACCTCTATTTTGCGCTGGTGACGCTTGCCGTCGGCGAGTTGGGCCGCATCATTGTCATTGGAACTGACTTTCTCGGCGGTGCATCCGGACTGCTTGTCCAATTTCAGCCGTGGTCGGTGAACGGCATCCGGGTGTCAGTCGCGGCGCAGAATCTATTCTTCGCGCTTGGCTTCGCTGCCATTGCTGTACTGACTACCTACGCCATCCTCCAATCCAAGCTTGGCTATAAACTGAGGGCCCTGAAAGGAAACGAGGATGCTGCTCAGGCCATCGGGATCAACCTTCTGCGCTCGAAAACATCCGCGATGGTGATAAGCGCGGCCCTGAGTTCGATCGGGGGCTCGGTTCTGGCGCATTACGATGGCTTCGTCGATCCCGAAGTCGTGGCGTCTCCGATCCTGGTCATTTCAATCGTCCTTTTCACTGTCGTGGGCGGTATCGGGACGTTGTGGGGGCCAGTTCTTGGCGTTGCCCTTCTGTTTCCGTTCGGTGAGATTCTTCGCGGTTCCCTCGCCAACAGCCTTCCTGGACTGCACCTCGTCGTCTTTGGCGCGACCCTCATCGCGGTTATCCGCCTCATGCCGAATGGCATTTTCGGATGGCTGGTGAAGTCGCGCAATTCGGCGATATTTCATCGCGCGTGACGTCACTCGTCCTTCGTCGAACGGCATCGGCGCCGGGCCGACCGGCTGCAGAACTCGCACGCTTCGTAGCTGGCCGGCGCCGCGACGCCGTGCTCACGCAGCCGCCAGCGCAGATAATCTCGCTTCTGCGGGGCAGGCGTGATCTGGGCTTCATCCTGGAGGGCTGGAGTTCGGATGTAAATATAAATAAGCGTCCAAGATTGCTCCTCCACTACTTGGTAGATCAATAGCTTGGCTCGCCGATCGGCGTCGGGACCCCACGCCGATTAACAGTCATTCAGCGAAAATCGCTCTTGGCACCTTTGAGACACGTCGACCGCATCGAGCAATGTCCGAGTTAGGGTGCAAAGCAAAAATCTTCTGCTCTTTCAGAGCATTCAATTTTGACCCGAAACCGACCTCCGAAATTCACGGTAGAATCTACAGACGCAACATGGTCTTGATGGCGCGGCGCTCATCCATCGCCCGATAGCCCTCGGCGGCATCGGCAAGCGGCAGCGTCATTGATCCCCATGACGCGGTCGTAGTCCTCACGGGTGGTATCGGCAGTCTCCGCGAGTAAATTCTGGACGCCTGCATTGTTATAGGCGGCATCCAAGTGGCCGAAAGTCGCTACCGTCTGCTTGACCATGGCTTCGACCTGGGCATCGTCGGAGACGTCGCAACAAATGGCGATGGCCTTATGGCCTTGCGCGGTCAGTTCATCCGCCGCAACGCGCGCCGCGTTCTCGTTCCGGTCCGCAAGCGCGACGGACGCTCCCGATTCGGCGAAAGCCTTCGCCGTGGCGAGGCCCAGTCCGGACGCCGCGCCCGTTACCAGCGCGACCTTTCCCTCGAATGAGATGTTCATGAATATCTCTCCTAAAGATCTGTCGTTCCGCGTAAACGCCCCTAGCGCTGGGTGCGTTCAGCCTCCGCTTGCGGGTAGCGATCGCCTTCGATGGCGATCTGCGCGGCGGCGGCATCGGTTTCCTGAAGATCGTTCGGCGTAAGCGCGATCGCGGCACCGGCGATGTTCTCCTCTAGTCGGCTGAGCTGGTCCCGGGGATCGGGACGATCCACGGCTTCTGCGCCAGCAGCCAGGCCAATGCGATCTGCGCAGGCGTGGCGTGCTTCTTAGCGGCGATCTTTTCCAGCAGATCGACGACGGGACGGTTCGCCTTTCGAGCCTCGGGGGTAAAGCGTGGCAAGCTGACGCGATTGTCATTGCCGCCGAAGATGGTTGTCTCGTCGATCTTGCCCGTGAGGAAGCCTCTTCCCAACGGACTGAAAGGGACGAAGCCGATTCCGAGTTCCTCGCAGACCGGCAACACCTTCGCTTCGGGTTGGCGCCACCATAGAGAGTATTCGCTCTGGACCGCCGCGACGGGCTGGACCGCGTGGGCGCGGCGGATCGTTGAGGCGCCGGCCTCGCTGAGGCCGAAGTGCTTGACCTTGCCCCGGGCGATCAGATCCTTCACCGCGCCGGCGCTGGCGTTTATCTTGGGCGTCCTATCGCTGGCGATCAGCACAGGCGCTGGTTCGGCCAGCCGCCATTCCTCGGCACCGGCGTGATAGGCGGCATGATCATGGCCACGGCGCTCGCGATCATCTTGGTGTCGCTGTTCTTCCGTCCGGTGACGCGCAGCGTGGAACGGAAGTCCAAGGCTGGTGTTGCGCCTTCCACGGCTGGGGAACCGAAGTAGTTTCGATGCTGCGCCGCGGCAAGAACGCGGCGGGTGCTGGCGCAAATTCAAGCGCGGGCGCTCGATCGGTATTGGGTTGACCTCAACCGCTCCAAATTCTATGCACGCCGCGCGCGAGGCAACCAGGAGTTTCTGTCAAACTTGCCGCCAGAAACCAGCCGCTAAGCGGCATTACCAAAATCAATGTTTTGCATTCTTCTCAAGATAGCTCACGACATCGCCTGGAGTGTGAAATGCTTCTGCCACGTCGTCGGGAATTTCACAGCCAAATTCGTCTTCGAATGCCAGTACAAGCTCCAGTCCATCGAGACTGTCAGCGCCAAGTTCGGAAAAGCTGACTGACTCCGTGACTTTTTCTGCGGGGATTTCGAGGTGCCTAGCGATTATCATCTTAGCTCGATCAGCAATTCCATTCATGTCTGGCTCCTTGAAAACTGCTATCGACGGGATCGCGACAACTGGAGATGAGGCGTGGAACTTGCGAAGCGTTAACTTGCTCTACAAGGTATCCGCCGCGACGTTTTCTTGTCGTCCCAACCCGCACCCCCAGTGTTCCGATCAAGGAGCGTTAACGGCGGTTCTGCCTGCGACGGCGGGTGGTTGATAGTTTGGGTGCGAACACGGCAACGCGGGAGTAGGGGAGGCAACCCACAAATCTCCGTTTCTAGCCAGTGGCTCTGATTTCATAATTTAATTCAATCCAGTCTACACGAAGCGTCCTCTATAAGGCGGCCTGGGGTCCAATAAATACGTGGGCCCAACTTAACGCGACCGGAACTTCCGCATCATTCTGCCAGCAACGAATGCTGACGGTTGCAATCCGCCTACCGAGCCGTTGTACCTCGCACCTGGCGTAAAGGTCCAGAGGACCAGCGGCGCTGAGGTAATCAATTGAAAAGTCCACCAGCTTAGGCAGCCGATCCTCAGTTATGAGATCATAGACCGTCGTCAATGCGGCCACCTGCATGAAAGCCGCGACAACACCGCCATGATACGCGGGCAGCGTCATATTTCCGACTAACCGTGTCTCGAATGGCAGGTGAAACAAGACGAAGTCCGCGCCACCGGTTGTGACAACGTCGATACCGAGATGGCGAGCATACGGCATTGCCCGAATTGCAGACGCGGCTCTGTTGCTTTTCTCTGTCATTTTTAGGTCGCCCGATCGACAAGAACGTCCACATAGTCGGCGGTCTTCGTCGACCCGGACGAGAGCATGAACGTGCCCATCACGACGGCAGCCACCCTTTGTTGCGGGCCGCTCATTAGCTCACAACGAACAAAGGCAATCGATTTGGTCAGCCGGTAGCACTCGGCCGCAGCTACAAGGTCGGAGTCCATCGTGGCGGGTGCCAGATGGTCGATACGCATATCCAGCGTCGCAATGGGCACAAAATGCCCCAGCGCGCGAAATACCGCGAGCCCGCATGCAGAGTCCGCAAGACTAAACATCACACCGGGAAAAAAGAAAGTCCCTGCCGGATCGGCTGCAAGGAAAGGTTGCGCTGCCAGGCGCATCCGGGTGCGACCGTCGGGCGCAGGGTCGTCAATGCGCATGCCGATATCGCGTCCATGCGGAACGCGCTGCGCAAACAATTGCGCCATTGCTTCTACCGAAAGTGCAGATGTCTTCGCATCACTCATCCAATTGTCCTTAGCGCTGAGGAACTAAGTCCGTAAAGCACTAGCTTCTCCAAGCCTTCGATCCAACCTGATTACATCAAAGATAACGGATGTCGGAGCGCGCAACTCGAAAGTCACCATTGACGGCGATTGTATGGAAGATTAGTGTAAGTTACCATACAATAAGCTATCATATACATGAGCCAGTCATGACGCTAGATGCTCCGATTAAGGACGACATTGCGTTCGCGATGGAGGAGATCTCGCGAGGTCTGCGTCGGACTTTTGACAATCGAATGCAGTCTGTCGGGCTATCGCGAACCAAATGGAGGCTTTTGGTTCATTTGCAGCGCAACAAAGGGCTAAACCAAACCGAATTGGCGCGTTTGCTCGAACTTGAGCGCGCTAGCGTAGGTCAGGCGATTGACGACCTGGAAAAGCTGGACCTCGTTAAACGTGAGCCGTCACCCAACGATCGCAGGGTGTGGCTCATTCGGCTGCGTCCCGAAGCCCGTATCATTTTGAAGCGACTGCGTCGGGAGGCGGATGACGTTTACGCTACGATGTGGAGTGGGTTTGCATCAGCGGATTTGGTGCTGCTTCAGTCGCAGCTAAGGCGACTCGCGACGCAACTTGCAGTCATCGACCGTGAGTACGACATCTGGGGCGATAAAGGCATAAGCCGTGCGAGTTGAGATGGTTTCCACATCGGCCGGTGAAATTGCGGCGCTGTCTTGGAGTGAAGCCGGAAGCGGAGCCCCACTCCTTCATTTTGCGCATGCGACTGGGTTCAACGCGCAAACATACCGAAGATTATTAGAGCCACTTTCGAACAGATTTCGCGTCGTGGCTTCCGATGCGCGGGGGCATGGTCGAACGCCTTTATTGGCCATTCCCAAAAATCTGGTGAGTTGGCAAATATACGAAGCTGATCTCGAACATCTGCTCGAAGTTTTCGGAGAGCCGGCTATCCTTATTGGCCATTCCATCGGAGCAACCGTAAGCCTGATGTTGGCGGCCCGGAGACCAGATTTAGCGCTCGGCGTCGCCATGATCGAACCGTCATTCGTGCCATTCAATAGAGCGTGCCAAGTCGCCCTGGACCGGCGCGAAGGGAACTTCATTCCGTTTGATATTGCGCTTCAAGCTCGCAAACGTCGGTCAATCTGGTCGTCGCAGCAGGAGATTCGAAATTCCTACTCCGGAAAAGCGATGTTTTCTACCTGGCGAGAAGGGTTGCTTGACGACTACCTCGAGGGCGGCTTGCATATTTTAGATGATGGCCGAGTTGCTTTGGCCTGCGATCCGGCCTGGGAAGCTGCGACCTTCCAGGCAGCAACAACAGAATTTTGGGAGCTTCTTCCTCGTTATAAAGGAAAAGTCTTATTAGCTTATGGCTCGCGCTTCAGTACGGTTAGCGAAGCCGATGCGGCGAAGATTGTCGAACTTGCCCCACAGGCTCGCGTCTTCAGATTTCAGAAGAACAGTCATTTCCTTCCGATGGAATGTCCAGAAGCTATAGCAAACACGATCGAGGACTGGTTCAACGGTATGTGACATGGCATCGCAACGGGCCGGTGATTTTCGGCTCTCAACAAGCAACGAGATCCGGAAATTATTTGCAAGAATCAGATCTGAAAAGCGCGAGGGAGAACCGCAACAGCAATGATCCAGCGAGCGACCGATATCGGAGTAGACGCGGAAGATGATCAAACTGGAAGTCGTGTTCCGGTGGCAGTCTTCTGAAGACAGCCGTCAACCGTTCAGACGGTAGAATAATCGTCTTAAAATAGCCATCTAGGGAGATCTGAAATGACTACCATTCAAAGAGGGGTCGCGGCGTTTGCAGCGATGGCAACGCTGTTGATGACAACCGCACCCGATGCGCTCGCGCAAAAGAAGTACGATACCGGCGCCAGCGATACTGAGATCAAGGTCGGCAATATCATGCCCTACAGCGGTCCGGCCTCGGCCTATGGGATGATAGGCAAGACCGAGACCGCGTTCTTCAAGATGATCAATGATCAAGGTGGCATCAACGGTCGCAAGATTAACTTTATCAGCTATGACGATGCTTACAGCCCGCCCAAGGCGGTCGAGCAGGTGCGCAAGCTTGTCGAGAGTGATGAAGTATTGTTGGTCTTCAACTCGCTCGGCACGCCATCAAATTCGGCAATTCAAAAGTATATCAATAGCAAGAAGGTGCCGCAGCTATTTGTTGCAACCGGTGCAACCAAATGGAATGAGCCCAAAGAATTTCCCTGGACGATGGGCTGGCAGCCCAGTTACCAGAGCGAAGCGCGGATTTACGCGAAGTACCTGCTCAAGGAGAAGCCCGGCGCCAAAATTGCGGTGCTTTTTCAAAATGATGATTTTGGAAAGGATTATCTCAAGGGCCTCAAGGATGGGTTAGGCGATAAATCTTCGAGCATTGTGGCTGAGGAGAGCTACGAGGTGTCAGAACCGTCCATCGATTCCCACATCGTCAAGCTGAAGTCACTGAATCCGGACGTGGTGCTGAGCATCACGACCCCAAAATTCGCAGCTCAGACGATCAAGAAGATCAGCGAGCTTGGCTGGAAGCCGCTACAAATCGTGGCCAACGTAAGCGCATCCGTTGGATCAGTGATGAAGCCCGCCGGCCTCGAAAATTCTCAGGGCGTTCTTTCGGCGGCCTATGCCAAGGATGGCGCAGATCGGCAGTGGGACAATGATCCGGGTATGAAAAAATTCTACGCTTTTCTGGCGAAGTATATGCCGGAAGCGGATCGGTCGGATGGCAACCATGTTTATGGCTACGGTGCTGCGCAAACACTGGTGAAAGTGCTTGAGCAGTGTGGCGACGATCTGACGCGCGCCAACGTGATGAAACAGGCCGCCAACCTTAAGGGCTTTACGACCGATACTCTTCTCCCCGGCATCAAAATTGACACCAGCTCCACCGATTTTGCGCCGATATCGCAACTGCAGATGATGCGCTTTAAAGGCGACAAGTGGGAGCTGTTCGGGGACATTATTAGCGGCGACCTCGGCGGCTGAAGCATCTCGCAACAACAGCAACGATCTGACGCGGGCACCGCGCCTCTGGTCTCGTTGACGGCGAGCAAGTGGCCGTCAATGGGGCGAGATATGGTTGGTGCACGGGTAGTCGGGTAGGAGGGCGATATGCCGACCTAGTCGGCTATCGTGCGTTGGTGACCCGGTGAGGCTGGTCACCCCTTGGATGCGGATATCGCTGCGGATAGCACGATCGCCCAGCGGCGCATCGATGCTGAGAAAAGCAACCGGTTTGGAGCAGAGCAAACCTGCAAGTCGCTGCTTGACCTGCACTTTGTTCAAACCAGTGGGCTTTGCCAATGTCATTTGCACGCCCATCACGTGTTCATGTCAGCAACTGGGATCGCCAAGGGCAAGTACAGGTGCGCTCGTTCTTCAGCCTGAAGGCTTATGCAGCAAGCCTGACAATCGCGGACAAATTTTAGTAGCTTTTCAGAACCCAAGGGATGCACGTTGCGCGCAGGCTTTCACCTACGCGAAAAGGTTCGCCTCGACATCGCCGCGCTGTATTGACGTTCCCTCGGACGGCTCATCGAACGACGCTGTTGTTGTCGGTAGTCAGTCTTGGGGCGGTGACGTTGCGCTCGAAAGCGGCAGTAGGTACGCGGAGTAACGATCGTGGAGTGCTTTTCGCAGCGCTTCCCACGGATTTAGCCCGTCTTATTCGCCAGAGGGCACCGCAGAGGCGCGTACTCGTCCGAGGACTGTCAATCGGCGTTCAAATTTGCCCCCCGTATTGCCTCATCTGAGGATGTTACTTTCGCTTGACGGATATCGCGGCGGCGGACGGTCGGCCTGAAGTCTCGTCAATGCTTGGAGGATCGGCACTACCAACTGGTGCCACACCATCGGCCGGGTGCTGGATGATCATCTCGGCTGCTTTGCGTCTGAGTGATCGCAACAAGCGCTGCACGACGGTGTGCTGCGGCGGACCGAACTGTTCGGGGCAGCGTTCGGCGAGGCGACCGAGAATGGCCAGCGCGGTCAGACGGGGCTCGGCCGCCAGCCAGCTTTCAATGTCGGCGAGGTGCGGATCGAGCATTGAGGGCATTCTCATGCGCTTTTTGTATGGCCTGCGCATGCGCCGATGGATGATGCGCTGCTCGCCCAGATGCACATCATTGCCGAGTCTCTGCGCGAACGCTGCTGCGTTCGTTATCGGAGCCGGTGGGTTGGCAGCTGCGGCGAGCTTACCGGCTCGGGCGTTGACGCGCGTGCCAAGTTCCGCCTGGGCGGCTCTTACAGGATCGAGAGTGCGATAAAGCTCACGAAGACGCCGTTTGACGAGCTTGCTCAGCCTCGGGTGCGCCAATGCTCGTTCATAGGGCGTGGCTGGAACATGATAGCGCTTGATCACTTTTGCACCCTCGCGTCGTTTGTCCTTTAGCTTGAAGGACGGCTGGAAGAAGTTGGTGTGCAACCGAGATGCAGCATACAAACGTTCCAGCACGCGCGTCATCTCGACGCCGTCGAAACGGCCGTATCCCACAGTCGCCGGACCACCGCGCCGTTCTTCTGCTCGACAAAAGCCTGATCATTCTTGTTGTAGGCACGCGAACGCGTCACTTCGATCTTTTGCGCGCGACACCAAGGCACGACGATGTCGTTCATAAACGCGCTATCATTGTCGAAATCGGCGCAGCAACACGCTGGCGGGCCAGGATGCTGTGCAGCGCGACATCGGCGGAATGGACGCCGTGGGCGATCGCCTCGGCACAGGCCGCCTCGACGGCGGGCAGACCGTCGGTCAGAACCGCGTTGGGGATGTCGACCATCTGCCGGTTGCCATCGTCGTCACTGGCGAGCTTGTGCCGTATACGTTCAATCGCTGCCGGCAGTACCCAGTCTTTGAAGGGAGCGCCGTTGCGCAAGGCTCCGGGTTTGCGAGCCAGCACCGGCACGTAATGCCAGGGATCGTAGACGGTATCGCCGCGGCCGAACGAGAGACCATGCTCGGCAACAATGCGTCCGTCCTGGCGGATTACGATGCGGTCGGCGTAGGCGTGAACTTCGACCGGCCGCCCGACTGCGCTGGCCGCAACCGAGCACTTGGACTTGTTGTTGCCGAAGCGCACCAGGCAGACCTTCGAGACCGATGTTCGAGGTCGCCGAAGAAATGGACACCGAGGATGGCCAGCTATGGGTTGTCGGCGTCGGTCAAGACGGGGTGTTAGCGTTCATCGATGAGGGATCGAGAACCTCAAAGAGCTGATCGCAATCCACAAGGACTACCCCAGCATCATCGAAGAACGCCGCCAAGTGCTCGCTGCGAGGATCAAGCCGAAAAACGAAGAGTCCGACGCAGTCTAACAGTCTAACCGTTAATTGCGCTACCAGCAATCCGGGATCGTAAGAAAAGCTGGCGCTTGCCGAGTTCGACTGGCCGTTCAATCCTAAACTGCCGCGCCAGGCCAGCTTCCAGCTCCACAACTTGGCGTTCATCGCCGCCGGCGAGAACGCACTGCTCATCGGCAAACCTGGCACCGGGAAATCGCACATCGCCAAGGCGATTGCCTATCAGGCGATCCTGCCACAAGGTCCAGTATCTCGAGACCGACGACTTCTTCCACCGCTACGACCTGAGCCCCGTCGCGCAGCGTGAGGGCGGGCTGCGAAACATCATCGATTGCGATCTCCTCGTATTGGACGATCTATTCCTCTCGCGCACCATCCCCGACGACGCCGCCGCCTTGCTGCAGACCCTGATCCATCAGCGCTACAAATTGCACCGCAGCGTCATCGTCACCTCCAATCGTGTCGTGCAGGACTGGGGGACCTACCTGAATGACGACAACATGAGCACGACCATACTCAATCGCCCGATGCACCATTGTCATCTGCTCGAGTTCGACGGTTGCAGCTATCATCTCAAGCAGGCCGCCGAAACTCTTGCCCGGGAAACAAAGTCAAACTAAAACCATCGCTGCCCTGCTTCAGGGTGGAGGAGTTTGACCGACCATACCTGGGGAGTTTGAACTGACCATCCGGGAACGATTCGCCCGCTTGTGAATTAAAGCTACGATACTGTATCGTTGCGCCGAAACAAGTGAGGTAGCCATGATTGCGAGGAGGTCCATTTACTTGTTGCTCGCGCTGCTGCTTCAGCTTCATCCTACATCGGCGGCGGTGCAGTCCGCCCGCCCGGGGTCCGACTCGGCAAACGACAGCCCCGCAAGTAATTCGATTGAGCAGGAGATCCATGCGTTCAAGGGGGCGGCCTTTTCGATCCAGGAAGCTACAAAGATAGTAGAGGAGCATCTCGCTGGAGCCAAAGTCGTCGACCTCAGCTTCGACGGTCAGGGCGCCGTGCCCTATTTCAACGTCAAAGCCTGCCACGGCGACAACATTTGGGACGTCGTGATCGATACGTCGACGCGTCAAATCATCCGGGCCAACATTCTGATGCCGATCTCGCAGTTGGACGCCGAGGAGAAGACCAGGATTGCTGAGTTCAAACGCTCAAGGATCGATCTTTCCGATGCGATAGCGGTGGCTGAACAGTACGGATTCGGCAGCGCGATCAGCGCCGGGCTCGACCGCGTCGATGGCCGGCTAATTTTCCGGGTTGTTGTAGTATCCGGCAGCGAGTTAAAGGACATTTCGATCGACCCAAACAAAGAGGCTGGCGGGCCAAGACGATCAGCCAAAGCCGCATCGCGGCACCCCGGCGGGATTTAACGATTCTACCGCAAATCTGGTGAAGACCCGGTCCCAAGTGCCGGATAAATATGCGATGGCTGTCCCAAGGATGTGTGATGAAAAAGGCAAAACACTACATTTTGATCCTCTGTTTGATTGCGCCAATTTCGGCTCATGCCGCTGCAGGCGAGGCTGAAAAGGAGGCCGCCTGTAGAGACGACGCCATGCGCCTGTGCTCGCAGAATATTCCGGACCGTGACAAGATCACATCGTGCATGCGGGAAAGAATGCCGAAACTCAGTCCTGCTTGCCGGGCCGTCTTCGAAGACGAGAAATCGAAGCCAAGATGACCGAGTGGATTGGAGCAGCTAGGCCCGCAGAAAGTAGCCCGTGTCATATCCCAAGTCTGAGTGACGCGTGGAGCGCGGCAGGTGGAAGCGCCGTCGGGGTCTCGAACTCCGACCAGCCATGCGCCGACTTTTCTGCCTGCGCCGCTGAGACGTCTTAGCGAGGTAAAGAGCTATGCGGGAAAGCGGGTTACGACGGACTAAGATAGGCGGCGTATCGTCGAAGCCTGCCAGAACCTCTCAAGGAGAGCGAGACTCGCCATCAACGAGATTAGCAACATTGTCCCGCTATTGTCAGCCCGACGAGATCGATGATCCACCGGCCAATATCCTGCGCGTTGGTTTGCGGCAGCTCCTGGCTCAGGCCGTCGAGGTGGAAGTTGCCACAGTGAAGGATCTGAAGCTTGCCGAGGGACGCGCCCGTGTCGTGCGGCATGGCTACGGCCCGGCACGAACGATTGCGATCGACTGGGCCCGGTCGAGGTGGCGCGGGCTAACATTCGCGACCGCGGAGCAGCCAGCGATGGCGAGCGGATCAGGTTCAGCTCTGCGATCCTGCCGCTATGGGTACGGCAGGCGGACCAAAAGTCTGGACACGTTGTTGCCAGTGCTCTATTTGCGCGGCAATCTCGACCGGCACCTTCCAAGAGGCGCTGACGGCCTTGCTGGGCATCGCGCTGAACGTGTCGTCGCGTTGATTTTCCGGCTGACGGCCGAGTGTCTAGGCGAGTACGAGCGCTGGCAGAGGCGCGATCTGTCGGCGCGACGATACGTTTATGTCTGGGCCGACGGGGTCGAAGCTTTCTCGAGTTATGCCAGGCTCTGTGCCGTCGCAACGACGCGGATACCGCGAGATCGCCCGAGTGAGGCGAGTTCCATGATGTCCTTTCACTGCGGAAGCGAGGCAATTTATCCCCGAAAATTCATATGCCACGATCGATATTATCTTCGACGTCCGGCCCCAACAGTTCGCTTGCCAGCACGCGCAAAATAACGGTCAGAAGCAATTCCGAACTTTACTCGGTTAGAAGGATCGTGCTGCAAGACGACGACACGCTGCCGGGTCCGCTTACACGCCCAATCTGCGAGCGAAATGCGTGGAGGTCCGTCAGCTTCCATGATAGCGCATGTATCGATGATTTCGGATACATGAGCTATCATGTTGAAAATGATTGACAAGCTCATCACTGCGGGATCGTTGCCCTTGCTCCGCAGCATTGCATCGAAGCCGTGTGCGGCGTCTGGCGCCAGGCCGTTCTTCATGCCGCCCTACAGCCCAGATCTCAATCCAATCGAGCAGGTATTCGCCAAGTTGAGAACCAGCTCCGCAAGGCCACCAAAAGAACTGCCGGGACACTTGGAAACGCATCGGCACGCTGCTCGATCACTTCGTCGTCCGTTAAGAATCCGAATTGACCGGGGCTGAACAGGCGATCAAGCGCGATAGCGCGACCAGGCGCAAGAATTCTCCGAGCCAAGCGAGGATGCGGCAGAAGTTGTGGCCCACGGCTGAGAGGACGACGTTGGCGGCATCGCCGGCGCGGCCTTTGAGGTAGCAGCCGCCGAGGTGACCTTCGTCCTTCAGATGTCCGATGATGGGCTCGATGGCGGAGCGGCGGCGCAGCTCGCGCTTGATGATACCGAAGACGCCGCGATTCTGGCCTGAGATGAAGAAACGACGGGGATTTTGTGCGTCGTGGCCGCGGTACCCCTTGTCGACATAAGCCCGCTCGATCGGAAAGCCGGTGAGTGTCTCGGTGCGGTCAATGACGTCGCAGGTGTAACCGTCGTTGGGGTTATCGGGCAGCGTCCTGGCGTCCAGCACGAACAGGCCACCCGGAGCACGACGGTTGTTGGTGACGATAGAGGCCTTCACGCCGAACTCGTAAGGCGCGGCGGCTATGCCTTTGCCGATGCACTGCACCTCGGGGGAATGGAAAGAATAAATCTTCCAGCCGCGCTGGCACTGCTGTTGCGAGCGGATCTGGGTAGCCCGGACAAGCGGGAGGGCGAATGCCTGCTCCAGTGCTGGCTGGCCCTCGATCTTGCGGCGGATGTCGCGGATGATCCGGCCGAGCCGACTGCGCAGGATACGCAACTGCCGCCGTAGTCGCCTGAATTATTTGGCATGGGCATAGCGGCCCGCAATCATCGCGGCGGCCTTGGCGGCGCGAGAATAGGATTGCCGCAGCCTGACGCCGTGCCTTCTCGCCAGGCGGTTGAGCCCTTGATGGCCGCATGCAGCAGCTTGGCATCGGTCGGAAGGTGATGGCCTTCGGCTGCACCGTGGTGTCGACCGTGACCCGCTTGAGGTCTTGGACGCGTAACGCGCCGGCCCCGTGCGCCACCCGCAGGCTCTCAACCAGCAGCAGCTCCAGCTTGTCACCGAGCCGCTTGCGCCAATGGCTCAGGTCCGAGCGTTCGTGCGGGAAGGCGTGCTGGAAAAACTCTTCACCGGTGAAGAACTGGAAATACGGGTCGTGGACCCAGCGCTCGCACACCCCCTCATCGGATAGCCCGTAAATGTGCTTAAGCAACAATAGCCATCATGAAGCGGGTCTCGATCCCCGGTCGGCCGCTCTCGCTGTACAGCGGCGCGATCTCGCCGTCGATGCAGTCCCAATCGATCTTGCCGGCAAGCAAAACCAGCTCGTGCTTCAGGTTGATGATCTGGTCCAGTCGCACCCGGAACAGACCGTTCGATCCTGTCGTCTTGTGCTTCTTCGGTCGCATCGTTCCCTCTGCTGCACCACAGAATCATGGTCCAAAAGGAAAGGGAATCCAAAAAACGAAATTGCCGGGTTCCAGGGTCTCAAGCGCCAAATCCCTGCAATCTCAAATGCCGCCCAATCCGAAAAGCAGACTCCCGCTTAATGGCTTAGAGGCTTGTTCACGGACGACCACTTCACTCCCAGAGGAATGCGCCAACTACGTAGCTCACGCGAGATAAGCGCCAACATAAAGAAATCAGGCTCTAAAGCATCAGCTTTGCGAGTTTTGCTCGGTGGTAGCTCACGTCACCATATTGATATTCGCACCACATGCCGCGGCGGCGATAGAGTTGGGCATCGCATTGATAGGTGAAGCCGAAACCACCATGGAATTGGATCGCCCTGTCTGCGGCGAACGCCAACGCCTCCGCCGCCTCCGATTTCGCCATGCGTGTCGCGATCTCGCCTTCGCCCTGCCGCCCGAAAACTGACGCCGCACTGTAGAGATGCGAGCGCGCGAGTTCATAGGCGACATGCGCATCGACGATAGGATGCTTCAGCGACTGATATGACCCGATCAGCTTGCCGAACTGCATGCGCGTATTCAGATATTCGACCGTGTAGTCGATGCAGCTCGCCGCGCCTCCGCAGGCCTCCGCCGAGAGAAAGAGCGAAGTTGCGAGATCAAGATGGGTAAGCGTTTCGCGCGCGCGGGCTGTATCAAGGAACGCATCAGCCGCCACGATGAGGCCGTCGAGCTGGAGGCGGAAAGAGCGACGGGTTTCATCGGCCACGACTTCGCGGCGCAGCGCATTCTCCGGCAGGGTTGCACGGTCGATGATGACAAGTGCCGGCTCACCATGCTTCATGACCGAGACAATGATCCATTCAGCGCTCATCGCATCGAGGACGAAAATTTTGACGCCGGTTAGCTTGAACTTGCCGTCTGTTTCGGTTGCGCTCGTCTCGATATGAGCAAGATCCCAGTCACCATGGGGCTCGGTCAACGCCAGCGTCGCGGCCTTACCCGCGCAGATACCCGGCAGGATTGCCGATTTCTGCGCCTCGGCGCCGCCAACAAGAAGCGCTTGCGCGGCAAGCGTCGTCGAAACGAACGGGCCGCCCATAAGGCGGCGGCCCATCTGCTCGACCACGGGTACGACTTCCGCGAGGCTCAACCCCGAACCGCCAAACTCCTCCGGCACGGCGATGCCAAGCCAGCCCAGCCGCGCCATTTCCGCCCAGACGCCTGGATCGTATCCAAGCTCGTCCTCAATCAGCCTGCGGACGGTCGGGATCGGTGACTTGTCCCGACAGAAGCTCTGCGCGACCTCGAGAAGTTCTGCCTGTTCTTCGCTGAAGGCCAGCGCTACGTCCATTTCCATTGCCATTCTTTCCCCGCGCCTCAGCTCTTCGGCAGGCCGAGCACATGCTCGCCGATAATGTTGTGCTGAATCTGGCTGGTGCCGCCGCCGATCGTGGCGGAGAAGGAGTTGAGGTAGGAGCGCTGCCAGATTGCGTCATCATAGGCTTCCGGCTCACCGACATAATAAGCGCCGTGCGGACCCTGCATCGCCATAGCAAGCTGGTTTATCTCGCGATAAAACTCCGACCTCACGAGCTTCGCCAAAAGCGGAAGCGACAATGGCCTGTCCCGGACGAGAGGCGCGATGAGCGCACGCATCGAGTTGAGCTTGAGGCCGCGGTAAGTCGTGAGAAGCTTCACCAGTCTCTCGCGGATAGCCGGGTCCTCGAGCGCCGGGCGACCGTTGCGCATCGCGCGCTTCGCCATATCCACGACTTTAGAGACGTCCGGATAGACCATGACATAGCCGCCAGCCTGACCGCCGCGCGCGCCGCGCTCATACTCAAGCGTGCGCATGGCGACCTGCCAGCCCTTGCCTTCGCCGCCCATCAGCGTCGTGGCCGGAATGCGGGCGTCGGCGAAGAAGGTCTGGGTGAAGCCATATTCGCCGGTCAGTTTGCGGATCGGCACAGTATCGACGCCCGGCACAGTCATCGGGGCGAGGAAAAAGCTCAAGCCATCATATTTGCGCTGCGCATCCGGGTTCGTGCGCGCCAGCAGGATCATATACTTCGCGTAGTTACCCTGGGTCGTCCAGATCTTGCTGCCATTGATGACATAATCGTCGCCGTCCCGAACCGCGCGGGTCTGGGCGGCACCAAGGTCGGAACCATGATCTGGCTCGGAAAAGCCCTGACACCAGATATCCTCGGCACTCAAGATACCCTTGATGTATTGGTTGCGCTGCTCGTCCGTTCCCATGTCGAGGATGAGCGGACCGGCCCAGTTGAGGCCGATTGCGTTAAGCATGATGGGCCCGCCCGCTCGATACATTTCCTGTGTGGCGATGTCCTGAAGCGCTTGCGCAAGACCGCCGCCGCCATATTTCTTCGGCCATGCGGCGCCCAGATAGCCCGCCTCATAGACCTTTTTCTGCCAGCCACGCAGAAAGTCGAACTGTTGGTCCGTGCCCACCTCCATGAACGTCAGTGGCATCATGAATTCCGGCTTGGCGGGAACGTTTTCGAAGAACCAGGCGCGCGCATCAGTGCGGAAATCGTCCAGTTCCTTCTGGCTTATCTCAGACATTGTCTCTTCCCCATCGCGACAGCGGACCCCGGTGATCGGCGTCCTGTATTATCCTGCGTGATCAGATGCCTAGCTGGCGCGCCGCCAGATCGCGCATGATTTCTTCGGAACCGCCGCCGATCGCATTGACGCGCACCTCGCGATAGAGGCGCTCCACGCGCGAGCCTCTCATATAGCCCGCGCCGCCCATGATCTGCATGGCCTCGCGCGCGCAGTATTCCATGGTCAACGTCGCCTGGACCTTCAGGAGCGAAAGGTCTGCAATGGGCGTTTCGCCGTCCTGGACGCGCACCACGCATTGCTCCAGATAGGCCTGCGTCGCGGCGATCATACGGGCCATCTCCGCGAATTTATGGCGGATCACCTGATGATCGGCAAGGCGCTGGCCGAAAGTCCGACGCTCCCGCGCCCAGGCCAGCGCATCCTCGAAGCAGACGCGGGCATAGGCGTTGGCGCTCGAGGCAAGGCCGATCCGTTCATTGTTGAAATTGAGCATGATGCCGATGAAGCCTTTGTTTTCCTCACCGATCAGATTCTCGACCGGAACGCGCACATCGTCGAAATAGAGCGCCGCCGTATCGGAAGACCACCAGCCCTGCTTCTTCAGCGGCGTACGCGTGAAACCCGGCATGTCACGCTCCAAAAGAAGTAGCGAAACACCCTTGCGTCCTTCGCCTCCGGTGCGCACCGCTACTGTATAATAGTCAGCCCGCATGCCGCCGGTAATGAACATCTTGGAGCCGTTGACTACAAAATGGTCACCGTCGCGGTGGGCGCGCGTTTTCAGATTGGCCACGTCCGATCCGCCCGACGGCTCGGTGATGCACAGCGCGTGAATTTTCTCCCCCGCCAACACCTGTGGCGCGACACGCGCCTTCATTTCCTTCGAACCGATGGCCAGAACCGGCGGCAGGCCTATGCCATGCACCATCAGGCTCGCATTGATGCCACCGGCGCCGGTGCGCGCCAGTTCTTCCGCTGTGACGATCGAATATATGGGATCGTTCACGGGGGTGCCGCCATATTCCTCCGGATAGCGCAGGCCAAGAAGGCCGATCGCGGCCGCCTTGCGGTAGAGATCGCGAGGGAACTCGCCCGCCTCCTCCCATTCGTCGACATAGGGCATGATCTCCGTGTCGACGAATTTGCGCAGCGTGGCGCGCCAGGCCTGATGCTCCGGCTTGTAGAGCGGCCCCTGATAGCGGTGGTCGAAATCGATAAGATTTGCGGCACCGGCCATGTTTGCCTCCTTGAAAGAGCATTATCCAATTCGAGGGCGCCGGATCGGGCGGCCCCGGTTTTGTTTCAACATCGTCATCAGCGTCGCCAGTTTGTCCGGTGACTGCCATTTCCTGGAGCCGCGCAGCCCGCTGCGATTCCTATGCGTCCTTGTCTGGCTCGATCTGCAGGATCAGGGCGTTCGCCGCCACCTGCTCGCCCTCCGACACCAGAACCCCGCTCACCGTGCCTGTGAAGGGCGCGACGACGGAATGTTCCATCTTCATCGCCTCGACGGTTGCCAGCCCTTGCCCGGCTTCCACCCTGTCGCCGGCCTTGACGAAGAGGCGCTGCAGCTTGCCATGCATGGGAGCCGTGACTCCGCCGTCGCCGTCCGCCGCCTCGCCGCGTGTCAGCAGCGCAAAAATATTGACGAATCGCAGGTCGGCTCCATCGATATCGAGGGCGATTTCCGCCGGCCCGACCTCGCAAAACCATACGTCGTGCTGCAGGCCGTCGACACGCAGCCGCGCTACAGAATCCCCGAGTTCGACGATAGAGATATCGAAACGTTGGCCGCCTGTAATCACCTCGTAGCGCTCGCCGCCACGCGGCACGACCTGACACGTCGCCGGTTCGCCAGCTATCGCATAAGAATACTGCGCCCCAAGCGGCCGCGAGCTCTGCCAGTCGAGCAGCTCCCCGCCCACGGCCACCGCGCGCGCCGCTTGAGCCGCCCGCGCAATCCTGTATTGAAGAATCGCCGCAATGGCCGCCTGAACCGGCAGCGGCTCGGGTCTTGCGATCCGTCCGCCTTCGAACTCCTCGGCGATGAAGGCCGTCGTCGCCTCACCCTTCGCAAAGGCGTCCTTGCCCAGAAGCCGGATCAGAAAAGCCTTGTTAGTCTCGGGACCAACCAGCGCCGTTTCCTCCAGCGCCCGGAGCAGCCGCTGGCGGGCGATTTCGCGGTCCTGCCCCCAGGCGATCACCTTGGCGACCATCGGATCGTAGAAGGGCGTGATTTCCTGACCCTCGCTAAGCCCGTGATCGACGCGGACGCCTTCGCCCTCTGCCGGCCGCCACAGCAGCGCCCGACCTGTCGACGGAAGAAAGTCGCGGGACGGGTCTTCGGCATAGAGCCGAACCTCGATCGCGTGGCCGGAAAACGTGACATCTTCCTGCCTCAGGCCGAGCGGCTTGCCGTGCGCGACGGCGATCTGCATGGCGACGAGATCGAGCCCGGTGATCATTTCCGTGACCGGGTGCTCCACCTGCAGGCGCGTGTTCATTTCCAGGAAATAGAACTCGCCATTCGCCGACAGCAGGAACTCCACCGTGCCGGCGCCCTGATAGCCGATGCTCGCCGCCGCTGCGACGGCGGCGGCGCCCATGCGGGCGCGAAGATCCGGTTTCATCACCGGACAGGGCGCCTCCTCAACGACCTTCTGATGGCGGCGCTGCACAGAACAGTCGCGCTCGCCCAAATGGATCGTCTGCCCATGGGCGTCGCCAAAGACCTGGATTTCGACATGGCGGGGCCGCTCGACGGCCTTTTCGAGAATAAGTTCGCCGGAGCCGAAGGCGTTCAGCGCTTCCGATCGCGCCGTCGCAAGCGCCGCCGGCAACCCTTTCGCCGCAGCGACCAGCCGCATACCGCGCCCGCCGCCGCCGGCCGCCGCCTTCACCATGACGGGAAAGCCGATCCGCGCGGCTTGCGCGATCAAGACGTCGTCGGACTGGTCCTCCCCCTCATAGCCGGGCACGCACGGCACGCCGGCGGCGATCATCCGCCGCTTCGCCGCGGCCTTGTTGCCCATTAATTCAATCGCTTCCGGCGATGGCCCGATGAAGACTATCCCCGCACCGGCGCACGCCCGTGCAAAACTGGCATTCTCAGACAAAAAGCCATAGCCAGGGTGGATTGCGCCGGCGCCTGTCGCCCGTGCGATCTCGATAATCTTCTGCGCATCCAGATAGGAGTCGCCGACTTCCGGCCCGCCGATGCAAAATGACCGATCGGCCATCGCGACGTGGGGCGCGTGGGCGTCCGCCACCGAATAGACCGCGAGAGTACGGTACCCGAGCGACTTCGCGGTGCGTATGATGCGCACGGCGATTTCACCGCGATTGGCGACCAAAATAGAATTGAATGCGGGCATCAGGGCTTGTCTTTCACGATGCGGGCCTCGCCCAGATCGGCTTGCGCTTCTCGACAAAGGCGCTGACCCCCTCGCGGCCCTCGTCGCTTAGCATGCACTGCGCGAAGCCTTCGGCGGCAAATTCGATCATCGACTCGCGCTCCAGTCGGGGCGTGGCCAGCAAAATTTTCTTGGTCATCGCGTTGGCACCGGGAGCACAGAGCATAACCTGCTGGCGGATGTCCTGCTCGAAGGCGTCAAGCCCTGCGACGTGGTCGGCGACATGATCGGCCAAGCCGATACGACCCGCCTCCTCGCCGTCAAAGCGCGCCGCGGTGAGCATCAGCCTGCGCGAGGTCGTGAGCCCCAGCCGCTGCGCCACATAGGGCGCGATCTGTGCCGGGGCAATGCCGAGCAAGGTTTCAGTCAGGGCGAATTTCGCCCCGCGCGTCACCGCCACAACGTCGCCGCAGCAGACGATGCCGAGACCGCCCGCCATGGCCGCACCCTCGACCAGCATGACCACGACCTGTGGCAACGTGTCGATAGCCGCGAACATTTCGCCAGCGGCGCGGCTCAAAGCGACAGCTTCCGCATGGCCCGAACGGGGTCCCTGCAATCCGGACTTGAAGCCCTTGAGATCGCCGCCTGCGCAGAAGACGCCGCCCTTCCCGCGGAAGGTGACGCCACGCAGCGTCCGGTCGTCGCGCACCGCATCGAGCACAGCGCGCAGTTCGCCCGTCAGTACGCCGGACAGCGCGTTGCGGTTTTCGGGCGAATTGAACCAGATCGTCAGCCAGCCGTCTCGCTGGTCGAGGATCAACTTCTTTGCATTGGGAAGATTCGCCATTTGCCTGCTTATCCTGCGCCCCTACATGCGGCCGACGCCAAACGCGTTCGGCTGCAACGTGCGATGTTTCGCTTCCCAGCAGGTGTCGAGCAGGAACCCCAACACCTTGCGGGTATGGCGCGGATCAATCATGCCGTCATCAATACCCTTGCCGGACGTATAGAAGGCGTCTGACTGGTTATCGAAATGCGCGGCGAGCCGCGCCTGCTCCGCGTCGAGCATCGCGGTGTCGACCGCCGCGCTGCGGCGAGCCACGCCCGCCTCCGAGACGATGCGCATGGTTTTCGCGGCTTGCTCGCCGCCCATCACGCCTGTCTTCGCGTTAGGCCACGTGAAAATAAAGTCGGGCTCGTAGCCCTGGCCGCACATGCCATAATTGCCCGCCCCGAAGCTCGCGCCGACCATGAAGGTGATGCGCGGCACCCGCACATTGGACACGGCCTGGATCATCTTCGAGCCGTGCTTGATCATGCCGGCGCGCTCGTATTCGGTGCCGACCATGTAGCCCGTGATGTTCTGCAGGAAAACGATCGGCGTCTGCGCCTGATCACAAAGCTGGATGAATTGCGTCGCCTTGGTGGCGCCATCCGGATCGATCGGCCCGTTATTGCCGAGAATGCCGACGGCATGTCCGAAGACTTCGGCCTGCATGCAAACGGTCGACACACCATAGCCGGGCTTAAAGTCGAGAAAGTCGGAGCCGTCAACGATGCGGGCCACAATCTCGCGCACATCGTAGGGCCGACGATAGTCGATGGGAACGATGCCAGCGATCTCCTCCGGATCGAGAACCGGCGGGCTGAAGGACTTGCGGTCCAACTTCGGGCAATGGCTGTTCCACGAAAGGCGATCGATGACCTCGCGCGTCATCAAGATCGCCTGCGCGTCATCCTCCGCGAGATATTCACCGAGGCCGGAGACGGTCGCGTGCATCTCCGCGCCGCCAAGCTGCTCTTCGGTCGCAATTTCGCCGGTCGCGGCCTTCAGAAGCGGCGGCCCGGCCAGGAAGGCGCGGCCACGCCCCTTCACGCTCACCACGTAGTCGCTGAGGCCCGGCATATATGCGCCGCCCGCCGTGGACGAGCCGTGCAAGATCGAAACGACCGGCACACCGGCAGCGCTCAGCAGCGCAAGACGATAGAACAACCCGCCTCCTGCAACGAAACCTTCGACTTTGTAGTTGAGAAGATCGCCGCCCGCGCTTTCCACCAAATGCACGAAAGGCATCTTCTTTTCGCGCGCCAGCACCTGCGCCCGGGATGTCCGGTTGCCGCCCGGCCCGGTCATTGCTCCCGCGTTGATGCCGCTGTCATCCACAACGATGACGCAGCGCACGGCTTCGATGAAGCCGATACCGACAATATTGCCGCCCCCCGGAATGTCCTTTTCCGCCGGCGCCCGAGGATCGTGACCGGAAAGGTTCTTCAGCTCGAGGAAAGGCATGCCCGGATCGAGCAGGCGCGACAGGCGCTCGCGCGGACTCAGCTGGCCACGCTCGTGAAAGCGGTCGCGCCGGCGTTCGGACATCGCCTCGGGCCGGGCGTTCAGCTCAGCCAGACGGTCGACCAGCGCCAGCATGTCGGCGCGATTCTTTGCAAACTCCTCCGACCCGGTCCGCAATCGCGACTGAAAGACAGGCATCCGTTTTCCTCGAATGGACAGTGCTTAGGCCGATCTCAGGCCGCCTTGCCGCAGGGCAAGCTCTCGGCGAGCGAGCGCGGCACTGGGATCATGGCGAAAAGCAGGAGTTGGCTGTAGCCTTTGGCTTGCGGGTCGTTGCGGATGCTGGCGACGCCGCCGCCGCCCAGTACGTCGTGCAGGAGAAAGTTGATGGCGTTGGTGCCTGGCATGAGGAAGCGCTCGACGTCGCCTTTCAGAAAATGCGCAAAGCGCGTCGCCACGGCATCTTCCGTCAGCGCCTTCCAGATCCAAGGCAGGTATTCAGGTTTGCGCGCAATGACACCGACATTCGCTTTGTCGCCCTTGTCGCCGCTGCGCGCCCAGGCGAGCGCCGCCAGCGGCACCTCGGCTATATCGTCGATCGACTCCGCCAACGGAACCGGCGGGCGCTTCAGCTCAGCCGCATCGAAGTGCGTGCCGGAAGGCTCCGCGCACGGCACGGCTTCGCCCTTTGTCTCGACGGCGATTTCGATGTCGTTTTTCTGAACGAGAAAGGAGAAAAGCCGCATGACCGGCGACGGCTTGGCGCGCCCGCCAGCAAAGCCTGATAGTCCCGGCGGGGTCGCGAGCCCTAGCCCGACGCATTCCTTCAGCAGGATGCCGATGCCAGCTGCATCCGGATGCTTGGCCGCGATCTTGGCTGCGACTTCGCGTGATGCCGGGCTCTCGCGCAAGGCCCCGAACTGGCTTTCCGCGCCGATCAACTCCACGCTGGTCTCGCTGAAGTCCGGTAGATTGTACGCGCGGAACAGGCGCCGCGCCGAGCGGAAGCCGGCTGCAGCGTAGGCTTGCGCCTTCTTCTCCGCATCAATGCCGTAGAAGGTTATCACCGTGCCGCCGCGAAACCCGTCGGCAAAGGTGGCGCAGACCTTGTAGCTATCGGGCGCCGGCAGGCCGCGAGCGCCCGTGACATGCACCCGATCCGGGCCGGTTTCGACAATGGACACCCCGGAAAAATCGCAGACCACATCCGGCAAAACATAGGCCTGCGGATCGCCGATTTCGTAGAGCATCTGCTCGGAGACCGTACCCTTGTTGACGATGCCGCCCGAGCCTTCCGGCTTGGTCACGTCAAAGCCACCATCGGCCGCGATTTCCACAATCGGGTAGCCGATCTCGTCGATCCGATCGGCAACCAATTCCCAATCGGTGAAATTGCCGCCCGTCGCCTGCGGCCCGCATTCCAGAATGTGCCCGGCAAGGCTGCCCATGGCGAGGCGGTCGAGATCGTCGCGGCCCCAGCCGAAGGCGTGGATGCAAGCGCCAAGCGTCACCGCGCTGTCGACGCAACGGCCGGTCACCACAATGTCCGCCCCCTTGTCCAGCGCCACCGCTATCGGGAAGGCACCGAGATAGGCATTGATGCTCTGGACTTTTTCCGGCGCCGGAAAGGGGGCACCTGAGAACATCTCCCTAACATCGGCTGCCGCCAGCGCCTCGCGGCGGCCGATCAAATCGTCGCCTGTGACGCAGGCTATCTTAAGATCAAGATCGAGTTCTGCGACCAGTTTCTCCAGCGCAGCAGCACAGGCGCGCGGATTGACTCCGCCCGCGTTCGACACAATGCGTACGCCTTGACGTGCAATCTCGATCAAGTTCGGCTTCATGGCGGCGGAGACGAAATCGGTCGCGAAGCCCGCATTCGTATCTTTCGCGCGAGCGCGCGCCAGGATCGACATGGTAATTTCAGCCAAGTAGTCGTAGACGATGAAGTCGATCCTGCCAGCCTTTAGCAACTGGGGCGTGGCACGCGCCGCATCGCCCCAGAATCCACTAGCGCCTGCAATGCGGATCGCCTTGCTGTTCATGTCCTCATCCAGTCGTTCCGCCGCCGGGTTCACGTCTCGATATGCCCGCATCGCCGACGCGTCCGCTTGCGGCCGAACATATCGACATCCGGACGCAGGAACAAGCAGTATGTATGGCTTTGTTTTTCGCCGCTGTGCGGTTAAGGTGACGTGACGCGGTATCCGGAGCAGGAGGCGGCAAGGAATGCCGCCAGCGGGAATGAACAGACAGGAAACGCGTGGCTTCGAGGCGCGCGAAAAGATTTGCCTCGCTGCGCTGCGCTGCCTCGCCGAACTCGGCTACGCGCGGACGACGATCCTGCGCGTAGTGAACCGCGCGAATGTCTCTAAGGGTGCGCTGCAACATCACTTCCCCACCAAGGAAGACCTGATGACGGCGACGGCGGAGCGCATTCTGCGGAATGCGACATTCATGCCCGAGGCGGCACAGCGGCAGCGCTCGCTGCATCGCGATACCGCCCAGGAGATCATGCGAGGCTGGACAAAGCTGGTCGATACGGATGAATACCGGGCGCTGCTCGAAATCCTCGTCGCCATCCGCACGGATAAGGCACTGCAGGAACGACTGTCGCCAATCCTGAAGGAGTGGAACAAGCAACGGGTGGCAAAATCGGTCGAGATGTACGAGTCAGCCGATGGAAGCGACGATCACGTCGGCCAACTCATGACCCTCAATATCTGTATGATGCGCGGGCTGGTGATCCAAAATCAGTACAATGACGATCCGGCGGAGAACCTGCGACTGATGAAGACCTGGGTCGAACTGCTAATCCCGCTGCTGAAACCGCGAGCTTGATCATTCCGTAGGGCACCGTCAACTCGGCATGCAAATCGAAAGGGAGCGCGACGAGTTACGAATTGACCCGACGCAGGCGTGATCATGCAGCCACGGCGACGCCGATAACATCATCCAGCCGCGAATGCCTGGTTGCGTGCGGAGGCGGCGGCCAACGAAAGGGTTTCGATGTTCAAGAGCGTCGTCGATTGCGATCTCGGGAACGTTCGCATGGGACAGTAGGTCAGGATCAGATTCATGAAAGGTCGGCTACGGGTACGCTTTGCCAATATCCACGCATGAGACGGGCATAGTCGATGACTGACGGACTAAGCGAATAAAGTCTTGCTGAGGGGCGCTTTCGAATAACGAGCGGTGGGATGCGGAACGGCTTGATATAAAAAAACGGCGACTAGCCGACGATCGAATTCTTTCAAGGGAGAAACTGATGGCTTGGAATTTCGGCGACATTCTCGACAAAATTTCCCTCGTTTTGCCGCCGGACGCGCCCGCCCTCATTCATGGCGAGCGCATCATCACGTGGGCCGATACGACAAGGCGATCCAACAATCTCGCGCGCGGGCTGCTTGCGAGCGGGGTGAGCATCGGCGACAAGGTCGCTTTTTATATGCGGAACCGCCCGGAATATGTCGAAACCATGGCGGCCTGCTTCAAGAGCCGTCTGGTCCATGTCAATGTCAACTACCGCTACAATGCGGACGAAATCTTCTACATTCTGGACGATTCCGACGCCCAAATAGTCGTCTACGGCTCCGAGTTTCGCGACGTCATGGTGGAACTGAAAGATCGGCTCTCTAAAGTCAGCGCCTTCATCGAGGTAAGCGAAGACGGCTCCACCGCGCCCTTCGCGGACAATTACGAAAATGTGGTCGCGTCCGGCGATGGTGCGCCTCTCGCTATCGGACGTTCGCCGGATGACCTGCTGTTCATCTATACGGGCGGCACGACGGGCATGCCTAAAGGCGTGATGTGGCCGCACACTGCCCTGCGGGAATCGCAACTCGGAGCGCTGCGCGTGCTCGGCCCTGTTCCCGAGACGCTGCCGGAGCTCATTGATTCAATCAAGACCGCCGGGCCGGGGCCCGTATTCATGCCGGCCTGTCCGCTGATGCACGGCACGGGCCTCATCACCGCCATAGGCAATATGATGGGCGGCGGCTGCATCGTCACCCTGGAAAGTCCGTCGTTCAACGCCCATGAACTCTGGGCGGCGGTCTCGCGGCGCGGCGTCAATTCCATGGCGATCGTAGGCGACGCCTTCGCGCGGCCGATGCTCGCCACCCTCGAGGAGGCGCCGGGCAAATACGATCTGTCCAGCGTCGTTTCGATCGTCTCCTCCGGTGTCATGTGGAGCACGGAAGTGAAGCGCGGCTTGCTCAAGCACATGCCTAATGTGGCTTTGATGGACTCCTTTGGCGCCTCGGAAGGCCTGGGGTTCGGCAGTTCAATCATGACAAGCGCGGGCGAAGTCGAGACCGCCAAATTCCAGATCGGCGGGCGATGCCGCGTGTTCGACGAGAACGATCAGCCGGTTGAGCCCGGCAGCGGCAAGCCAGGTATCATCGCCGTTGGTGAACCGATCCCCGTCGGTTATTATACGGATCCCGTCAAGACGGCCGCAACGTTCAGGACGATCGACGGTAATCGCTATTCAATTCCGGGCGACTGGTGCATCGTGGAAAAGGACGGCAGCCTGACGTTGCTGGGGCGCGGTAGCGTTTGCATCAACACCGCAGGAGAGAAAGTTTACCCCGAGGAAGTCGAAGAGGTTCTAAAGACGCATCCCGCTGTCGAGGATGCGCTCGTAGTCGGGGTTTCCGACGAGAAATGGGGACAGGCTGTCACCGGAATCGTCGAGCTGGCGAAAGGCGCGACGTTCAACGAGGAGGACTTGCGCAAGCATGTTCGCTCGAGCCTCGCGGGGTACAAGACACCGAAGCGTATACTGATCGGCGGCGTGCCCCTGCGCGCGCCCAACGGCAAGGCTGACTATAAAGGCGTCACCAATTTCGCGAGGCGCGAACTTGGCGTCGTCTGAGCGATGAAGCTGATCGGAGTTCGAAAGGCAGGCTCGATTAAATTTAATCAGGGAACAGGAACGGATGCGAGAATCTGAACGGCCTCCGTTTCAAACTTTTCCCCTCACCAGGCCAAGGATTGTAGGAGCGCCGATGGTTTGCTCCAATTCGCACCAAGCGAGCGTTTGAGGAACTCTGTGAACAGGTTCGCCGTGAAATGGCAGCTGGTGCACTACGCCCGGGCGACAAGTTACCGCCTGAACGCGACCAGGCCTTAAAGCTGCGCGTCAGTCGCACCGCCGTGCGCGAGGCATTACGTAGCCTCGAGATCGCAGGCGTGGTCGGCCTCCAAAAAGGCTCAAAGGGTGGCGCGTTCATCCTAAAAGGTGATCCTGATCTGGTTACTCGTTCGATCCGCGACATGGTTTATCTGAGTCGCATTTCGCTCGATAATTTGACCGAGGCCCGGACACTGGAATGCAGATCGCTATGCAGCTTGCTTGCGAGCGTATCCGGCCTACAACGATTGCCGCGCTTGAAAAAACGTAGACCGCTTGATGAGCCTTCCCCAATCTGGAGCCGTCTCGGATCGTCTCGCAAATAGCACCGAATTTTACCGACTTATCTCACAAGCGACCGACAACACCGTCCTTCAGGTAATTATCGAAGCCCTCACTGACATCGTGTTGCAACAGATCGAACAGTCGAATATAGACGTTTTTCCTAACCTGGTCGCGCACCGGCGCCGGCTGGTCGGATACATCTCTAATCGTAGCGCAGAAGATGCCAAGCGGGAAATGACCGCACACCTTCGCCGGCTTCTACGTCACTTGATGCGGGCAGAGCGTTTGGCCGCCGACAACAAGGCCGAGCGTATATTGGCTGAAGAAACGCCGAACTAAGCCTGAACCTGACCGTTCTTAACAATATTGGAGGTTTTTGGGAGACGCGCTACTCAAACAACACAAATGTATCGCGCGATTATGTTCGGGGGATCTAACTGAAGCGGAGCGCGTGAGAACTCGGACCCAAAGTTCCGCGGTCAGTTCAGAATTAGCCGACGAAGCCCACGGCGCGCGATGCCTGCTCCGCGAAATCGTGCACGACCTCGCTCCACTTTCGTCCCTCGCGGGCGTGACGCTCGGTCGGGCCCGCAATCAGCAGCGCCGCTAAAACTGTTCCGTCTGGACCGAAAATCGGAGCAGCCGCGCCGGTGGCGCCCTCAACGGCCTCCGAGATGCTGATCGAAAGGCCCGTTTTCCTGATCAAATCAAGCTTCCTGCGCAGTTGCGACATGTCGACAATTGTGCGTTTGGTTAGCGGCTTGAGTTTGACCGTTCGCAAGTACCGGTCTTGCCATTTTTCGTCTTGATAGGCGAGAAGCAGTTGACCGGCCGCAGATGTGAAAAGTGGCCGCGTCGCACCGGCTGCCACTGAGTAACGAATGAGCTTTGGGCTTTCGAGAACATCCGAGTAGGTCACGGTCTGCGTCGCCTGATCCATCACCGCGAGGATCACGGTTTCAGGGCATTGCTTCTGCGCTTCTACCATCAGACTGCGCACAACCGCACCGAATTTTCGTGCTGATATGATGTTCGTAGCGAGCGCGAAGCTTTCGTTCCCCAACACGTATCGGCCATTCAAATGGACAAGATAACCGCTTGCCGCCAAGGGGCGCAGCAACGTCAAGAGGCTGCTTTTCGGCGACTCCAAACGCCCGCTGAGTTCCGCCAGGGATAGTCCATCTGGCGACCGCGCAATCTCATCGAAAATTCCGAGCATGCGCCGCAACGAGCGCGGACCGCTAACACTGCTTTCGCCGACATTCCGAAGCTTTTGCTTGACCGCCACGCGCCGATCCTTTGATGGCTGTTCAATGGACGCTCTCACGTTCATGCTAACACACGCGGACTCCCTATGAGAAACGAGGCCGCAATTTAGGCCCGATCGTTTCGAGCTGAAGAGGCCGAAGGTAACGCCGAAAATCAGAAAGAGACCAAGAGATTTTACTCTCTTCCGTCATTCAATGAGACTTTCTCCGCTGCGGACTATTCAAAACCTCGTTGAGAATTTCTTCGGTATGTTCGCCGAGTCGCGGCGCCAGACGATGGATGGACGCTGCCGTTTTCGAGAAGCTCACCGGAACAGCCATGGATACGACCCTGCCCTCGGTTGGATGCTGCATCCGCCGAAAGAAGCGGCTCTCTGCAAGGTACTCATCAACCAGCAGATCTTGAAAATCATTAACGACGCCGTTCGGAATCTCCGCTTCATCCAAACGTTTGATCCAGTCCCCAGTTGTTCTCTTCTTCATTTGCTCCACGACAATGGCGTATAGCTCGTCGATATTGCTCGCGCGTGGTCCAATCTCTGTAAACCGGGGGTCACCAACGAGGTCAGCCCTGTCTACCGCAGTGAGCAGACGTTGCCATTGGTCGTTGGTTACAGCAAGTAGCGACACATAACCATCCAACGTCTGGTAGGGCCGCCGATGTGGCGTCAACATGCGACTATAGCCAAGCCCTTTTTCGGCTTCGTCGAGCACGCCACTCCACAAATGTTCAATCATATTGAAGCCAACCATCGCATCCATCATGGCGACGTGGACTTCCTGACCGGCTCCTGTTCTCTCCCTTGAATATAAAGCCATCCCTATCGACGACGCCAGAATGTAACCGCACAGCTTATCACAGATCACGGTCGGAAAGTATCGCGGCTCGCCATCAATTTTGTTCATTGCCGCGATTCCGGACGCTCCCTGAATGACATCGTCATATGCTGGCCAATCCCTGCGAGAGCTGTCCTTTCGATACCCTCCGGCGGAGGCGTAAACAAGTCGAGGGTTCTTGGTGGAAAGTGCTTGATAATCAACGCCGAGCCGTTCGGCTGCCTTGGGCCGCATGGAATGAACAAATACATCGGCCGTCTCGATAAACCGATAGAGCGTCGTACGCGCTTCAGCCTGCTTGAGATCGAGAAGTGCCGAGCGCTTATTGCGATTTATATTCAGAAAGAAAACGCCCATGCCGTCACTTCGGGATGGACCGAGATGCCGCATGTAGTCACCGCCGGGCGCCTCGATCTTGATGACATCCGCGCCCATGTCACCCAAGATCTGGGTGCAGACCGGTCCTAGAACATTGATTGTCAGATCAATGACTCGTATCCCGGCGAGCGGGCCGGTTCGATCCTGGAGCTCGAAATTGCTTGCCGTAGGCATCAGTACTCCTCAGCCGTTCGTACGAGCCTTCATCATGCGGAGCGGCGTATACTCCAGAACGATCGATCCATCCTGCTTGCGCACGATATTCTTCGTTCTTACAAGACCACGATTTGGACGGCTCTTGCTTCGTCGGGACTCCACGACCTCACACTCGACATGAATGGTATCGCCCACAACAACCGGTCCTTTAATGTCGAACTGCATGTTAAGGAAGGCGAAGCCGGTATGCTGCATGGTCGCCTGAACGAGCAGGCCCTCGGCAAAACAGAATACCAGGGCACCGGGCGCCGGGCGCCCCTTCAGGTCGGACTCGCTCTTCAGGAATTCGAGATTTGTGAATAGAACCTCGGTCATCCCTGTGCAGTTGATGAAATTGACAATGTCCGGCTCCGTGATGGTCCGGCCGATTGTCTTGAATTTACGGCCGAGGGTCGCATCTTCGAAGTGCAGTCCAATCCCAAGTGTTTCCATGTTCTTTCCATTCGCTCGCTTGACTAACGGATTTAGTGAGTTAGCAGCGACCTGGCGACAATGTTGCGCTGGATCTGATTTGTCCCTTCGATGATCTGCAGTACTTTGGCGTCGCGAAAATATCGATTGATGGGGTATTCATTTGATATACCAGCCGCACCAAACAATTGAACCGCGTCGGTCGCGACTTTCATCGCTGTGTCAGTCGCAAAGCATTTCGCAATAGCGGCAAGCGGAGCCAGACTTGCACCGCGAATGCCGCGATCCACGGCCGTTGCTGCCTCATAAGTGAGATTTCGCGCGGCTGCGATTTGGATCGCCATATCCGCAATCATCCAGCGAACGCCCTGGAAATCGGAAATCGATTGGCCGAATGCGCGCCTGTTGCTAATAAACTCGATAGCGTGATCCATGGCACCTTGCGCCAGTCCGACGCCGCGAGCGGCCATGATCGGGCGCGAGTCGTTGAGCGTCGACATCACGACCTTGAAACCGGTTTCTTCGTCACCAAGCCGGTTTTCTTCGGGGACATATGCATTATCGAAAAAGAGAGCGTGGGCACCCACGCCTCGTGCGCCCATTTTGTCCTCTTTCTCTCCTACCACGAAGCCGGGCGTGTCTTTTTCGACAATGAACAGGTTGATCTTCCCGCGGGACTCGCTCTCGCCGGTTTTGGCCGCGACAAGCACGAAATCAGCGTTGCCGGAGTTTGTGCACCAGATCTTCGAACCATTGATTCGGTAACCCTTGCTGTCGCGCTTCGCGCGCGTTTTTATTCCGGCGACATCGGAGCCGCTTTGCGGTTCCGTGAGGGACAGAGCGGACTTCAACGACCCGCTCGAAAGTCCTGGAAGATATTTGGCTTTCTGCTCTTTCGAGCCGCCGGCAAGAATGGCTCCGATCGGCACCCACTGAAGCACCAGCAGGTAGGCCGTATTGTAGCAAACCCGCCCAAGCTCCTCGACGGCGACACACGCTGATAGAAGGCTATTGGCTCCTCCATATTCCACAGGGAATGGGAGCGTGAACAGTCCCAGTTCCTTAAGCTGCTGGAACATGTCGTGTGGATACTCAGCTTGCCGGTCGATAGCCTGTGCGCGCGGCGCGACGCGTTCCCGCGCAAATCGCCGGGTCAGTTCCTGGACTTGCAGCTGGTCCTCATTCAACCACTGACTCACGCGATGGGTCTCCTGACCTGGTTGATGACTCGCGCCGCCGCACGGCTATAGGCGCGAAATCGAAGTGTGCATTCCTATCGCATTGGTGAACCTCGCACTTTGCGACGTCAATATTTGGATGCGTTTTTATAGCGAGCGCCAATGGACAACACATCCATGTTCATGAGCTGCGATCTCTCGATTTGCGAGAAGCCGACCCTGTTCGTGTTCCACTACCGGCCCACCATTCTAAGTCTCTGACCGTGCGCCTAAAACGCTGCCAAACGGGCAGAAACCATTGTTGTCGCCATTGACAGCCATCGGCCTGTCCGTTCACAATCCCGAACAACGTTCAAAAACTGGCCGATCATCAGAATTCGACCGTCGTAGCAGGGAGGGAGCCAATGAAAGCGCAGGAACTCAGCCCATGTCCGGGAGAAACTGGCGTCGTTAAATCGGCGATCCGAACGCTAGAGATTCTCGAATATTTTGATGAGGTCCAGCAGCCTCTCAACATCGTTGCTGTGGCAACGGCATTGGATTATCCGCCATCAAGCGCCGCGGCGCTGCTACGAAGCCTGACGACCATGGGCTATCTGCATTACAACGCGCGGAAGCGAACATATGTGCCGACCGATCGCGTTCCCTTTCTCGGAAGTTGGATCAATCCCGCCTTGTTTCAAGAGGCCGGTCTACCGCGGCTGATGCGGGCGATTAGAAGGCGAACCGGACAACTCGTCGTGCTCGCGGCCCGCAATAACGACATGGCGCAATATATTCACGTCCTGAACGAACCAAGAGCGGTGACCCACCACATTCGAATTGGACAAAGGCGTGCCTTGGCACGGTCCGGTGTTGGCCAAATCTTGCTGAGCGCCATGATCGAGAAGGACGTCAAACGTCTCTATCATCGCATGAATGCTTATGCGAAAGCGCCCGAAGATCGGATCGATGTGCCTGCATTGTTGGCGCAACTGACCGTGGTGCGAAAGCGAGGTTACGCATTTTCTCGCAATCTCGTGGTCGAGGGCTACGGGATGATTGCACTATCGATACCGATGTCGTGCACGAGCCACCCCCTAGCCTTGGGCGTTGGGGGCCAATGCGAGGCACTCGAAGCGCGTGAAGTCGAGATTATCCAGATTATTCGCGAAGAAATGAGAATTTACCTCAAGACGGAGGTCGCGGAAGACGTCACTCCGGCGAGCCACCGGCATAAGATCACCATTCCGGCACTGGCATCGATCAACACTTTGACGATGAGTGAGCTCGGGCAACACGTCGCTTAGACTGGAAGGCACATCAGCATGGGACCGTTGTCCGGAATAAGAATACTCGAAATGGCCGGCATCGGACCGGGCCCAATGGCAGCGATGATGCTATCCGATATGGGCGCAACGGTTCTGCGAATTGAAAGGCAATCAGATTCAGGTCTTGGCATTCGGCGACCGACCAAATACGATCTGCTGCTCCGCGGTCGCAAGGCAATCGCTCTTGATCTCAAGAAAGCGGATGCGATTGAGGTTGTTCTCGGGCTGGTTGAAAAATCGGATGGCCTCATCGAGGGCTTTCGTCCAGGCGTGATGGAGCGGCTCGGCTTAAGCCCCGATATCTGCCATCAACGCAACCCAAAACTGATCTTTGGCCGAATGACTGGATGGGGCCAGCAAGGTCCACTGTCGCACGCCGCTGGTCACGACTTGAATTACATTGCCTTGACGGGAGCGCTCAATGCGTTCGGCCGCAAAGGACAGATGCCTGTGCCGCCGTCGAACGTGCTCGGCGACTTTGCCGGCGGCGCCACCTATCTCGCGTTCGGAATGGTCTGCGCCCTTCTGGAGGCGCAGCGCTCCGGCAAAGGCCAAGTCATTGACGCAGCCATCATCGATGGCACAGCGCATCTCATGACGAGCATCTTTGGAGCGTATGGCGCTGGAATAATTGTGCTTGATCGTGGGCAGAATATCACCGACACCGGCGCATTTTTCTACGAGATCTACGCGTGCTCCGACGACAAATTGATCTCGATCGCGCCGATCGAAGCAAAATTCTACAGCGACCTCCTTGAGAAACTCGGCATTGATCCGGACAGCCTGCCGCCTCAATCTGATAAATCCCGCTGGGAAGAAGGCAAAGCAACCCTCGCTCAAATCTTTGCAAGAAAGACACGGGATGAGTGGTGCGCAATTCTCGAAGGAAGCGATGTCTGTTTTGCGCCGGTACTGAGCATGGAAGAAGCACCACACCACCCGCACATGCATGCACGCGGGGTTTTCATTGATGTGGATGGAGTCGTCCAACCTGCGCCAGCACCACGCTTCAGCAGAACCATCCCGCAGGACCCGTCGGCACCGAAAAAGGTGGTGGATACGCCCCTTTCAGAGGCTCTCTACGGATGGATGGATCGCGACCAAATCGAGAGGCTCCGCGCATCAGGCCTCACGATCCAACCGTAAGTGATATCTTTTGATTTCAGGATCGGCCGCAGCGAACTGGCGGGCTGTCTTCCGCGAAATATTGGTACCCTCTTGTCGCGGAATGCTTACACCGCCGCGAGATGCGTCGTTTCGTCGGCTTGCGCGCAAGCTATACGAGTACACTGAATGTACCTTCGGCGCACTAAATACCGAGATAATGGCTCTTAATGTGCTCGCTCTTGCACAGTTCGGAAGCTGCTCCCTGAAGAACTACGCGTCCACCTTCCAGCACGTAGGCGCGTTCCGCCGCTTTCAAGGCGAGATTAATATCCTGCTCCACGAGCAAAACAGTTAGCCCGGTATCAATCAGCCTTCGGATAGCTTCGTACAACTCACGGATGACGAGGGGGGCTAGTCCGAGCGATGGTTCATCCAACATAAGTAACTTGGGCCGGCCCATCAGTGCGCGCCCGATCGCGAGCATCTGCTGCTGCCCCCCCGACATGGACCCTGCAATCTGCTGATGCCGCGCTCCAAGTATCGGGAATAAGCCAAAAACCTCATCCAGCACCTTCATGCGATCTGCGCTGTTCGGCAACGGGGTGCCTCCGACAAGTAGATTTTCCCTGACCGTTAGACCGGCGAAAACGCGTCGTGCCTCTGGGACCTGGATAAGGCCATTTCGGGCAATCACATAGGGAGGAATATCGCGAACAGATTGGCCAAGGAATTCAATCTCACCTGAAAAAGGTCGAAGCCCGGACAAGCATCGTAACAACGTTGACTTTCCCGCGCCGTTCGAGCCCAGGATCGCCACAACTTCCCCTTCATTAACTTTAAGGTCGATGCCATGAAGAACCTGCAGGGCCCCGTAACCTGCATAAACGTTCGAAATGTTGAGCATTGTCATCATTCAGAGCCGCCGAGATACGCAGTGATCACCAGCGGATCATGACTCACTTCCTGCGGCGTTCCCAAGCAGATGGCATCGCCAGCATCGAGCACCAAAATCCGGTCGCATAGTGCCATCACCGCTCGCATCATGTGCTCAATGACGACGACAGTAATCCCGGTATCACGAATTCGACGAATGTTCTGAATTGCGTCATCCGCCTCCCGAGGGGTCAATCCACCCAGAATTTCGTCGAGCAGTATCAGACGGGGACGCGTTGCCAACGCCCGCGCAATCTCAAGCCGGCGCTGCTCGGCTAGAGTGAGGTCACCCGATTTCACATCCTGACGCGCCGACAGTGCCATATCCTCGAGAATTTTGTTGGCAAGTCGTGATGCCTGCTCAGGCGTATCTTGAACCAATGCAGCTGCAATGACGACTTCGCGCGCGCTCAGCGTCGAGAACGCCTGTGTAATTTGAAATGTCCGTGCGATGCCGCGGGCACAAACCTCGTAAGGGGCCAGTGACTGTATCTCCGCACCATCGAACAGGATGGTTCCGGACGTTGGCCTTTCAAAACCTCCGAGCATGGAGAACATGGTGGTCTTGCCCGCGCCGTTTGGCCCGATAACGCCAAAGATCTCGCCGCTCTTCACAATGAAGGAAACCTTGTTGACCGCGGTCAGGCCACCGAAGGTCTTTGTGAGTTGCTTGGTCTCCAGCACCGTGGTGCCAACCGGCAAGGCCGGCATGATCGCCTTATCTGGAATCGACGCGGGCGCGGCCTGAGCAATTCGCAAGCGGCCTCTCGACAGGCCCCATCGTGAAAGACCTGCGACGATTCCCCCCGGCCACACGAGAATGACGGCAACGAGCGCAGCACCGTAGATCATGTGATGAAGTGCGCCGCCGCCGTGCTCGGCGAAATAGACCCGCATGAACTCGCCGAACGGCATCAGCAAAAGCGGGCCAAGCAACGGACCGATCAAAGTTCCGGCGCCACCGACGACTGTAAACAACAAGATATAGATCGTGATTTCGATCCCGAACATCGATAGCGGATCGATGAATCCCACGAACTGCGCCTGAAGGCTGCCGGCAAGTGCCGTTGCAAATGCACTGAGCGCGAAGGCACTTTGCTTTATTTTAAAAGGATTGACGCCCATTGCGGCCGCAGCGGATTCATTGTCGTGCACCGCGCGCCAGAAAAAGCCCACCCGCCCTGTATAGAGCACGGATACAACCGCGAGCAGACTGCAAAGCATCCCTGCTACGACAAACATGAAGGAGGACGGCTCTTCGAAACGAAAGTCCCAGACTGTTTTTCCTACAGTTTGTGTGTAGAGGCCGTTCGTGCCACCGAGTTCGCGAATCCCGCTCACGCCAAACTCAAGAACGTATGAGAACGCAAGCGTCAGGAGGGAAAAGACGAGCGGGCTGAGGCCCCAGCGAAATGGCAGATAACCCAGCGCAACCGCCGCGGCAGCTGCCACGATGCCGCCGGCGATCATACCAATCCAAGGACTTACTCCATAGGCCAACGTCAAATAAGTCGAAACGTAACCTCCGATGCCGAAGAAAGCGGCGTGGCCAAATGAAATCTGGCCGACAAATCCGCCGATGATATTCCATGCGACGCACAGATACATCCAGGTTAGTAAACTAACTACGATGCTGATGACATATGAGCCGGCAAATTGCGCCAGCAGAACAACTGCAACGGCGATCAGGGCAATGCTGATCGCGATCTGTCGATCAATACGAGAAAGCAGCACTTTCATGCGTTACTTCCGCGTCCAAACAGACCTCTTGGACGAAAAAGAAGAGCAAGGCCGAATACAACATAGGTCAACGACGGCGCTGCCGCGCTATTGAGTAGCGCGCCTGCAAGTGATTCAATCACGCCGATGATGAGAGCGCCGAAGAATGCACCTCGCAGATCTCCCAATCCGCCGAGAACGACAACGAGCAACGAGAGAAGACTAAATCGGATGCCCACAGAGGGCGTCGCATAGGAGAAGGTCATCAGACATCCGGCGGGGATCGCAAGGAGGGCGATGCAGCCCACAAAGACAAGCGTCTGCGATCGCTCGATGTTAACGCCGCAGAGCCAGGCCATGGTCGGGTCCTGTGCAGTCGCACGAATTCGATGACCGGTATCGGTCCGCGTTAGAAAGAGCGAAAGCGCGGCGCAGACAAGAATCGAGAGTACGAAACCAGCAAGCTGCGGCGCGCCGATAACGACGCCTCCAATTCGATATGCGGCATCCGCAAATGCAGATCGGGTGTTGAGCAGATCGGCGCCGAAAATCATCAGCACCGCGCTCTGAATGAAAAAGGATAAACCGATCGTGAGTTGGGCCTGCATCAGCGGGCTGGATCCGAGGACCGGACGGATAACGAACCTGAACAACACGAAGCCGAATGCGGCCATAATGGGCAAAAGCACGATAACCGCGATGTATGGATGCAAGCCGAAGTGGTGATTCAGGACGACGATGCCGTACATCGCGATCATTAGGAGATCGCCATGCGCGAAATTCAACACACGCATCACGCCAAAGATAAGCGCCAATGATATAGCGATCAGCGCATAAATGCCTCCCATCATGACGCCGGAGACCACCGCCTGCAGCAGAAGGTTAGCGCTTGGCATGCGGTTCGCCTACTTCAGAGGCGTGGGTTCGTCAGTCGCAATGCTTGGGGGAAAAACCGTTGCCTTGCGGGTCGCCCCGTCCTTCCATTGGGTGACGAGCGCACGTGCGCCAAGATTCCGACCATCCGGATCAAATTTGATAAACTCTCCCGGAATCGCCGTTTGATCGCCGGGGATGTTGAGATCGCGCAACACACTTTGTATGTCGGCGCGCGTTGGATTGTTGGATTTTTTGTACGCCGCTTCCAAGATCGGCTTAAGCGTCATCCCGCCCGCATAGCACATTCCAACGTAGCTTGAGGGTGCGGCGTTGTACTTCGCGCGATACTCTTCTACCAGCGCGGCGACTCTCTTGAAGTCCGAATTAAAATAATCGATGTTCGATAGCTTGAGCCGATCGATGAACTTCGCGTCGATAAGTGTGGGCAACCTTGGATCGCCCGCTCCGCCGCCGACGCCAATGACGTAAGGTACAAATTCGAGTTGCTGCATTGCCTTGATCCCGGCGACGATATCCTCCGTGTACCCCGCCCAAACGAGGACACTCGGTTCAGTCTCCTGCAGCTTTTTCATGAATGGGAGCAGATTTCGCTCAGCGCGATTGTAAGAGACTTCGGCAGTTGGTTTTATGCCTTCCTTGTCAAGAAGCTTGCGGACGAGCTCGCCAGTTCCGGCGCCGCGCGGACTGTCTTCGTAGAGCAGCGCAATCTTTTGATTCTTCAGGTCGCCAGAAATCTTTTTGAGAAAGGCCAGGACGGTGTCTGCTTCGTCGTTGTTGGTTATTTGTTGTGTGAAATACCAGCGATAGTGACGATCCAAAATTTCGCTCGATACAGCGGCGGCATTGAACAGGACAACTTGCGAAGCCTCTGCGAACTGGGCGGCGCTGGCAGTCGATGCACTGATATCGCACCCCAAGACCAAGGGCGCGTTCTGCAGTCTGACGAGCCGCTCCATTTCGCGGCGTGCTGTGTCCGGCTTGCCTTGGGAGTCGCTGATGTCAACAATGAGCTTGCGACCCGCGATACCGCCGGCCCTGTTGATTTGATCGACCGCGATCTCAATACCCTTTTTGCCATCTTGTCCAAGGATCGCCAACGGGCCAGTTAGCGCCGTCAAGGCCGGTATCTTAATAGGTTCGGCCGATAGCGCACTTTGCGCACGTGGTTCATCCGAACCGAGTGCCGCCGATATTGCCAGGACGAGCCACATGAAACGAAATGTTGTCATGGTTGACGTGTCTCCGCGAGGGCTGAAGTTGCCTGGAACGTTGCCGCTAAACTCCTCTTAGCGGCCCCGTCTAGTCAACTGAAGCTGGCGAAAGAACACGTCCATTGGCGAAAAAACACATCCATGGGTTTTGCGACTTGGGCCTTGATGTTCTCAACCATTGATTAGGCGGGCACAAGCCCGGCGAGCAGCCGAGCGTTCAAATGCTTACGCGCCGCGAGCATGGCGGTTGAGCACGCCGCCGATCCTTGGTGGCTGCGCTTGGAGCGTGTCCGCGGCGGGATCGATCGCGATGGCTTGGAACGTGTGAGCGGCGAAACGCTGCTAGATATTCTTGAAGTTCCGCAGCGTCACCGAACGGCCGGTACCTATCCACATCTGACGAGGCTGTGGCCGAACTCGGATAGCAGTACGGGTCCCACCCTCGCCGTCTGGCCCAGTCGACGTCAAAACGCAGCCCTCTCAAACTAACTCTATAGGCTTTTACTGCTTGTTGGCCAGTGGAGGACTGGAAAGCTTTGGGGCAAGACCTATGCATTCGGCTGAGAATGACTGGAACCGAGCAGGCCCGTGTTCATGGAAAGCCGTGGCGCAAATCGATGGCGACCAGCTACCTCTGCGCGACTAGGTCCGATCGCGTAAACCCCTCACTCCTTCCGCTCCGCCGAAGTAGTCGCAACAGTAGCATGTGCCGTCCTTCTCCAGTCCGTGGCCACGATCCTGACGCCGCGATGGGCACATGACGGCGCAAGTGCACTGTCGAAATTGTGGGTCTTGCCGCTGATGACGACCCAAAAGGATTTGTCGTAGTCATTGCCGCAATGTTCGCAAACGGCCATCGGACCCTCCCTCGATTTTAATACCCCATTTCGGATCAGGATGGAGTTCCATCAAACTATCGCCAGAGCATTGGGCAATCGCGCCTTGCAACTATGCCGTGCGCAAATCAGCCTGCTCTTTTATCCTGCCTTCCTTTAGGTGTTCTCCCGCCTCAACGCTGACGAGCAGATGGTTTTCACGCATGAGAAAATCCTGCAAGCGCTAGGCAATCGTGACCCCACCGAAGCGCATGGATGGCCAACTACATTGTGGATTTTTGCCGAGGCTACGAGCTGGCGAATCTCGATATCGACGCGCCTGTCGGATGCCTCGAAACTAGCTGTGGGCTCACGACCCGTGCCTCCGCACCTCCGCGTCTAGCGGAGCGATATCGATCAAGTCGACCCGAAAACTCCATATTTCCCAATAGGCAGCTTATTTGACCGACGAGTAAATTAATGTATCCTACCGTAAACAAATACGGCCGAGCTTTATCGGCCTGGATGGGGAGTGCGATCCAGCGATGAACAAGCATTTCGGCGAAACCAAGTCAGAGCCGTTCTTGTCCGACCAGCAGCGGATGATTCGCGACACAGCCCGCAAACTCGGACGCGATGTGCTTGTCCCGACGGCCGCCGAGCGGGACCGCACGTCGGCATGGCCGACGCAGGAGCTGAAAGTCCTTGCGGCCCAAGGCTTCATGGGAATGACCGTTCCGGAGGAATATGGCGGATCGGGAGCCGGGTTTCTCGCCTACTGCCTCGCGATCGAGGAATTATCGGGCGCCGATGCCGGGGTCGGAACGATCGTCCATGTCCACAATCTGGGCGCCGCACATGTCATCGCAAAAAACGGAACCGCCGAGCAGAAGCAACGCCTTCTTCCGGCGTTGGCGTCCGGCGAAAAAATCGGCGCCTTCATGATTACCGAGCCCCAGGCCGGCTCCGAAACGTCGGCGCTTCGGACCTCGGCACGTCGCGACGGCGACGATTTCGTGATCAACGGGACCAAGCAGTTCATCTCCAACGGCAGCGAGGCCGGCGTTGCAATCATCGTCGCACGCACCAATCCAGACGCCGGCAAGCGCGGCTTCACTACGTTCCTGGTCGAGCCGCCTGCCAAAGGTTACGTCGTCAGTCGCGTCGAGGAGAAACTTGGCCAGCGGACCGCGCATACCGCCCAGATCCAGCTTGAGGAGCTCCGCGTTCCCAAGGAAAACATTCTTGGCACGCTCGATGGCGGCTACGGCATCATGATGTCAGGTCTTTCCGACGGGCGCATCGCCGTCGCGGCGCAGGCGGTCGGAATCGCTCAGGCGGCTCTCGAAGCAGCCATACGGTATGCGCGTGAACGAGAGGTCGCAGGCAAGCCGATCATGGAGTTGCAGGGCGTCAGCTTCGCTCTCGCCGACATGGCGGCGCAGGTCGATATCGCCCGACAGTACTACATTTATGCTGCGCGCTTGCTTGAGGCCGGCCTGCCCTGCATGAAGGAAGCTGCCATCGCGAAGCTATTCGCCAGCGAAATGGCGGAGAAAGTGTGCTCCGAGGCGCTGCAGATTCATGGTGGATACGGCTATCTGCGGGATTTCCCGGTGGAGCGTTACTGCCGCGATGTCCGCGTCTGCAAGATCTACGAGGGCACCAGCAACATCCAGAAACTCATCATCGCCCGCAATCTTTGACTTGCGATGGGTATTCACGTTGATAAAAGCTGGCCGAATCAGCTCAATTGTGCCGGGATCAGCGCTGCTGTTCTCGCAATGAAATTCTAGGAGTGGTGGTGTCAGGCCGTGACCGTCAGCTTGCCGCGTGGAACGACACCGTTCAGACGCGAGATCAGCAATTCAATCTGAAGCGAACCGCCTTGCTGAAAGAGGCGGCGCGCGCCTTCAGCTCGCAAGGATATCATGCGACGTCGCTCGACGATGTCGCCAAGACGCTCGGCGTGACCAAGCCGGCGCTCTATTATTACATCAAGAACAAGCAGGAAATCCTGTTCGAGTGCCATATGCTGTCGCAGGATCTCGGCGATCGCGCGTTCGAGCACGCGTACAAGACCGGCGGAAACGGCCGTGAAATCCTGCTTTCGTTTGCGAAGGAATTCATCGAGTCGCACAACAGCGAGATCGGCGATTGCGCCGTCCTCGTCGAATTCCAGGCGCTCGATCCCGCCAACCGCAAGATCGTCGCCGCGCGCCGTGACAAGGCGCAGCATCAGATGCAGGCGATTATCGAGAAGGGCATGGCCGACGGCAGCATACGGCAGGTCGATCCAAAATTGACCGTGTTTTTCTTCATGGGCGCGGTCAACTGGATGGCGCGGTGGTTCGACAAGGACGGACCGAAAAGCGGCGCGGAGATCGCGAAGGTTTTTACAGACCTTCTCGACCACGCCGTTTCGCCCTAGCCTAAGAGCGCATCCCGCGATTGCTGGATATAGCGTACATTCGTGGGATCGGCCCCACCTTGAGCTGAGCCGTTAAGGCAAAAACGGACGAGAGCCGTGCCGCGAACTATTGGCCCCTGACGAGCGCCGGCCTGCGCGCGAAGCGTCGCTGGCTTGCTGCGCTTGCCGCTGTGTAATCGTACATCATGCGGTCGATCACATCCGCGGCCGGCTCGACACGCTCGACATCGCCAACTCCCTGCCCGGCGCTCCAGATATCTCGCCATGCCTTCAGCGTCTCGATCTCCTTCAGGAGATTGAAACCGTCATGCTTCGGCTCCGGCCTGAATCCACTGCGTTCGAGGCTTTTGCGAAGCATATTGGCGGGGATGCCGGTGACTTGGTCGGACAGCTGGATATCGTCCGCGTTGCTGTCGATCAGCATCTGCCGGTAGTCGTCAGCCGCCATGCTCTCCGTCGCCGCGATAAAGGGCGTGCCAACATAGGCGAAGTCGGCGCCGAGCTCTTCCGCAACATGGATCAGGCGGCCGTTCGAGACCGCCCCGGCGAGCACGAGCGGGCCCAGGAAGAATTTCCGGACGGCGGTGACGAATGCGAAGGGATTGAGCCAGCCTGTATTGCCGCCGGGGCCGCCACACAACAAAATCAGACCATCGACGCCGGTTTCCGCCGCGCGTTGGGCGTGTTTGAGCGAGGCGACGTCGGAGAAAACCAGGCCGCCGTAGCCCTTTACCGCAGCAACAACACGGTCCGGATTTCCGACACTGGCGATCATCAGCGGCGACTTGTGTTTGACGACCAGATCGACGTCTTCCGCCAGCGTGGCGTTGGTTGGATGGACGATCAGGTTCGCCGCATAGGGAGCCGCGTCCGGCTGCAACTCGGCCGTGATCCTCGCGAGCCATTGATCCAGGAGTGCCGTCGAGCGCGCATTGAGGGTAGGAAACGAGCCCGCGAGCCCGGCCTGGGAACAAGCGATGAAAAGGTCGGGACCCGATACGAGAAACATCGGCCCAACCAGAACGGGCAATTTTAGCTGCGTCCGCAGTTTCGCAGCAAGATTGGGGTCGCCGAGCATTTGTTTCCGCCGTGAATTGGTCGCAGGAAAACCGTCAAAAATCTATTTGACTTGCAAGTAAATAGTATGCCTGATTGGTCATAACGAAAGAAAAACAACAGCGCCCGCTTTTTGAACGACCGCGCGATTACGGAGGAGACATGAGCGCCGAAGCGGCGACACATGCGGAGCCCAACGCGAGCGGCTTGCGGCCGATTCTGACCGCAAACCGTTTGCGATTGTCGTTCGGCGGTGTTGTCGCCCTGAATGACGTCTCGATCGAGATCAGGCGCGACGAACTGATCGCGATCATCGGCCCCAACGGCGCCGGCAAAACCTCGCTGATGAACTGCCTGAGCGGCTTCTATCGTCCGCAGCAGGGCCAGATCGTCTTCGATGGCGAACAGGTGGTCGGCCGCAGCGTTCATCAAATTGCCCGATCCGGGTTGGCGCGGACGTTTCAGGGAACGCACATCTTTCCCGGCATGACCGTGATCGAGAACATCCTGATCGGACGGCACATGCATATGCGCAGCTCGATCCTGCAGGCGTTCGTGCATTTTCACTGGGCCCGAAACGAGGAAACGCAGCACCGCGAGATCGTCGAGGAAATCATCGAACTGCTAGAAATCGAATCGATCCGCCATCAGCCGGTCGGAACGCTGGGATATGGCTTGCGCAAGCGCGTCGACCTCGGACGCGCGCTCGCGCAGGAACCGAAAATTCTGCTGATGGACGAGCCGATGGCCGGGATGAACAACGAGGAAAAGGAAGACCTCGCCCGGTTCATCCTCGACGTACGCGAGGCGCGCGGCATCCCCGTCGTGCTCGTCGAGCACGATATGGGTGTCGTCATGGATCTCGCGGACCGCATCTACGTGCTGGATTTCGGGAAAATGATCGCTACCGGATCGCCGGCGCAGATCCAGCGAGATCCCCTGGTCATGAAGGCTTACCTGGGCGAAAAATGACCGTGGCCGCCATGACGATGAAAACATTGCCGCAAACATTCGTCGATCGGGCCACGGCGGAGCCTGACCGGCTGATCGCGCGACACAAATATCGAGGCATATGGCGCGAGTTCTATTACCGTGACGTGCTGGAGCGCGTCCACAATCTGGCGGTTGGGCTGCACGCGATGTCATTTGCGCGCGGCGAAACAGTCGCCATCATCGGCGAGAACGAGCCCGAGAATTTTTGGGTCGAATTGGCCGTGCTCTCGCTCGGCGGCAAGGTCGTCTCGCTCTACCCCGACCTGACCGTCGGTGAAATCGAATACCTGCTGAACGACAGTCAGGCGGTTTACTTCGTAGGCCAGGACCAGGAGCAGATTGACAAGGGGCTCGCAGTGCTCGGCAGCGTCCCGACATTGCGCCGGCTGATATACTGGGATGATACCGGCATGTGGTCTTACCGGCAGCCGAGCCTCATGAAGCTCGAGCAAATGGAAGACGAGGGACGCAAACGCAACGCCGCCGAGCCGGGGTTGTTCAATAGCCTTGTTGAATTGGGCCAGCCGGACGACATTGCCATCCTGTCCTACACATCCGGTACGACAGGGCGTCCCAAAGGCGTCGTTATCACGCACCGGTATCTGATCGACAACGCGCATCGATTGGTGAACGGCACCGACCTGACGCCCGGCATGGATTATCTCACCTACATTGCGCCTGCCTGGGTCACCGAACAATTGTTCGGCATTACGATCGGCGTCACCTTGCCGCTGGTGGTCAACTTTCCGGAGTCGCCGGAACAAGTTTTGGCCAATCTCCGCGAACTCGCGGTAGAGGCGATGGTGTTTGCCCCCCGGCAATGGGAGAGCCTGGCGTCGACGATCCAGGCAAAGATGCTCGACGCGGGCCCAATCCGCCGCCGCATTTACGAATGGGGCGTCGAGATCGGACGCAAGGTCAACGTCGCCCGCCTCGACGGCAAGCCGGTGCCGTTGGCAGCCCGCATGGCATTTCCGATCGCGGAGGCTTTAGTTCTGAAGCCATTGCGCGACAAGCTCGGCCTGACGCGCCTGAAGGTTGCGCTCAGCGGCGGATCCACCATGGCACCCGACGTGTTCCGGCTGTTTCACGCCATCGGCGTACCGTTGCGCAATATCTACGGTTCGACCGAGATCGGCATCATGACGATCCACAAGGGCGAACGCTACGATCTCGAAACCGTGGGCCACTGGCTTGAAGCGCACCCCGAGACGGCGGCGCTGGAATGGAAGGTTTCACCGGCAGGCGAGTTGCTGGTACGCGGCGGCTCTTTCTTTCAGGGCTATTTCGGCAAGCCCGAGAAGAGCGCCGAACGAATAGACGGCGGATGGTACCGCACCGGCGACGCTGTATCCGTCACCACTTCCGGCGAGATGGTTTTCCTCGAGCGGATCGAGGATCTCGCCAAGCTGAGTTCCGGTCAAAGCTATCCACCGCAATTCATCGAAACGCGGCTGCGCTTCAGTCCGTTCATCAAGGACATCATGACGCTTGGCGATGCGTCGCGCGATTACATCGGCGCGTTGATCAATATCGATATGGGCGTGGTGTCGCGGTGGGCGGAGGAACGCCGGCTGGCTTATTCGACCTTCGCCGACCTGTCGCAAATGACGGCGGTAGCCGAGCTGATCCGCGAAGAGATCGTCCGCATCAACAAATTTCTGCCCGATCACGCGCAAGTCCGGCGCTTCGCAAATTTTCCCAAGGAGCTCGATCCGGACGAGGGCGAATTGACCCGCACGCGCAAGCTACGACGCGAATTTCTGGTGGAGCGCTATGCAGCGCTGATCGACGGCCTCTACACCGGCAAGGATCGCGTGGCGCTTTCGATCCCGGTCACTTACCAGGATGGCCGCCGCGGGACGATGGCAGCCAACGTACTGGTTCATTCCGTGGATACCGCACCTCTGGCCGCCGCTGCGGTCCAGCCGCGACGCAAAATGGCCGGGATGTCATAATGTTCGACGTGGTCGACTTTCTGAATTACCTGATCAACGGTTCGCTGGTGGGGCTCCTTTACGCGCTTATCGCGATGGGCTTCATTGTCATCTACCGCGCGTCGAAGGTGTTCAACTTCGCGCAAGGCGAACTCGTGGTGTTCGGAGGCTTCATCGTCTGGTGGATGGTCATCCAAACCGGGCTGCCGCTGTTCGTGGCACTTCCGCTGGCGATGGTGGTGTCGGCGATTTTCGGACTTATCATCGAGCGCATCTTTTTTTCGCGTCTCGTCGGCGAGTCCGGTTTCGCGATGGTGATGGTGACGATCGGCCTGCTGATTCTCATCAGGGGGCTCATCCTGTTGATATTCGGACCGCAGGTCCGGCCGTTTCCGATCATCTTCGCGTTGAAGCCGGTGTTCATCGGCGACATCCTGATTCCGCGGTCACTGCTGATCGGCGCCGTGATCACGGTGATCGTCGGACTGGGCCTGTCGTGGTTCTTCAACAACACGCGCGCCGGGCTCAAGATGACCGCGGTTGCGGAGGATCATCAGGTCGCGTTGTCGATGGGAATCTCGGTGAAGCGCTCCATCGCTTTTGCCTGGGCGCTGGGCGCTGTATTGTCGACCCTTGGCGCAATCATTTATCTGAGCGGCAAGTCGTTGAACTTCCTGGCTTCGGACATCGGACTTTCGGCGCTGCCGGTGGCGCTGCTCGCCGGATTCGAGTCGATCGCCGGAGTCTTGCTGGCCGGTTTGATCGTCGGCGCCGTGCAGGGACTCGTGACTGCCTATGTCGACCCGGTGATCGGCGGCGCGGTTGGCTCGGTCTTCCCGTTCATCATCATGCTCGTCATCCTGTTCATCCGTCCGACCGGAATGTTCGGGTGGAGAACGATCGAAAGGGTTTAGGCAATGGATCCGGCCGGGATTTTCGCGACCAGCTTTGCGCGCGATGCGGCGTTGGTGCGGACGCGTCCGCAGCAGATTGCCCTCGCCTTGTTTCTGGTCTTCCTGCTGCTGCTTCCGATCTTGTTCGGGCCGCGGCTGCTCGCCATCTCGACGCTCATATTGATCTCGTCAGTGATCGTCCTCGGCCTTCAGATCACCACCGGCTATGCCGGCCAGATCAATCTCGGACAGGCCGCCTTCATGGGCGTCGGCGCCTACACGACCGGCTTTCTGGCCACCAAGCTGGGGCTGCCGTTCTGGTTGACGATCCCGCTTGGCGGATGTTTCGCGGCCCTGTTCGGCTTCATCTTCGGATTGTCGGCGGTGCGCATCAAGGGCTTCTATCTGGCTTTGACGACGATCGCCGCCCAGGCGCTGTTTCATTTTTTCGTCCTTAACCTGCCCTGGTTTGGCGGATCGAACGGGCTGACGCTCGATCCTGCCAGCCTGTTCGGATTCGCGTTCGCGACGGATATCCCAATCTATTATCTCTGTCTCGCCGTCGCGGCGCTCATGACCTTCGGCGCCTACGGCATCGTGCGCGGCCGATTTGGACGTGCTTTCGTAGCCGTGCGCGACGACGACGTGGCAGCCGGCATTATGGGAATTGATGTCGTGGCTACCAAGGCAACCGCATTCCTGATCGGCGCGTTCTATGCCGGTGTCGGCGGCGGGTTGTGGGCTTATTTCGTTCGCTTTGTCGCGGTCGATCAGTTCACGCTGTTCAATTCGATATGGTTCATTGCCATGATCATCGTCGGCGGCATGGGGTCGATCACGGGCGCTCTGGTCGGCGTCGTGGTCATCAAATGCATCCAGGAGGGCTTCGTGTCGCTCGGCCCGTCGGTCGTCGCACAATTCCCCTCGATCGGCGGCGATGTCGTATTTTCCCTGATGAATGTATTTCTCGGCAGCGTCATTGCTGCATTCCTGATCTTCGAACCGCGCGGCCTGATGCATCGCTGGAATATCCTGAAGCGGTCGTATCGGATGTGGCCGTTTCCATACTGAACGTAACGAAGCCGCAGCAGGGCGGTGTCCCTGAAAACAAACAGTACCGGGAGGACATAGACATGAACGACAGACTTTCGAAATGGATCGCAGGCGCCGCGGCAACGGCGGTCGTCGCGCTCGCGTCGCCCGCATTGGCGCAGGCGACCTACAATATCGCCTCGATTGCCGATTTTACCGGACCCTACGCCGACATCATGAAGGATCTCGTCGGCGCCCGCCGGGCCGCCGTCGACTGGTGGAATGACGAAGTCGGCAAAGGACTCGGCATCAAGGTCGGGATCAAGGACTATGACGGCCGTTACGACGCGGCCCAAACGGCGAGCCTCTGGCCCGGCATCAAGGCCGAACTCAACCCGGTGGCCGTTCTCGGCGTCGGTGGACCTGACGTCGCCGCGCTCCAGGGCCGGCTTCCAGCGGACAAGGTGCCGATGTTCATGTCGACCGCGGCTTACGGGTTCGCCTGGAAGCCGGATCCATGGATCTTCAACCCGCGTCCAACTTACGGGCATGAGGCGGCGGCGTTCTTCGAATGGTTCCGCAGCACGCGCGGCATCAAGGGGCCGCTGAAGGTTGCCATCATTTCCTCGGAAGCCTCGCCAGCTTATGTCGATATTGCCAAGGGTGCGGAAAAATTCGCCAAGGACAATCCGGACAAGGCTGAAATCGTCGAGACGATTTATACCGAAGTGCAGCCGACCGATCTGACGACGCAAGTTGGCCGCGTGATCCGCAAGGGCGCGCAAATCATCGATATTCAGACCAACACGGCTGCGGTCGTAGCGACCAAGCGTGCGCTGCAGGCGCTCGGCAAGACTGACATTGCGATCATGATGAGTTCGCACAACGGCCTGATTGCCTCGGGTAAGGCCATCGGTGCCATGAAGGATCTGGAAGGAGATTATGAGGTCTACGGCATGGCCGTGCCAACCGACGAAAAGACCAAGGCCCATGCTTTCCAGCAAATGGTCGTCGCAAAGTACAAGGCGCAGGTGACGTGGTCCGTCGCGAGCGTTATGGGCTTCAATCAGACGCTGGTCGCGCTGCGGGCGATCGAAGCTGCTGCACGCAAGGTCGGCGCCGACAAAGTCACTGGTGAGGCGGTTCGCACGGCACTGATGGCGACACAACTCCCGAGCGATCAGACCTTCGGCATCCTGCCGAATCTGACCTACACGAACGATGCGCCGTTCCCGGTTACAGGCCTAACCGTCAACGTCGCGACAATCAAGGATGGCAAGTATGTTATCGCCGCTGAAAACGTGCCGGTTCCTGCGATTGCGAAGTGGTAGCCCTGCTGGATCAGCCGGAGCGCGACGGCGCTCCGGCTGGGGAGTTGCCGATGCTTGAACTCAGCAATGTCGAAGTTCTCTACAGCGACGTCATCCTTGCGGTGAAGGGCCTTACGCTTGCCGTGCCAAAGGGGTCATGCGTCACGCTGCTGGGCGGCAACGGAGCCGGCAAGTCGACCACGCTCAAATCGATCTCGAATCTCCTCACGACCGAGGACGGCAAGGTGACGTCGGGGACGATTTCGTTCGAGGGTTCGCGTATCGATGGCGGTGATCCGGCCAAAATCGTCCGCAACGGGATCGTCCACGTCATGGAGGGCCGCCGCGTCCTCAGTCACCTCACCGTAGAGCAGAACCTGATTGCCGGCGGTCATATGGAGCCTTCGGCGCAGGCGATGCGGCGGCGGCTCGATGGCGTCTACGACCGGATCAAGCGCCTTGCCTTGCTGAGGTCGCGCACGACCGGCTATTTGTCCGGCGGCGAACAGCAGATGGTGGTGATCGGCCGCGCGCTGATGGCCAATCCGAAGCTCATGATGATCGACGAGCCGTCGCTGGGGCTCGCGCCGATGATGGTCGATGAGGTGTTCGGCGTTTTGCGCTCATTGAAGGACGACGGCCTGACGCTGCTCATCGTCGAACAGAACACCCGCGTCGCGCTGGACCTCGCCGATTTCGGATACGTCATGGAAGACGGACGCATCGTACTCGAAGGTAACGCGGCCGACCTTCGCGCCAACGAGGACATCCGCGAATTCTATCTCGGTCTCAACCTCGAAGGCGAGCGCAAGAGCTATCGCAACATCAAGCACTATCGGCGCCGCAAGCGATGGCTCGGATAATTCAGACGCAGAAAACGGTTCAGCGCCCGATGAATGACGGCTTGCGCTTCTGCTCGAATGCGGCAAGTCCCTCTTTCATATCGTGGCTATGGGCGTGGACTTCGCTTGCGAGCAATTCGAGCCTGAGAGCAACGTCCTTTGGTTGCTCAAGTCCGTCGGCGACCAGCGCTTTCATGCGGCGGAGCACCAGCGAGCTCTTGGACCCAAGCTTGGCGACCAGGCGCTCGACCGCCGCCGTCAGTTCGGCGTCGTCAACGACCTCGTTGACGAGACCGCAGGCGACCAGATCGTCAGCCGGCACGAAATCGCCAGTAAACAGGAGATATTTCGCACGGGTCGGACCGATTTTTCGAGGCAGTCGCACCGAACTGCCGCCGCCCGGCAGCAGACCGAAATTGGCATGCGCGTCACCAATCTTCGCTGACCGCGCTGCGATAACCAGATCGCAGCACAGCACCAATTCCAGGCCGCCCGCCAGGGCCAACCCATTGACTGCGGCGATGACCGGCCGCGGACAGGTCTCCAGTCGTGCCATCATGTCGAGAACGGTGTCGAGGAACCGCGTCGCGGCGGGTGCATCGCCCTGCGTCGCGCTATTGACGTATTTCAAATCGGCTCCGGCGCAAAAGGCACGCCCGGTGCCCATCAGCACCACGGCCTTGATCGCCGGATCATCGGCATGCGTTAGAGCGGCGGTAATTCCCGCCACCATGTCGGGTGTGATCGAATTGAGTGCGGCCGGCCGGTTGAGCGTGATCCATACCGCATCGGCACGAACTTCGACCAGAACGCTTTGCTCCGGCTTGATCTTTTCAGACGTCGTCACTGTTCTCACCTCGACAACAAGTATTTGACTTTTGGGTCAATTAATAATTTAGTCAGTAAAATTATAGACCAACGAATAAAATCTGCAAGCTTAGGCTCTGCACATCCGGGGAAGAGACATCGTCATGTTGCAGCTCGAGGGTATTCGTATTGTCAGCCTGGCTGAGCAATATCCCGGGCCCTACGCGACACTTCTGATGGCCGATCTCGGGGCCGACGTCATCCTCGTCGAGCGACCGGGCATCGGTGATCCCGCGCGACAATTTCCGGCCTTCCATGCCGCGCTCAATCGCAACAAGCGCTCGGTGGCGCTCGATCTCAAGGCGGAGGGCGACAAGCAGCGGTTCCGGGATCTCGTCGCTTCTGCCGACGTCCTGCTGGAAGGGTTTCGGCCCGGCACCATGCAGCGGCTGGGCTTGGGGTACGAGGAGATGGCCGCGATCAATCCCCGTTTGGTCTACGCGTCGATTTCCGGCTTCGGACAGACCGGCCCCTACCGCGACCGTCCCGCGCATGATCTCTCCTATCAGGCCCTTGCCGGATTCCTGCACGGTCAGATCGCAACGCGTTCGACGCAACTTCCGAGCGACATCGCGGTTGGCGATCTTTCATCCGGCATGTTTGCGGCGCTGGGCGTCCTTGCCGCGCTGCTGGCGCGCGCCCGCACCGGAAAGGGCTCTTACATCGACGTGTCGATGACCGACGGACTGGTATCATGGATGTCGGTCATGGTCGGCCCGGCCATGAACGGAGAGCCGCTCGCCGACATCGCGGCGGAGCCCGGCTACGGACTGTTCGAATGCCAGGACGGCAAGATGCTGTCGCTTTCGATCGCGCATGAGGACTGGTTCTGGCGGCCGCTTTGCGCCCTGATCGGCATGGACGACGTAGCTGACCTCAAGCGCGCCCAACGAACCCAGCGGGAAATCGAGCTGGTTGCGCGCATCGGCAAGGCGATCGCCGCCGCGCCGCGCGCGCAATGGGCCGACAAGCTTGACGAAGCCGGGATTCCATGGGGTCCCGTCAGCGCGATCGAGGAAGTCGCATCCGATCCGCATTTCATCGAACGCGGGCTGTTCAGCGAAATCGCCGACAGCAATGGCAGACGCCGCCGCTATGTCGCGCAGCCGCTGATTATCGACGGACACCATCCGGGACCGACGCGGGGCGTGCCTGGCCTCGGCGAACACACGGAGGAAGTGCTGTCCGAACTGTCGCTAAGGGCACAGAATAAAACCTGAGAATGGGAGCCGCCGCCATGGAAGACGTATACGTCGTGGGAGTGGGCATGACGCCGTTTGGCCGCATGCTCGACAAGGACATCAAGACGATGACGAAGGAGGCGGTCGACGCGGCGCTCGCGGATGCCGGCCTCGAGGCGAAGGCGCTGGAAGCGGCCTACTTCGCCAACGCATCGCAGGGGCACATGGAAAAGCAGCATATGGTGCGCGGCCAGATCGCATTGCGGTCGATGGGGATCGGGCAGATTCCGGTCGTCAATGTCGAAAACGCCTGCGCAAGCGGCAGCTCGGCATTGAACCTGGCGGTCAACTTCCTGAAGGCGGGCGACGGAGATATCGCGCTGGCCGTCGGTGCCGAGAAGATGTTCTCAAGGGATCGCGAACTGATGTTCGGGTCATTCGACAGCGCCTGGGATATTAGCCGCAAGGACGAAATCGGCGAACGGCTGATGAAACTTGGCGAGGGCATCGATCCGCCGCCTGGCACTACGTCGGACAAGCCCTACAGCGTGTTCATGGACGTCTATGCGGCGTTCTCCCGCTATCACATGGCGCGGTTCGGAACGACGCAGCGCCAGATCGCGGCGGTCGCGGCCAAGAATCACCGACACTCCGTTGAAAATCCGCTGTCGCAGTTTCGCAATGCCTATTCCATTGACGAGGTGCTGAGCGCGCCGCCGATCACCTATCCGTTGACACTGCCAATGTGTTCGCCGGTATCGGACGGCGCCGCGGCGGTCGTGGTGACGACTGCAGCGGGCCTCAAGCGCTACGGCCTCGACCGGTCGCGCGCGATCCGGGTGCTGGCATCCGTGGTCCAAACCGGCAGCGATCGTGACCCGTCGGAGGTCGAAAACCATTGCACCGCGCGCGCCGCCCGACGCGCTTACGAAAAAGCAGGCGTCGGTCCAGGCGATATTTCGGTCGCCGAAGTGCACGATGCGACCGCGATGGGCGAGATCATCCAGATTGAGAATCTCGGCCTGTGCGCCTTCGGCGACGGCGGCGTCATCAGCGAACGCGGCGAAACCACCATCGGAGGCCGCGTACCGGTCAATCCGTCAGGAGGATTGGAATCAAAGGGGCATCCGGTTGGCGCCACCGGCCTAGCGCAAGTCCACGAACTTGTCGCGCAACTGCGTCACGAGGCCGGGGCTCGCCAGGTCGACGGCGCGCGGCTCGCGATCGCCGAAAATGGCGGCGGACTGCACGGCATCGAAGAAGCGGTGGCGTGCGTCACCATCCTGAGCAAATAGAAGACAACGAGGATATTTTATGGAGCTCCATGGCAAGATTGCCGTAGTGACGGGTGCCGCTTCTGGACTGGGGCTTGCGACCTGCAAGGTGCTCGCCGCGGCCGGCGCGCGCATCGCCGGTTTCGATCGCGACGAGAAAAAGCTGCAGGCACTCAAATCGGACCTCCGCGACGCCTGCCTAACCCGCGCCGTCGATGTAGCCGACGAAACCAGCGTGAAAGACGGGATCGCGGCGGTTGTCGCCGCGTTCGGCGCCATTCATGTTGCGGTGAATTGCGCCGGGGTTGCCGATGCCGCCAAGACCGTGTCAAAGGGCGACCCGTTCCCGATCGCGACATGGAACAAGGTGATCGCGATCAACCTGACCGGCACCTTCAATATTATCAGGTTTGCCGCACTTGCCATGACCGGCAACGCACCTGACGCGAAAAGCGGCGAGCGCGGCGTCATCGTCAACACGGCATCGGGCGCCGCGTCCCAGGGACAGATCGGTCAAGCGGCCTATAGCGCCAGCAAGGCGGGCGTAATCGGCCTGACGCTTCCAGTTGCCCGTGACCTGGCGCCGCAAGGTATCCGCGTCGTCTCGATCGCGCCGGGGCTGTTCGATACTGCAATGGTCGCGGGCATGCCGGACAACGTCTCCCAGTCGATCATCGATCGCATGATCCTGTACCCGAACCGGATGGGGCAACCGCGGGAATTCGCCCGGCTGGTGCAACATATCGTCGAGAACTCCTACCTGAACGCGACCACGCTCAATCTGGATGCGGGCGCCCGCATGCAATCGCGCTGAGGCACACTTCCACCTTCGGCCGCCGGCATCCACCATGCTGCCTGACCGACTGCGCCGACGTCTCAAAATGCCTGTGATGGCGGCGCCGATGTTTCTCGTCTCGGGACCGGACTTGGTCGTAGAGAGCCTGTCAGGTTGGCGTGCTCGGCACCTTCCCGGTGCTCAATTCGTCGTGCATGACACCAATCCGCGGCACGCGGCTGACTTCGCCGCGGCATCGTGATCGCCCCCATCAGGCGGAGATCATCTCTGACGCCGGATCGCATAGTAGGGACCCTTGATGTGATCGAACGCACGTGCTCTGGCCTTGTCTCCGGTGCGATATGATTTCCGCGTAATGGCGCCAGAAAACGCGTCTGGGTATGCTTTGCCAATTACGCAACTCACGAAAACGCCCGCCGGGCGGAGGCGAAAGTGAACAGTATACTTTTCATTCCGTTCGCTTCTCTAGCTGCTAATTTGTACAAGCTTCTGCCCTGCCGCCCCCAGGAACGCGAAGCAGTCATCGCATTGGCGATTTATCTGAACAGTCAAGCTGTCTCACTCGGATTTTGCGGCAGCGCTTGCTGAACTTTTTGTTGAATTCCGCGACGCAGCTTCCTGAACGCACGATCGGTTGCCATGAATCGTGCCAGCATCGGCGCGACAAGCGTCGTTGGATCTGCAGTCGATTGTTGGCCTTCCCGCTTCAGGATTTCTGCGTAGGCCGTCAAATCACGATAGATCATTGCCGGGAGCTTTACGGTCAAGCTGACGGGCTTGTCATCATCGATCGAACCAATTTTTAGCTTGGCCATAATCATCCTCGGTAGGGTTCGAGCACCAGATCCCGACTGACCAACACGCGCACAGGAAAGCCTGGCCGGATGGTCAATGTCGGTTGAATGTTGAGATTGCGTCGAACCACCTGCTGCCCGGTTTGGTTCAGCGAATTCGCAGCGCCGAGCCGTAGCGCCTGAAGAATGGCCGTATTGTTTCCGGTATCGGATCCGGACCCGAGCTCTTCCCCGACGCCAAGGACGGTCGACAGCAGTGCTGCCTTGGCGAGCTCACCCCAGTGGTTATCGACCTCGTCCTCAAGACCCGAATAGCCGCCGACATCTGCACCCTGTTGTCTCTCCAGAACGATCGATCGCCCATTCGGCATGATCAGCCGCGTCCACACCAACAGCACCCGTGATTGGCCGAACGTAACCTGGCTGTCATAGACCCCAATCAGGCGAGCCCCTTGGGGGATCAGACGGGCGCGGCCAGTTGGGGTGTCATAGATATTTTCGGTGACTTGCGCTGTGATTTGTCCGGGAAGATCCGAGCGGATGCCTGTGATGAGAGCGGCCGGGATGACCGTTCCCGCCTGCACCACGAACGGGGATGCTGGGCGCGCGAGCCGGTCAGGCGCGGTAGTCCGCCGATAGGTAGGGGCATTAACGAACAACAGTTTACGATCCTGGCCGTTCTGAGCGAAAGTTTCGTCAGAAGATGACGCCGCATTATTGGCAGTCTCTTGGGATGAGGCGCGTGACGCTGCAACGGGTGCAGTGGTCGGCGCAAATACTTTGCTGGTCCGAGCCGCCTCGGTCTCCTGGTTGGCACGCTGTTGCTCGGGACCAAGTCCGACCAATGTTGATTGGCCTTCCACTGTTCCGATGGCACGTGCCAAGTCTCCTGGCAATGGCGACCCGAGCTGGGGAACATTATGGGGAAGCCGGGGAAGCCCGGCATAGTCGCGTGGCAGCGTCGCGAACCCGTCCGCAAGGTTATGATGATCGGTGCTGTAGAGTTCGTCCGGCGCCGGATTGCGCGGATGGTTGCTCCTCAGCGCCCACAGCACCGCGCCGGAGACGAGTAGCAAAGCCAGCGCCGTGCCGCCGGCAAGGACCTTTCGGGACAGCCGTGTGATCCTTGGGCGCTCCACGCCGAGCCGCAAGGCCTGCGCCCGATCGTCAGGTGATGGCCTTGGCCCAGATACGGGACCGGCGCTATTGCTTGAACCATTGTCCGTCACAATCGACTCCCGTCGTTCCTGACGATTCGGACCTTCTGCTGCTTCTCTCCGCCGAGGCGAAGTTCGGCTGCGGCGAACAGACGGTCGACAATCAGGACATTCCTGTAGACACGATAGTTGACGAGCTCCGGCTTACCGTCCTGGCCGATGACAAACAGCGGTGGCATTTCACCCTGCGCGATCCCCGGCGAGAATTCGACATAGACCTTTCGGCCGTCGTCATATGCATTCACGGGCCGCCATGGCGGGTTGTCGCCCTCAATCACATAACGATATCGGCGCTGATCAACTTCCGGGATGGAGGGCGTCGGAGGCAAGGTCTTAGAACGCCTGCTCCGATCTTCCGGATAGAACCAGGCAACTGACGGCATGTACGGCTTTTCGCGGGAACGCAGCTCGATCAGGTAGGTGCGTCGGTCGGTATTGACGACGAGATTTGTCTCGATGGCGGCCCTTATCGGCTTCACCATGATGTGGACGCGCCTGCTATCGCCGTTGCCACTCTCGGTGTCGCCGACGATCCAGCGCACGGTATCGCCCGCCGCGAGCGGTCCCGAACCGGTTAGCTGTTCGCCTGGCTCGAGCGCGACATCCGTAATCTGACCTGGCGAGGCATAGATTTGATAGAGCGCGCCGGGGCTGTAGGGAAACACCTGGACGGCGTTGAAGTATCCTGCTCGCCGCGGCTCGACCCGGGCCGCATCGTTGGCCGTCCCAATCCGGTCTGTCGGCTCCTTGGCTTCTTGATCACCCTTCTTGCCGCCGCGGGTCGGCGTCCAGGGCGGCGGGACATGCAATGCACGCGCATGTTCGTCCGTCGGCATCGGCAGATCGGGAGACGGCGGCACGTCGTCATCATAACTGATCTGTGGTGGCTTGAAGGACGTGCAGCCAGAAAGCGCGAGCACTAAAAGCAGGGCCACCCTCACAGGCGTCCCATTGCATTTTGGACCAATCGACCTCGGTACGGGATTTCTCACTAGCCAAGCTCCTTCGACCAGTTAACGGCATTGACGTAGACGCCTAACGGATTCTTGCGCAGACGGTCGGCGTCATGAGGAGTTTCGATGATCACGGAAAGGATCGCGGTCCAGCGCTCGGTTGCGGCTAGCTGGCCGCTGTCGTAGCGACGTTCGGTCCATGCAACCCGGAAGCTTGATGGAGAGGCGCGGATGACGCTGGAAATTTCGACCGCAACCTGGGTGTTACCAAGCTTGGCAAAGGGATCGTTGGTACGAGCGTAGTCGTTCAACGCAGCTGCGCCGCGATCGGTCGTGAAGTCGTAGGCTCGCAGCCAGTCCTGCCGCAGCACGATGGCGTCGGTCGGCAGGCCTCGCACATCTTCGATGAAGCGCGCGAGGTGAAACGCAATCTGCGGATCGGTCGGCTGATAGAAGGGACTCGCCTGCGCAACCGCCTGGGCCTGACCGAGATGGTCCACTTCCACCACCCACGGAGTGATGGTGCCTTGGGTGGATTGCCAGACGAGAGCCGTGGCGAGGCCCGCCGATAGCAACAGGGATCCGAACGCCATCAACCGCCAGTTCCTGGCCTGAACGCGCGCCGAACCAATACGGTCGTCCCAGACCTGCGCTGCCTTCTGGTATGGCGTCACAGGCTGCGGTGTGCTGCCATAGTGCACGGATGGCCGCTTGAACATCAGTGACCTCCCTCGGACAGATCGATTGAGGCGCCGCCACCGGCGCTATCACCACTGCGGACGGCGTGGGTGGCAGCGGACACTCCTTGATTTACCGTCTGCGCGCGTTTCATGCGGCGTGCCCAGGCCGGCGCAGCATCAGTCGTCGACGAGCCGCTTGCGAAGCTGGCAGCCATACGGCGTAGCGGGCTGACAATCGCCGAGCCGCCCGCGCTGGCGACGCCACTCAAGCCGCCGGCTCGGTAAGCACTTGCCGTTCCGCTCGCCACCGTGGCTACCCCACGCGCTCCGCCCATGAGCGCGCCACCGGCCAGTCCGACACCGCCGGCGGCGAGGCCCGCGCCTGCAGCAATGGCGCCCCCTGCGGCCAAGCCGGTACCGACCGCGGCGCCGGCACCGAGTTGCGGTCCGCCCGACACGATGCCGTTGGCAATTCCCGGTCCAAAAATGCCGAGGCCAAGAAGAGAAAGCGCCCCGAGCACGAGCGCCATCGCATTATCGATGGTCGGCTGGTTGCCACCGAAACCCGCCGTGAACTGCGCAAACAGCGTCGAGCCGATACCGACGATGACGGCCAGCACCAGGACCTTGACGCCGGATGAGATCACGTTGCCAAGCACGCGCTCGGCAGCGAAAGCAGTCTTGCCGAACAGGCCGAAGGGGATCAGCACGAAGCCAGCCAACGTCGTCAGCTTGAACTCGATCAGTGTGATGAAGAGCTGGATGGCCAGAATAAAGAAGGCGAGCAGCACCACGATCCAGGCAAACAGCAGAATCGCGATCTGGATGAAATTCTCAAAGAAGCTGACGTAGCCCATAAGCCCCGAGATCGAATCGAGGATGGGCCGTCCCGCATCGAGTCCCACCTGGGCGATCTTTCCCGGCCTCAAGAAATCGGCCGACGACAGGCCGGTTCCGGAGGCTTTCAGACCCAAGCCGGCAAAGCTCTCGAAAATGATGCGGGCCAGGCTGTTCCAGTTGCCAATGAGGAAAGCGAAGACTCCGACGAACAAGGTTTTCTTGACGAGTCGAGCCAGAATGTCCTCGTCCGCCCCCCATGCCCAGAACAGGCCCGCAAGTGTGACATCGATTGCCGCGAGCGTTGTGGCGAGATATCCGACTTCGCCTCCCACTAGCCCAAACCCGGAATCGATGTATTGGGTGAATGTTCCGAGGAACTGATCGATAATACCGACGCCGCCCATCGATCACTCCTTTCCGGTCTGCTGAATCGGAGGGTAACCAGATGGCAGGCGACTTTCGTCCTTGGGCGCAACAAATAGCGAGGAGCCAGCTTGGGAAGGTCCACCGTCGGACGGTGCTGGAGCTTTCTGTCCGAGGAATTGGCGACGTTTCTCAGCCCAAGCCTTCCGACACCCGGACAGGGCGTCTTTCTGCTCATACGTCACGGAGCGACACTCCGCGAGCTTTGTCGCCAACGGATCTGACGTCACGTCGTCGGATGCGGGCGTATTTGTCTGTCCTTCGTCGCCACGAAGTCGAACCGCGCAGGCGGCAACGACGAGGACAACGAGCACCACGGCAGCCAAGGTCGGAAGTCGTTCGAGCGTTTTCTGGTTCATCAGTGAAACATCTGTACGGTTGTGGGTTGATAGCCGGCGCCTTGCGTCAGGAAACGGCGCAACTGCTCCCTGCCCTGGTCCTGAGCAGCCGCATGCTGCGCGGACTCAAGATTTTGCGCGCGTCCTTGGGCCGCGATGACCGCAGTGAGATCGGCGAGTTGCTGAGCCTGCAGCGCCAGGAGTTGGTTGCCGGCCTGGGATGCTTGCAGCGCACCGGTCGCCGCTTGGCTCGCTGTGACAAGGGCGGACATCTGGGTACGGTTGGTATCGAGGTTGCCGACGACCGTGGCCTGTGTCCGCATCGCGTCCTGGAGGCTGACAAGCGCGTTCTGCCAACGCGTTTGCGCGTTCGTAATTAGAGCCTCGCTCGACGTACTTGATGATGCCGTCGCATAGGTCGTCGAGAAGGCGCGGTCGATCTGTTGGACGTCGTAGGCGATACGCTGGGCCTGGGCGAGGAGCTGCTGCGTTCGCAGGATTGACTGTTCCAGTTGCAACAACGACGAGAACGGCAGGGTGGCCAAATTCTTTGCCTGGTTGATCAGCATCTGCGCTTGATTCTGCAGAGAAACGATCTGGTTGTTGATCTGCTGCAACGCGCGGGCAGCCGTCAGCACGTTCTGGGCATAATTGTTGGGATCAAATACCACCAACTGCGCAGATGCCCGATTGGGATCAATGAGGAGCGCAAACGCAATTGCACTGGCGCAAGCGAGACGACGGAGACCGCTCATTTGGACGCCTCCAGTTCAGCGAGATGCGGGATGAGGTCGGTCGCCCAAGCGATATCGCGGGCCTTCAGCCAGCCCAGTACAAAGCTGTCACGGCCATGTTCGGCCAAGACCTGTTCGATCAGCGTCTGGTCGGCCTTGGAGGAAACGGCGGTGAAGGCGAGCGCGACCTCGCCGAGGCCGAGTTCGAACAGCCGATTGCCCTGGCGGGACTGGCAGTAGTAGTCCCGCTTTGGTGTTGCACGAGCGAGAATCTCGATCTGCCGATCGTTCAACCCAAAGCGCCGATAGATCGCCATGATCTGCGGCTCGATGGCGCGGTCATTGGGCAGCAGTATCCGTGTCGGACAGCTCTCGATGATGGCGGGCGCAATTGCTGAACCGTCGATATCGGCCAGCGACTGGGTTGCGAAGATGACCGACGCATTCTTCTTGCGCAGCGTCTTCAGCCACTCGCGCAGGCGTCCGGCGAAGTCCGCGTCGTCGAGGGCCAGCCAGCCCTCGTCGATGATGAGCAAGGTCGGCCGGCCATCGAAGCGGCCTTCAATCCGGTGAAACAGATAGGCAAGAACAGCAGGCGCGACCGCAGTTCCAATCAAGCCGTCGGTTTCGAAGACCTGAACCGATGAATCTCCGAGCCGTTCGCTTTCAGCATCAAGCAGACGATCATAGGGCCCCCCGATGCAATAGGATTGCAGAGCCCGCTTCAGGACGTTCGACTGAAGCAGAACGGAGAGGCCGGTAAGCGTGCGCTCCTCGACGGGGGCAGAGGCTAGCGAGCTCAACGCCGACCAAATGTGCTCCTTGGCTTCCGGGGTCACCTCGATGCGCTCACGCTCTAGGATCGAGCTGATCCAGTCAGCCGCCCAACCGCGCTCGGCAACATCATCGATCCCGGCAAGCGGCTGAAGCGAGACGAACTCAGAAGTCTCCCCGGCAACAGCGCCGCCGAGGTCATGCCAATCGCCGCCCATGGCAATTGCGGCCGCCCGGATGGACCCCCCGAAATCGAAGGCGAATATTTGGGTCTGGGGGTAACGGCGAAACTGCAATGCCATCAACGCCAGCAGCACCGACTTACCCGCCCCTGTCGGTCCGACCACCAGCGTGTGCCCGACGTCGCCAACGTGAAGCGAAAAGCGAAATGGGGTCGATCCCTCCGTTTTGGCCAAGAACAACGGCGGGGCCTTGAAATGATGATCCCTCGCCTCCCCGGCCCACACCGCAGACAGCGGGATCATATGCGCTAGGTTCAAAGTCGAGATCGGCGGCTGGCGGACGTTGGCGTAAACATGGCCGGGAATGCTGCCAAGCCAGGCCTCAACAGCATTGACCGTCTCGATCATGCAGGTGAAATCCCGGCCCTGAATCACCTTTTCGACGAGGCGGAGCTTCTCGTCCGCAGTGGCTGGGTCGCCGTCCCAGACCGTGATCGTCGCCGTGACGAAGGCCTCTCCGATTTGATCGGAACCCAACTCCTGCAGTGCCGCGTCAGCGTCCATGGCCTTATTGTGGGCATCGGTATCAAGAAGAGCGGAAGCCTCATTGGTCATGACTTCCTTCAGGATGGCGGCCACCGATTTCCGCTTGGCGAACCACTGCCGCCTGATCCGGGTCAGGAGCTTTGTTGCATCCGTCTTGTCGAGCATGATCGCACGGGTCGACCAGCGATAAGCGAAAGGCAGGCGGTTCAGGTCATCGAGAATTCCGGGCGTCGTCGCCGTCGGGAATCCCACTACCGTCAGGACTCGCAGATGCGCAGAACCGAGCATGGGCTCGAGGCCGCCGGTCAACGGCTGATCGGCGAGCAGCGCGTCGAGATACATGGGGATTTCGGGCACTCTGACCCGGTGCCGTTTGGTCGAGACCGTCGAATGCAGGTAAGTCAGGGTCTCCTGATCGTCGAGCCAGGCGCACTCCGGCATGAAGCCTTCGACGAGCTGTAGGACGCGATTGGTCCGGTCGACAAAGCCGCGGAGAACCTCTCGCGCATCGGCATCGACGGTGCGGTTGCTGCTCTCATAAAGCAGCCGTTCCGCCTTTGCCGTCCCCTCAGCCGGCGGAAGGTACAGAAACGTCAGGAAATAGCTGGACTCGAAATGGGCGCCGGCCTCCTCGAACTGGGCCCTTCGTTCGGCATCGACCAGGGCGGATGCCACATCCGGAAACGTGTTCGGAGGATAGCTACCCGCGGAATGGCGCTGGGCTTCGACAAAGATCGCCCAACCGGATTCGAGACGGCGCAGGGCATTGTTCAAGCGACCGGCGATGGCAACGAGTTCGGCCGGGACTGCGCTATCAAGATCCGGCCCCCGGAACTTTGCCGTCCGCTGAAACGATCCGTCCTTATTCAGGATGATGCCCTCATCCACAAGGGCGGCCCAAGGTAGAAAGTCCGCGAGACGGGTATTCGAACGGCTATATTCGGCGAGGTTCATCATGGGAGGGCTCACGTGTTGAGATGACCGGGGATGCGAAGATGTCGGCGGACGACTTCAACAAAGTCAGGGTCGCGCTTGGCCGCCCATACCGCAGCCATGTGGCCGACGAACCAAAGAAGGAGGCCCGCGAGCCAGAGGCGCAAACCGATGCCGAGGGCGGCTGCGAGCGTGCCATTGACAATGGCGATCGAGCGTGGCGCCCCGCCCATCAGGATCGGCTCGGTCAGCGCGCGATGGACCGGTGCTTCAAAGCCTGGAATCTGTCCGTCCATCAGATCACCACTCCCCCGCCGAATGAGAAGAACGACAGAAAGAAGCTCGATGCGGCAAAGGCGATCGATAGGCCGAACACGATCTGGATCAGCCTGCGGAAGCCGCCCGAGGTATCGCCGAACGCCAGCGATAGCCCGGTGGCGATGATGATGATGACAGCGATAATCTTGGCGACTGGGCCTTCGACCGACTGCAAGATCTGGTTGAGCGGTTGCTCCCACGGCATATTAGAGCCAGCCGCCAAGGCCGTGCCGGTGGTCATACAGGCAGTCACAAATGTCGCTGCAAGGACGACACCTCGGCCGCGAGGCTGAGTCATGCTCATGAGTTATCTCCTCCTGTCGTCAGACTGTAATCCCCTGAGGGTCCGAGCCCCGTGACTACGGCGAGTTCGGCAAGCCGGCGATCGGCACCGCGCCCCGAGAGGACGGCGATGACGTTGATGGTTTCCGCAATCAGCGCACGCGGGACGGTGACGACGGCCTCCTGGATGAGTTGCTCAAGCCGCCGTAGGGCACCAAGAGCCGTGCCGGCATGAATGGTGCCGATCCCACCCGGATGGCCCGTGCCCCAAGCCTTGAGCAGATCGAGCGCTTCCGGCCCGCGCACCTCCCCGATCGGAATACGGTCAGGCCGCAAACGAAGCGATGAGCGCACAAGGTCCGATAGCGAGATCACGCCGTCCTTGGTACGCAACGCCACGAGATTCGGGGCCTGGCACTGAAGCTCCCGCGTGTCTTCGATAAGAACAACCCGATCCGACGTCTTGGCGACTTCGGCCAGCAGCGCATTGGTGAGCGTCGTCTTGCCGCTGGACGTGCCGCCAGCGACGAGTATGTTCTTGCGTGCTTCGACCGCGACCTTCAAAGCGCTGGCTTGACCCGAGGTCATGATCCCGGCGGCCACGTAGTTCTCCAGCATGAAAACAGCAACCGCCGGCTTTCGAATCGCGAAGGCTGGGGCCGCAACCACCGGCGGCAACAGGCCTTCGAAACGTTCCCCCGTCTCGGGCAATTCGGCTGAGACACGTGGGCTGCCCGCGTGGACCTCAGCGCCAACGTGATGGGCTACCAACCGAACGATGCGTTCGCCATCGGGAGCGGACAGGCGTTCGTTTGTCTCCGTCAAACCTTCCGACAACCTATCAACCCACAACCGTCCATCGGGATTAAGCATCACCTCAATGATCACCGGATCTTCCAGATAGCGAGCAATCGCAGGACCGAATGCGGTGCGCAGCATGCGCGCACCGCGCGAGATTGCTTCTGACTTAACGGAATGTAATGACACCGCTGCCCCCAACAGCCGAGGCGCTTCATGCGCCCTCGGATGGGGATGATTAGAAAAGGCAGAAAGCAGCTTAGCGCAACAAGTGGCTTATCTCGTTCGTGCCATGGAGTACAAAAAGAAAGTTTGGGGTACGCCGAGAATTCTGGCTCAGGTCTTTCAGCAGTATGAACGAGGGGGCAATAATCAATCCGCCTCCATGCTGACGCTTGGCTTTGCAGAAATCAGCCGTACAATCCGTGGTCATGACCCCGGCTTAATCCGATAGCTACGTGTTGGAAGCGACGGAAAACTCCAAAGCACCGCGCACAGCGCACGACCCCTCAGGACCAGGTTGGCTCGACTGGACCTCAACATCGCTTGGCCAAAAATGGCACGAGCATAACTTTTGTTTACCTACTCAAGCTTAGGTCCAACGGTCCTCTTCGCCTTTCGCAAAGGCGACAATTGGTGACGCTTCAGGTTTGAATTCGACCACCAAGCCTGGGCGCACGTTGCGTATCGCGAAACGAAGCAATACCTCTAATTGTCCGCCGCCGGCCGCATCAGTCTCACCATTCGCCCCCTTGTGAGGCCGCAAGGACTCCTTCGGACGCCGCGGGTACGAGCGATCGCTGACCATCTAAAACCGCATGCGACGGCGCAAATGAGAGGCGAAGATATCTGACAAAGCTTCTAAGCCAGGGTGCTGCGAACCACACCAGAGCAGTCACCTGGAGCGCGAAACTGAGACCGAAGGCGGCTTGATAGGCGTCTATCGGATAGTGCCCATCCTTGGGCGTCCATTGGTTGATGATCAGTCCGATTCCGTATTGGACAGCAAACGCCCAGCCAAAATGCAGCAGGTTCAGAGCCCCATTGGCACGCGCAGCGATTTCGACGGGAAAGTAATCCGCTATGATCGCATAGCTCAGCACGGTGGCAGCACCGACGACCGATACGATGGACCAAGGCACTATGGATGGCAGTGGTACGCGCAAGACCAGCGCGAGTTCGGCCAGCATGAATAACCCGCCAAATGCCGCCAACAAAACTTCGGTCGCGATCCCACGTTTGCGCAGCCGATGCGCAATCGTTCCCAGCAGTAAAGCACCGAGACTGATTCCCAAAGCCATTGTGAAGAGCTGACTGACCACGGCTTGACGGTCGAGCTCTTCGACGTCAGCCAGCCAGGATGCGGCCCACAAAGACTGCATTGCCCAGGAAGATCCGATGCAGGTTGCAGAGAGTGGAGCAATCCTCAGAAAGCGCGGATCCGAAAAGATGGAATGCAATGTGAGCGGCTTCCCAGAGGGGGCGGAGCGTTTGGAACTCCCGTTGGTTTCGGGCACGGCAAAATAGATCAGCCCGGTGGTCGCGAGCGTCGCGACCGTCAGAACTTCGAACAGGCTGCGCCAACCAATCCAATTCAGCAACCAATCCGCCGGCGCCGTTGCCGTGACGGCCCCGAGCGAGCCAAGCATGATCATGCCGCCATTGACGAATGCTACTCGATCTCTTGGAAACCAAACGACAATCGCCTTGAGCCCGGCCATCAATGCGGCAGCAACGCCGAGCCCTATCATGGCACGACCGATAAGAAGTTCAGCGAAACTATCGGCATTGCCAAACAAGGTCGCGCCCCCGACCGCAATTACCAGCAACACGCTCTGGACTCGCCTTGGACCATAGCGATCCAGGAGCACGCCGATCGGGATCTGAGCGCCGGCAAAGACGAGGAAATAAACCGACGCGAGCAACCCCGTCTCGGCCGCACCGAGCCCAAAATCCGATGTCAATGCTGGCGAGATCGACGCATTGATGGTCCGGAAAAGGAAAGAGAGATAGTAGCCAGCAGCAAAGGGAAGGAAAACGGAGAAGATTAGTCGCCATTTTGACAGCGGTTTCTCGCGTGAAGCCTCTGACGTTCCGATTGATGCTTCTGAATCCGAATTTGGTGCGGCTCGCGGGTTTACCTTTCTATCCGTTGCGAGCTTGGACCGGCCATTAGTCGCCGCCAGGCGGTTGCCGAAGCCTGGAGTTGCGCGCCCCGTCTTGGCAGATGCGGACGTAGCCCGCTCCACGTCAAGGCTATCAGAGTCGGCGCTCGGATCCCCGTGAGCGGGCTCCGAATTGCGCACCGGCTCCTTCACAGTCGCTGGCTGCGATACTTCGTGTTCCATGGAGTCCAGACGATCGATGGTCTCGCGCATGAGGGGCCGACACTGCCGAACGCGGCGATCGACTTGTTCCGCCAAAACCTTGAAACGCTCGTCACCGAGGAGAACCGCCTCACGCTGCCGCTCTTGCGGAACCGGCGGCGTCACGGCCAACTGGTACCGAGCGTGGAGCGCGACCGTCTCGGCCATCATACGCATGTCGTGTTCGAGACGGTCGAACCTGGCGTGCATATCGTCGAAGCGCTCTCGCACCAAGGCTTCGACCGAAGGTACGGGATTCAGAAAGTGCTCGAGAGCGGCTTCCACGAACATGCTCTTGCCGACACCCGGTCGGTCTGTTGCGACGTCAAGTCGCCCGCAGACACTTTCACTAAGCCGAACCGTAACTTTGCGGCGTGCCGAGGCTTTGCGCTTGCGCGACGGTCGAACGTTCCCGCGATCGGCTTGCACGTCCAGATCGGCCAGTTGCTGCATTTTCTGACATTCCCCAAAACCCACAATCGAGACCGCGGCTTCGCGATACGATTGGTGGATGAACCAAACTGATGGGAATGACAGAAAGGACAGGCCGAGCTAGGCTTCAACAGGGCAGAACTGCCGACCATATTCTGGCGTAGAAAAAGAAAGGGGATGCGGAATGCCGCTTAACGCCGACTGCGTATCAGCGAAGGGAAGATCTGTTTGGCGGATTACCAACTATACGAATCACCACAGCTCAATCGAAACGCTCTCACCATCGATGAGCAATCACCTTAACGAATGAAATTTTAAGAGAACCCGCGCTCCCTCCGGCCGAAATGGCGTCTTCAAGGCGCGCCGACCTGACCTTTGGCTTGCGCGGGATTTCCGAGGTCAGGCTGATCGATGCTGACTTCCTTAAGAACTGTCGATCCGCTGGAGAGCCGCCGACCAAGCGCTTCGACAAAGCGATCGTAACGTTCTGCGCCTTTGGCACGGGCCGCAGGACTCGACTGCTCTGGGAGTGCCGGCGTTGACGTGAGCCAGAAGCGGATGAACAGAGCTATGGTTTCGAGCGTGACGCCATCGTTACGTTCGAGCCGATCGAGCACCCGCACGATCCGGTCCAGCCGCTTGGCGATCGCAGCCTCCCGCCGATCGGAATCGTCAGGGGAAAGAAACGATCCGATCGCGGCCTCGGCAACCAGCGACTTTGGCTTGCCTTGATGCTTCGCGTAAGCCTCCAGGCTCGCGAATATCTCTGGATCCAGGTAGATGCTGAGCTGGGTCTTTTTCATCTCACGCGCTTAGAGGCCCATCTTGTCGTTGGGATCGAGGGTGACAGCGCGCGCCAGGCCCTGCATCGAGCGGTTCAGGGCCGCCGCCTGCACGGCATCGGCGTTGCCCTCGTCAAGGGCAGCGTCAAATTCGTTATCGGCCAGTGGCGACGTGAGAACGACTTCCTCTTGTTGCGGGAGCTCCGGTTCGCGGCGAATGCCGCCATTCTGATCGCGTGCCTTGCTTTTGAGATTGGCGAGCAGTTTGACTGAAGGAGAAATCGGTGCATGTCCTGACCACTCGTCCGATCGCGCGATCAGGTCGATCGGCACGGCGCGGGGTGGCTTCAAAATCCGGCTCTGGAACTGCGGATCATCATAGTACCGGACCTTGCGGGCGCGCACCGGGCGCAAGCCGGAGACCATCACAATGGCCTCATTTGGGGAAAGTTGCATGACTTCCCCAGGTGTCAGCAACGGCCGCGACGTCTCCTGGCGGCTGACCATCAAATGACCAAGCCAGGGCGAAAGGCGGTGGCCGGCGTAGTTCTTCATCGCGCGCATCTCGGTTGCCGTCCCAAGCGCGTCCGACACGCGCTTGGCGGTACGCTCATCGTTTGTGGAGAACGCGATGCGGATATGACAATTGTCGAGGATCGCGTGGTTCGGCCCGTAGGCCCGCTCTAGTTGATTCAGGCTTTGCGTGATCAAGAAGCTGCGGATGCCGTAACCCGCCATGAAGGCAAGCTGACTCTCAAAGAAGTCGAGACGGCCGAGCGCGGCAAACTCATCGAGCATCAACAGGAGCTTCTGCCGCCGCCGGTCGGTATCCAAACTCTCAGTCAGACGCCGTCCGATCTGGTTGAGGACGAGGCGCATCAGCGGTTTTGTCCGGGCGATATCGGAAGGCGGTACCACAAGGTACAGAGATATGGGTCGATCCCCATCGACCAAGTCGCGGATACGCCAATCGCTCCGCCCCGTGACTTTGGCCACCACGGGATCACGGTAAAGCCCCAGGAAGCTCATTGTCGTCGACAACACACCTGAGCGCTCATTTTCGCTCTTGTTGAGCAGCTCGCGCGCCGCTGAAGCCACCACCGGATGAGCCCGCTCGCCGAAGTGCGGCGTCGCCAACATGGCATTCAGAGTGGCTTCAATTGGTCGGGATGGATCCGACAGGAAGTTGGCGACCCCAGCAAGGGTCTTATCGGCTTCCGCGTAAAGGACATGAAGGATGGCACCGACCAGCAAAGAATGGCTGGTTTTCTCCCAATGATTGCGCCGCTCAAGTGCGCCCTCGGGATCAACCAGAATGTCGGCGATATTCTGGGCGTCACGGACCTCATAGTCACCTTTGCGGATCTCGAGCAACGGATTGTAAGCGGCACTCGCGGGATTGGTCGGATCGAACAGGAGCACTGATCCAAACCGGGTGCGCCAGCCGGAGGTCAATTGGAAGTTTTCGCCCTTGATGTCGTGAACAACAGTGGAATACGGCCAGGTCAGGAGGGTTGGGATGACGAGACCGACACCCTTTCCTGACCTGGTCGGCGCAAAACACAGCACGTGCTCGGGACCGTTGTGCCTGAGGTAGCAGCCGTCCAGACGGCCAAGCACGACCCCGTCGGGCCCCAGAAGCCCAGCACGCCGCACTTCCCTTTTATCGGCCCATCGCGCCGACCCATACGTGGTGACGTGCTGAGCTTCTTTCGCCCGCCAGACCGAAAGGACAATGGCGATGACCATGGCCGCGATCCCGCCGCTCGCAGCGATGCCCCCTCCTTCCATGAATATTGTGGGCGCGTAGGCATCGAACTTGAACCACCAGATGAAGAGAGCGAGCGGCTGATAGATCGGCCAACGTCCAATCATGAACCAGGCGGGTCCGAGTTGCGGCTGGAACGCAAGGCGCCAGGCCGTCCATTCGGTTGCCGCCCAGAGAAAGGCGAGCACGACCATCGATACGAGGAGCAGTTGGCCCCAGAGTATTTTGGTTGCGGACATACGCAGAGGGAATGCGCATCTTCCGGAAATGTTCAACAGCAACCCGCTCGCCATCGCAATCACGCGCACGATGGCGTAGAGATCGGAGGGTCAAAGGGAGAGGTCGCGCTTGCGTCCAAAACTCCATTCAACGCCACCGGGACCGGCAATGCCGTTCACTTGCCGGCCAAGTTCGCGTTCAAGGGAGGGTATCCAGGGCACGAGCTGGAAACCCAAGCCGTTATCGATCATCGCGAAGCGGCCGGACGCAAGCGATAGCCGCCGGCTGTACGTCCCCGCGACGCGCTCGCCTGGCTCCGCGGGCAAATGCGTGAGCCCCGTTTCCGATGCAAGACGTCGTCCGACCGCATCGAGCTCGCGGCTGCGCAGCGTACCTACCAGGTTACGTCCGATTGTGACCTTGTCTCGGTCGCGGCGGGCAAGCCCCTGCTCGGCCAAGGCATCGATTCGCCGATCAAGCGCGGCGCGGACCTCGGCGCCGAAGCCGGCGCGCGAAACCTCGGCACCTTCTCGGGCAACGAGCCGCCGATCCAGCCAGGTTGCCCCTTCCGCTGCCACCTGCTGGTCGAGATTGAGATCCGAGCGGACGGCAAGCGCGATGCGCTGACGGCCCCTCGCATCGTCGAAACGGCGCAGCTCCACAATACCGCCGATCGGACCATCACCGGCCGATTCGATGTCAGGGAGCTTGAGATGATGGACGCGCCCGTCGATGCCGTCGACGACAGCGAATGCTGAACCCCTGAGCTCGTCATCCAGCCCGCGGGCGATGAGGCGGCCGATCACGGGCTCGCCATGGCGTTCGCCTTCGAGCGCCCAGGATGACGGGGCGCGGGTGGCGCCATCCTTCGTGAGGCTCTTGTGCAGCCGCTTGATGATATCACCGCGCTCGCCCAGTTCCCGCAAGCGCTGTTCCGAGTCGGCCGCCAGCACCCAGCGTGCTGGCCCGGCAGGTTCAGCCAGACCCAACCGCTCCAAGGTCCGCATTCGGCCAATTCTTATCTCCCGCAGCGGGTCGGGCATGGCATCCCGGTTCGGCCGGAGATCAATGACCCCATCCGCCGCCCCCGCCTCCCGGGCAAGCACCCGATCGATCCGTGTCCAGCGCTCGGCCGTCGTCTCTGCCTCGAGACCTCGTCGGGTCTCGAGTTCGGATCGCGGGCCGAGCTCGCGGGTGACGAGATCGCCGGCGCGGGCACGAAAGCCCGTTGAAATATAATCCCGGCTGATGACGAGGTCTTGGCCGTCGTCGGCGCGGCCTCTCACGAGGATGTGGACGTGGGGGTGCTCTGTGTTCCAATGGTCGATGGCGACCCAATCGAGCCGAGTGCCAAGGTCGCGCGAGGCCTGGTCCATGAGTTCGCGGGTGAAGGTCCGCAAATCCTGCAGCTCTCCGGCATCATCAGGCGAGACGATGAACCGGAAATGATGCCGGTCGTCCTTGCAGCGTTCGGCAAAGGCCCGGCCGTCCGCCTCGTCTCCGGCCGCGTCGAACAACTTGCCCGGCGATTCATCGCGCGTCACCCCGTCGCGCTGGAGATATCCGATGTGGGCGCGCAGCGCGCCCGGCGAGCGCATCTGGCGCACAACCCGTGCCTTGACGATGGCGCTGCGGGCGCGGTTGTTGAGGAGCCGCGACGCCGCAAGGCTCGCGGCGCGGCCACGCCCAAACGTGCTGCCGCGCCTTGGGCCAGCCCGCGAGAGACCGCCAGCCTTCTGCGCGGCTTGGAGCGCCTGCGCCAGGAACGGTTTTGTGCTGGCCGCGCGCGTCGAGCGGATCCGGCCTGGACGGATGCGAAAATCGTCGTTTCCGGTCATCTTGGGCTCACAGGGTGTCGAAAGTTGTGGTCCGATAGCGCGTTGTCGAAAAGCGCAAGGTGCGCCTGATCTTCGCAATGTTCGAAGTATGGTTGAAATTGCTGCCATCCTCCAACCGACCGACCGCGCGCACCTTGCGCGCTTTATCCTGCCCTCCTCGGTCGCTCGTCTCCCGCGCCCAATTCCCGAGCTGCAGGCTTCCAAGAGCGCAAAGCGGATTGCGACAAGATACACTTGCAGTCATTGCTGTAGGTCCTCACATGATTGTCGCATGAGCAGATCAGCGGATAGCTGTTTCGGTGTGAAAAGCGGCCGATAAGCTCGCAGTTGAATTGCGACGTTTCTGCATAGCGGATGCAAACCGACCGTCGATCACCGCGCGTCCATGCGCTCGACAAACAGCGGAGCTTCCTGCCAAGGAACCGCACGTTTGATGCGAAATGCCGCGTGTTCAGCCTGCCCGTTGCCGAGCAGTGGCGTGACCGCCGTGACGTAAGCTACCGTATCCGTTGGAAGTGGTTGGCCTGTTGCAAGGTGCTGCTCAAAACGCGACGGACCTGTGTGGTAGGCCGCAAGGAAGCCCGCTGATCCGAAGCGATCGAACATCTCCTTGAGGTAGGCTGTGCCCGCCAAGATATTGTCGCGAGGATCAAAGGGATCCAGACCGAGACCATAGCGAACGCTGAGTTCGACCCAGGTGCCAGGCATGAGTTGCATTAGGCCCATTGCACCGCGAGACGACGTCGCGTGCTGGTCTCCCCCACTCTCAACCTGCATCACAGCACGGATCCAGCGTGCCGGGACGGCAAAGCGGCCGGACGCCTCATCGATGAATTCGGCGAACCGATCAATGGACTCAGAACGCGTCGCAGCGTGTGCGCTCGCGCTCGGAACGAAGACTGTCGAAACGGCGATGTGGCATACGATCGGCGCGATGGCCACGATGATGCGCGCGATCGCTCGGCGCGAACGGAGCCATGCAATCGAGCGCGGCAGCTCACGGGTATGGCTTTTCAGTTGCAGGCCGGCCGAACGTTTTCTGATTGATGAGCATGGCCGGGAAGGAAAAATCGAAGGCGGTTCGGCGGGCCCGCAACCGACCAAGCCAGCGTGACTGTCGCACATGATCACTCCTCGTCAGTCCACACAGCTACCGCTCTGCCGATGACGGCGGATGCAGGAAGCGGTCCAAAGTATCGACTGTCGAGCGAGTCCGCGGACTGCAAGTTCATGACAAAGATATCGCCATCAGCGATCACGCGGCATCCTTGCCAGGCTGGAAGCGGACGGCCTCTTCCGTCGCGCTCGTGCGCCTGCCCCATATCGATGCCATCGACAGCGATCGTTAGGCCGTTTCTGCAGACCGTTTGTCCAGGAAGCGCCAACACGCGCTTGAGCATGGGGACGCCGATCGGCAGATAGCCATTGAGATCGAGAAACGCAGCGAGCAGATCAGGGGGCTGCACGGCGACGAGTTCAGTGACGGCCAGTTGTGTCGCAGGCTGGACGCGATAGAGGCCTATTGGAACGCTGTTTGATGCGTTCCAAATGTAGTGCGGTGTCGCTCCTCCGACCGTCGAGAGGAGAAGAATGGTAGCTGCGAATGTCGTGAAAATTGTCGTACACCGAGTGTTCATGACGTTACCCTCCGCCGATGAAGCCAGGCCTGGTGACGGGACCGGGTGTATGGCCGAGGTGTTTCGTTGACGAACAATCGGTTATGGACGTGGTGCCAATAGTCGGGTGCTGCGTCGGCCGGATCGATGTCGAGCGCCTCGACCGCATCGATCAATTGCAGAACTCGTTCGACCTTGGGCCAGCCCGACAACCGCAACAGGCTCTCACCACCGGGCGTGATCCAGGGCACCGTAGAATAAGGCCGCCCTGGTGTCGCCGCGCGGAGAATATCGATGCGAGACAGGACGGTCCCAAAGTCGTTGGACGTCCAACGCACGAAGGCAAAAGTGCTGCCGGGAGCGAACGACAGGGCACGCCGGTTGCGGTCCAGAGCCTTCTCCGAAACGGGCCGACCAAACCGAACCCGGTTCTCGATGCGTTTTTCGAGCCACAGGAGCTCAACGGTCGTGAGGCCGCTCGCACCGACCTCTTTCGCTGAGGCGCTGTCGGGAGTGTGAGGGTGTGTCTTCATGGGTCAGCGCCGTTCCTTTCCTGCATAGGGAATGGGAGCGTGCCGCTTTGCCGGCAGCACTGTGCCGAAGCCGGGATCGCTGGTTGAAGTTCTGGTGCCGAGGTCAACCCATGCGTTGAGATCTGCAACCGCGTAGACGACGCGGGCGCCGATTTTACGATAGGCGGGACCGGTGCCGTAAATGCGGTGTTTTTCCAGCGTGCGAGGCGAAAGGCTGAGATATCGGGCCGCTTCGGCAGTCCGCAGGTATCGTGGCGGCAGACCGGCGTTCGGGTCAGGCATATGAGGACTCCGTGGTCGTCTGGTACGCTGGCGAAATCGCCGGCGCGTCGGCGGACACCATGGCGGAAGGGAGCCTCAAAGGGGGATGCCGAAGATTGGGGGGTACGTTTTCGGCACCCCCTGAGCGAACTCTCATTTCTTTCGCGATGGTGGTCGCAGCAGCGCGCGATAGCCGCCTCGCATCATGGCGAGGCCGTTCTGGACCAGGCGGATAATTCGGCTGCGCAGATCATGCGCTCTCCAGGAGCGGCCCGTAACTTGCTCCCTGCCGAACAAGCCTTCGGCAACTTCACGATAACTATGTCCCTGCAACCACGCATCGAGGGCGCGGATCGTCAAAATGAGCCGCCGGCGGCGCTGGCGCGGAAGTGCGAGAGGTGGAGTAGGCAGACGGCGGCCTTCGATCGCCGACAAAAAGCGATGTGCCGCATGCAAGCGAACATCAAAATTCGCGTCGAGACGTAGTTCGACGGCAAATAGTGAGTCGCCTTCAGGGATACTGGGCAGGCAAAGGCGATGGATTGCGCCACCCAGCGGTAGAATGCCGTGCCACCCATCTGGCCCGTGGCGAAATTCGCCGCCAGGCACCCTGGTCAGGTTGAGGTTATATTGGTCAATCTCACCGGGAGAGGATACCTCCCGGAGGGACAGGACAGTCGATAAGGCCTCGGGGGCCCAGAAAATCGGCTGTTTATCGAAGGCTTTTTGTGGATCAGCCGCGAAAAGAGAGCCCCCATTGCTGTCGAAAAGTCTCTGTCGCGCCGCTCAATCGCTGTGCATCTTCAAGGTTCCGAAAATCACTTTGGTAGTTGGCATCACGGCGTAGCCACTCCCAAGCTACGTCCATCGATTCAGCATTCTTGAAGTTTGCGTAAGCTTCCTCGGATCTCCAATCCACATTTGCCATGACAGCATCTTCCCACTACGCGTGACCAGAAAAGGAAGCGCAATTGCAGCACGATAAATGTGTCCATTTCTGGTTGAGCAGAATGCGCTCGCCGAATGGCTATATCCGTCTCGGATGCCGGGATCAGGCAAACTTCATACTTGCTTCACAATGCCGTCATGTTTTGCCTTCTGGCCACCCTTCGCGAAGCAAATGACGATAGCCCTGCCGCGCCACCCACTTGGCACGTGCTAGATGGCTCTCGAAAGCAACCCGAGCACGCTCCGGTTCGCTCGTCGGATCAATATGAAGAACGATGCGCGCCACCTCACGCCAGTCGGCGTTGTCCGCCTCGGCGTCGAGAAGCCGCGCATAGGTGACAGCGTGCTCCTTATCGTAGGCTGTCAGGGTGGGTTCGTCCGGCGCCGTATCTGCAACTTTGACATGGAGCTGCGGCATTACAGAAACTCCTAAAGGCCTAGAAGCTTCGACGTAGCGAATGCTGGCTGCACGAGAGCTATTTTCTCGCTGGCAGCCTGACTGGTCCACAGGTTTGTGAGCTGCAAAGATTAATACTTCGACTACCGGGGTTCCTAGCCACGACCGAGAATTGCAGCTCATGATCGAATATTTCCGAGACGCTCGCGTTTTGGAACGGCCGGGACGCCTACCGGTTTGATCGGCCTTACCCACACGATTCATCCAAATACATATTATAGTGGATAAACCCCATAGTATGTAAAGCTCCAACTTGCGCATATGGATATGCGCAAGTTGGTCGGCCGCAATTTTGCAAGATTTAGAAGAGCAAAGGGCTTTACTCAGGAAAGCTTTGCCGACGCTTCTGGCTTTACGCAGCAGTATATCAGCGGCCTGGAAAGAGGCCGACGCAATCCGACGGTGGTGACGTTATTTGAGCTCGCAAGCGCGCTTGGCGTAAGCCACGCCGATCTCGTTGCGCTCGATGATGAAGCTCGCGCTGAGCGGGCAAGGAGCGGCAAGCGCAAATAGGCCTGTCAGGCGAAAAACTTACAGCGAAAGCCCCGTCCGGCGGACCGGACGGGGCGGCTTGGGAGGGAGCCTTACTCGCCGTTCTTGCGCGGCCGCGACCACAGCAGGGTGTAGCCTTCGCCACCCTCGTCGTCGAACAGGTTCGCGTAAATCGGCGAGTTGAAGGAGGGATCGTCGAGCTTGAGCGAGAGATAGTCGCGACCTTCCTCGGAGCGCTTCGACCAGGCGGCGCCTATCTCGGCCCTACCCACAAAGACCCGGTGGCTCGGAGCTTTGTCGTTGGAGGGGCTGGATTCCGCGACGATCCGGACGCCTTTGGCCTGCAGGCTGAGGGTGATGATCTCACCCTGGAAATCGTTTCCGACCTTCTTGAACGAACCGATGGTAGCCATGTCACTTCTCCTGTTTGTGTTTCGAGCCCGCGACCACCGCGGCCTCGATGGCGATCTGCAGGCCGAGGACGATCGGCGACGCACCCGAAGGGCCGGAGCGCAGCGGAGGATGCTGTCGACGCGACTTTCTTGTCTCGCGAGGAATGGGCGTAGCCCAGGGGAAGAAAGTCGCATCGACAGCGTTGCGGCTCAGACGATCGAGGCGCAGCCGGTCTTCGGCCAGATCGAGCCATCAAAGAGGCCACGTGCGTCGCGTGCTGAACCACAAGTCCGGGAGAAGATGGCGGGCTTCGGTTCGGTCAGGCAAGAGGTCGAAACGGTTCGGCGTAGGAAAAGAAACGAAAGAAGGCAAAAGGTGATATCGTCAGCGCAAGGCCAGCCGCAGGAGAACGACTTCACCATCCGATCCATGTGTGTCGGCCGCAATCAATAGCGTCTGATCGAAGTTCGTCGAGGAAGGTCGCGACTAGCTTTAGCTTAAGCTCGATGATCCGCCTTCGGCGCGCTGCTGTCGTCGACAAGTTCGACAGGCAGATGGCGCGGGATCATTGCTGATGCGCTGCGGCTGTGAGAACCGGTTGAGGATCCCTCCCAACCGCCATGTTCGAATCGAGCGGGCGGGCCTCGGTGAAGATGGTCAACCGCGCCCACGCCGTGCCGCCGATAAACACCGCACTGATGCAGGCGAAGATCTCACGCCATATCAATGACGGCACGCCGATTTGCGACATCGCAAACACGACCTGATAGCCAGCAAGTGTCGCCGGGACAGCAAACAGCCCGGCAATGATGGCGCGGATGGTCACGCAGCGTGTCATTGCGAACGCCGTTTGACCGATCGCAAGAGTCATCCCGCCGGCAGCAATGCCAACAAGCGGCGCTCCGAGGATGCCGGCGCCGCCATGCAACGCCATCATGAAGAGGTTGAGGGCGACAAAAAATGGCAAAGCGTAAGCCGCCAGCGTGAAGATCAGCCAGCAGAACAAGCCGATGCCAGCGAAGTTCAGGAGAAGTCCAAGGGCGAGCATGGTGGTGGCTCCATATGCAAAGGGGATATGGTTGCGCCTTCCACCACCACCACGGCGCAAACTCGAACATGCAGTCGAAAGGAGGCGGAGTTGCGGCGATGCAACTCCACCTCGGTGGCAGGGAAGATAGGAGGTCGGCGCTCACGAAGCGCCGAATTTCCAAACGGAGATCCCGAGGCGTTTCGCCTTGTCGGCGAGGTTGTCCTGGATTCCCGTGCCCGGGAAATGCATGACGCCGATCGGCATCAGTTCGAGCATGGCGTCGTTGCGCCTGAACGGTGCCGCCTTGGCATGCTTGGTCCAGTCCGGCTTGAAAGCGATCTGCGGTACCTTGCGGTTAACAGCCCATTTGGAGGCGATCAGCTCGGCGCCCTTTGGCGAACCGCCGTGGATGAGGACCATGTCGGGATGTTTGGCGTGGACCTTGTCGAGGCGATCCCAGATCAGGTGGTGGTCGTTGAAGTCGAGACCGCCGGTCAAAGCGACCTTTGGTCCTGCCGGCACCATGACCACGGTCTCGGCACGGCGCTTGGCTGCGATGAACTCCCGAGAGTCGATCATGGCAGCGGTGAGCGTACGGTGGTTGACAAGCGATCCCGACCGGGGGCGCCAGGAAGAGCCGGTGTGGACCTCAAAGCGTTCGATGGCCTGATCGCGGAAGAGTTCCAGGCAGTTGCGACGTTCGATCAGCGTGATGCCTTCGGCCGTCAGGCGCTCGAGTTCCACCGACTGCACTTCCGAACCGTTCTGCTCGCGCTGGCTCTTGCGTTGCGCCTGTTCGTTGTCGTCGAGCTGGCGTCCGATGCGGTCGGTGGCACGATGGAAGAGATTGACGGTCGACCAGAGCAGGTCCTCCAGGTCCGGCTCGAGCCGGGTGTCGCTCAGCGTAGCGACCAGGGCGTCGAAGATATCGGCCACGGCGCCAGCGATCATCTTACCTTCGGGCATCGGTCTGGGATCAGGCTGGTCGTCGAAGGGACGATAGCCAAAGAGCTGCAGTTCGCTCAGCACGTGCTCGGTCGGAGATACGCCGTGCGCTGGCTCGATGTCGTCATGGTCGGTCATTGGTCAAGTCCTTTGCCGGTTCAGCCGCGCCCATCGCGGCCTTCGTGGCGATCACTCAGACGGCGGGCGGGACGGGCCAGAACCCGAAAGCGGCAGCGGAGGGCCGAAGCGCCAGCGGAGGATGGCAGAGGTGCGGCTATTTTGATTCGCGATGCAAAGCGCGCCATCGACCCATATATAATGTGAGCATCCTTTCGGCAGCGCGCGGCGGAAAATAGCCGCACCTCTGCCATTGCCGGCCCGGGCCGCTTGCCGTCCGATCGCCCTCTAGAAGGCCGTGGTCGCGGCCTTTGCCGGCATTGGATGCGCCGCGACGGAACAATTGACGTCGATCAAAGGCTAACGTACTTGGCCGGGCGCTGTTGAGGGCAAGAGGAAGCGGTCGACGTCCTCAGGTGCGAGCTGAATCCGCAACGCTGCGCGGAGGGCATCGAGACCGAAGACGTGCAGATCTTCGTTGAAGTCGCCCAGCCGAGGCGACAAGGCAATCGCCTCAATGCCGGTAGCTCCTGCGCGTTGCGCGAGAGTCGCCTGCACGGCGTCCCCGGCGGCATCGGCGTCGCGGGCGATATAGAGGCGACGCAAACTCGGCGACAGTAGCATGGCCGCGAGGTGATTCGCCGAAAGTGCGGCTGCCATCGACAAGGTCGGAACGATACAGCGCAGCGATAACATGGTCTCGATGCCTTCGCCGGCAACAAGCACGTCGTCATCCGCCGGACCGAAACGAACCGCGTTGCCGAGCAGGTCGCCCATGGCTCTCCGCGGCGTGTCGATCGGAGCTTTGCCGAGCCGAACTCGATCAAAGCCATCCGGATCGAGCCAGGTGCGGTGGACGCCGGTGAGCTTGCCATCGAGGTCCGTGACGCAGGCGATCATGGCTGGCCAGGTCTCGGTCGGAAGGTGCTCGTCCGGTCGATAGTAGCAGCGCGGATGGAAGCGCAGGCTGCCGCCATGGTACACGTGGGCTATTCCCCGACCCTGCAGATAGGCTTCGACCACGGTTCCTTCGACCGGTTGCGATATCGCAAAGAGGCGCCTTGCTGCCTCCTGCGATCCCGTGATTGCTGGCGGATGCACCCGTTGCAAGACCGGTTGCGGTTCAGCGCGAGGCAAGTTCAGAAATCGCCGCGCTTCCTCCGCGACCTCGCGGAAGTCACGAAGCCCGAGGCTTTCTCTGATGATGTCGAGCAAATCCCCGTGCTCAGAGGTCGCGGCGTCTGTCCACTTGCCGGCAGGTCCTTTCGGCGAGTCCTGGAGCCTCACAAATAACGAACGGCCTGGCGTGTTGTGGACATCGCCAACCAGCCAGTACCGCCCTTCGCGCTTCCCGTTGGAGAGATAGTGACGGCAGACCGCCTCGGCCTCGCGCGCCAGGCGGCGTGCCAATTCGGAAGCATCGCGCGGCATCACGCGGCCTCCCGTTCACTGACTCGTTCGACTGGGTAACGTTCGAACACCCTGGTCAGAACGCCGACGCCAGTGGCGTCGGTCGGAACGAACATGCGCAGCTTCCAGGAAATGATCTCCCCGAAGAGCCCATAGGCACGCAGACGATCGCACATGGGCTCGGTGTAGCCGGACAGTTCGATGCGATGTGCGCCCATGACGCGGACGCGCCGAAGCCTCACACCTTCGGCCAGCTCAAGAACCGTCCGACCTTCGAGCAGCGCGGCGAAGGCGGCGTCCGGCGTCAGCGCCGGAGCGTCGCCAGCCAGCGCGTTCGCTGCCCAAGCGGGCGAGACCTTCCGGCCGATGATGCGCTCGCCGGTATCTGTCTGAAGCCGGTAGACGCGTGTCGATTCGTTCGGCAGCCGCTTCCAGATCGGCAGGAGCAGACCTGCCACCACATGGATGGTGCTGTCGGTGAACTCGGGCACTTCAGCGAGCTCGGCCTGCCAGGCTGCGGCGAAGCGTTCGCGGTCGGCCTCTGCCCAATGGCTTTCGGCCATCATCTTCAGCGGAAGGCTGTGATGCTCCATCGGCCGGATCAGCCGGACGCGCCGTTCGATTTCGCCGTCATCGAGCATCTGGCTCGGCGCCGGCACCTGAACGGCGGCCCGGCCGGAGCGCTCGTTGATCAGCAGGACGGCATAGGAACCGGAGAGCCGATCGAGCGCCTCGTCCAGCATCACGGGACGGTTGCGCCGGCGTTCGGTGACGGTGAGCAGCCGTGTCTCCGCGCTGGTTCCGGGATGGGTGTAGATGACGCGCCGGTCGGCGACGACGAAGCTCTCGGCGCACAGCGTCTCGAGGCCGGCATCGTAGGTGCCGGACGCGATCGCGCCTTCGATGCGAGCGGTGAGCAGTTGCTCGAATACGGCGAACAGGACGTTCTGCAGGTCGATGGTGAGCGCCAGCAGCCTGTTCAAGAAGGTGGTGATCGGCGGCAGTTCGTCCTTGATGCCGTTGGCATCCACAAGCTTCAGGCCGGTCGCGTCCTCGAACGTCTCAAGCGAGCAACCCTCCACCTTGCCACGCACAAGGAGATGATAGAGCTGGCGCAGCGCGTCGCGGGCGTAGTGGCTTTCGAGGTTGTCCTCGGGCCTGAACAAGCCCTGGCCGCCGGTCTGGCGCTGGCCGCGCGTAATCGCGCCCAGCGTGTCGAGACGGCGGGCGATGGTGGAGAGAAAGCGCTTTTCCGCCTTCACGTCCGTCGCGACCGGCCGGAACAAGGGTGGCTGCGCCTGGTTGATGCGGTTGGTGCGGCCCAGGCCCTGAATGGCGGCGTCCGCCTTCCAGCCCGGCTCGAGCAGGTAGTGAACCCTCAACCTGCGATTCCGCGCAGAGAGTTCGGCGTGGTAGCTCCTCCCCGTGCCGCCGGCATCGCTGAAGACGAGGATGCGCTTGGCATCATCCATGAAGGCGGCCGTCTCGGCGAGATTGGCCGAGGCGGCGCGGTTCTCGACCATCAGCCGATCGCGCTTGCGAATGACGCGGCGCGAGCGGCCCGTGACCTCGGCGACCATGTCGGTGCCGAAGCGCTGGACGATCTGATCGAGCGCGCCCGGCACGGGCGGCAGCGAGGCGAGCTTTTCGATCAGGCGGTCACGGCGCGCGACGGCTTCACGGCTTTCGACCGGCTGACCGTCACGTGAGAGCGGCCGGGAACAGAGGTTGCCCTCGGAATCCGTGAACGGCTCGTAGAGCAGGACCGGGAAGGAATGGGCGAGATAATCCAGGACATACTCGCGCGGGGTGATATCGACCTGGACGTCGCCCCAGTCCTCGGTCGGAATCTCCGCGAACCGACGCTCCATGAGAGCCTCGCCGGTCGAGACGATCTGGATCACAGCGGCGTGGCCGGCGTCGAGATCGCGCTCGATCGAGCGGACCAGCGAGGGCGTCTTCATCGAGGTCAAGAGATGCCCGAAGAAGCGCTGCTTGGCGCTCTCGAAGGCGGAACGCGCCGCGGACTTGGCCTGCGCATTCAGCGTGCCGGTCTCGCCGGTGATGTTCGCGGCCCGCATGGCCGCGTCGAGGTTGTTATGGATGATCGAGAACGCACCGGCATAGGCGTCGTAGATGCGGATCTGTTCCGGCGTAAGGTGGTGCTCGACCAATTCGTATTCGACGCCCTCGTAGGACAGGGAACGCGCGGCATAAAGGCCGAGGGCCTTTAGGTCACGCGCCAACACCTCCATGGCCGCGACGCCGCCCTCCTCGATCGCCTCGACGAACTCGGCCCGGGTGGCAAACGGGAAGTCCTCGCCGCTCCAGAGACCGAGGCGCTGGGCATAAGCGAGATTGTGCACCGTCGTGGCGCCGGTCGCCGAGACATAGACCACGCGAGCGTTCGGCAGGGCATGCTGGAGCCTGAGCCCCGCGCGTCCCTGCTGGGAGGCCGCCTGGTCACCGCGCTCGCCTTTGCCGCCGACCGCGTTCTGCATGGCGTGGCTCTCGTCGAAAACGATCACTCCGTCGAAATCGGAGCCCAACCATTCGACGATCTGCCGAACGCGCGAAAGCTTTTCTCCGCGCTCGTCGGTGCGCAGCGTAGCGTAGGTCGCAAAAAGGATACCTTCCGACAGCCGGATCGGCGTGCCCTGCCGGAAGCGAGAAAGCGGCGTGACCAGCAGCCGCTCCACGCCAAGCGCGGACCAGTCGCGCTGCGCATCCTCGATCAGCTTGTCAGACTTGCTGATCCAGACCGCGCGGCGACGGCCCTTCAGCCAGTTGTCGAGCAGGATCCCCGCGACCTGCCGGCCCTTACCTGCGCCTGTGCCGTCACCCAAAAACCAGCCGCGACGAAAGCGAACGGCATTCTCCGCATCGTCGGGCGCCGCCGCCACGACGTCAAAAGTCGCATCGACCGTCCAGGAGCCCGCGAGAAATGCCGAATGCGCCTCGCCGGCGTAAATGATGCTCTCGAGCTGGGCGTCTGACAGGATACCGTCAGCCACAAGGTTGGCCGGGAGATGTGGTCGATAGGACGGCTTTGGCGGCGCGACGGAGGCCATGGCTGCCGACTGCACGAGCTTGGTCGGATGCGCCTGCGCACCGGGGATGCGGATCGACTGCAGTGTGTAAGCCTCATAAAGCGCATCGGTGATCTTGCTGGCATCCGTGGGGATCCAGTCGACTGGCTCATAGGCGACTTCCGTCGCCACGAGACCTGTGGCCGGCGCGACCGCTGCTGGCGAACGCTGGCTGACGTAAGCGCGGACCGTTCGAGGCGTTGAGATGCTGGCAATTGCTGGCGATGCTGTCGTCGGGGTGCCCGCGATCGGGCCACGCAGCGGCACGTGCTGCATCACCCAGCCGAGCAAAGTCGGCAGATCGGGAGCGATGCCGGGGGAAGTCGGGAATGACGCGACGTTGCTGGCCGGCACTCGATCGATCACGGTCAGGCGGGTGTCGATATTGGTGCCGTGCTTGGCGTAAATGGCGCCGTCAATCGCCGCCGAGAATACGACACGCCCCTGTTCCTGCAGCCGGATGAAGGCCTCAGTCCAGGCGGGATTGTCGGGCGAGACGTTGGCGCCTGTGATGGTGACAAGCCGTCCACCCTCGGGAAGGCGGGCCAGAGCCGATCCGACGTGCCGCAATGCCGCCTCTCGCATCTGGCGATCGACATGAACCGCTGCCGAAAACGGTGGGTTCATCAGCACCACGCTCGGCACGATGCCGGCATCGAGGTGGTCGTTGATGTGCGCGGCATCGAACCGGGTCGTGGAAACCGCGGGAAAAAGGTCGCTAAGGATGCCGGCACGGCTCTCGGCAAATTCGTTGAGAATGAGCGAGCCGCCGGCGAGTTCAGCGAGGATAGCAAGAAGACCGGTACCGGCCGACGGTTCCAGAACGACGTCGGCGGGGGTGATCGCGGCAGCGACGCTGGCGACAAATGCGAGCCCGATAGGTGTCGAGAACTGCTGAAGCGATTCACTTTCCTCGGACCGCCGTGTCTGTGTCGGAAGGAGACTCGCAATCCTCAGCAGCATCGGCAGCATGGCGGCCGGCGACGCCGCCTTGGCGCGCATGGCGGCGCCATACCGTCGCAGGAACAGGACGGTCGCGGCTTCACAGGCGTCGTAGGCCGTCTTCCAGTTCCAGGCACCGGTCGTATCGGAGGCGGCAAATGCCGCCTCCATGGCATTGCGGAGGACAGCGGCGTCGATGCGCCGACCTCGCTCAAGATCGGACAATAGCTGTCGCGCAGCCTTGATGACGCTGGAGGCAACAATTGCGGTGGCACGGATCGGGAGCGGCACGGCGGCACCGCCGACAAGAGATTCAGTCATGGCAGGATTTCTCGGGAGAGCTGGGACAGGACTGAGCCGCCCGGCACTCTCCTGAAACCGCCGCGGCTCAAACCCTTTCCGGCCCACCTCTGCCTCTCGGTCTCAGCCAAAAAAGAAAGGGTCCGGCGTGCAGCGCCGGACCCTTTTAGCGAACCATCCGAAGCGACGATCACTTGTTGGAGTCGAGCTCATCATTGAGCAGAACGAATGTGATGCCTTCGTCGGCGGCGTAGTTCTTGGCGAGGTTGATCGCCCAGCATCGTGCCTCCAACAGTTCGCCGTAGTAGGGTTCCCACTTATCGCCGACGCGGGCGCAGCCGTCCGCGACGAGACGGGACAGATCGGGATGATCGGCGATCTCTGCGCGCGCCTGTTCGAGGGCATCCTCAACGGTGAGGACAAGCAGCGGATGCCAGCCGGCCGGATAGCGGCAGTCGAGCATCAATCGCTGCGCCTCGTCCGCCGAAAGCCGCTCCGCAGCATAATGCCAGGCTCGTGTCCACCGACCGAGGCTGACGCCGCAGCGATAGCGGCGACGGCTTGTCCACGACCTAACGGCGGCAGTGCGGCGGCTGATGACGTCAAACATGGCACACCTCGCGGATCCAATGCGCGAGCTCGTCGGGCCTGTTAAGCAAATCGAGCGATGCGAAATTGTTCGGGCCGCCGACATAGTCTTTTCGGCCCTTGCAGGTCCGAAACAGAACGCCGCTGTGGTAGCCCATCGCCGTTTGGGAGACCTGCACGTAAAGATAATCGCCGTGGAGGGTGATTTCGCCGGACACGGCAATGCCGGCCTGGTTGGAGCGGAGGTCGTAGGCATCGGCCTTAAGACCCAGCGCTATGGCAATACGGCGGAGCTGGGATCTCGCACGGCTGTGGAAGAGGCGCTTGGCCTCAGCGTCGTAGGCGACTGATTTCCGAAAATCGAAGACTTTGGATGTCCTGGACATGTGGGAGGCTCCGAGAGCGGGCGAGCTATCCCGGCGGCTCGCTCTCGCCGCGCGCCGGGCTCGCCCGCCTCCGGGCCTTCCTCTTCCTCTCATGCCGCGGCCTTGACCGCGCGCCACCACGCGACGCGCTCCTCGCGCGGAGCATTGGCGAGCCGCAGTAGGAGATCGCCGTGGCACGCCTTTGGTGCGCAGAAGCAGACGAGATCGTGCCCGCGCAGTTCGTCGAGCGCCCGCAGCAAGTGGTGCTGGTCAGCCAGCCAGCGCTCGTGTTTCGCGATGACGGCCGCACGGTCGCCGTCCTGGCCGATCCGGAACGGATTGCCCCACTTGCTGCCGCGACCGATGTAAATGGCGCCGGCTGGAACGCCCGCGTGATGCTTGTTGAGAACATTGCACATCGCCTTTTTGCCTCTGATCCTTCGCGTTGCGTCGGACGGACGGCGGGGCGCGGTCGAGCATCGGATGTCACGCGAGGCGCTTTTCGCCGAAGCGGGAACGGCTTGCCCGTTGACATCAGATGCGCCGCGCCCAGACAGGACGCGACGCAACGCGCATCGGAGGGCGGACGGGTGGTGGGGTTCGGAACAAGCCTCACGCGAGCGGCAGGTGTCGCCGTGTGTCGGGTCGCGGTCTAAGCCGTGCTGATCCGAAGGTCCTTTACGACGGCGAACGACACTTCGCTTGCCGCGCGATCGGTCAGCCATCGCTCCAAGGTGCGACCTGCTCGATGAACTCCTCGAGAAGATCGGTGGTGGACTTGCCAAGGATGGCGTCGGCCGAGATCACGACGACGGCGCCGCCGAAGCCGTCAGGACGCATGCGCGAACATGTGAAGGACGATATCGCCGAGACGTATCTGAGCGTCGGCGAACGCCGTACGATGTCCTGCAAAATGGACTCCCAAGAGGTCTCGCTAAAATCGACATCCAAGTGCTCGTCCTGAAGCTCTTCGTCCTTCAAGCCCGCGAGCAGCTTCCTGACAAAAGCGTTGGCTGTGCTATCTGCATCCGGTTCGGACGCGGCGAGCGCCGCCTCCACCGCGGCGCGCCCGATCATGGTCATGTCGGTCGGTCCGATCTCGGAGAAGAAGTACCAGCCTTCGCCATCGCGTTCGGCCTCAAAGATGTGGGACAACAGCAGACGTTCGAGCGGGGTCATGTCCGCCTCAACTATCGTCTGTTGAATGACGGTTGGGGTGTAGTAGTCGGCCATTTGGTTCTCCCGAATATGCGACGGCCCGACACTCCCTCCACGGAGTGCCGGGCCAAGATGAGGTGGATGAGAGAGAACGTCCGGTGGGAGACGTCTCAGAGCCGCTAAGTGAGCACGAGATCCTGTGCCTTGCGGTGGTAGTCGAGCATCTGGCGGTAGAGCCGTTTACGAGCTCCGTGATTTTTGGGTGTCGCGCAACGCTCGTCGGGTGAGCTTGCGGGCTGACGTACGAACGACCGCCCGCCAGCCATCGTGCACGGTGATGTCGAGACGCAGGTGGGTGCCGTACATGGTCAGGCTCCCTCCGAAGTCCTGGCCGGAGGATATGGCGGCTCGACCTCAAGCTCGATCCGTTGGGTGCGGCCCATCCAGGGTTCAGGTCGGATACACTTCACCCAATCGGCAAAGGACGGGATGAAGCCGAGATCCTCGACGACATGCTGCTCGCCGACCCAGCGCGTCGGGACGATCCGGCCTGACGACAAGGTGATGGTCGGACCAAAAATGGTCTCGGCCATGAAGATGCCCTCGGCATGGTGTCGAAGCGCGCGGTGCCGGAAATCAGCGGTGATCAGCTTGCTGGCGTCGAACCAGCCATGGATCGCCAGGTAATCTTCGACCTTCCCACCCCACTTCTTCACGGAGGATAGCGAATGATGATACGGATGTGCCATTGCCTCCTCCTCCTCAGAACACATGCTGGGTGTAGTCGGAGGTTTCGATCCGCTCATTGAAGTTGAGCGTGACGGTTCGGTCTCCGACGTCGAAGAGAAAATCGCCATAGGCGCCCTGGTTGATTTCCCATCCGCCATAGGTCTGTTGGAGGAGATCGTAGACCAACTTCTCGATCGCATCCTTGACCGACAGGGTTTCGCGGACGACGGCTTGGCTTCCCCGTTCGACACGCACGATCTCGATATTGATGAGCCGAAGATCCGCGTCAGCGCCTTCGCCCTCAATGACGGCCTCATCGACTTGACCGCTGTCGGCATAGCCGTTGAATGTCACCTCCACGGTATCGATGCGAGCGGCGGCGAGCGCATCGAACAGCGCTGTCTTGTTTTCCGCGAGAGCGGATTTGTAAAGGTTGACGAATTCCTGGTCTCGCGCGAGCCAGGAGGCAGAATCGAAACCCGAGTTGGGTGTTGAGCTGTCGTCGGTCATGAGGGTGCTCCTGAAACAATGAAGCCCGGCGCGATGGCCGGGCATGAGAGATGAGAGGACGTAGCGAAAGGCTGCGGGGCCGCATCTGCCGCCCCGCAGCTTTGGGTTATTCGGCGGCGACCGCCTGTGTCGGCTCGGTCTCGCGGGCGTCGCTCACCTGCCCCTCGTCATCGGCGAGGAATTCGGGCAGCGGCTGTGCAGATCCGTCGGTCACGTCCGGCGGCGGCGCCACTTCGGCGAGCCGCAACGGCTCGGGGAGCCAGCGCGTATCCGCGAGCAGACGCTCGGCTTCCTTTGCCATCTCGCTCTTCTTGAGGTGGTCGATGAGCTGCACGGCGGCCTCGCCCTTGGCCTCGCGAACCGCTTCGAGGATCCGGCTCTTGGTGACGCGGCCGAGATAGTTGTCGGCCGTCGGTCGCCAGCCAACCTCTGCCATGTCGAGATTGACCGCCCGCACCAGGCGATCCGCCTGATCGAGGCGACGCTGCAAGCCATGGGCAGTCACACCTGAGCCGCTATAGCGGTCAACTTTCTCGAACAACGCATTGACGCCGAAGGACACACAATGGGCGAGCAGCGACAGGCGGCTGGCATCGTCAAGTGCGGAGAGCCAGTCCCACAACGCCTGTTCGTCGGTCGGCAGATCAGCGTTCCAGGCCGCGTGCCGATCCGCGATGGATTTGGCGGAGGCACTCTCCTTCAGATCCGGCGTCTGACCTGGAAGCTGGACGTGGCGCACGCCGGCTTCAAGACACCCAGCCAGGTAGGTCTGGTAGAAGGCGTCCACACAGAGCTTGTGCAGCAGCGCTGTCATCGCGACCTGCGGATGGCACGCGACGGCATCGCGCAGCGCCAGCGTGCGGTGCGCGGTGAGTTCCGTCACGAGCCGGTCGGGCAACGGCCGGATGGCATCGTCGTCGTCCTCCTCGGCCACGCCCGCCTGTCCCTCGACCATGATAGTGGCGCGCTGGACCGGTGGCGCGCCATGGCCGTCGCCATCGGAGTCGGACATCGCTGCACGCGCTTCCGGATCAGGCTCGGTCGTCGCCGCAAGGAAGGCGGCTTCGTCCTCGCGGCGAACATAGCCCCGCTCGACCTGCAAGCCGCCCTCGCCATCGATGCTGACGAAGGCGCCGGCGTGGACGATCTCGGTGGGCTTGAAGACGTCCGGCCGGTTTGCGAAGGCTTCGAGCGCTTCCTCGAGTTCGCCAAGACGCGCATCTACCTCATCCGGCAGTTCGTCGGCATCGTCAAATTTCGCCTGAAGCGCGTCGTACTCAGCCTGGAGGGCATCGACGCTCGCCTGCTCCTCGGAGGTCAGATCAACCGGTATCCCCTCGAGCCGGCGGTGCGCGTGATCATGACCGTAGGGAAAGCTGGCGGCGACATCCAGCCACTTCCAGCCTTCGGCGGCGACGATCTCGGCTTCCGTCCGCAGCTTGTCGGCGACAAGGCGCTCGAGCAAAGCGACGTCCTCGAGCCAGCCGCCGCCGTCCTCCTCGAAGAGATCGCGCAGCACATTACCACCGGCCGCCTCATAGGCTGCGACGCCGACGAAGCGCGCACGCTTGTCGGAGGCGCGCACCGCGCGCTCGGTCAGAAGGCGCCTGATCTGGTACGGCTCATCGTAGCCCGACTTGTTGACATTCTCCCAGACCTGCTCCTGTCGGACGTGATCGGCCGTGACGGAGAACGCCATCAACTGCTCGAGCGACATGCCATCGTCGGCGTACACGTCGAGGAGTTTTGGGGAAACCGCAGCAAGCCGGAGCCGCTGCTTCACGACACCGACTGATACGAAGAAGGTGGCCGCGATCTCCTCCTCCGATTTCTGTTGCTCGCGGAGGGTCTGGAACGCACGAAACTGGTCGAGAGGATGAAGCGCGACGCGATGGACGTTTTCGGCGAGCGAGTCCTCTTCCGCGGAGATCTCGGTCCCGACTCCACTGACGATGCATGGGACCGACGCGGTCTTTGCCAGACGCTTCTGCTTCACCAGAAGCTCAAGGGCACGATAGCGCCTGCCGCCTGCCGGCACTTCGAAATTGCCGGTGTCCTGGCCATCGGCATCAAGCACCGGACGGACGTTGAGACTCTGTAGCAGTCCGCGGCGACCGATATCTTCGGCGAGATCCTCGATCGAGATGCCGGCTTTGATCCGCCGCACATTCGATTGGGAGAGCACGAGCTTATTGAAGGGAATGTCGCGTGATGGCGACAGCTTGATCTTCTGAACGGCCTTTGCCATGTCAGTTTCTCCGGAACGGCCGGCCGAAAGCCTCTCTCTCGGCCTCCAAGCCGTTCACGGAGCGAGGCGCCGCCCTCTTGCTCCAAGAGGGCAGCGCCACGGTAAAGGCGATACGAAGAAGTGCCGCAGATACGCGAAGCTAGTTTCAGGCGGCGCGGTCCAACAGCTTCTTGGCCTTCGCCTCCATATCCAGGCGGGCATCCTGATGCGGCTTGTCGCGCGCGACGGCGGTGATGCCCTGCACGAAATCGAAGATGCTTTCGGGCGGACGGCCCTCCTCCGCCAGGACCGCGTCAATCACCTTGGCAGTCTCGGCCTTAGAGAAGCCACGGCGCCGCAGAAATTCGGTGCGATCCTCGTCGCTGCGTGCCACGATCCGCTCGCGGGCGGCCTTGATGCCGTTGACGAAGGGTGTGGCTGAGGAGTTGGCGAAGTTCAGGAGTGCCGGGGCCGCTTCGTGGGCAAAGCGCGAGGCGGCGTATTTGGAATGGCGAATGATGATCTCCTCGAAATCTTCCACACCCCACAGATTGCGATTTTGGCACACTGCACGAAGATAGAAGCTCGCCATGCCGAGCGTCTTCGCCCCAACTTCCGAGTTCCAGCAATAGAAACCGCGGAAATAGAGGTCGGGCGACCCATCCCGGAGACGACCAGCTTCGATCGGGTTCAGGTCATCGACCAGGAAAAGGAAGACGTCCCTGTCCGATGCATAGAGGGTCGTCGTGTCCTTGGAAATGTCGACACGGGGATTGTAGATTCCGGTCGACCAGTCGAGCACGCCCGGCACCTTCCATCGCGTATCGCCCGTGCCGTTGCCAGCGATGCGCTGCACGGCCTCAACCAGCTCATGGTCAAAGATCCGGCCATAATCTGGACTGGTGACGGCGCGAAGCTCAACGCGGCCGTCGTCGGTCTCGAGCGTTTTGATTTGTTCGGCGCGATTGGCGGTCAGGCCATATTGCAGGTTGATGCCTGCGAGTGCCGCGGGGAGCTGCCGCAGGTAAGCGGCCGGAGCGCCGACCTGGCTTGCAAGCTGGCCGAAGCTCCAATGGGTCGGCGCGACGGGCGTGTCCGAGCCGGGCAGCATCAGGGCCAAGCGCTCGGGTTGGGCGCGGTTTGCCTCCACATGGATGAGGGCGCTTTCGACCACGCGGGTCCGGCTGCGGTCCGTACGATCACGCACCGTGCGGGCCAGTTCGTTGAGCGACAGATAACGCTCATCCGCCGGGCGGGAAAACCACTCGGAGGACACCCGACCAACGCGCTCGCCGCGATTCACATCCACTCTGTAACCGCCACTGGCATCGCGGCGGGCGTCAAGAACCTGCATATTCATGGGAGCAATCTCCATGACGGGCGCCGGAAGACTCTCCTCCGGCCTTCAACCCGTCACGGCGAACGCCGCCCCACTCTGACTCTCCTGCACCGTCGATCGCCGACGCCAATGCGTCTCCGCTCTCGCCGCAGCTTCCGTCAGGGATGGAAGCCCGAAGGGTGAAAACCCGGCTTAAGCCGGGGTTTCAGCGCCAGCCGACAGCCCGGTCCCGAAGGGAGACGGCCCTACGCTCGCGAAAAACACGCTATGAGCATGCTGGCGCCAGACTCACGACAGCTCGACGTCCTCGCGAGTCTTTGTCTGTGCGTCATAGATTCTGATCTGGAGCATGGGAAAGCGTTTCTTCAGCTCTTCGGCGCCCGTCTTTGCTCCGTCCCTGGTCGCAAATTCGGCCTTGAGTCGGCCGTCGACTTCGAGTGCATAACCTGAATCCGGCAAGTCACGGGCAGCAGCAACCATCCTATTCCCTTTGCGCAGTGAGGAGGTGACAGCGACTGCTTAGCGCGAGTCGCACAGATCGCGCCAGCCTGCTCGGACGTTGATTTCTCCCTCTCAACTGATGAAGCTCCGAGTCGCCGCATGACGGCGCGTTCAAGGATGTGCGTTTGCATCATCCGAACAGTTGGTCGGAGCACCACTCGCCCTGATGCAGCCGCGAAACAACCACGGCTCCACATAGCTGCCTGCCCACATTCCGCGGCCCGAACGATCGGCCTCGCGCTGGGCGGCAGCGTACTTGCCTTTCGAATATTGCGGCCAATCCAGCGCGAGACCATTGCGCACAAGCCATTCTCCGATATCGGCACCGCCGACGAAACAGGTTGCCACAGTCCGCCCATATTGATCTTCGGCGACCGGCGTGCAATTGACCAGCCGACGCGCGATGAAGGAATCGAGATCATTCGCTGCCTTCGCGCCACAGCGACACAGGTTGCTATCCGCACCTCGGCATAGCTGGCTGCTCTCAGGGGCATCGACACCCCAGAGCCGGACGCGTGTCCCATGAATGTCCAATGTGTCGCCGTCGACGACGCTGGCTTGGCCAACTAAATCGTTCGCGCAAGCCCCGCTCGACAGCAACAGGATCACCAACATGACGGGGGTTTGATGCATAGGCTTGAACGTTGGCATCAGTGGTTACCGCAAATGACGTGGATTGAATTTCGGCCAGTTCTGGAGCGGCTTCAGTGATGGCAGATTCTCGGGCCGCTCGGGATAATGAAACTCGCTTCCGCGCAGCCAGCGCCCCTCGAAGCGATCCCAGAACAGGATCGCATCCATCTGCCAGGTGAATTCATAGGCCCTCCATACGCCGTCGTTCTGGATGACTTCGCCGGTCGCATTGAACGGCAGGCTGTTCAGCCGACAGAGAGCATCGATCTCATCCCAGTGTTCGCGGATGTACCGGTCCTCAAGAGCGACGTGGTAGGGGCGATCAGCACGCCAGCGCGGTCCGCCGCCGCGGGCATAGAAGCCCTGGCGCTGCATCATGAATTCGGGGATGCGCGCGATCGCCCTACCGATCCGCCGCGCCTCGTCTGATGAGAGCTTGCTCACGCCGAAGCTGTATCGGTGGGTGTCGTCACGGCAATAGAGCCATGCCAAGGTCACGCCATTGGCGTCCTTGACCACGTAGCACTCCGAATTTTCCCGGATTAGCGTCCAGGGCGGCTTGACTCCATGAGAACGAAATAAGAACATGCGGCATCGACGGTCAACCTGGAACAGCACCATGTCGGCGACGGCGCCGAATCGAGGATCACCGATTTCTTCGAGAAGTTTTTCCATCTGGCCTGGTATTGGGCGTTGACCGCGCCCTCCACCGAGGGCATCAAAACCCTTGCATGTCGGAAAATCAGACATTATATTCGCTGCAGGTCCTAGAAAGACACAGCGATGGTAACCACCACACTCGCCCCGCCGCCCGTCAAGATTGCGCCGTTCCCCTTGGCCGCCGTCGAGGCAAAATTGCGCGACGAATTAGTCGAGGCCGTGAAGATCGAGGCGTCGATTAGAGGCATGGCTTTGCCCGCGTCACCGGCAAACATCGCCAAAGCATCCGTTCACGTGGACTCGTTGGTGGTCGTTTCAATCCTATGCACACTTGAACCAATTGTCGGGTTCGAGCTGTCTGAGAGCGTCGTCCGCGCAGGTGGGTATACTTCGGTCGACAGCGCACTCGGCCAGCTACTGCCGCGTTTGGAGAAAGAGTGGACGAAGAAGAAAGGAGCGAAATCATGACCGAACTCGCAGTTCATCAGGATGACGATGACGAAGCGCGCCGGCTCCTGGGCGATCGGCTACGTGAAGCTCGCAAGTATCTGGGCCTCAAGCAGGAAGAGGTTGCAACCTATTTGAAGATCCCACGAACGGCGCTCACGGACATCGAGAACGGTCAGCGCCGCGTCGAGGCGATCGAACTCGCCCGGCTTGCCAAGCTATACCGTCAGCCGGTTGGCTATTTCACCGGGGAGGACGCTGCAGCGAGCCTGCCAATCGATGTGGCCCACCTGGCGCGCAAGGCGGCCGACCTGTCGGAGCAGGACCGCACCGAGCTCGGACGTTTCGCCGAATACCTGCGCGCTCGGTCGCGCGCCGCGGGAGGCTAATCATGGTGGCCGCGGATTATCCGAGCGCGGTACGTGCCGGCACGATGGCCGCGGCCCGGCTGCATCATCAGCTTGGCCTGCGTCAGCAGATCGAGGCGGCTGGCGGCAGCGTCGATGTCTTCGCGGCCATCCATGCCTTGGATTTGCCCCTGCTCGTGCGGCCCCTGCAAGGGCTCCTCGGTGCTTATCTGAACGATCCTGGGCCCGGTGTCCTCGTGACGACGCAGCGTCCGATGAGCATTCAACGGTTCACAGCGGCCCATGAGCTCGGTCACTTCCGCCTGCAGCATCAGCCCAGTCTCGATGATGAAAGCATTCTGCGAAGGATGCCGCTGCAAGCGCAGCCGACCGGTGACTTTCAGGAGGTTGAGGCCGACGCATTCGCGGTCGAGTTCATGATGCCGCGCTGGCTCGTCGCTTGGCATGCGGCTCGTCAGGGCTGGACCGTTCCCGATTTTCGGCGACCGAGTGCGGTCTACCAGCTCTCGTTGCGGATCGGCGCAAGTTACGAGGCGACTTGCTGGACGCTTGCCCGCCACAGACTCATCCAGGCGGCGCAGGCCCGGGAGCTTCTTCAGACCCAACCGCGCGAAATGAAAGTTGCCCTGCTTGAGGCCTACCAGCCGCAAGATTACCGCGGCGACGTCTGGCTGCTCACCGAGCGCGATGCAGGAGCGCGCATCGATGGAAGCCGCAACGACCTGTTTGCTCTCCGGCTCGAAGAACACAGCGGTGGAGGCTATCTCTGGGGCATCGATCAGCTCAAGGAGAGCGGGTTCGCAGTCGTTCGCGATGACCTGCAGGCCATTGACGCCGACGGCGTCGGCGGCCCTGTCATCAGGCGCGTGACAGCAACGCCACCGGACACTTATCGCGGACGGCTCGCGATCGACGAACGTCGGCCATGGGATCCAGATCTGCCGCTTGCGACCCTTGCCGTGGACGTCGATCTCACCGGTCCTGAGCAAGAGGGGCTTTCGCGCGCCGAACGCCGGAGACTCCTTGAGGCCGCATGAGCGACATTACGATTTCGGCCGATCTGCGGGCTTCTTTCGGCGTTGCCCGCAATCAAGGAGCACGCCCTACCTGCCTTGCCTTCGCGGCGAGCGATGCACACGCAGCTCTGCGTGAGGGCTGGGTGCCATTGTCCTGTGAATATGCCTTCTTTCAAGCGCAGCGGCGTGCCGGCCGAATGCCGAACACCGGCGCATTCTTGTCCTCGATGCTGGAGGCGCTCCGTAAAGACGGGCAACCCGAAGAGAACGGCTGGCCCTATCTATCGGCAACACCCGTAGATGCAGCGTCATGGGCGCCGCCGCGCGAGATCGGCAAGCTGTACGGCCGTAACGGCGCGACCGCCACCCACTCCATCGACCACGTCATCCACGAATTGGATCAGGGGCGTCCTGTGATCGTCCTGACGATGCTGTCGCGCGCCTTCTATCAACGGAACCCTCAAGGCGTCGTCGATCCGGCGCCCGGCGAGCAACCGGAACCCGACCGACGCCATGCCGTCATTGCAGTCGGTCACGGCAAAGTCGACGGCCAGCGTGCCGTCCTGGTGCGCAATAGTTGGGGGCCGAGCTGGGGTGATGCGGGCTACGGCTGGCTCACGGAGCAATTTCTTGGCCCACGCATTTATGCGGCCGCAACCTTGTTGGAGGAGGTCGATGTACCTGCCGATCCCATCGCAGCTTGACTGCGCGAGCGCCTGGCGCGAAGCCGTGCGCGCCGTCGATGATCGACCGGGCCACTCGGCCTACAATGTGATCATCGACATCGCAAATCCGATCGCCCATGCAACGCTGGCGGATGCCCGAATAGCGGTCGTCGACGGGTTCCTGTCTGACTGCGACAAGTCGGTGGAGACGGTGGCGAACACCATTTTTCCGGCCGGCCTCTATCGCCGCTACGGCGCACCTGCCTTCTTCGATATTTTCCGCGACAATGTTCTAAAGAAGGTTCGGCGAAGCGAACGCTGGTCCGGTTATTATTTCGAGCGCATGATTCAATATCCAGTGGCTGAGGGCGACGCGCCCAATCAGCTCTGGGATATCGTCGGACGCCTGAAAAACGAAGGCGTGCGGGCCCTAAACAAGTTCGAGCTGTCGCTGTTCGATCCGGTGAGGGACGTCGATAATTCGCCTTATGGCGGACAGTGCCTCAGCTTCATGAGCTTTAAGGTCATACCTGGCAGGGAAAAGACGCTGACCCTGACCGCGATGTATCGCAATCACTTTTACATCGAAAAGCTTCTGGGCAACCTGATTGGTCTTGGCCGCCTGATGGACTTTGTCGCTCACGAGGCCGGCCTCAAGGTCGGCGCGCTCACGGTCATTTCCACTCATGCCGAAATCGACCAACCGCGCCGCAACGGGAAGACTGCCAGCCGGTCCGACATTAATGCGATGATCGCGAAGTTCGATCAGGCAGCAGCCCCTCTCGCGGCTTGAGGGCCGGAGAAGGGAAGCTCGAGCGTCTGTCGGTCGTCATCGCCGGCCGCCAGACCGTAGATCTGATTGACGCCCGTGATGAACTCAGTCTGGCCGCCATAGCTTGGATGGCGGACGATCTCGACCGTTATATCGAGGCCGTTTAGCGCCATGCCGGCGTCGCGGCCGATTGCCACGATCCGGCGCGGCTTGATCATCGCAATGAGAGTCGTGAGCAATGGCCACGTGGCTTCGCGCTCGGCCCGCGTGTGGCAGCGATTCGAGAAGGGGTCATCGGCCTCATGCGGATGAAGAGGAAATATATTCCACAACACGGCGGGCTCGCCGATTCGAGTTAGCACGCTCCAGACGATGGCGGCGGTCCGCTCCGCGACCACCGGACCTCTTGTTGCGCGATCCAGTGCTATGCCGCCCATCAGCGCCGCCGCCTGGCCCAAATGGACCTCGTCCGTCAGCGGCACGCCTGTTCTGCGGCCGCCGCGATAGCCCAGATCGCGGGCGATCCAGATCGTGTCGACGTGCGCAGCTATGGCCGCATCCAGGCAGCGCACAAGATTCCGCCGCCGGATGCATGCGGCATCTGCTCGATCATGAGTCGGGCAACAATCGGCATAGGGGTTGAACACCGAAGGTAGGTGCGTTTCGGCGAGGGCTTTCGCAAAGGACTTCGGCGTTTTCAAAGTAGTGTCTCGATTCTGAGGCGACGGTTATTCGTATCGATGTGGAGACGTCCGCGCCGATGCTCGCGCAGGAAGCGGAAAGCGGCATAGCCTTGCAAAATCGCATCTTCCCAAAGCCACATCGGAATTTGCTCGGCTTCATACCCGGCGACGAACTGGCGGACATGCTTGAGCATGTCGAACGGCAGCTCACCAACCTTGACGTCAGCGAAGCAATTTAGGGCCACGGCTTGCCCAAATATCCATGTCGCCACGCCTTCTTCGATCAGCGTGGCGCGTGCTCCATCCTGTGCCTCGTCGATCTTGGGATCGCTCTTGCGCTTGAGTCGGAAGAGAGAGCGGATGACAGGTGACCAAGTCAAGACCGCCACGTAGGCGTAGTGAAAAACGTCGTGAAAGCGGTAGTCATCGGCCGCCATGGCGTTGTCGGTCAGACGATCGCCAATGTTCAGGCCGTTGCAGCGCTGAAAAACGTAGGTCTGGCCACGAACTTTGCGTTCGAACACGTCAACGTAGAGGTCGCGGGGCAACCGCTCCTCAGCTTCGGCGGACTCGTCAAGCGGCGCCGGGTAGATACGTTCGCGAGGCCAGCGATCGAAGATCTTGTTCAGATTCTTGACCGCCGCCGCCTCAAGCGTCACGCCCGCATCGTTCGCGGCCTGAATCAACGTTCGCATGATCGCGACAAGGCGCCCCGCCAAAGCTGCTTGGTTATTGGTCAGGCGGCCGGCCTCGTGGTCGGTCATCAGCAAGCCGACTTCGCCCGCGAGCTGAAGCAGCGTCTTCTCGAATGCCGGCGTCGGCTCCGACCGGCGAGTCATTATCGGGGCCTGTAAAGAGGCGAATGAAAGCGGACCATCGGGCGCACGCTGCCAGTCCGCATATCCTCGATTTAGATTTCCCGCGATATCGCCGAGAGACAGCCCGCCGCGCGCGGCAACCGCCGTGAGATACCAAAGCACGTCACCCAATTCCTCGACGACCGCGCCTGCATAGCCGAGATATGAGGCTCGATCTCGCTGCTTCTTCTTGACCTCGCTGAGAAGGCTGCCGGTCTCGCCAAACAGACCGAGCAGCGGAAACGTGAGGGAACCGCTGTCGCTTCGCTGGTCGGTGGTCAACGCCTGCGAGACATAATCCTGAATGGTGAGCGGGGTGAACTCGTCCGTCATGCCGGCCGCCTCTTTCGACGATCGGAGATCGCTTCGTCGGGGACGGTCACGCCATATGCCTTCAGCGCACGGAGGACGACGACCCGGATCGGCTCGCGCGTCTCTGCAGCCCGGATGCCGAGGTGGTGCTTCGTGACCGACGGCACCTGAATCTGCAGGTACTCATCGACCTCGTCGCGTGGTTGCGAAACAGTCGCTTTCATAAAATCACGATATCATATATTTCATGAAACCACTATATAATGAAACTAAGAAATTCTGGCGCATCAGAGATCGACGTCCCGCCTCTAAGGCCTCGGCTCCTTTTGTCGCAAGACCGCGGGCGACGAGTCATGCAAGCGACCGGCCCGGCCGTTGCAAGGTGCCGCCCAGGGACTGCACACGCGCGACACCTATATCTTTGACTTCATGCTTGATGCGACCAAAGTCAGGGCACGGGACCGCAGATGAGGGAAGGTCGCGTGGGTCGGCTCAGCAGATCCGCAATACCGAAGAGGCGAAGCACATGACCGATAAACGGCCCGAAATAGACAGCGCTTCAATCATAGGCGCTATAATGAAGGGCGACGTCGTGGGAATCCGAGACGCACGATTAAATCAAATCATTCACGATATAGCCGAATGGGCTCGGCGTCGTTGGACGGCCGAGGATTCGCCGAACCTAGACTAGTAACATATGAAATCATTGAGCTCGCATACAGCTATCCCAAACGCGCGTATGATCTGATTGAAAGTATGCGCGCATTGATGCAGGCGGATCGCGTCGTCCCGGCGGTGATTCTGGCCAGAGCGCTTGTTGAAACGATCGCAATGGGCCGATACTTCATCGACAAGATGGAGAAAAGAGGTGCCGGTCGAGATTGCCGCGCAAATAGAGCACTTGCTTCGCAACAAAACCGAACTTCACGTCGATTCCTTCGCGAAGTAGGCCGCGGCTTTTTTTAGGATATCTCGTTCGGCCTTGAGCTTGGCAACCTCGCGCTTGAGCTGCGCGATCTCCAACTGCTCTGGCTTCATCTGGCCGTGGCCGGGGAACGCATGTTGCGGATCGTCCGCAAGCTGCTTCACCCAATTGCGCAACTGTGTCGGATGAACTCCAAGGTCTTTTGATGCCTGCGCATACGACACACCGCGCTGCTTGATCAGCCGGACAGCCTCAAGCTTGAACTCCCGCGTAAACTGCCTTCTCTCCATGACACACCTCCTGTTCCATAAAACACCTAACTCGGTGTCTTCGAAACCGGGTGCAGCTCAACTGCAATACAGGACACTAAGCTGCAAGCCGCTGCGCTTCCTCAGTCCTCTGTGGGGAGCTCGCCGGCGGCCTTGAAGGAAGCGGGCAAGGCGCCGCCCTTCCGGGAGTCGCGATCGAGGACGTAGGCTTGAATTCGACACCGTCGAGAAGGCCCAGGATGTACCCCGAGATCGTGTCAGCGGCCATGATAAGGGCTGACACCCAGGTGGGCCCAGTTTCGCTCTGTATGGGGAGGAACAGCATTTCGGGCCAAGAATTCGGTCTCCGAAGCATCGGGCATACGAAGAGAGACTGGCATCAAAGGCCTTCAGGCGTTGGACTGTTCCGGTCCGTCCGATTTGCACTCTACAGCACGCAGGAGTTAGCGGCGGCATCAGAGAGCCTTTTGTTCGGCACCGTAGGCGATATAGATCAACGCATCCCGGGCGTTTGGGCTACGCGCAGATGGCGTCGAAACAGATCAGCAGGCACATGGTCAGCTACCAGGGCCTTCTTGGTAAGCCCGCGTCGACGCCAAGGTCGCGCCATAGAAATGCCCATCTCGCTCAGCGGGGGGCTTGATCTGATTGTGGCGGAGATCATCGAAGCACATGCAGGAACCATGGTTGACAATGATACCAACAAGCGGCGCCGGCTCGTCGAGTTCAAGGACGGTTGCCGCTATGGCAAATTCGGAAAGACTAAGGCTTATGAGCTGATCGCCCACGACAGGATCAGGGCCTATAAGATGGGAGGCAAGACCATGATCGACCTCGACAGCGTGGACGAATATCACGCTTCGCTGCCGAGGGTCGAAACGAGAGCAAGCTAGGCCGCCGATCTGCGCAGCGAGACGGCGGGCGCACCGTCGGGCAGGCTGTCGAGGCGATCAAACCAATGCTGCATTAAACGCACGCGTTCGACCCATTTGGCCGCACGGTTATAGATGCCGCGGATCTTGTTCTTGTCGCCCTTGCCAAGCTGGCGCGGCACCACCTCGTCGCGCCGCCGGCGCTTTTTCTTCCTCCGTGTCGTGGGCGAGTTGGGCTTCCACTACATCGCCGTCGAACGCGCCCTCCTCGTTAAACGGGGTCGACACGATTGAGCGAAAGCCGTGCGCGCGGTGGTCGCCACCGTGGCCAGTATCGTAGCCCATGATCCGCAGCGCCTTGTTCAGTGTGTTGTCGGGCATTGGCACGCCATCGCCATTGGCGGTCCAGCAGATAGCGGATCAGCGCCGCGCGATCAGCGCTTTCGGCGTCAGTCTCGCGCCGAGCGCAACCGAGTCGACCCCCGATGTCGTCCAGCACGAGGTAAGTGTCTCGCTCGGCATCGTGGGGCACGATGGATGGGGTACGCATGACAAGAGCCTTCCTTGACCTCGCGATATTATGTTGGGGTCCGATCCCGCTGAGATTTCGAGTCACAGCCGGGTTCGATTCCGGTCGGGCCGTTGTGGAGACCGGAAGGGCATGGGGCGTGCGTGCTGCCGGAGAGCCTGCTGTTTTATTTTTGTCAGCTAATATACCGCGCGTCAGCTTGTTGGTATTTCTGTTGGTATCGGCAGCAATCGGCGATAAAAATTATTTCAAATTCAAATGGTTATGGAATTAGGCAGCTACCGGCCAGGGGCACCACGCTTCGCCCTTTGGGCTTCGCGTGGCGCAGCCACGCCGAACCCAAAGGGTGAAGCGTGTCCGGCGAAGCCTCTGGCGAAGACGGACTGCCGACGGTTCACCCTTACGGGCTTCGCGTGGCGCAGCCATGCCGAACCCAAAGAGCGAAGCGTGTCCGGGGAAGCCTCTTGGCGAAGACGGACTGCCGGCGTCTTACCCAGCGAAACAGTGCCTCGTCGTCGGGTTCGTCCTCCGCGACAAGAACCAACCCCGCCACGTTCGACCTCTAGCTCTTCCTGTTGTTTGCCGGGTTGGCCGCCCGCGGCAACACGACCGTGAACTCGGTGAATTGGCCCGGCTGCGTATCGACCTCTATCCTGCCGCCGTGTTGTTTCACGATGATGTCATGGCTCATCGAGAGGCCAAGCCCGGTGCCTTCTCCCGCCGGTTTGGTGGTGAAGAACGGATTGAACATTTTTTCCTTTACCTCCGCAGGGATGCCGGTACCGTTGTCGCGGATACGTACCTCCACATGGCTACCGAGATTTCTGGTCGCAGCACTGAGGATCGGCTCGAAATTCTCTTCTCCATTTTCGGCTTTGCGCTTGTCCGCGGCATAAAACCCGTTCGAGATCAGATTGATGAACGCGCGGGTGATTTCCTGCGGGAACACGTCGATCGCGCCAACCTGCGGATCGAGGTCGCGTTGCAGCGTGATATTGAAGTCCGGCTTTTCCGCCCGTGCGCCGTGATAGGCGAGATTGAGGCTCTCATCGAGCAGCGCATTGATGTCTGCCGGTCGCTGTTCGCCCGAGCCCTCGCGGGAGTGCAACAGCATGTTCTTGACGATGGAATCGGCGCGCTTGCCGTGCTGAACGACCTTTTCGAGATTGCTTTTCAGGAGCTCGCGGATTTCATCCAGCTCCTTTCGCCTGCCGGCTTCGTCGAGCGTCGGGTTTTCGAATATATCTGTCATCTCGTCGATGAGTTCGACCGACAGCGCCGAGAAGTTGTTGACGAAATTGAGCGGGTTCTTGATCTCGTGGGCGATGCCGGCGGTGAGCTGGCCGAGCGAGGCCAGCTTCTCGGTCTGCACCAGGCGGTCCTGCGCGGTGCGCAGCTCGTCGAGCGACCGGGATAGTTCGCGGGTCCGCTCCTGAACCTGCCTGAACAGCTTCACATTGGAAATGGCGATCACCGCCTGGTCGGCGAAGGTCTTCAGCATATCGACATGATGATCGGCGAAGGCACCCGGCGCGACCCGCGTTACGCCGATGACGCCGATAGTCTTGCCCTCGAGCAGCAGCGGGACCCACAAAGCGCTGCGCCATCCCCGTTGGCGCACGATCGTCAATTGATCGGGTTCAAGACCAGGCTCCAGTTCGATGTCGACGATCCTGTGGGTCTCGCCCCTGCGGACGGCGTCGCCGTAACTAAATTCCGACAGCGGCCGGGGATAGAAAGCCCCGAGCGCCGCATCGGCCGCCGGCGTCGTCGACGTAAACGCCGACAGGTGAACGACATCATCGACAATGCTCCCGACGGTCGTTGCAAATCCGCCGACGAGTTGATTGGAGCGTTCGGCGATGGCCTGGAAGACCGGCTGCACGTCGTCGGGCGAACTGGCGATGACCTTCAGGATATCAGCGGTAGCCGTTTGCCGTTCCAGCGCTTCCTGGGTCTCGTTGAACAGTCGCGTGTTCTCGATGGCGATGACGGCCTGGTCGCGGAAGGATTCGGCGAGCGCGATGTGGGCCTCGCGGAACATGCGCGGCTGCGTTCCGGCGATCCCGAGCACGCCGATGCATTCGCTATCGCGTAACAGCGGCAGGTAGACTGCCGACTTGTAACCCAGCGTCTCGTGAATCTGGCGTTCGAATGGCGGCAACTCGATCTCCGCCCAATCGGGCAAGTGCAGCGTCTGCTTGCCCACGATTGCGCGCGATGGAAAATTGGCATCTGGATCGACCACGCCGCGCCGGGGATCGGTGATCTCGATCAGGCCCTGTTTCCCGCACCGGGCCACACTCCAGAAATGAGCGCCGTCGCAACCCAGGATGAAGGAGATATCGCAACCGATGAGCCGCACAGCCGTCTGCACAATGGCGTTGAACACCGGTTGCACGTCTGTTGGCGACCCGCTGATGACGCGCAGAATGTCCGACGTCGCGGTTTGCCGGGCGAGCGCTTCCTGCGTCTCGTTGAACAGCCGGGTATTTTCGATGGCGATCACGGCCTGGTCGGCGAAGGTCGTGACCAGCTCGATCTGCTTTTCGGTAAAGGCGCCGGGTTCGCTGCGATTCAGCGAAAGCGCACCGACAAGCTGGCCTTCGCGCAACAGCGGCACCGCAAGCGTCGCACGATAGCGTGCGCGGCTTTGCTCGCCGGTCAGGCCATAGGCCGGATCGGCCAGCACGTCCGGAATGCAGACGGGTTTCAGGGAGGCCCCGGCGCGGCCGATCGCGGAGGGATGGCCGGGCCTCAACGGGCGGCGTTCGAGCATTTCGTGAACTTCGGGCGGAAAGTTCCAGCTCGCGAGGATACGAAACACGTTGCCATCGTAGCGAAAGAACATCGTCTGCTCGGATCCGCACAGCCGCGCTGCGGTATCGGAAATAGCCTCGAGCACAGGATTGAGGTCCGATGGCGAGCGGCTGATCACCGCGAGGACTGCGCTGGTCGCGGTCTGCTGCTCCAGCGCCTCGCTCAGATCGCGCGTCCGGGCCTGCACCTCACCGAACAGCCGCGCGTTCTCGATGGCGATCACCGCCTGGTCGGCGAAGGTTTTCAGCATCTCGACATGATGATCGGCGAAGGGCCCCGGTTCGACCCGCGTTTGGCCGATCATGCCAATAGGCGCCCCATCTCGCAGCAGTGGAACGAACAGCATGCTGCGGTAGCCGCGCAGCCGCGCCAAGTCCCTCAGTGACGGTTCGGTCTCGGTGTCCGGAAGGCTATAGATCGCCCCCTGACGAATGGGTTCTCCAAAAATCGTCTTGGATAGTTGTCTCGGGAACGAAGACGTAAGCGCTGCGTCAGCCTCCGGATTGGTCCGCGTAAACGCCGACAGGTGTATGGTATCATCAGCAATACTGAGCACGGTGGTCGACAGGCCGCTGACCAGCCGGTTCGAGCGCTCGGCGATCGCTTCGAACACAGGCTGCAAATCATCGGGCGAACTGGCGATAACCTTCAGGATTTCCGCGGTCGCAGTCTGCCGCTCCAGCGCTTCCTCGGTCTCGTTGAACAGCCGGGCGTTCTCGATCGCGATCAGCGCCTGGTCGCGGAAGGACTCGGCCAGGGCGATCTCGCTTTCGCCGAAGATATTGGCCTTCTTATCGGCCAACGCCAGAACGCCGATGCATTCGCCTTCACGCAGCAGCGGCAGAAACAGCGCAGAGTTCACGCCGATCAACGCCTGCATTTGACGCTCGTGCTCGGGCAGGTCGATCAACGACCAGTCGGGCAGATACACGTTTTTCTTTCCGACGATGGCGCGCGATGGAAAGTTGGCGTCGGGGTCGATCGGCAAGTGCGAGGGCCCGAGGTCGGGGAG